>BBPD01001630.1_pt3 | contig 12609 bp, 14 predicted proteins | sample 1344911 | NCBI WGS metagenome assembly BBPD01 (sample SAMD00019088, study PRJDB2971) | groundwater metagenome | biome: freshwater biome; feature: mineral spring; material: ground water | place: USA: CA, Sonoma | collected 2011-09 | depth surface m
TTAACGATAGAATTGAACCGGTAGGTTTATGCATTGGGCCAAAGGGTCATCGTATTCAAAGTATAATTCACGAACTTAAAGGTGAAAGAATTGATATTATCAAATGGAATAAAGACTTAAAAGAGTATGTTATGAGTGCGTTAAGTCCAGCACAGGTAAGCAGAGTGGAGATTGTAGAACTAAATAATCCTGAAGGTACTCGAGAAAAAGTTGCCAGAGTTTTTGTCTCTAAGACGGGGAACGCTAAGTCAGTAGCTATCGGTTCTCGGGGTTTAAATGTTCATTTGGCTGCTCGCTTAACCGGTGTAAAAATAGATATAATAGAGGAAGAGTGAAAACTAATCCATTAAGAACTTGTATTGTATGTAAAAGTGAGCTACCTAAGAGTAAATTGCTAAGGTTAGTGAGAATTAATAATTGTGTTCAGTGCGATTTTAGTTATAAACTATCCGGTAGAGGAGCTTATGTATGCCCTCAAATCGGATGTATCAAGGGTATATTGAAAAAAGGTATTCTTGATAAACATTTAAAGTTAGATGTTGCTACCAAAGAAGCCAGCAATATACTTGCCTATTTAACGGAGTATATAAAACAGAGGAATGATGAGCAAATTAAGCCCGCGTGAATTGGCTAAAAAAAATGGATTAGATGTAAAAGAAGTTATAAAAGCCTTACTATCTTTGGGTCTTAAGGTAGCCGAAACATCTAAAAAAATTGATGAAGATACCACTCAGATGGTCATAGAGCTGTTAAGTAAGAAAGAGACTACTCCAGAACCAATACTTGACATACCTCCAACTGAAGCATCTAAGACAGGGATACCTCCTTCCATAATTAAAGAAGTTAAAATAGAGAAACCTACTCCACCAGCTAAACCTGAAGCAAAGAAAGAAACCAGCATAATCACTAAAGCACCAGTGGTTACTGTCATGGGTCATGTTGACCACGGTAAAACAACTTTATTAGATACTATCAGGAAAACAGCTGTGGCAAGCGGCGAGGTGGGAGGAATAACTCAAAAAATAGGTGCATATGAGGTAAAAGTAAAAAATAAATCTATCACCTTTATTGATACTCCTGGTCATGAAGCTTTTACCTCAATGCGTGCCCGGGGAGCCCAGGTTACTGACCTGGTTTTACTGGTAGTAGCTGCTGATGAAGGAATTAGACCTCAAACCCTGGAGGCATTAAACCATGCTAAGGCAGCTAAAGTACCGGTAATGGTAGTAGTAAACAAAATTGACAAACCTGGCTCAGATAACCAGAAAATAAGGCAAGAATTGTCATCCTATGGATTGTTGCCAGATGTTTGGGGTGGGGATACCGTATATGTTGATGTATCAGCTAAAGTAGGTACCAACATCCAGGAATTATTAGAAATGGTGTTAACTTTTACTGAAATCCTGGAATTAAAAACCGATCTTGGAGTACCAGCTAATGGGGTAATCATTGAATCCAGAATGGATAAAGGTAGAGGACCCCTGGCCACAGTAATATTAAAAGAAGGGATACTCAGGATTGGTGATTATATTGAGGCTGATGAAGTGGTAGGTAAAACCAAATCTCTGGTTGATAGCTTCGGTAAACAATTAAAAGAGGCGTTACCATCAATACCTGTTGAAATAAGTGGCTTTGAGCAAATTCCTCCAGCGGGCTCCCTGATGAGAATAATCACCAGCAAAGAGGCTCGCGATAAGCTTTCAGACCAGCAAAAAACACCCATAGAGCAAACTGCCAAACCTCTTCCCAGCCTGGATGAACTAATCAAAAGAGGAGAACAGGAGCGCAAAACTGTTGATATTATTTTAAAAACAGACTCTGTTGGGTCTATGGAGGCTTTAAGTCAGTCCATATTGAAGCTTTCTCATGAGGGTATTACTCCTATGATTCTACACCAGGATATAGGAGGAATTAATAGCTCTGATGTCAATTTAGCTTATGTTTCCCGTGCTGTCATTGTGGGATTTAATGTTAGGCCTGACCCTCAAGCAAATCAGCTTATTGAAGAATTAAATATTCCTATAAAACTGTACCGAATTATATACCAGGCTTTAGAGGATATAGAGAATTTGCTCAAGGGAGCGGTAGTTAAGGTAGAAGTAGAAAAGGTAATAGGCAAAGCCAGAATACAAGCACTTTTTAAGGTTCCTAAAATAGGTATAGTTGCTGGGTGCCTGGTTACTTCCGGTAAGGCAGTGAGGAGCTCTTCAGTTAGGGTAATTAGAGATGGGGTTGTCATAAGAGAGGGTAAGATCGCCTCTTTAAGAAGATTTAAAGATGACGCTAAGGAAGTACCCGCAGGAACGGAATGCGGTATTCGTCTGGAAGGTTATCAGGATTTTTTTGAAAACGACGAGATAGAGTTTTTTATTAAGGAATAGTATATAATGTCTATTGGTACTGGCAAAGTAGTCTTAAGACTGCCAGGTATTAAAACACTAAAAGATAAAAGAAATCTCATGAGAAGGATTTCAGCATTTTTAAAAAAGAATTATGAGCTTTCATTAGTGGAGATTAATACTGAGGATGTCGCGAGTATTTCAGTTCTAGAATTAACTCGGGCAGCACATTCCAGAATGATGGCTATGTCAACCTTAAATAAAGCTATAGATGCCATTGAGGATAACTTTGATTGCCTGGTCGTAGGTAGAGAAGTGAAAGTTCTGGAGGTTTAGATTTGAGTTTTAAAAAAGAAAGATTGGAATCCCAGATAAAAAAAGAAATCGGCGAAATACTAATAAAAGATATGGGAAATCCAGCTCTTACACATACCACCGTTACCGGAGTAGAGATTTCCCCCGACCTTAAACATGCTTCAATATATCTTAGTACTTATGGTACACCCCGAGAAAAGAAATTATCGGTAAACATTATGAATAATAACTCTCCATGGATAAGGAGGGAACTCGCCAAGAGAATCAGGACCAGATATATTCCTGATTTTACCTTTTTTGAAGACTATTCTATTGAGAAAGGTTTTAGAGTTGATGAAATTTTAAATGAAATCAAAAAAGGTAACCAGTAATAACTTTTTAGAATTATTAGCAAAACATACCCCTTTATTAATCATCACGCATGAAAATCCTGATGGAGACGCTATTGGTGCGATATTTGGTTTAAAAACTTTTCTAAATTATCATTCTCTTAGTTCTACGGTTTTACTTAGCGAAAGCCTTCCTTCAGCGTATAACAATCTTATAAATAAAGAAGATTATGAATATTTAACGAATCCCGATGAGTTTAGCAAGTATAAAGGGATAGTGGTTCTTGATTCAGCAAATACATCCAGAACTATTTTGAAAGATTTAGCTACAACTGAAACGAGCTCAGTTATTTTCAATATTGACCACCATGTAAGCAATGATTTATTTGGTGACTTTAACTGGGTAGAACCAAAATGGTCCTCCACCTGCGAAGGGTTAGTCAGACTTCTTAAGGGAGAGCAAGCTTTACCAAAGGAATCAGCCAGGTTATTTTTAATGGGGATTCTTACAGATACGGGCTATCTTGCCTTTGCAGCAGCTGGGCTAGATACCTTAGAGATAGTTACTTATCTTTATAAAAATGGCGTAAGTATTTCTGAGATTCACCGTTCAGTTAAAGAAAATATGAATAAAAGGCAGATGAAGTTATGGGGGTATGCCATCTATAATTGCCAATATGAGGATGAGTATGGAATTATTTGGAGTAGCATACCTAACCAGATTTATTCAACCCTCAATGTAAAAGATGGTGATTCTGAAGGTTTAGTGGAATTTTTCAGGAGATACCGGGATTGCCGGTTAGCCTTACTCATCAGGGAGGTGGAGCCATCTATATTAAGGGTTAGCCTCAGGTCAAAAGGAGAAGTTGATGTTAATTCCCTTGCCTCAATATGGGGTGGAGGAGGACACCCTCGTGCAGCAGGGTTTACCATATCTGGAGAACTAAATTTAGTCTTAAAGGAAATATTAGATATTATAAAAGGAAAAATTGGTATATGCAATCATTAGTGATTATTGGTTCATTTGATGGTGTCCACCTTGGACATCAACAGTTAATAAAAGAAGCAAAAGATAGGGCTTTAAAGTGTGGATTATTATTGACAGCCATCACTTTTGAGCCTCAACCCTCTTTATTTTTTAACCGAACCTCCAAGGTTTTAAGTTCATTAGAAGAAAGGCTTCTTTTACTCAAAAAATACGGTGTTCCTCGGGTAGAAGTTGTTGATTTTGAATCAGTTTATAATTCTACAGCTGAAGAGTTTTTAAGAGGCATACATACAGAAATGCAAGTTTGCCAGGTAGTGGTCGGAGAGAACTTTACTTTCGGTAAAGACAAAGGAGGGGAAGCTTCTGATCTGGTAAAATATGCTTCTGAGATAGGTATGGAAGCTAGGGTAGTGCCACTTTTTTCCAACTCTTCAGGACCTATTTCCAGTTCAAAAATCAGGATATTAATAAACGAAGGAAAGTTAGAAGAGGCTAATAGTATGTTAGGGCATCCCTATTTAATTTACGGTGTGGTGGTAGCTGGAAACAAAATTGGAACACAAATTGGATACGAAACTGCTAATATGAGGCATCCTGGTTACAAACTTCTCCCACCTCTGGGAGTTTATGCTTCCTGGGTTAATTATAAGGGTAATTTCTACATGGGTGTATTAAATATAGGCATAAGCCCAACTTTTAACCGTAACAGTATAGTACCTGAAGTGCATATTTTAGACTACTCACAAAATTTAATGGGCGACTTCCTGGAAATATACCCGGTAAAATATTTAAGAGAAGAGAAGAAATTTAGTGGACCAGAAGAACTGAGATTAGCAATATCTAGAGACATAGAAAAAACAAGATATTTACTTAACATGGTGTCGGTACCAGATTTTATGGTATAATAAATAAATAATAAATGAAGGAGGTATATCCTTGGTTTTAGAAAAAGATAAAAAAAATGAGGTGATAACCAGTTACGCTGTGCATGAAAAGGATACTGGCTCTCCTGAGGTTCAAATAGCCCTGATTACTGAAAGGATTCAAAGTCTTTCTACTCATATGAAAGTTCATAAAAAAGATTTTCATTCACGACTGGGTTTATTGAAATTAGTGGGCCAACGGAGAAGGCTGTTGAGTTATCTTAAGAAAAAAGATTTCCATAGATATGTGGTCATTACTGACCGGTTAAACCTTAGAAAGTGATGAATAAAATAAGAAAAACTATAGAGTATTTTGGTAGGATTCTTGAATTAAGTACAGGTGATTGGGCAAAACAGGCTGGTGGGTCGGTGTTAGTTCGCTATGGCGACACTGTGGTTCTGGTTGCTGTCACTGCAGATAAAAAAGATAAAGAAGACCTGGACTTTCTTCCTCTAACTGTTGAGTACAGTGAACGAATGTATGCTGCTGGGAAAATACCCGGTGGTTACTTTAGAAGAGAAGGGAGGCCAACTGAAGAGGAAATACTTAAATCCAGGTTAATAGATAGGTCCATAAGGTCGCTATTTCCTGCAGAATATAAAAAGGAAGTTCTAGTTGTAGCAACTGTTCTTTCAGTTGACCAGGAAAATCTTCCTGATATTCTGGGAATAATCGGGGCTTCAGCAACTTTGTGCCTTTCAAATATACCTTTCTCTATCCCCCTGGGAGCAGTCCGAATCGGTAAAATTAACGGTGAATTTGTAGTTAACCCAATAGCTCAAGAATTAGATATGAGTTCACTAGACCTGGTAGTTACAGCTACCAAGGATAATGTAGTGATGATAGAAGCTAACGCCAAGGAAATTCCCGAAGAACAAATATTAGAAGCGGTGATAATTGCCAGGGAGGCAATAGAACCTATTATTAACTTGATTACAGAACTGGTTAAGGAAGTAAACCCTCAAAAAGATATTTTGAAGACAGTTGAATATGATAAAGAACTGGTTGATAAAGTGAAAAGATTTGTAGAAGAAAGATTTAGCAGGGGAGACTTTCAGACTGGTGATAAGCTTCAGCGAGAAGATGCCATGTATTTACTCCTTGAAGAAGGGGTAGAATATTTTAAAGAGGATTGTTCAGGAAAAGAGGCATTAATTCGATCTATTGTTTTTAAATATTTTAAGTCTGCTTTAAGATATCAGGTTATTCATGATAAGATAAGAATTGATGGAAGAAAACCTGACGAAGTAAGAGAGATTGGCGTAACCACAGGTGTTTTGCCGAGAGTTCACGGTTCAGCTGTATTCAGCCGGGGTCAAACTCAGGTGCTTACAACTGTAACTCTGGGAGCATTTCAAGATGTTCAACATATTGATGGATTAGGAATGGATGAGTATAAAAGGTATATGCATCACTATAACTTTCCACCTTACTCAGTTGGTGAAGCCAGGCCTATGAGAGGTCCTGGAAGAAGAGAGATAGGCCATGGGTCACTGGCTGAAAGAGCCATTGTTCCTATTTTACCTGAAGAAGAAACCTTTCCCTATACTATTAGAACAGTATCCGAGGTTTTAGAATCAAACGGTTCCACCTCTATGGCTTCGGTATGTGGTAGTAGCCTGGCCTTAATGGATGCTGGTGTTCCCATAGTATCTCCTGTTGCAGGTATCTCTATTGGTTTAATAAAAGAAGGACCAGAATATGCTCTACTGGTAGATATACAGGGAATAGAAGATGCTTTGGGAGATATGGATTTTAAAGTAGCAGGAACCCGAACTGGGGTAACTGCTATCCAGTTGGATAATAAAACTGTTGGTATTGAGGTTAACCTTTTAAAAGAAGCTTTTGAGGAAGCACGTAAGAGCCGTAATTTTATACTTGACTGTATGGAGAACAATATATCCTCATCCAGGACCGACCTTTCGCTTTATGCGCCTCATATCACCTCTTTTGAAATAGAAGCCGGTAAAATTGGTGAATTAATAGGCCCGGGTGGTAGAGTGATTCGCAAGATAAGCCAGGACACTGGGGCTCAAATTGATATTAAAGACTCAGTTGGTAAAGGCTATATTACTGCTCCAAGTAAAGAAGCCTTACAAAAAGCTCAAAAATACATTGATGCTATTTTAAAAGGTGTAAAAGTTGGAGAAACTTATGAAGGTAGGGTTACCCGAATAGTGCCTTTCGGTGTTTTCGTTGAAATTGCTCCTTCTAAAGAAGGTTTGTTACATAACTCTCAGATTATTAATACTTATAAGTCAAGAGGCCAGGTTTCCTTAAATATAAATGACCAGGTTATGGTTGTGGTAAAAGAAATAGACCATTTAGGAAGGATAAATCTTACTCAGAAAGGTTCAACTGAAGATTAAGAAATTTTGTTTTTTAAACAATACCAATAAATGAAAAAACTTTTGATGATACCCCTGGGGGGTTTGGGGGAAATAGGTAAAAACTCCACTATCTGGGAATATGAAAACCAGATAGTAGTGGTGGATGCCGGGTTAAAATTTCCAGGTGAAGGCGATTGGGGGGTAGATTTTTTAATCCCCGACTTTTCTTATCTTAAAAACAAAAAAGTGTTAGCTGTAATTTTAACCCATGGTCATGAAGACCATGTAGGTGCACTGGCCTATCTTTTACGAGAGGTAAAAGCTCCTATTTATGGTACACCTTTAACACTTGGTTTAGCAGAGCATAGATTAAAGGAGCAGGGTATTGAGGCAGACCTGGTTTGCCTTAAACCTGAAGAAAATCTCAAGATAGGACCATTTCAATTTGAGTTTGCTCGGCTCAGCCATAGCATACCTGATGGTATAGGCTATGCTTTAAACACTTCTCAGGGATTGATAGTCCATTCGGGCGATTTCAAAATTGACAGTACCCCTGTTGATGGGCAATACACTGACCTGGCTCGCTTTACTGAATGGGGTAAGAGAGGGGTTAATTTATTTATGTCTGATAGTACTAATGCTGACGAACCCGGCCAGGTAAAGAGTGAAAAAATGGTGGGAAAAAACCTGGATGCTATTTTCTCTACCTGTAAAGGATTAATCGTAGTTACCACTTTTGCTTCTAATGTACACCGGCTTAGTCAAGTAGCTGAGTATGCTCGTAAAAATGGGAGAAAAGTTGCTGTTGATGGCAAAGCTATGTTAAAAACCATTGAGACTGCACGCAAATTAGGTTATTTGGAAGATGTATATGATGTTTTTATCAATATGGATGATATTTCGCGACACCCCCGCAGTAAAATGGTTGTTTTGACAACTGGAAGTCAGGGCGAACCAATGTCAGTACTAAGAAGAATGGCTAACAAGGAGTATAAAAAGCTACAATTAGTGAAAGGTGATTATGTAATTATCTCAGCTGACCCTATACCAGGCAATGAAAGGTCGGTAAATAGCATAATAAATAGCCTGATGTGGCAGGGTGTGGAGCTGTTTCATTCAGAAGCTTTAGGTGTCCATACTTCTGGACATGCCAAGCAGGAGGAGTTAAAGCTTCTCCTTAGCCTGGTTAAGCCAAAGTATTTTATGCCGGTGCATGGAGAAGAAAGGCATCTCATTTCTCATGCTCGTTTAGCAGCGGAAATGTTAATCCACCCTAAAAGAATTATGTTATTACAAAACGGAGATAAGTTAGAAATTATAGATGGGAAAATTAGGATAGCGGCGAACTTACCTCTGGATAATATTTATGTTGATGGATTGGGAGTAGGAGATTTAAAGGAAGTAGTTCTCTACGAAAGATCCATACTCTCTAGGGAAGGCGTGGTAGTAGTAGGGATTCATCTTTCCGATAGCGGAAAGGAGCTGATTAAAGACCCCGAGGTTAAGGCTATAGGTTTGTTATACGAAAGAGGTTCTGAAGAATTATTTGCTGAATTAAAAATATATATAAAAAAGTTGGTTACCACAGGAATGCCCAGCAAGAGAGAATGGGAAAAAAAGATTTCACAGTTCTTTTTTGATAAATTAATGAGAAAACCCTATGTGGTAGTGTTATTATTTAATGGTGAAAAAAATTATGAACTACCAGGAAGCAGGGCACAAACTAAGAGAACGAAGAATATCCCTAAATCGTGAGCTTGAACAGGTTACCAGCGACTTAAAGATTTCGCAGGAAAAGTTAGAGGCTATCGAAACCGGGGATGTAAGTTTTTTTGGCGATTTATTTATTTACCAACTGTTTTTTTCAACTTATGCTCGCTATTTAGGTATAGAAAGCGAAGATGAACAACAAATTACCATACCCGAAAAACTATATCCCGAAGAAAAAAGTAAAGAAAAAGTTAAAATAAATATGATTTTTATTTTAGTTCCTGCGGTCTTTATTGTGCTGATTTCAGTAATTATGTTGTGGAATGATGAACCCAACCTTAAACCGATAAATGGTAATCAACCACCTCAAGTTGAAGAACAACCTGTTGAGGGTAAACCGATAGAAAACCTTCCCATACCACCTATAGTAAAAGAAGTTACAGTTAAACTGGTGGTTGTCAAAGATAGGTGTTGGATTCAAGTAAATATTGATGAGATAGAAACCCCTGTTTTCAGAGGAACACTTTATGCGGGTGAGGAAATGGAGTTTAAGGGAGAAAAAGAGGTCCGCCTCTGGATTGGTAATGCAGGAGCTATAAAATTAATCGTTAATGGTGTAGAGCAACCGGCTATCGGCAAAGATGGTGAAGTAATAAGAGATCTTGTCTTTTATCCTCCTGATTGATGAAATATTACCTGGTTTCGCTCGGCTGCCCTAAAAACAGGGTTGATTCTGAAATATTAGCTTCACACCTGGTAAAGAATGGAGATGAAATAGTATTGTTACCAGATAAAGCTGATACAGTGGTTATTAATACCTGTTCCTTCATCAAGCCTGCAGTAGAAGAATCGCTGGATGAAATTCACAGATTATCAAAAATAAAGGAAAAATATGGTTTCAAGCTTATCCTGGCTGGCTGTCTGGTAGATAGGTTTACAGATAGAAGCTGGCATAATTATGAAGGCATAGATATGGCAGTAAGTTCATCCCTACTACCTCAAGTAGCTGAGTTTCTTAAGGAGAATAAGCGGGAAACGATATTAGGACCTCCTGGCTTACTGTCTGTCAGCGATGATAGACATACAATCTCAACCTTTCCCTATGCTTATGTTAAATTGTCTGAGGGATGCGATATTAAATGCTCCTACTGCACTATACCCAGTATTAAAGGTCAATTCAGGAGCCGACCCCTGGAGGACATCGTTACTGAGGCCGAAAATCTATTGGCTCAAGGTATCAGAGAGTTGGTGCTGGTTTCCCAGGATTCCGGATTTTATGGAAGAGACCTTGTCGGTAAATACTCTCTGGCGTGTTTACTTAAAAAACTCAATAAACTTCCAGGTAACTTCTGGATTCGTTTGATGTATTTAAACCCGATGCGAGTTAACAATGAGCTGATAGACACCCTGGCAGGTTTAGAAAAAGTAGTTAAATATATTGATTTGCCTCTTCAACACACCCATGATGATATATTAAAACTTATGGGAAGACCATATCGGTACAAGTTTATAGTTAATTTATTGGAGAAAATAAAGAAAGTTATCCCGGAAGTAGCCATAAGAAGCTCTTTTATTATTGGTTTTCCCGGAGAAAGTAGAAATCATTTTAACCATCTTCTTCATTCACTTTCTGATTTACGCATACCCAAAGCAGGTTTTTTTCCATATTACCCAGAAGAAAATACCCCTGCTTTTGCTTTTAAGGGAAGGTTATCCTCCCGGACGATTTCTCGTAGGTTAAGAGAATCTCGGGAACTGCAAGCTACAATATTAGAAGAATACAATAAAAGTCTGGTTGGGAGTATTAGAGAACTACTGGTTGAAACTAATCAGGGTTTGGTTTATGGAAGATTACAGTATGATGCCCCGGAAATTGATTCGCTGGTTTATATCCATAATAAAAGAAGAAAACTAACTGTAGGCGACTTCGTAAAAGTGAAAATAATCGGGTATGAAACTGTTGACCTGAGGGGTAAACTAATTTGAGAATATTTTCAGGCATTCCTATAACCGGGCAGTGTTATGGCAAGCTTAATTCTGTATTGCAAGAGTTATCTGTTAACAATACCGAATATCGCTGGGTTTTACCGCAAAACACGCATATTACTTTGCATTTTTTTGGCGAAAGAAAAATTGAGGAAGTAGAATTAATTCACAGAATTATGCAGAAAAAAATCTCTCAATTTACCTCCATTATAATTAGAATAACTAATGCTGGCGCCTTTCCTGATAATAGGAAACCTCGGGTAATTTTTTTCAATCTGGAGGACAAGGGGTACCTAAAAAATATTTATCAGGATATTTCTGGTGCTTTGAGGGAACAAAAAGTTGATTTTGACGATAAGTCTTTTGTTTCCCACCTAACTTTGGGAAGGTTAGCCAGAAAATATACAAACTCCAAAATGCCCTCAATTGAACCTTTAAATGAGTTATTGGAAATAAAGCAGGTAAATCTTTACCAAACTGTATTAAATCCTGCCGGTGCAGTGTATACTGTTTTAAGAGAATATCCTCTCACAAATTTGTAAAAAAAGGTAGGGAAGTAAATATGTCTGTAGATAAGGAAAAAGCTTTAGAACAAGCTTTTGCAATGATTGAAAAAACACATGGTAAAGGTTCAATTATGAAGTTGGGCTCAGCCGATGTTGCTAATGTGGAGGTAATTCCTTCGGGAATCTTACCTCTGGATATAGCCCTGGGAATTGGTGGATTTCCCCGTGGGAGAATTATTGAGATTTTTGGCCCTGAAGGGTCGGGAAAAACTACTGTCGCCCTGCATGCTGTCAGTGAAACGCAGAAGTTGGGAGGGACAGTTGCTTTTATTGACACCGAACATGCTCTTGACCTTTCCTATGCCCAAGCACTGGGGGTCGATGCCAAGAACCTACTGATATCCCAACCAGACTATGGGGAGCAGGCACTGGAGATAGCTGAGATTCTGGTAAGAAGCCAGGCCGTTGATTTAGTAGTAATTGATACGGTAGCCGCCCTGGTTCCTAAAGCGGAGTTAGAGGGAGATTTTGGCGATTCCTTCATGGGTTTACAAGCTCGTTTAATGTCTCAATCCTTGCGAAGGTTAGTAGGGTCTATTAATAAATCCCGAACTTGTGTAGTTTTTCTTAACCAACTGAGAGAGAAGATTTCCACAGGTTTTCAAGCAGGACCACATGAAACCACTCCTGGCGGAAGGGCTTTAAAGTTTTATGCTTCTCAACGGGTTGATATCAGAAAGATTGATGTAGTTAAACAGGGAACTGACACCATTGGGTCAGTTGTTAAAGTAAGGATAGTTAAGAATAAACTATCTCCACCATTCAAGCAAGCCGAGTTTGAACTTATTTATGGTAAAGGTGTATCTAAAACAGCTTCTCTTATTGACCTGGGAGTGCAGGCTGGAGTTGTTTCCAAGAGTGGAAGCTGGTTCTATTGGGGAGATTTAAGGTTAGGACAGGGTAAAGAGAATGCTAAGCTTTATCTGGAAGAGCATCCCGAAGCTTTTGCTGAATTGGAAAAAATAATTAAAGATACTTTTTTTAACCTTAAAAGTAAAACTGTAACGGCTAAAAATAAAGAAAGTACAGTAGAAATATAACCTAATAAATATAATGTCTATTACCTACGAAGAAGGGATAAAGCAAGCTCTTCGTCTTATCGGTTTTAAGGATTATCCAAAT
>BBPD01000904.1_pt1 | contig 12590 bp, 11 predicted proteins | sample 1344911 | NCBI WGS metagenome assembly BBPD01 (sample SAMD00019088, study PRJDB2971) | groundwater metagenome | biome: freshwater biome; feature: mineral spring; material: ground water | place: USA: CA, Sonoma | collected 2011-09 | depth surface m
ACTGATCGGCTGCCTGCAAGATGGGTTGGCGGGACGCTTACATTTCACCGGCGGCACCAAGGCGATGACGGCGGCCCTGCTAGCGGCCGGCCCGTGGGCGGAGCTGGATTACAAGGCATTTTCGCAACAAAAGCTGCAGGCGCTAAAGTTGCTGCAAGCGAACAATGCGGCTGCACATGAATTCTCCGCGCTGCAAACCTTGAACCTGGAGGATGCCTACGCGCTGGACGTGGCAGCGCTATACAACCCGCGCACCCGCAATGCCCCGCTCAACCCACTGATCCAGCACCCGGCCAGCGGAAAACTGGCTCAGGACATTTGGGACGCTCAAGACCAAAGTGACGCCACTTTGATATCCTTGTTTAATGCGCTGAACCGAGTTTGGAGCGAAGGCCGAGAGAATGAGCAGCACAAAAAAGCCCGCACCACGGCTGACTTACTCAAAAACCCTGATTGCGCTGCGTTTGATGCCTGGCTGCAGCGCTTCAACGCCTTGCTACCCGGGGCCTTGAGCCGCGAAGAGTCCAGGCTAAGCCTTCCTGGTAACAAATGCAAAGGCGAACAAGAAGATTTCAAACTCTGGGTGAGCGGTGTTTGGCTGGAACAGCTTTGCTACGACTGGCTGCACCAAGCCGGCATCCCCGAGCAATCGATTGCGCGCAACCTCGTTGGCGGCCAGGATGACTTGCGCACAAGCAGCAAGCGCGAAGCCGACCTCCTCCTGCATTACCGTGGCGCTACGCGGGTGATTGAAGTTAAGGCCGGACTGCCAGAAAGTTTTCAACCCAAGAGCATGCAAGAGCAGATTTCGAGTTTGGCCGATCATTTTGGAAAAAGCAAAAAAATCCTATTTATTGGGCCACACCTCAAGGCCAAACTTGAGTCCAGTAAGCAATGGGATGACTTCTGCCTGCGCTGCAAAGCTTCAAGCGTGGATATTTGCTTCGATCGCGCCAGCCTGCTGAAATTTGCTGGAATCTGCTAAATCAAGTTTTCAACTGTCACCCACCATGAACCACCTGCTGCTCTCCATAGTCGGGAATACACCCCAAGTCGTTACCGAGACGCTGTACGCGATTCACGCCCAGGGCAAGCCTTGGCCGGGTGGAATTCGCATCATCACCACCACGGTGGGCAAGCGCGGGGCCATGCGTTTGCTCGACGAGCGCATTCTGGAGCGCATGTGCGCCGAACTGGGTGTGCCCTGCCCGGACTTTGCCGAGCCCGACATACTCGTGGTGCCCGATGCCCAAGGCCGGCTGGTGGACGATGCGCGCACCGTGGAGGATCACGAGGCGCTGGCCAACTTCATCGTGACCGAGGTGCGCAACCTCACCGACGAGTCGATTGCCGCCAACAGCCAGCGCAGCATTCACGCATCGCTGGCGGGCGGGCGCAAGACCATGACCTTTTATCTGGGCTACGCCATGAGCCTGTTTGGCCGTGCGGGCGATAGCTTGAGCCATATTTTGGTGAGCCAGGAGTATGAAAACCTGCCCAGCTTCTTTTACCCCTCGCGCCAGGGTGGCCTGCTGGAAACACGCGACGGCAAAGTGCTGGACCCGGCGCTGGCCAAAGTGGAACTGGCCGACATCCCCTTCATTCGGCACCGCAAAGAATTGCCCGCTTTGCTGCTGCATAATCCGGATGGTAGCGGGGTAAATTTGCGCGAGCTCATTGGCTGGATCAACCTCGCCGAGTACCCCGAGCAACTGCGCCTGACTTTGCATGGCCAGGAGTGTTTGATCGAAATCAGCGATGCGCAGGGCACGCTGCGCCGTTTGATTGAACCCAACTTGCTGGAATTTGCTTTTTACCGGCTCATGGCTGGTGCCACCTGCAACGCGGACTCCGGTTTCACCCGGCCCAGTGCCAGCAAACCAGATATTGGTTGGAGCAAATCCATTTGCGATGAGCTGCTGCAGATCAACGACATCACGCCCGGCGGCAGCCTTGATGAATCTTTCAAAAAACTGTCCCGCTGGACCGATCAAAACGGCCAGTTGCGCGACAACACCCTGGAAACGCTAAAAAAGGGCTTAACCGCATCCTGGTTCGATCAGCGCCTCACCACCCTGAGGAAGGCGTTTCAGGAGTGGCTACCTGTGAGCCTGGCCGAGCACTTGTTGCCCAGGGCCGTCTGGGACCAAAGTGGGAACAAAATTGCGGGCAGCAAAAAAGCCAAATCCGGCGGCTACGCCCTCGCGCTCGACAAGTCGCAGATCACCATGAGTTGACGCAGCCTCCTAGCGCGTTGCCACCTGGGCTTTTGCCACGAGCCGCTCAGTTCAGCGCTTGCAAGCTATAGCCGCCCATACCCATGGTGGCGTTTTTACCTACGTGCAGCCACTGCCCCAAATGCAGCCAGGGCCAGAGCGCTTGCAACTCGGTTCGGGGTCCGTGCAGGGTCCAATGGCCCAGCACCCCACCTAGGCTCATTTCTTGTTGCTGGCGGCTGCTGTAGCGTATCCAATCGAACCAGCGCAGATCACGCTGCTCGCTTAGGGCCGCTGCCATTTGCACCAGTTGCGGCACCTGTGCACCCCACTGGGCTTGCGTCGCGTGGAATTCGAGCACCAAAGCGATGCGCCGCGCCAGCGCTGCCACTAGGCTGCGGGCATTGAGTTGCTCGGGCGGCAGGGGACGGCCCTGGCGCTGCAGGCGCAGGGGGGTGTGGATGTGCAGTTGCAGGGCTTGCAGGTGCGCGGGAGCACGAGGCGGCGTTAGCACGGCGGGGTGTTCCAGCATCCGGGGCTCTGCGGCACTCCAGACTGGGTGCGCCAGCTCCGCCGCGTCTATCCATTCGACCTGCAGCAAATCGGCTTGCGTGCGCTGCTTGCCCAGGCCATGCGCCAGCGCCCGCTGCCATGCATACACCAGCAGCGCCAGTTGCGCACGCGCCGCGCCGGTAACCACCATGTGGAATACCAAATCTTGTTGCGCTGCCAATTCGTTCGTGCCCAGTGGCGGGGGTTCAATGACGTAGGCGTTTGGAATGGCATTGAACATTTGCAATTCGTGCGCTGCAGGCGGCAAGGCCTCGAAAATGCAGGCATAGGGGCAAGTGCTTTGCAGCGGGCAAGCATCGCAGCGCGGTTGGCGCGTAAGGCAGGCCAAATGCCGCAAGGCGCGACCAAATTGCCCGCGCAGCAGCGAACCCGCATAACCAGGCAGGCGCAAGGGGCTGTGCAGGCGGGCCGTAAAACGATAGCGTGCAATGGGCAGATCGATAAACACGCTACGTTTGACCGCGCAAGGCTGCGAGCTTGAATTTTTTGCGCTGCTCCTTGGGCTCCCAGGGGCTGATCACGGCCGCCAGGCTTTGCTCGATGGCATCGGCCAAGCTGGCTTTTTCATCTGCGCTCCAGGTGCTGCTGCTAGCCAGCGCCTGTTGCACCAGCTCTTGCGCCTTGCGGTACAGTGGGGAGCGGCCGGGATCGGGGGCTTGTTTTTTGAAGTTGCCGCCTACGATCAAGTCGCGCTGCTGTACACATTCATGACTGAAGGTGCGTACGGTTTTCAAATTGCCAGGGAGCGCATCCAGGGCTTTTTGGCGCTCTTGGCGCTCAAGTTCCTGTGCCTGGGCTGCAGCAGCACTGGCAGCGGCATGCTGGGCCAGCTCGGCTCTGAGCAACTCGGCTTGTGCCTTCTTGGCAGCCAAGCAGCTGCGCAGTTGCGCCATGCCGGGGTGTTTGGGGGCGTACTCGCGGCACCATGCCTGCAATGTGGGCCAATCGCCTTGTGGATCGATTTCCACCAGCGCCCAACCAAAGGGCAGCAGGTGCTTGTGCTCATTTTCGTGCTCTGCAGCGAGCCAGACGGTTTTGGTGCTGCCCAGCAACAACGGCTTCATGCCCTTGCCTTGCATGATCTTGATTTGAGCCACGCCATTGCCTGAGAGGGTTTTGCATTCGGCGCCGCCGTAGCGGCCTAGGCGCACCAGCATGACCTCCCCGGATGCCATGCGCTGGCCCAGCTCGCCATTGAGCAAGCCCAGAATTGATTTGTCCCAATCGGAATTGAGAAAGTGGCGCTCGCTGAGCAACTTCAATTCTTGGCGCAAGCGCGGCTCGTGGTAGCTGTTGGTGCTCTGTGCAATTTGCTTGAAATCGGCGGGGCGCAGCCGGGCCGCTGGCAGATCTTTACCGCTCCTTTGCTCGGGCAGCAGTTGCAGCACGGCCTCGGCCGCAAAGGCCCGGTACTGGCCGTGCAGTATGCTCTCCTTGCGTGCCGCGATGCCTTTGGCTTGGACCTCACTGCCCTGGACGAGGACTTCTTTTTTCTTGCGGTTCACTGCGTACATCACCCGGCGCTCGGGCTCGGTTGCGGGCATGAAATCGCCTATTTTGAGCAAGCGCAAGGGGCTGCTGGAAAAGTCGCCTTCGAGCAGGCGCTTTTCAAGCCTTGCAGAATCCACTTGCCCACGAGTATTACTATCCCCTGATTGGGCGGGCTTTTTATGGTTGAGCGCATCAAGAATGCCGGTGCGCAAGGCACCCTTGAAGCTGCTGCCCGGCACATAGGGCCACTGTTGTGCTCCGGTATAACTGGCGCGCTCGATCATAAAGCGGTTGAAAACTTGGTTGCCGTTGGCCTCCAGATTCACAGCGCGGCCGATATGGGACTGGTATTTTTCGTTCACCCCGGCGCTTACGGGCATGATCACTTGCGCATAAGGTTTGAACACCTCGGCGTGATCGCGAAAAAAGCGTTGCAAACCCAGCAGCGAAGCGCGATTGGCCAAATCGAGCAAGGCTTGGCGCTGGTGCGGAGCAAGTGCGGCGTGGCTGGGATCAAAGCCGAACAGCAGCCCTTCATCGATGACGTAATTGGTGGGCTCAAAGTCCTCGCCGCAGCCAATGTGTATGGGCGAAAGCGGCGTGAGAGTCAGGCGGTGGTGCTGCAAAAAAGCTTTCATGCACTGGCCCCTTGCGGCAATTCGATCGGCAGCACTAGGGCGTACCCTTGGTGTACCGTTTCGGGCATGGTTTGCGAAATGGGTTGCTGAGCGCCGCCCAAGCCTTGGCCTGCCAACGCCACAGTTTTGGTTTGGCTCAGCGGCCAGAGCACTGCACCGGCCTGCGCCAGCAGCAGCGGCTTTTTGAAAGGGTTGCCGCCATGCACAGCGGCATCGCCGTGGCGGCCAAAGCGAGTGAGCACTTGCCAACTGCTGCGCTGCGGGCAAAAGCCCTGCCCTTGGGGCGCGCACGGGCCCAGCGTAAGGTAGCTGTTGCAGGCTGTAGGCTGCGGCCAGTGCATTTCGGTAGGTTCACCACAAAGCTCAAACTTGCCCAGCCCCGTGCTGGCGTCGCGGCCAAAACCGGCCGCACCGATGAACGCCAAGGCAGCGCCCAATTCGCTGCGGCTCAACCTTTGCTCATCGCACAGCACATACAGATCAAGGCAGGTGCCGACTGGATACCAACGCTGCGACACCACAAAAGGAGCAAATGCGCCCTCGCCGGTGGTGCCGCTTTGCCGGTTGATGCTGTTGTGGGGCTGGTCGCGCTCGATGACGCTGCACAGTTGGGCATCGGTTTTGGCCAACTGCTGCCACTGTGCCATGGGCTGCTGCAGCGCCGACAGCGGTATCCAGCGGCGTTTTTTCAGGGCTTTGCGATCCTGCCCGGCGCTGGGTGCCCACACCGCCGAGGCCACGTGCGGCAAAGGCAAATGCCCGGATGGAAAGGCATCGGAGAGCACAGCAAAGGGCGCACCACTGGTGTAGCCTTGCAGCAAGGTGTGCAGGCGCTCGTTGCCAAGCTGGTGGCGCAAAGTCCAGCACAGTTGCCCAAACAGCGTGTCCCCGGCCAGCGGAGTGCCAAAGGCGGTGAGCGGGCGCAGGGTAAAGACCAGGGTTTGCATCATTGGGGCCACAGCAATCATCTGGGGAGCCGAAGGTGGCGCGCCGCCATCAGCGGGCAAAGGGTGCTACGGCGTCGAAGTCGGCTTGGCGCTCCTGGCCGTCGATGCGCAGGCCGCGAAAGCACACTTTGCCGTAGCCACGCGAACCGGAGCCACCCAAGCTGTCGAGCTCGATCAACTTGAGACCTTGCAGCAGGGTGAGCAAAAGATCGTCGCCATCACCCGCCAAGCGCTTGAGCGAGAGCCGGAAATCGAAACTGGCACCGGCCGGAACGCGCTCGGTTTGCCGCGGGTGTTCGGCTACACCCGAAATGCGGTTGATGCGGTTCTCGCTTTTGACTTCGGTCAAGGCGCGGTTGTTGTCGCGCAATTGCTGCTCCCATTCGGCTTGCAGACCACAGTCCCAAAAGGAGGCGCGGGTGGGCCCGAGTTCCAGCATTTGCTCGGGCTTGAGTTTGTCGCTGCCGCCGATGCCAAAGAGCTGCAAAATGCGCCGCACTTCGGGCTTTTGCGCCTCGGAGGCTTTTTGGTAGGCTTGCCAGCCCAACGCCTCTTCGGCCACAGCCCCACTGCGCCACTCGAGCAGGCTGCGCATTTTGCCTTTCAGGCTGGAGCCCGGTATATAAGGCGCATGGGTGTGCGGGTGCTTGATGACGGTGTTGTCAACGCCGCCGATCTGCATTTCGCTGTCGCCAGCGCCGATGCGCAAACCGCTCAGCAGTTCGAGCTTGGCCTCGATGGTGATGATGGCGCAAAGTTGGGGCATGGCTTATTTCTCCTGGGCTTTGTAGAAGCCCATGAAGGCTTCCATGAAAAGTTTGGCGTTGCGCAGGCTGTCGGCCCCGTCGATCTGGTTGATCAGATGGGTATAGAGCTGCTCGAAAGTTGTTTCCACGTGTTCGCGGCCACGGGCATAAGCCACCTTGGCTTTGAGCATTTTTATGAATGGGGCCAGCTCGGTGTACTTTTGGGCTTTGGCCTCGGTCGTGGCTTGCTGCTGGATTTTTTCGTTCCAGAGCGTGATCTCGTCATAAAATTTGCGCAACTGAGTGGATTTGTTTTTTTTGTTGTCGCCCGCCTCCTTGACTTGCCGCGCCATTTCTTCGGCTATGTCGGCAAACAACTCGACCGCCACCGGCGAAGCCAGCTTGACATCGGTGATCGCAAAATTATTGCCCCGGGCAGTGGCCGGTGCAGGGGTTCGATGTTGTTCAAATGGCATGGGTCATCCTTCACGCAGGCGGTAGAAATGGTTGAACAGCGCAATGCGGTAGCGGCTGCCCAGGGCCTCGATGCCATCGCGGCCTATGGCGGTTGCCAGCGTTTTTTGGGCTGCTAGGCGCTGCTCCTGTGGCAAGCGGTCCACCGCATAGCGGCGGGTGCGGTAAGCAAAGCGGCTGCGCCACAGGGAGTGCTCGGGGTTGGCGCTGTCGGCCGCCAACTGCACCAGCTGCAGCAGACCATAAACGTAGCCGGTTGAGAGCTGGTAGTCGTGCCGCACCTGCTCGAGTTGCTCTTGTGCCGCGCGCAATTTGGGCCACTCACTCCAGCGCACACGCTCGCCAAATAGCACCAGCGCGTTTTTGCGCTGCTGCGGCTGCGGATGGTGGCTGGCTTTGGCAGCGTCTAGCGCCTGCTCGGCTTGCTGCGCCAATGCGCGTATGGGTAAACCCGGCTTACTCATCACCATACCAGCCGAAAAGGTGATGGCGGGGTTGTGTGCAACATAATCCTCAAAAGCTGTAGCCATGCGCTCAGCCAATTTCTGTGTGCTCAGCCACGGCCCAATGAGAAAGAAGTCGTCACCGCCGGCAAAAACAGTGTAGGTGTTTGGGAACTCTGTGGCACATACAGCAGGCAGCCAAATGGCAAAGAAAGCATTCATCTGCCGCGACAAGGCCGCCATTTTTGACAGGCTCGGATCGGGCAGGCCCTGCTGGAAAATCAGACCCAAGTTGTCCACATCGCCCTTGAGGGTTGTGAGGGCGACTTGGCCGAACCAATGCCCGCCACTCGCGTCGCAACTGCGGTCTTCGCAAGCCAGATGGTTGAGGGTTTTGCCTAGGCCGTAACGCAATCCACCCCAGTCGGTGGGCTCATCCAAGCCACGGTATTTGCCTTCGGTTTGCTGGTCGAGTTCGCTCAAGCGCGGCACGTAGGCGTTCACGTAGCGGCGCGCATAGCCACGCCAAAGGGTATCGTCCAGATTTTCTGGCAGGCTGAAATCCCAACAGCGCAACAACAGGCCTGAATTGGCACTATTGCGCTGGCTGCTGGTGGGCGCGATGCGTTCTGAAAAACCCACCCGATAGCCAAAAATCGGGGTTTCCAAGCTCACCAGCCCAGCATCTGGCAGCGCTTGCTGGGTGTCGCGCCAGACCAACAGCAGATCTTTGCGCGTAAGCTCTGAACCCAGTTTAATTTGATCGCGCGACAAGGCGGCGCTGGCTAGACCCTGCCCCTGTGGCTGATCGGCCGCTAGGCGGTGGTTGTAGCAGCACACTCCCAATGGGTACTGAACCGACAAAGCTGCCGGGCTGTCGGACATGAGGTCAAAACGATGCAGCTTGGCTTGCTCTAGTTGCGCGAACAGCAGGCGCATCAAATCCCGGATGCGGCCTCTTTGCAAATCGTTGCAGCTAGCGGCCTGGGCCACCAGTCCCAAGCCTATCTGGCCATGACCGTAGCGCAAAAACCACTGGTTGAGCTCTAGGCGCACCTGCTCCAAGCGCTGGCGCACGCTTTCGGTGTTGGGAGCCAGCACCAAAAATTTGCCTGCCGCGTTGGTGATTTGGCTGGTGGGCGGCAACTCCAGCGCTTCAAGCAAACGCAGGGCTGCCAGTTCGGTAAACAGCGATACCTGAAAAGAGCGCCCACGCAGCAGCTTGGCGGCGTGCCGGTTGCTTTGGCTGCCTTCGCCAAAAACGAAATCTTGGATGCCAAAAAAATCGCCCTGTATGAGCAAAAACTTAGTTTGATCCCAGTCTTGGCGTTGTTGCAGGCGCTGCTGCGCTTGCACGTCGGTCTGCTGCTGCTCTTGGTGCCAGCGCCACAGCGCTGTAGCAAGCGCGGCCGTGGTTTTGCAATGGTCGTACATCGACACATCGGGGCGACCTGTGGTGACGCTATCAGCCGGTACGGCCTGAGCAAAGTTGAGCCAAGCCGTATCGAAATGGTCTAGCCACAGCGGCCACTGGGAGCGCTGCGCGGAGTCTATGCTTTGCAGCGCTTGCAGGAATTGATCCCAGAGGGCGCGGTACTCCGAGCGCGCCAAGTCGTCGCGAACGGGTTCACACTTGGCGCGCAATTGCGGAAAAATCGACTTAGGCGCAAGGGCTTGCAAGGGGTAGCGCCACTTGGGCTCGCCTCCAGCGGGGGCTTTGGGGTGCGCCTCCAGCGCGACTTGCTCAAGGAGCGTAAACTGGCGCACCCGAGAAGAAGGAGCCGTTTCTGGCTGCGCCATCTGGCCCTTGGCGGGTTTGCTGGGGCTGGCGTTCTTGGGGTTTGCTGCTGCCTGCTTGGCGCTGCTGAGCTGAGCCGCCGTGGCTAAGATTGACTGCAACCACGACTCTGGCGTTGCCTTCGCTTCTAGCATCGAAACGAAAGCATCGGGCGTGCTAGGCGCTGGTGTGTTGGTTGGATGAACAGGCTCGGCTGGCTGCGCTTGGTCAGAGACGAAAGGGCTTAAATCGCCCTTATACAGCTGTGGCGCAGCCTCCTGGACAAGCCGGAAGCAATCGGCCGGTTTGCCCAAGCCAGCTCGCGCCGCCAACGCAGCTAGACCAGGCAGATAGGCCGCAAAGGCCACCCGGCTACTGGCCGCAAGCAGTGCAGAAACTTGATTGGTCACTTGAGCACACCCCCTGAACCTCCCGGTTCAAAAATTTACTGCAATGTACCACACCTACAGATCGGCAAAAGGAAAAATGGGGTAAGAAAGCCACACCCTGCCCGACCTGCCCGACCTGCACAAACTGGCTCAAACGGATAAGCTGTTGGAAATCACAAAATGCTCAATTCAATACTTGGCGCCTGATCCAAAACGCTCACTGAAGCGGGCGCGCGAGCCGCTGCGCAGGCCATGACCGGGTGCAGGCATGAAGGCAAGCTTGATTTAATTTCACCGCCCCACAAACACCGCCGCCCGCCGCTGCGCAAACGCGGCGCGGCCTTCGGCAAAATCGGCGCTGCGCTGGCTCTGGGCTTCGCGCTCGCGCCAGCCTTGCAGATTCGGCTCACCCAAGGCCATTTCTTGCAGGCTTTGCTTCATGCCTTGCAGGGCCAAGGGGGCTAGGCGGCACAAGTTTTGGCACCAGCTCGCCACTTCGGCGGGCAAGGCATCGGGTGCTACCAAGGCATCGAGGTAGCCCATGCGCAGCAGTTCGTCGGCGGGCAGCGCTTGCGCCAGCAAAAACAGGCGCCGCGCGCCGCCCAGCCCCAAGCGGGCCACACTGCGCTGCAAACCGCCGGGGTAATAGTGCAAACCGAGTGCGGCAGCGGGCATGCGCAGCTCCATGCCATGCACCCCTAAGCGAAAATCGCAGGCCAGCGCCAGATCGGTCGCACCGCCATACACGCTGCCATTGAGCGCGCACAGCGTGACTGGGCGCAGGCGCGCCAGCGCTTCGCACACGCGCTCGAAACCTTGCGGCCCCTGGCTGGCATCGGCATCGAAACCGCCCATGTGGTAGCCCGCGCTAAACACCGCCGCCGCGCTGTGCAGCCGCGCCGTGAGCACCAGCACCCGCACGGCCGCATCGGCCTCGATGGTGGCCAAGTGCTGCGCCAGCTCCTGCAAATCGGCATCGCTTAAGCAGTTGCGTTGTTCCGGGCGGTTTAGGGTGAGGGTGGCCACCCCAGCGTCGATGTGCAGCACGGGGCCGCAGGCAGCGGGCCAGTCGGTGCCAATTCTGAAAGTGGATTGCATAATCGGGTTCGGTCTGATGCGACACGTCCATCATACCCAGCACGTCGGCCACATCGAGCAAGCTTGCCTACACCAAGCCGCAGGCGGCAGGCGGCAGGCCAGCTTAAATCAGTTCAAGCGCCTGTTTGCCACCCAGAACGGCCTCTGTGGCCAGGCTGCGAACCAATGGTGCGCCTGATCGTGCCCCACATGCGCGGGATCGACCAGCACGATCAGGACGTTGACATCGAGCAGATAAACCATCAGGCCAGCTCGTCGCGCAACTGGTTGACCAGATCGGGCGTGACCGGACTGGCGTCGGGACGCAACGGCAGCAGCGACACGCCGTTGCGCTGCTGGCTGGAGGCCAGCATTTCACGTTCTATGCCGCGCCGCGCCAAGGCCGAAATCACCGCGCCCACGCTTTTGTGCTCGCGCTGGGCCAGGTGTTTGGCTGTCACCATGATGTCGTCGTCTATGGCCAAGGTGGTTCTCATGCGGCTTGCTCCTGATGCGCTGCATCATAGCCTGCTCATTAAACATCGTCCACTCGCTATACCTACCGTCCACCACAGCGGGCGATAATTGCCCACTCACTGCACCCAGGCCCGCACCCAAGTTTGAATTTTCTAGCCCAGCCCTTGAAAGCGCAGCCCTGCACCCCCATTCTGGGACTTTGACCCCCAGCCCATGCCCCGCCTTTGCGCCGGGCGATCTTTCGTTTTTAGCAGCCATGCCAGCCAACCCAGACCCGACCTACCACCGCCCTCAAGCCGCAGACCCTGCCGCCCAAGCCGCTGCGGCATCCGAGGCCCCAATCTCACCCGAGGAGGCCGAAGCGGCCGCTGCGGCCGACGCCGCCCTGCAAGCCGATCTGTCGCTCGAACTGGCGCGCCTGCAAGCCCAAAACGCCGAGCTGGCCGAGCAGTACCTGCGCGGCAAGGCCGAGATGGAAAACCTGCGCCGCCGCACCGACGAAGAAGTGAGCAAGGTGCGCAAATTTGCCGTGGAGGGCTTTGCCGAAAGCCTGGTGCCGGTGCTCGACAGCCTGGAAGCCGGGCTGGCGGTGCAAGAGGCCACGGCGCAGCAGATACGCGAAGGGGCCGAGGCCACGCTCAAGCAGTTGCAAAGCGCGCTGGCCCGCCACAAGGTGCAGCCCATCGCGCCCGCAGCGGGCAGCCGCTTCGACCCGCACCAGCACCAGGCCATTGGCGTGGTGGCCGCACCCGGCCAAGAGCCCAATTCCGTGGTGATGGTGCTGCAAAAAGGCTACCTGATCGCCGAGCGCGTGCTGCGCCCGGCCATGGTCACGGTGACCGCACCCAAATAAGCTGCCCTTCAAACCCTCATCCCGGCGCTTGAAATCCGACCCTGCAGCCGCATCTGCACCCCATCCGTTTTATTTGAACCTTAGGAGCCACTCATGGGCAAAATCATTGGCATCGACCTGGGCACCACCAACTCGTGCGTCTCGGTCATGGAAGGCAACACCACGCGCGTGATCGAAAACAGCGAGGGTGCGCGCACCACGCCCTCCATCATCGCTTACCAAGAGGATGGCGAAATCCTGGTCGGCGCCTCGGCCAAGCGCCAGGCCGTGACCAACCCGCGCAACACGCTGTACGCGGTCAAGCGCCTGATCGGGCGCAAGTTTGAAGAAAAAGAGGTGCAAAAGGACATCGATCTGATGCCCTACACCATTGCCCGCGCCGACAACGGCGACGCCTGGGTGGAAGTGCGCGGCAAAAAGCTGGCCCCGCCGCAGGTGAGCGCCGAGGTGCTGCGCAAGATGAAGAAAACCGCCGAAGACTACCTCGGC
>BBPD01000190.1_pt1 | contig 12575 bp, 16 predicted proteins | sample 1344911 | NCBI WGS metagenome assembly BBPD01 (sample SAMD00019088, study PRJDB2971) | groundwater metagenome | biome: freshwater biome; feature: mineral spring; material: ground water | place: USA: CA, Sonoma | collected 2011-09 | depth surface m
GAAACCGAGGTCCATGGGAATCGAGCCTTTGTCGGGAGTGGGGAGGTAATACTCGGCGATGACGTGAGACACAGCCATCGTGACACGCTTGCCGGTGGGGATGTGCAGGAACTCGTTGGGGCCATGCGCAATGCTGAGCGGCCCCAGCACGCCGGTAATCATGAACTGCGCGCCTAGAAACTTCTCGCCGAGCATGCCCATGAAGGGATGGTGCTGACTTCGCTAATGTACATCGCTGGCGCGCCGAAGGCACGCTTCGATGCATCTTAAATGGCCTGCGACAGCCAAGGGCTCAAGGCTGGCGGCCAGCCTTCGGCCGCCAAGGGCCGAGATCGGGATCCCAGCCGGTCATTTACGGTTGCTAGTCGGGTTACCCGTAGAGCAAAACGGCATTGGCATCTGCGGCCGCTTCGGGCCAATGGGAACGACGACGCGTGATTGTAGGCGTCGGCCGCAGCGGCGGCGCAACGGTATTCGTCAGGGTAGGAAAATCCCTACTCGGCGGCGCAACAAACGCTTAGCCGTGATGGGGTGTTTGCGCGATAACCGCGGCTCCAGCGTGGCGCGAAGCTGTCCCTACCGCGACACCTCCGTCGCGGCCCACGGATGACGGACACGGAGCCCCCCATGAACATTTTCAGCAAGACCCTCGCCGCGCTGCTGCTCGCCCTTGCCTTTACCGGCGCTGTCCAGGCCAGCGAGCGCATCAACATCAACAGCGCCGATGTCGCAACACTGGACCGCGTCATGGACGGCGTCGGCCCGGCCAAGGCCGCAGCGATCATCGAGCACCGTCGCCTGCACGGTCCGTTTCGCACCGTCGACCAGTTGGTCAACGTGAAAGGCATCGGTCCGGCCACGCTCGAGCGCAATCGCGGTCGAATCATGGTGGCTGGTGCGCCGCCCACCGTCCGCGCCGCGACAAACCCAGCGCAACCTGCAGCGCGACCTGCAGCGCCCGCCCCCCGGGTGAACTGAGAGCGCGGATTCAAGGACGAACTCAGCGCCCAAGGATGGGCGAGGGACGTCGACCGCTGCTACATCGTCGGTCGACCAAGGCAGGATGCCGCCCGGTATCGCCCATGGAAGGGCGGCCGGGCTTTTCGTTTTTGTGCCGCAAGGGCGACACTGGTGGCCCGTCCTCCGCTATCGGCTACATGATCGAATACTTGCCTGCTGCCAGCTACCGCCGCGAACGCTGGAAGAGCGACGGCGGCTGGACTCGCGAAATCATCCGTTTTCCCGGCGAGGGTGAGTGGCATTGGCGCGCGTCGATTGCTGAGATCGGCAGCGATGCCGCGTTTTCGCGGTTTCCAGGCTGCGAGCGCGAGATCGTCTTGCTGGCCGGGCAGGGTATGGACCTTGATCTCGACCGAGACCCATCGGTTCGGCTGGAGCCACCGTACGGGAGGTTGCGTTTCTCTGGCGACTGCGCGGTGAACGCGCGCCTTGTCGAAGGTCCCGTCATCGCTTTCAACTTGATTTGGCTGCGTGGGGTGGTCGAGACGCAGCTTCTGCATCGGCCCATCGTAGGCGCGATGCTGTTCTTTGGTGAGCCGGGCCTGCATTGGCTGCTTTACGTGTTGGCCGGTCAAGTGCGCACGCCGGCAGGCGTCCTCGATACCGGCGATGCGGCGATGCTGGCAATCGAGCCTGGCCAACGCCTTGTCATCGAAGGCGGCGGCGAGTTGCTGTTGGCCAAGCTGGTGGGTCGATGAAGCCTGTGCCATCCACTCCGTTTGATCGCAACGCGGCGCTCCATCCGCGCGGCGAGCTTCCTGCTGAGGTGCTGCGATTGTCGGTGGCACCGATGATGGATTGGACCGATCGGCATTGCCGAGCATTCCACCGTGTGCTGGCACCGAAGGCCTTGCTTTACACCGAAATGGTGCATGCGAATGCTGTACTGCGCGGTGATCGCTTGCGCCTGCTCGGCTTCGACGCCAGCGAGCACCCGCTGGCTTTACAGTTGGGCGGCAGTGAGCCGGGTCTGCTGGCCGAGGCCAGCCGCATCGGTGCCGACTGGGGTTACGACGAAATCAACCTCAATGTCGGCTGCCCTTCGGATCGCGTGCAAGCGGGTCGCTTCGGCGCTTGTCTGATGAAGGAACCGTCCCTGGTGGCGGATTGCATCGCGGCCATGCAAGCCGCCGTCCACCTGCCAGTGACGGTCAAGTGCCGTCTGGGCGTCGATGAGCTCGAGGACTACGAGGTATTCCTCGCCTTCGTCGATGCGGTGGCGTCGGCCGGCTGCACACGCTTCATCGTCCATGCGCGCAAGGCTTGGCTTCAAGGCCTTTCGCCAAAGGAAAACCGTGAGATCCCGCCGCTACGCTACGACTGGGTGTACCGGCTGAAACGTGATCGTCCCGGCCTGACCGTGCTCCTCAATGGCGGCCTGCGCGGGGTGGAGGAAGCGCAAGCGCAGCTCGATCACCTTGACGGTGTGATGATTGGCCGCGCGGCCTACCACGAGCCCTACCGCCTACACCGGATGGCCTGCGCACTGCAGGGTGCCGCAGCGTGCAGCCGTACCGAGCTGCTGCGCGGCTACTTTTCCTACATCGAAGCCCAGCTCGCCGCTGGTGTGGCTCTCAAACACATCAGTCGCCACATTCTTGGGCTGTTTCACGCTCAGCCGGGTGGCCGGGCATTCCGGCAGGTCTTGAGCGAGGGCGCGCCGCGTGCCGGGGCCGGGCTTGCGCTGCTCGAATCCGCACTGACGCAGACGGAAGGCCGGGAAGACCCGATGTGATCGGCCTGAACCGCCGTAGCGTCGTCGCCCGAGGTTAAGAAGGAATTCACCCCGTGGCACCCAGACTCCTCGGCATTGCTGGCCCCCGTCGTGGCCATCCCGCTATCCTTAAGCCGATGATGCCTCGCCTGTTCCTCGCCGCCGCTTTTGCGATCACCGCCCCCGCGGGTGATTTGCTTGCGCAGCAGCATGCCCGTGAAGAGCCGGCAGCGCCGGTCGAGTCACCACGATCCGAGCTACCAGAATCGGTGCTGCGCGCCGAGCGCGAAACGGGTGGTCAGGTGTTGCGCGCCGAGTCGATGCAGCGCGATGGCCGCGAGGTTTATCGCTTGAAAGTGCTGACGCCGGACGGGCGAGTGCGGATCATGCGCGATGATCCGCGCGAGCGCCGCCGTGATGCCTGGCGCGAATCGCGCGCCACCCCGCCGCCGAATGCGTTCGAGCGACGTAATGAGGATGCCGAGGAGTCACGGCGCGAGCCTGCGCCCTCCGCGAATGAACTCGGCCTGCCCGAGACCCTGCCGCCCCCCGAGCGCGGCGATCACTATTGATGCTGGCAACCGCCGGCTCACCAAGGAGAGTCCATGCGCATTCTGCTGGTCGAAGACGAAGCCCCGTTGCGGGAAACGCTCGCCGCCCGTCTTAAACGGGAGGGTTTTGCCGTTGACGCCGCTGCCGACGGCGAGGAGGGTCTCTACAACGGCCGCGAGGTGCCTTTCGACCTCGCCATCATCGATCTCGGTCTGCCCAAGATGTCGGGCATGGACCTCGTTCGCGCGCTGCGCTCGGAGGGCCGGAAATTTCCCATCCTGATCCTCACCGCGCGGTCCTCATGGCAGGACAAAGTGGAAGGCCTGAAATCTGGCGCGGATGACTATCTCGTCAAGCCTTTCCACGTCGAGGAACTGCTGGCGCGCATCAATGCCCTGCTGCGCCGCGCTGCGGGGTGGAGCAAGCCCTCGCTCGAATGCGGCTCGGTCAAGCTCGATCTTTCCGCGCAAACCGTCACCGTCGACGGCCAATCGATTGACCTGACCAGCTACGAGTACAAGGTGCTGGAGTACCTGATGCTGCATGCCGGTGAACTGGTCTCGAAGGCCGACCTGACCGAGCACATCTACCAGCAGGATTTCGACCGCGATTCCAATGTGCTCGAAGTCTTCATTGGTCGCTTGCGCAAAAAACTCGACCCGGACGGCGAGCTGAAACCCATCGAGACCGTGCGCGGCCGCGGCTATCGCTTCGCCATTCCGCGCAACGAGTAAGCGCGCTTGGCCGTGGTGCGCCGCCGCCTTTCGCTGCAGGCGCGCCAGATGCTGGCCGCGAGCCTCGCGCTCGTGGCATTTCTTGGCCTGACCGGCTACGCCTTGGACCTCGCCTTCACCGAGGCTGCACTCAGCAGCCAACGCGAGCGCTTGCAGAACTTCACCAAGGCCTATCTGAGCGGCACCGAAGCACTGCGCTCGGGCGCTATCGTGATGCCGCAGGACGCACCCGATCCGCGCTTCGATCGCCCCGGCAGCGGCCTGTTCGCCGTAGTGATCGGCGAGGGCGTGCGCTGGGAATCGGCGTCGGCGCTCGGGCGCATCTTGCCGCCGCCCGTGACGGGCGAGCCGGGGCTTTTTGGCCGACTCGATGGCCCATTACCCGTGACCGAATCGAGTGGTCGGGCCATGGAGGTCTATCGTTATTCGCTTACCACGATCTTCGAGACCGGGCGCGGCGAGCTCAAACTGACCTTTGGCCTTTACGAGGACGCGACCTATGTGGCAACCCAAGTGGGTGTGTTTCGCCGCACGCTCTGGGCTTGGCTGGGCGCGGCAGCACTGGTTCTGGTCTTGGTGCAGGCGCTGGCGCTGCGCTGGAGCCTCCGGCCACTGGCCGGCGTCGAGAAAGCGCTTGTCGATGTGCAGCAGGGCAGCGTGGCTCGCCTGCTGGATGAACATCCGCGCGAGCTGCAACCACTGACGGAAAGTATCAATGCGTTGATCGACTCGGAGCGCCGCAACCTCGAGCAGGTGCGGCGAACGCTGGGCGATCTTGCTCATTCACTGAAGACGCCGCTGGCGGTGTTGCAGAGCCTGCTTGATGCGGGCGCTTCACCGGACGAGTTGCGCGCTGAGGTTCGCAACCAAGTGCAGCGCATGAACGATATTGTTGGCTACCAGCTCTCGCGCGCTGCACGTTCGGGCCATGTGCTGTTCGCGGTGCCACTGAAGATCGAGAAAACCGCCGAAGAGATTGTGCTCGGCCTAGAGAAAATCTACGCCGGCAAGGGTGTCCTCGCGGAGTTCGAGATCGATCCCGCCGCGCGCTTCCACGGCGAGTTCGGCGACCTCCAGGAACTGCTGGGCAATTTGCTGGAAAACGCCTTCAAATGGGCATCGCGCCGGGTTGTGCTGCATGTAGCGACCCTGCCAGCGCCGGCTGGCAAACGCAGTGGCGTGGTGTTCTCGGTGGAGGACGACGGCCCCGGTATCGCCGACGACCAGATCGACCGCCTGTTGCAACGCGGCGTGCGCGGCGATGAGCGCGTGCAGGGTCACGGCATCGGGTTGTCGATCGTGCAAGACATCATCGCCGCCTACCAAGGTGCGCTGGCCGTCGAGCGCTCTGCCGACCTGGGCGGTGCCCGTTTTGTCGCACGCTTTCCGCCGCAGGTCTAAGGCGTCGCTGCGCTCAGGTTTGCGCTTCGCTCAGGTTTGCGCGTCGAGTGTGGGTGCCTTGCCGTAGAAACGTTCGAGGTGGTCGGCTACCGCGGGATATGCGGCACGCAGGACCTGCGGGGCGGTGAAGTGGTACTCGCTGCACACTGCGAAGAACTCCTCGGGTGCCTCGGCAGCATACGGGTCGATGGCGGTTTCGGCGTCTACATCGGCTTCGAGCTCGGCGTTGAGGGCCGCGAAGGCTGCACCGAAATCGTGTGCCCATGCGCGCTGCCACTCGCGCGGCAGCGGTGGTGTGCCGTCCATCGCGCCGTCAAGCGCATCCAGTTTGTGCGCCATTTCGTGTACCACGAGTTGGTAGCCGGCTTCGGGCATGGCGATCTCGGCGGCAAGGTCGGCCCAGCTCAACACCATCGGGCCGTACTGCCAGCTTTCGCCCTCACATTCGTCGAAGCCGTCATCCACCACTTCGAGTTCGTCCATATCGTGCGGGGCACCGTGGCGGCCGCGCTCGACGCGAAAACCTCCCGGGTGGACGATGACTTGCGACCAGCCGTCCAGGCCCGATTCGCCGAACTCCAGCAAAGGCAGGCAGGCGTGTGCAGCAAGTGCAAGGCGCTCGGTATCGCCAAGCACGAGATCATGCGCCGGCGTGATGGTTTTTCGCGCGAGAAATCCAGCGGCCAGAGCGCGGAGGCGCACGCGGCGCTCGTGATCGAGGCCGCGAACCAGCGCTGCCGACGCCTCAAGCGCGAACCAGTCGGCGTCGCTGATTTCAGCGGATTTGGAGCTACGGAAGTGGCGCAGCAGCGAACGAAGCATGTGGAGTGGGCCCCTTGCGCAACGGCGCGGCAGGAGACCTCTAGCGGAACATGCCCGGCAACAGGCGATGCCAGTAGAGGCTGGTGCTGCGCGCACGCGGCGCGGGCGCTGCGTCGGTTTGGGCGTCGGCTCGATGCTTGGGCGCATCGCTGGCGCTGGATTCGGCGACGCTCACACCCTCTGCGGGCCTCGGTGCGCTGCCTTCCGTGATCACCGCGGCCGCAACGGGCTTCGGCGTGCTGCCTTCGGCAGCAACGCTACTCGGCGATGGCGCGCCGGAGAGGGAAAACAACAGGCAGGCGAGGCGGAGCATGAGATCCCTTCGCAAATCAACCTTTGAGTGGGCTGCGAGCAAGCAACTGGAGTCCAGCATCTTATGCTGCCTGTGAGCGGCGCGTCGGCGGCTTGCGTCCGGTCACGCCACCGCGCAGCATGCCGATGCCGGGCTCCCAGCCCCAGACTTGCGCCATGGCCGTTCCCGTCCCCGACCGTTCCGCTCGACCCTTGCCGGGACTAAGCCCTTCCGGCGACCTCGCGGCTTTGCCAGCGCTGGACGCCGTCGCAGCGGCCGAACTGGCTGATTTCGTCCACCTCGCGGAAACAAGCTCGACCCAAGACGAGGCGTTTGCTCGCAGGCTGCCGGCGCGGGGCTGCGTCGTGTTTGTTGCTGATCGGCAAACCGCTGCGCGCGGTCGCCTCGGTCGCGTGTGGCATAGCGACGCGAAAGGCGCGCTCGCCTTCACCGTGCTGCGCCGTTTCGAACTGCCGCCGCGCGATTTGGCTCCGCTCGGCCCCGTGGTGGGTGTGGCCGTGGTCCACGCTCTGCGGGCGTTAGGTGCCGAGGTGATGTTGAAGTGGCCGAACGACCTCATTCACGCCGACGCGAAACTCGGCGGGATTCTCGTCGAGGTGCGTGGCCCCGCGGTGGCCATCGGTATCGGGCTCAATCTTGCCTTGACGGAAGCGCCGGGCGTCGAGCAATCATGGACCGACCTGCGTCACGCCGGACTCGCCGCGACCTCGCGCGCCGAGGTGCTCAATGCGGTGCTCTGCGGCCTGTTACCGGCTTTGGCGCGCTTCGAGCGCGAGGGCTTCGCGGAGTTCCGCGCAGCATGGACAGCATGGGATGCGCTGGCCGGGCGAACGGTGCGGGTCTTGGCCGGCGCGCGCCAGTTTGAAGGCTTGGCGCTCGGTATCGCAGCCGATGGTGGTCTGCGCGTGCGCCATGCAGACGGCGAGCGCGTCCACTATGCCGGCGAGGTCAGCATCCGTGTGGTTGCTTGATCTCGGTAACACGCGACTGAAAATCGCCCGTGCGCGGCCTTCGGGATGCGGGCCCGTGCTGGCCTTAGCGCATGACGAAGCGGATTTCGACGCGCAACTGAAGCGCACGCTCCACTCAGACGAATACGCCGACGACGGCAACGACGACGATGTTCCTACCGCGTGGTTGGCGAGCGTCGCCTCAACCGCAGTCACCGCGCGCGTCGAAGCGGCGCTCGACGCCATCGGATTGCGCATCGAGCGTGCGCGCTGCTACGCCGAGTGCGATGGTCTGCGGATCGCGTATGCCGACCCGCAGCGGCTTGGCGTGGATCGTTTCCTCGGCTTGCTTGCCGCGCGCGCGCGGGGGGGCGACTGGCTGCTGGCGAGCTTTGGCAGTGCGCTTACCATCGACCTGCTCGATGCGCAGGGACAGCACCGCGGCGGTTTGATCGGCATGGCGTCCGCGCAGCAAATCGACGCGCTGCGGGAACGATTTCCGGCCCTTGATCGCGGCGCGGGCGACGGTAATCGGTCTTGGGCCACGGACACTCCCGACGCGGTCGCGGCTGGCGCACGCCTACAGGCTCAGGGCTTGGTACTCGCGGCCTACTTCAATGCGCGCGAGGAATTGGGTTGCGCGCCGCGACTGCTGCTGGCCGGCGGCGACGCAGCGGCACAAGCCCCGGAACTGGCGCGTCATCTGGGCGTGGCCGTGGAGGTCTGCGATGCCTTGGTGATCGAAGGGCTAGGTCGCTACGCCAAGGTCGCACGCGGGTAGACTCGCAGTTATGTTGTCGCGTGGTGCCCTGCTCATTCTCGTTTGCCTGAACCTCGCCGCCGCCCTCTGGTGGGGCTTTCATATGCCCTTGCGCGCCGCCGTTCCGCCGCCTACCGACCCCGGCGTGCCCAGTCTGACCCTGCTTGCGGAAGCTGAGGCCGAAGCGCTTCCAGCGTCGGCCGAGCTGGCTGTGGCACCAACTCGCATCGACGCCGCACCGAACTGCTTGTCGGTGGGCCCGTTTGAAACACCGTCTGCGCTCCGCCGCGCCGTCGATGCCCTCGGGGCCAGTGTCGGCAAGTTGCAGTACCGCGAAGCGCAGGTGCAAAGCGCTCGTGGCTGGCGCGTCTACGTTCCGGCCACAGCGACGCGCGGCGAGGCTTTGGCGAAGGCTCGGACGCTCGCCGCGCAGGGTGTGCGCGACTACTACGTCGTCACCGCTGGGCCCGGCGAAAACACCATCTCGCTCGGCTTGTTCCGCGAACAGTCGAACGCCGAATCGCGGCTGGCCGAGATCCAGGCGCTCGATATCCCTGCCGTGATGGAAGCCGCCAGTGAAGACCGTCCACAGTGGTGGCTGGAAATCGCCGTGGCGGTGGATTTCGACTGGCGTACCCCGCTCGGCGCTGGGCGCTGGCAGGCGCGACCGATTCCCTGCTTCTAAGTCGTGAGTACGCCGCAGCGTACGGGTTAGACTGCGCATCCAGCGCCGGCATAGCTCAGCTGGTAGAGCAACCGCCTTGTAAGCGGTAGGTCGTCCGTTCGATTCGGACTGTCGGCACCAATTCCGCGGAGTGGAAATGAGTCGCTTCCCGACTGTCGCCCTGATCGGCGCGCCCACCGACATCGGCGCCGGCCACCGCGGAGCCGTCATGGGCCCCGAAGCCCTGCGCGTGGCGGGCATCGCCGAGGCCTTGCGCGAACGCGGCGTCAACGTCGAGGATCGCGGCAATCTTGCCGGCCCGATGAACCCTTGGCTGCCACCGCAGGACGGCTATCGCCATCTGCCGCAAGTGCTCGCCTGGAACTCGGCGGCGATGCGCGCCGTCGATGCCGAACTCGAGGCCGGCAATCTGCCGGTGCTACTCGGCGGCGACCACTGCCTGAGTGTTGGCAGCATCACGGCGGTGGCGCGCTGGTGCCGGCGCGAGGGCCGGAAACTGCGCATCATCTGGCTCGACGCGCACGCCGACTTCAACACTTCGGAGGTCACGCCGTCGGGCAACGTCCACGGCATGCCGGTGGCCTGCCTGTGCGGCCTCGGCCCGAAGGAACTGACCCACCTCGGCGGCAGCGCTCCGGCGATCACGCCGGACCTCATCCGGCAGATCGGCATCCGTTCGGTCGATGCCGGCGAGAAAAAGCTGGTGAAGGAATACGGTCTCGATATCTACGACATGCGCTACATCGACGAGGTCGGTATCAAGCGCGCAATGGATGAAGCACTTGCCGGCATCGACGCCGACACCCACGTTCACGTCAGCTTTGACGTCGACTTCCTCGACCCAGGCATCGCACCGGGCGTCGGCACCACGGTGCCGGGCGGCCCGAACTACCGCGAGGCGCAACTGGTGATGGAGATGATCGCCGACACCGGCCGCATGGGCTCGCTCGACGTCGTCGAGCTGAACCCGGCTTTCGACGAGCAGAACAAGACCGCGCGCTTGGCCGTCGAGCTCGTCGAAAGCCTGTTCGGCAGATCGACGCTGATGCGTGAATGAACCGCTGGCGGCAGTCCGCGCTGGCCCGCGCTAGACTCGGGGGTAAGTCCATGTCCATCCTTTGGAGTCCGTCATGAAATCTGTCCGCCTGTTGGCCCTCGCTGCTCTCGCCGTGTTCGCACTGACGGCCTGCAACACCATTGCCGGCATTGGCAAAGACGTGAAAAAAGCCGGTGAAGTGGTTGCGGAAACCGCCGAGGAATGCAAGAGCGGCTGCGACTGATTCCGCGCGCAATGTGAGACGCGCGCGCTAACATCGCGGCATGAGCACGCCTGTTCGCATCCTCACCGGCATCACCACGTCCGGCACTCCACACCTCGGCAATTACGCCGGTGCCATCCGCCCTGCCGTGGCCGCCAGTCGCCAGCCCGGCATCGAGAGCTTCTACTTTCTCGCCGACTACCATGCACTCATCAAGGTGCAGGATGCGGAGCGGGTGCAGCGCTCCACGCTCGAAATCGCCGCCACTTGGTTGGCCTGCGGGCTCGACCCGGATCGTGTTTGGTTCTACCGGCAGTCGGATATTCCCGAGATACCCGAGCTGACCTGGTTTCTTACGTGCGTCGCATCCAAGGGCCTGCTCAATCGCGCGCACGCCTACAAAGCGACCGTCGATGTGAACCTAGCGGCCGGCGAGGACGCCGACGCCGGCATCAGCGCTGGTCTATTCATGTACCCGGTGCTGATGGCCGCCGACATCCTCGCCTTCAAGGCGCAGAAGGTGCCGGTAGGCCGCGACCAGATCCAGCACATCGAGATGGCGCGCGATTTCGCCGCGCGCTTCAACCACATCTATGGCGAGCATCTTGTGCTGCCCGAGGCGGTGATCGAAGAACAGGTAGCCACGCTGCCCGGCCTCGACGGCCGGAAGATGAGTAAGAGCTACGACAACACCATTCCGCTGTTCGCGCCAACATCGGAGTTGAAAAAGCTTATTGCCAGTATCGTCACCGACTCGCGCGCGCCGGGCGAGGCCAAAGACCCCGACGCCGCGCATCTGTTCACGCTGTATCGCGCTTTCGCTACCGATGCGCAGGCTGCCGATATGCACGCCGCGCTGCGTGCTGGGCTGGCTTGGGGTGAGGCCAAGCAAGCCCTGTTCGCGTTGTTGAACGGGCAGCTTGCGCCAATGCGTGAGCGCTACGAGGATCTGCTGGCGAAGCCGGCCGACATCGAGGGTCTGCTGCAAACGGGGGCGGCCAAGGCGCGTGCCATCGCCACGCCGTTGCTGCGCGAGCTGCGCAAGGCGGTGGGTTTACGGCCGTTGACGGCAAGTTCGCTCATGCCGACGGGCATCGCTTCCGAGGTGAAGGTGGGTGAGTCGCGTATCAACCGGACGCCCAGCTTCAAGCAATACCGCGAATCCGACGGGCTTTTTTACTTCAAGCTGGTTCACGCCGATGGCCGCGTGTTGGTGCAAAGCGAAGGTCATGCCTCGCCGAAGGACGTCGGAGCTTTGATTGCGCGATGGAAGGCGGAAGGTGCCGCGCAATGGCAGGAAGCAAACAGAAACGTGCAGGTTGCGGGGACACTCATCGGCAGGCTCGAAGAAGGTATCGAACTGGTCGAGGTGGTCGCGTCGCTGGCGGCTTTCGCCGAAGAATCCGTCTAAGCGCGTGGCAGCGCCACCCAGCGCGCGATGTGTGCATGCATCGCCGCTAGGCCGTCGGTGAGTGCCGCAGGGCCGGGTTGCAGGATGATCGGCGATTTGATCTCGAACAACTGGCCTTCGCGCACCGCACTTAGCACCGACCAGCCAGGGCGGTGGGCGACGGCGTCGGGTCGAAACTTTTTCCCGCACCAGGAGCCGAACATGATCTGCGGGTCGCGAGCAAGGATCGCCGTATCGTTCGCAAGAATCCTTTGTCGGGCGAGCGGTTCGGCAGCCAGTTCGGGAAAGACATCGTCACCGCCAGCGATGCGGATCAGTTCGGCCACCCACTGGATGCCGCTGATGCGCGGTTCGTCCCATTCCTCGAAATACACGCGCGGGCGTATGGCGAAAGCTGCCGCCTTCGCAGCGACGGCGTCCACGCCACGCTCCAGTACATCGGCGTAGGTCTCGGCCTTGGCCGCTGCCCCGACCATGGCGCCGAGCCGACGCACGTAATCGAGAATGCCCTCGACCGAGCGGTGGTTGCTGACCCACACTTCGACACCACGGCGCACCAGCTCGGCCGCGATATCAGCTTGGATGTCCGAAAAACCAATCGCGAGGTCGGGCTTCAGCGCGAGGATCTGGTCGATCTTCGCGCTGGTGAAGGCGCTGACCCTAGGCTTCTCCCGCCGGGCCCGCGGTGGCCGCACGGTGAAGCCGCTGATGCCGACGATGCGATGCTCTTCACCGAGCGCGTACAGCACCTCGGTGGGCTCTTCGACGAGGCAAACGATGCGACGTGGGCCGCGCAGGCTGCTATCTCTCATTCAAACCCGCCGTCCACTGCGCTGCCTAGGTAGCGCTCGGTACCCGCGCAATCCGTACAGGACGACACGCCCTGCCATGTGCCGTTGAAGTCCTCGGCCAGCTCTTTCCGAGCGCGGGCGCACTTCAGGGTCGTCAAGAAGA
>BBPD01003457.1_pt4 | contig 12555 bp, 12 predicted proteins | sample 1344911 | NCBI WGS metagenome assembly BBPD01 (sample SAMD00019088, study PRJDB2971) | groundwater metagenome | biome: freshwater biome; feature: mineral spring; material: ground water | place: USA: CA, Sonoma | collected 2011-09 | depth surface m
GGCCAGCTTGAGGCGGGCGATTTCTTGATCAACGGCAACCGGGATGCTGTGAATGCCCGGTGGTAGTTGATTCTTGACGAGATACTCGCAGGCCAGCGCTTGGTTGGCGAAGCTCATATCCATCACACTGGCGGGGTGGCCTTCAGCGGCGGCCAGGTTAATCAAACGGCCTTCGCCCAGAACAATAATGCCTTTATCGCCCAGCTTGTACTCCTGCACGTAGGTGCGCAACTCGCTCACGCTATCAGCCTGTTCGGCTAGGGACGCGAGATCAATCTCGATATCAAAGTGACCGGCATTGGCGAGCATCGCCCCGTTTTTCATCACGGCGAAGTGCTCAGGCCGAATGACGTGCTTGTTACCCGTGACCGTAATGAAGATATCACCCACCGCCGCCGCTTCGGCCATGGGCAACACCCGGAAACCATCCATCGCCGCTTCGAGGGCTTTGACGGGGTTAATTTCGGTGACGACAACATTGGCACCCAAGCCCCGCGCCCGGAGGGCGGTACCTTTGCCACACCAGCCATAGCCAGCGACGACCACAACTTTACCAGCCACCAGGATATTCGTGGCGCGGATGATCCCATCAAGGGTCGATTGACCCGTGCCGTAGCGGTTATCAAAAAAATGCTTCGTTTCGGCATCGTTGACGTTGATGGCCGGAAAGGTCAGCACACCATCGTTAAACATCGCCTGCAGGCGGACAATGCCGGTGGTGGTTTCTTCGGTGGTGCCGATAATATCGGCCATTTGCTGTTGCCGCTCTTGGATGAGGGTTGCCGTGACATCACCACCGTCATCAATGATGATCTGGGGGCGATGGTCGAGGGCAATACGCACATGGCGGTGATAGGTGGCATTATCTTCGCCCTTGATCGCATAGACCGAGATGCCGTGCTCGGCCACCAGGTTGGCGGCCACATCATCTTGGGTTGAAAGGGGGTTGCTCGCAATCAGCAGGGCATCAGCACCGGCTGCCTTGAGGGCGATCGCGAGGTTAGCGGTTTCGGTAGTGACGTGGCAGCAGGCTACAAGACGCAGACCCTTGAGGGGTTGCTCAGCCGCAAAGCGGGCCTGAATTTGCGCCAGCACCGGCATCTCGCGACCGGCCCAGGCGATGCGCTTGGCACCTTGGGCGGAGAGGCCGATATCTTTAATATCGTAGGGTTGATTCGTTAACGTTGCGGTCATCAGACAAGTTCTCGCATTGGGTGAATATCCAGCCGCTTTGACCTAACCCGAAGCTGCCATCTCCGAACAGCATCGGATCAGCAGTCAACTCGTTGGATAAGGGGCAGACTTGCCCTTTGCTAGGGTTAGTCTAACACTGCGTGCGGCTATCAATTGCGGCCTTGAGGTCTTGGCACAAACTCGCGATCGCGACCAGACCGCCCTCATTGAGGGCATCGACAAAAGCACTGCCAACAATTGCGGCATCGGCTCCCCAAGCGACCACCTGCTGCGCCTGCTCGGGCTTGGCAATGCCAAAACCAACACCAATCGGCAGATCCGTTTGCTGACGCAGCGCCGCAATTAACCCCTCCACACGGCTGGCCATTTCGGCCCGCATCCCCGTCACGCCGGTCGTACTTACCAAATAAATAAAGCCCCGCGATACTCGGGCAATTTTTGCCATCCGCTCCGGCGGTGAGGTCGGAGCCACGAGCAAAATCACTTCAATCCCCGCTAGGGTTGCCGCATCTACCAAACTTATGGCCTCTTCGAGGGGTAGATCGGGTACCACCAAACCACTCACCCCTGCTGCCGCCAGCCGCTCCATGAACACCCTCACACCCTGGCGCAAAATTGGGTTGTAGTAGGTAAACAAAATCAGCGGCGCCTTTAGATCGAGGTTTTTAACACCTTCAATAATCTGATCAAAGGTAATGCCTTTGGCCAGCGCCCGGGTAGCGGCTGCTTGAATCACGGGGCCATCGGCAAGCGGGTCAGAATAGGGCACACCCAGCTCGATAAAATCAGCACCGTTAGCATCCAGCACCTTGAGGGCCTGCCAGGTCGTGGCCAGATCAGGATCACCGGCGGTGATGAAAGGAATAAGGGCTTTACGGCCCTGAAGCTCATGAAAACGCTGACGAATGCTGGTGGGCATGGGACTAGCCAAGAATGCAATCGCAGTGTAGCGGAGTTTGGGGGCACTAAGCGGCCTGACGCCAATTGCCTAGAGGGATTGTCATCGAGCGTCATCCTACTCGGGCCGCTGCAAGGGAAAGGCAATGACATCTCGAATACTGGCTGAATTGGTCAGCAGCATCACCAGACGATCAATACCAATGCCCAGCCCGCCCGTTGGCGGCATCCCGTACTCTAGTGCCGTGAGAAAATCTTCATCTAAAAAATGGGCTTCAGGATTACCGGCGGCTTTGAGGGCCGCTTGGGCTTCGAGGCGCTGGCGCTGATCAAGCGGATCAGTCAACTCCGAGAAGCTATTGGCGGTTTCGCGGCCAACGATATACAACTCAAAGCGCTCGACATAGCCTGCAAGCTGACGGTGGGGCTTGGCCAGGGGTGAGTTTTCGACCGGAAAATCCATCACAAACGTGGGCTGGCGCAGGCTCTCCTCGCACAGATCCTCAAAGGCGCGCACCAAAAGCAGCCCCACACTATCGACGGCCTCCAGATCCTTGAGCCCCAGCGCTGCCAGTTTCGCCTTCGCGATCGCGAGCCCCTCAAGGGCGGCAAAATCCAGCCCTGTAGCCTCCCGGACGAGTTCAACCATCGTGACGCGCCGCCAGGGCGGGGTGAGATCGATGGTTTCACCCTGATAGTTAACTTCTAAGCTGGGTAAAACCGCCTGGGCCGCCTTGACAATCAGGGTTTCGGTCAGATCCATCATGTCGTGGTAGTCGGCATAGGCTTGGTAGACCTCGACGGAGGTAAATTCAGGGTTATGCCGTGTCGAGATCCCTTCATTGCGGAAAATTCGCCCCAGCTCATACACCCGCTCAAAACCACCGACAATCAGGCGTTTAAGGTGCAGCTCGGTGGCAATCCGCAAATACAAGTCAATATCAAGGGCGTTATGATGGGTGACAAAAGGTCGGGCCTCAGCGCCCCCAGCACCGGCTTGAAGCACAGGTGTTTCAATTTCAATAAAGTCTTGATCCTCAAGGCTGCGCCGTAGTGACCGGACAATCAGCGCCCGATCGCGAAAGGTTTGCTGCACCTCGGGGTTAACAATCAAATCTAGGTAGCGTTGGCGGTAGCGGGTTTCAACATCCTTGAGGCCATGCCACTTATCGGGTAGGGGTAGGAGCGATTTAGTCAGCAGTTCATAGCGCTCGACCACCACCGACAACTCACCCTTATCGGTCCGTTTCAATGTTCCTTCAGCGCCCAGCCAGTCACCGGCATCAGTCAGCTTTTTGAGGTGATCAAAAGCCGCCTCACCCATAGAGGCTGTGATTGTCGCTTTGTCAAGGTAGAGCTGAATGCTGGCAGATCGATCACGAAGGTCAAAAAACGCCAACTTACCAAAAACACGGCGCAGCATAATCCGTCCGGCAACCCGCACCGACAGGGCAACACTTTCGCCCGCTGCCAACGCGGCATAATCGGCCTGAAGGGCTGACATCGTCTGGGTTACGTCATAGCGATAAGCATAGGGATTGACTCCCGCCGCCTGCCAATCGGCAACCTTACGCAGGCGCTCGGCTCGTAGTCCTTCCAAATCTGATGCCATTGCTCAATCCATGCAGCCAATCCCCATCCTGCCATGGGGCCGCCCAGACTCAGCCAGTAAACGTGACCGACCCTGAAGCAACCGCCTTAAAAGTCATCGTCAGCATTCGGTATGACCTGTTACGCTATGAGTCGGATTCTGAGGGTTCGTCATGGTCGATACTCGCCTAGCGCCAGACTCAGACCCTTACCCAGAAGACCTTCTGGCAACACGACCCGACAATCGCAATATTCGCTTTTCTGTTGCGGCCAGTGAAGTCGATCTCGGCCAACTGATTACCCTCTTTCAAGGCAATGCCTTCTGGGCGCAAACCCGTACGGAGGCTGACATGGCCAAGGCTGTGGCGGCTAGTCATCCGGTCGTTACCGTTTGGGATGGCCAGCGGCAGATCGGTTTTGCCCGCGCTACCTCTGATGGTGTTTTCCGGGCCGTGATTTGGGATGTTGTCATCGATCAGGACTATCGCCATCAGGGTCTGGGGCGCAAGTTGGTCGAAACCCTCATTTCTCACCCCGATATGATGGCCGTTGAGCGAGTGTATCTGTTTACAACCCATCAAAAGCACTTCTACGAGCGCATTGGCTTTAGCGAAAATGAAACCACAACGATGGTGCTGCAAGGACGTTCTTTAGAATTTGTCGTACCGCCGGTCTAGCTAGGTGGGCGGTACCGTAGCGCCTACTACAGTCTTGAACAATAGCCTTTGCTAACGTAGCTAGCATTCCCTCGCTAAGCACTGTTGCTATGGATGTAGCCTTTCTGCGACGAAGCTATGGCTTGGGTGAACGTGATTTTCGACGCGCAAAGCTAGCCGCCGCCGATCTGCGGGGGGCCTGTTTGGCCAGTATTGATCTCCGCCAAGCAGATCTCGAAGCGGCCCTGCTTGCGGGTGTAAACCTGCGCCATGCCGACTTGCGCGATGCCAACCTTGCCTGTGCTGATCTGCGACGTGCTAACTTGGCCAATGCCGATATTTTGGGCACTAACCTCAGCCGCAGTGATCTGCGTAGTACAAATCTCGCCGCTGTTGATTTAGCGGGCGCCAACCTCTACGGTGCTGTCGTCAACAGCGAAACGAAGCTGCCCCATGCGTGTAATCCTGATGCAATCCCGCTCTACAAGCTTATTGCCGAAGCGGCTTACCCTGGCGCCGACCTTGCCGGTGTCTCCCTAGTCGATTTGCAGGCGGCCTATGTCACGCTCGAGCGTGCCTCGTTGCAGCAAGCCCACCTGCCCCGTGCTCAGATGGAGTTCAGTCGTTTTCATCAGGCTAATTGCCGTGAACTTCACTGCGTGAGTGCCCGCCTCATTCGCAGCTACTTTGTCGAGGCTGATTGTCAAGCGGCTAACTTTCGCGGTGCCAACCTCTGTGGCGCTGATTTTCGGGGTGCGAATTTGGTCGGGGCTGATCTGAGCCATGCCGACCTGCTCGGGGCACGCTTTGACGGGGCTTATTTGAAGGGGATACGGGTTCATGGTGCCAATCTTGTGGGGATTACGGGTGCCGCTGCCCTCGAACTTGCCCGTATGCGTTAGTCCCTATGTCTGGGCTTAGAGTCAATCTCCAAATTTAATAAATAATTTAGAAAACATTTTTGTTGGGATAAAGCCCTGTCAATGTTATTACAAAGGCCTAAAATCAATTCTTTAATCAGTTCTTTAATCAATTCTTTTATTTTGTGAATGAATCAGGAGCGCCTTGATTCATGTGCCTCAGATCGGCCCCGGTTGGGTTGATTGGTGCGGTCAGGCGTTCCTTGCTACACTCAAGCCAGTTTGTCTGGCACCCGTTTATGCTCCGTCGCCTTTTGATTGTGCTCAGCCTGCTGATGCTTGCCTGCACGCCAGCATGGGCACAGGATCGCACAGTCAATTACAACGGTACTGTGTTGAGCGATCGCGACTTTGCGGGCATCGATTTTACGCGGACGACCTTTGTGGGGGCTGATATGCGCCGCGCTAACTTTGCCGGTAGCCAGCTTGTGGGGGCGACCCTCACCAAGGGTATTTTGCTGGATGCCAACCTCGAAGGGGCCGATTTGACGGCGGCCCTCGTTGATCGAGCAACCCTAGAGCGGGCTAACCTGCGCAATACCATCCTTGAGGGGGTGATCTTCACCAACACGATTTGGCGGGATGCCGATATTACGGGCGCTGATTTTAGCAATGCGATTTTGGATCGCGAAGATGTTAGCTATCTCTGTGGTCGCGCCAGTGGTGTCAACCCCAGCACAGGCATTAGCACCCGCGATTCCTTAGACTGTCAGACCTGAATCTACCCCATCTAGACTGTGTCTGAGGCTTCAGCGACCGCGCACGCGATACCAAAGGTCTTGGCCGAGGAGGGCAAATTTGGGCAGCGCCTCGGGTTTGACTGTCCGTCGGGCTTGCCAGAGTAAAAGACAACTGCTGTCGTATTGCAAACGCGACTGGCCCTCGGCGCAGTAGCCCGGATGCTGCTCAAACCATTGCAAAATACCGCCGTGAAAGTAGGTGCGAATTCGGGGCTCGTCGTCACCGCGCAGCAGGTACAGCTTCGAGAACTTGGGGTAGCGCTCAAAGTTGATATCTTTAAGGCCAAACACCTTGCCAATGCTATGGGCCAGGCCAATTTCGGGGTCGATCCGAAAACTGGGGAGCGCCAAATCAGGCCCCAGAGCCGCGAAAACGGTTTGATAGTGGATGGCGCGTCTTCTCCCCGAACCAGTCGTGTACTGGTAGTCAAACAGTGTGATCTGAGTGCCATCGCTCAGGGTTTTGCTGAGGGCATTGCGCTGTTGCTTGGCCCGACCCACGTTAAACAAGCGAAAATCAAAGCCGGGGTAGGGCTGATAGCCTACAGGTGTGGCGACAAAGGTGTAGCCATAGCGTTGGGCGAGGGCCTGGAGGGCGTTGCGGCGTTTACGCGCTTGGAGCCTGCTAAAGGCCCTGGCGAGGCCGAAGATGGCTAACGCCACGCCCAAGGCAACAAAAAATTCCATGCCTCTGTCCGACTAGCTTTCCAGGTCTGGTGGAAAGAAAAGAATCGAGTGCCAGCTCCGCCGCAGAATATCGCCCGTAACACTGGGTACAGTCCATTCCCAGGCGCGGCCAATGTTGCGCGAACTGGTCGCGATCGCGGTAATGTCAATTTCTTGCGCTTCTTCAAGAATTTCCTTCACCGGGGCACCGTAACGGACCTGTGTGGTTACCCGAATGCTTTCAGGGAGCTCTTCTTGCAATTCTTGGCCAATGGTGCCTAATTTTGCGGCAGCTTCAGCAATCAACACCTGGCTATCCTTACCCAAATTTTGGCGTGAATTGCTGTCAACCACATGCAAAAGCTGAATAATGCGCGACTCGCCGCCACTGAGCCGAACAAAGGATTTCACGCACTTGAGCAGTGCGGGCGTGCCTACTTCGAGATCGCACGGCACCAGTAAATAGCGGAAAAGATTCTGACAGCGGATACGTAACTCGGCAGTCGTAAGTGTCGAAATCAACTGCGGTCGCAAAATCAGGACAGGCACGGTTAGCTTGGGCAGCAGACCAATAGTTGTGCTCCCAAACACCTTCTCGGCCAAAAAACTATGTACAGACATCCCAAGGATCAGCAATTCGGGCTGAAATTCCTTAACAGCCTGCTCAATAACATCCACAGGGCTACCAACATGGGTAATGAGGTCGGCGGTTAAGGCGGTTGTACTGGCTAGCGCCGTATAGCTCTTGAGCTTAGCCTCGGCAGCAGCAATTTGGGTCTCCGCCGACATAGACATGTGGCCTTTGCCCGATTCTTCCCACTGCACCGCATGCGCAAATGCCAGTGCTTCAATACCCGTGGCGGCCATATCATCGAGGCAGAGTCCGATGCGGCCCAAGCCGTCTTCAAAATCTGTGGCTATGAGTATACGCTTTAACATTCGCTCTCTCCCAACTTGTGTTTACCGTATCACTGCTGCTTTGCCCGCGTAGGGGATTGATCTAAAGCTTTTACCATCTGAGCCGACGTGTGGTTTGCCAAAACTGGGCCTACGATTTGGGGCGTGTTTGAAACAAGGTCAGACTGGCAGCAAAGACCGCCCCTGCACTCAGAATGTGGACGACATTGAAGGGCGTACCCGGAAAGAACCAGGAATCGGTGCGCCAAAACTCCAGCATAAAGCGCCCCAAGGGGTACCAAACGAGATAGCACAAAACAAGGGTGCCGGGCTGGGGCTGTCGGCGGGCAATCTGGCTGATGACGATAAAGCCCAGCAGATTCCAGAGGGATTCGTAAAGAAACAGCGGCTGAAAGCGCGTGCTATCGGGATAGGTTTCGAGATCGTTGAAGGGTGGAATGCGGTGCTGAGGGTCAATACGGAGGCCCCAGGGCAAGGTTGTCGGGGGGCCGTAGAGCTCTTGGTTAATAAAGTTAGCGAGTCGACCGATGGCTTGGGCCAAGGGCAGCCCGAGGGCAATGCCATCGAGATAAATCAGCGGCGGTAGCTTACGAAAACGCAGAAATAGCCATACAGCGAGCCCACCCAAAATAAAGCCACCAAAAATATGCAGGCCGCCTGACCAGATTTGAATGATCTCAACGGGGTTACTGAGATAGCGCCCCAGTCCTTGAGGCCCCCGTGGCGACTGAATAAATACATAGTAGAGACGGGCGCCGATCAAACCCGGAATCAGCGCCCAAAAAAGTAAGTCCCAGACATTTTCGGCGGCTTCACCGCGCCGACTGACGTAGCGAGCAGCCAAAGTAGTGCCAACGAGAATTGCTGCTGCCATTAAGATGCCATACCAGCGCAAGGTTAGGGGGCCAAGCTCAATTAAAATAGGGCTAACAGGCGGATACATAGCGTAATTGCAGGATCGTCACTTCCTAGAGTGCCAGAGTTTGACGGTCAAAGTTCGGCAGGAGATATTTGGCAGTAAACGTCTGGGAGTGAACCTCTGAGAACGTCGCATCATCCCAGCGTTAATCTTCGAGATAGCCCAGATCGCGCAGACGCTGTTGCACCTCGGGATCATCAAAGTTGCTGGCGTAATCACCCGTACTCGCGATCGGTGTGAGCATTGTTTGCAGATGGGCCTGCAATGCCTCGACCTGCTCCGGTAGCATGGCACTTAGATCAAGGGTCTCAGTTGGATCGTCAAGACTATAGAGCTCTAGGTTGGCATCACCGCTTTCAATCAGTTTATGATGCCGACTCCAAACGGCCCGACGGGGCTTGTCACAGTCGCGATCGCGAATCAGATCCGGTCGCCGCTGCCGCAACAAGTTCACGACATTCTGGGGCGGCACAGCCTCTGAGAGTACCCAGGGATCGCTGTGGGTGACTGTCAAACTCAGTGTCTGCTCAGCCTCGGTGGCCACACCTGCCGTTGTTAGCACCGTATGAAAAAGCCGTCGCGTTGAAACCGCCGTCTCAACCACCGCACCCTGGGGCTGGCGCGGGTCGTAGATGAGCAGTGGCACCCGCACCAACTCGTTATAGACCGTAAGGGTGTGACCTATAAATTGCTTCTCACCCAAATGCTCACCGTGATCGGCACAGACCACAATCAGCGTGTTGTTGAGTGTACCGCTAGCACGCAAGCGCTCAATAAAAAGACCCACCTGCTCATCCTGGGCCGCGACCTCAGCGTCATACATACAATCGAGCACCTGCTTTTGGCCTGGGTCAAGATCCTGGGCCAGGGGTGCCAACCACCCATAAATATCGCTATTAAATTGACTGAGAAAGTGCCGTGCTCCCCGATCATTAAGTATTTGGGGGGCAAACTGCTCAATAAAGCGCCGGGGCGGGTGGTAGGGCATGTGGGTGCCCATAAGGTTGATAAATGCAAAAATCGGCTGCTCTGAGGCAACCCCCTTGCGGCTAATCAGCAGATCCGCAGCATCGGCTAGGGATTTTGCCGTATTCCCCTTAAAGCTCAGAGCCGTTTGCCACAGAGGCACCATCAAGGGCGTAAATGAAAGCGCTAGGAGCCATTCCGAACGGGCAAAGGCATCTTGAACCTTCTCCAGGCCCTTAGCGAGACGCTGCTTAAACCCTTGCCGATAGCGATCCAGCCAACCGGAGCCCGCGGCAGCCTGATTCGGCCTTGAGGTCATCAGGCCGCTATAGTTCAAAAAGCTCTGAAAGCCTCGCCGCAAACCATTATTAATAACGCCTACCAGCGGATTGTTACAAAAGCCAGCCGTGTAATAGCCGCCTGCCTGCAAGCGTTCAGCCAGAGTCGGTATGGACTCAGGTAAGGCCGAGTAGGACTGTACCAAGCCATGAGCCGAGGGATAGAGCCCCGTAAACATCGAGGCATGGCTGGGGAGGGTCCATTGGGCTGCGGCAATGGCCTGGGTATAGCGCGTAGCCTGGGCAGCAAGGGCATCGAGGTGGGGTGAGGTGGGCAGTGAGTAGCCATAGCACGACAATCGATCGGCTCGCTGTGTATCTAAGACGAGGAAAACAATGTTTGTCGCAGTCTTGTTCGTCACAGTCTTATCACCCACATGCCATACCTCACGATAGAGGTTACACTTCACCATAGACTGGAGCGCACCTAATGAGAACGCCTCAGGAAACAGCGGCTAGCGATGTGCGCCTCTCAATCATCACATGGTCAGTGATGCAAGTTGTCTGCTTCGGCATTATTCCGCTGACGACGGTATATACCTTTGAGGATGTTGAAGCCTGGTTTGTCCCGAGTATTCTTTTGGGTGTGATCGGTGCCTGTATCCTCGGGGGCTCATCGTGGCTGGTTGCGGTTGCTGACACCCTCTACGACCCCAAAAAACAACTGCTCTACCGTTGGCTGGGGCGGTTTTCGAGTACCGTGGGATTTGTGGGCATTGCCTTCCCGCTTGCCTTAAGTGTTGTGATCTTCGGTCTGAATATCTTTGATGCAAGCCGCAATTAGGCGATTCGCTGCGGCTGAGTCCTAATCTAGGGTGAAAGCCATGAAAGTTCTGCTGGTTGAAGATGATCCTGGCTTTGCAGCGGTGGTCGCAACCAGCTTGCGGCGGCAAAACTACACCGTTGAGCTGGCCGAAGACGGTGAGCTGGGGTGGTCTTTTCTGGAGTCGATGCCGCCGGATGTCGCCATTATTGATATTGATCTGCCCAAGCTGGATGGCATTAGTCTCTGTAAGCGGTTGCGACAGCATGGGATTACGACGCCGGTTTTGTTGCTTACCGCACACGAGGCCGATCAAGACAAGGTGCAAGGGCTAGATTCGGGGGCCGATGATTATCTGGTCAAACCCTGTAGTCTCAGTGAGCTTTCAGCGCGGCTGCGGGCCTTGTTACGGCGGCGGCAGCAGACTCCTGCGGAGGCGATTCTGACTTGGGGTGATCTCAGTCTTAATCCGGCACTGTGTGAGGTGAGCTATGCGGGGCGCACGGTACACCTCCGGCCCAAGGAGTACAGCATTCTTGAGTTACTGATTCGTAATGGCCAGCGGGTGTTTAGCCGCAGCGCCATTCTCGATCATGTGTGGACGATTGATGATTCGCCCAACGAGAACACGATTAAGGCGCACGTTAAGGGACTACGGCGAAATTTGCAGGATGCTGACGCCCCGGCTGACATTATTGAAGCGGTCTATGGCTTGGGTTATCGCATGAATCCGGCCTTTGCTCAAGCGAAAACCGCCCAGGCAGTACCAGTACCCCAGGCTGATCTCTGGGCGTTGGTGCAGCTCCAGATTGATGCCCAGCATCAGGTGTTGGCCACGGCGATCGCGACCCTGAATCAAAGTAGTCTGTCGCAAACGCTGCGCGAATCGGCGCGGCAGGCGGCCCATAAGCTGGCGGGCTCCCTGGGTACAGCCGGTCGGCCTGAGGGTACAGAGGCTGCCCGGTATTTGGAGCGTTTTTTTGAGGGCAAGGAAAACGATATGACAGCGGCAGAGCAGGCGGTTGCCGATCTGGGCCGCTTGATTAGTTTGCCGGAGGGGGAGGCCAGCACCACAATTTATATCCTCGGTGCCGCTGACTGGGCGGCCGTCCTCTACGACAACAAACCGCGGGCGGTGCAGGTTGTTCAAACGGAGTCGGTGACACCGATTATTTTGGCCGAGCCCAGTCAGACGATTGTGCTAGTCAGCGAAGCGGCAACCCTTGCAAGCTTGCCCCAGCCCCTCCCGCCAACCCTGATTGTCCAGGCCCAGAGCAGCCTGAATGATACCCTGGCTGCCAAGCGGGCTGGTGCCTTGGGGGTGTTGGTGCCGCCTTTGAGTGTGGCCAAGGTTTTGGCGACGGTGCAGCGCAGTCTCCAGGCCCAGAACCCTGGTGATTTGCATCTTTTGATGGTCGATGATGATCCGGTGTTTTTGACGGCGGTCAGTTCGATGTTGCAGCCTTGGGGCTTCCGGCTGACACTTTTAGATCATCCGCGTCAAGCCTGGGAGGTGCTGGCCGAGCAGAAACCCGATGGCATTTTGCTCGATGTTGATATGCCCGAGTTTAGTGGGATCGAGCTGTGTGAAGCGATTCGCAATGATGATCGCTATTGGGAAATCCCGATCTGGATTTTGACCTCCCACCGTGATTCCGAAACCATTCAGGCGGTGTTTGAGGCGGGCGCTGACGACTATATTGCCAAGCCGGTGTTTGCGCCGGAGTTGCTCGCACGGATTCTTAATCGGCTGACACGCTATGCCCGCCTGCGGGCTGCCAGTGATAGATCTCGCTGATCACCTCCGTCCAGCAATCAGCTAGTGATTGCCACAGTTGCTCACCTTTGGCGGCGGTGGCGGTGGTGGCATCACCAATCAGGCCGGTAGGGCTGAGATCCTGGGTGAGCCAGGCAACGGGCAGTTGATTTTCCCAACCCAGGAGCTGTCCGGGTGCGGCGGGATAGTGGCGCTGGGCTTTGGCCATCGT
>BBPD01001245.1_pt6 | contig 12549 bp, 11 predicted proteins | sample 1344911 | NCBI WGS metagenome assembly BBPD01 (sample SAMD00019088, study PRJDB2971) | groundwater metagenome | biome: freshwater biome; feature: mineral spring; material: ground water | place: USA: CA, Sonoma | collected 2011-09 | depth surface m
GCAGGCGGCGGTCCAGCCAGGTCGCGCCGTTGGCGATGACCTGCGCCTCGACCGGCAGGTCCGACCGCACGGCGATCGCGCTGCGCTCCCGCCCGCCGGCAGCCTGGTAGTGGCGAAGTTCGACGACCGCACCCGGGCGTCCGTCGCCGGTCGCGTCGATGTCCGCGAAGCGGAGATGGTGCACGCGGCCATCGATCCCATCGATGATGGCGTAGCCGCTGCCCTTGAGTTCGTCGGCGATGCCGCGCTCGACGAGGCGGCCGATGATCGGCTCGGGCCGTTCGCCATGGATGGCGAAGTCTCCGGGCGCGCGCTCGGTACCGAGCCTCTGCATGGCGCGATTCATGGTCCTGATGATGTCCCCGCGGGTGCCGAGGTCGCGCAACGTCTCCTCCATACCTGGCTTGAGCGTCCACATCGCGGTGCCATGGCGTTCGGCGAGACCGAACCGCTCCAGTGTCTGCGCCCGACCGATCATCAGCCGGCGGAGTTCGGGATCGGCAGCGTCAGCGCCGCTGGGGCGCAGGTCCAGGATGCCGGCCTCGTCATCGGCGGCGGCGCGCAGGGCACGGTCGAGACCGGTCCAACGCTCGGCACCGACTTCCGCCTCCAGCGCGCTGCGGATCTCCTTCTCGGTCCGCGGCCCGAGTTCCAGCTCGACCAGTGCCTCGGCGCGGCCACGGAAGCCGCGCGAGATGTAGTCACGCGAGATCACCAAGTCACCGCCATCCTCGGCCCGGCCGCGCACCAGGACATGGACGTGGGGGTTGTCGGTGTTCCAGTGATCGACCCCGACCCAGTCGAGGCGGCTGCCCAGATCCTGCTCGGCCTGGCGCATCAAGTCGCGCGTCCAAGCCTTGAGGTCCGCGAGGGCGGGCGCGTCCTCTGGGCTGACGATGAAGCGGAAGTGGTGGCGGTCATCCGTACAGCGCTCCGCGAAGTCTCTGCCCTCCGCATTGTCGGAGCCGGCGTCGAAGAGCCGCGCCTTGGCGCCATCACGGGTCACCCCGTCCCGCTGGAGGTAGCCGATGTGGGTGGCGAGGGAAGCGGACCGGAAGCGCGTGCCCTGATGGCGCACGACGCGCGCCTTGATCACGACGCGTCGCGAGGTTGAGCGGAGCGCGGCCTGTGCCGCGGCGGCGCGGCCGCGGCCGAAGCGGGAGCGGTTGCTACCCTGGGACCCGCCACCAAAGCCTCGGCCGGTGTGGCCGGCCTTGCGTACGGCGCGCATGACCTGACCGACGAAGCTTCGCGCGCGGCGGGTCGGTGCACGCGTGTCGCCGATGCGGCCGGGGCGAACATGCAGGTCGTCGTCGCGGGTTGTCATGGCCGCCGATCCGCCCCCGCGCAGCGGTGGCTGGCACTGAGATCGTTGATTCGCCAAGGCTTTTGGCAGGAAGCGCCAGCCGCCGCTTCGGCGCAGGGCTCGAATTCTTGCGCTTGATCAGGCACATACGATCGACCGCCAGCTCTGCTTTTATCTGGCGATCTGCGTTTGGGGTTCCTCGGTCCTGCACCTCGTTCAAGTTGGCAGTCAGCCCTGGGGTAGCCGGCAGCACGACAGAAGCACCCGAGCGTGCGCGCTGTTGCGACGCCGGGAAGAATAAAGGGTCGCACGATGCCCTGCGTCCCAACGCCATCGCTCATGGTGCACCGCGCGGGCTGCGACGGATGGCGAAGATGGAGCCGCGATGGTCCGCTGGACCGTCGGCCTCGTGCGCCTCCACTGCTCGAGATCGGCCGATGAATGGCTGCGCGGCTGGTGTGTCGGCTGCGGTTCTCGCACCGCCAACCGGCACGAAGAGTGACCGCATCGCTGCCGCATCGTCACCCCCGAGCCGCACGAAGATGCCGTGAGCGTTGCGCGCAGCACGCACCGCAAGCTGGCCAGCCTCAGTGGTGCCGGCGTCACCGGTCAGCAGCGGTGCGACGGCTGCGACATAGGCTCGCGTCTCCGCAGGCAGCGGTTGCCCCGTCGCCAGATGCGCCTCCACCCGACGCGGCCCGGCGTTGTAGGCAGCCAGCATCAGCGGCACTGACCCGAAGCGGTCCAGCATCTCGCGCAGATACGCCGTGCCCGCCAGGATGTTGTCCTGCGGCGTGAAGGGATCGGCGCCGAGGCCGTGCTGGGCGCGCAGGGCCGCCCAGGTTGCCGGCATCACCTGCATCAGCCCCATGGCGCCGCGGTGCGACACGGCGTGCCGATCTCCGGCGCTCTCTGCGCGCATCACCGCCCTGATCCAGGCTTCCGGAATGCCGAAGCGCTGCGATGCGGCAGCGATCTCGACAGCATGGATCGTCTGCGCCGCCAGCCCGGACGGCGACAGACTGACCAGCAACAGCACGGTGGCGATGGAAAGCCACGACCGGGACGGGAGGGAGGAAGCGAGTTGTCCAGCGCGCCCTGCCAGAGCGTCGCGCGTCGCCAATGGGCGCGCGTGGAAAGGGGGCGTCGTGCTCATGGTCCGCGCTCCGGGATCCAGACAGGACGCAGCCGGGCGACGATGTTCGTGCGCGGGAGGGGCCCGAAGTAGCGGCCGTCGAGACTGTCCGGCTCGATGGCGTTGAGGAGGAAGACCTCGCCGGGTTCCAACCTGCGGCAGCCGTACCAGGTCGGCAGCACGCGGCCCAGGCGGTCAGTCATGCGGCGGTGTGCCACCGTCTCGCCGTCGACCGTGATCGCGGTGCCCTCTGCGCACACCACCTGGGGCGGCAGGGCGGTGGCGTGCTTCAGCAGCGGCACGCCCCGCGCGGCATAGCCGCGCTCTGCAAGGAACGCCGCCAGCGTCTCCGGCGGGCGGACGAGGACGAGGTCGCCCAGCGCGATACCGTCGCCCGGTGCCGCGATGTAGAGGCCGAGCGGCACACTTGCCGACGCGTTCCAGATTATTCGCGGCTGCCAGCCCGCGACCATCGGGACGGCGATCAGCCCAAGCCCGGCGAGCATGACCGCGGCCGGCGCCGCGCGCCGTCTCCGCCGCGCCGTCATGCGTCGATCCTCCGCCGCAGCAGCCAGGCGCGGTGGCGCTCGCGCGTGTAGGCGCGCGGCTGCTCACCGACGGCGAGGCGGTTCATCACATGCCGCCAGTGGTCCGGGCAGGCCTCCTCGGGCGCGACGCCCGTCTGCTCGACTGCGTCGATCGCGCGCAGCACCTCGTTGACCTTCGGCCAGCCGGAAATGCGCAGCAGGATCTCCGCCCCCGGCTCCACGAAGCCGATCGTGCTGAAGGCCTCGCCGGGCCCGACGGCGCGCAGGATGTCGATGCGGCTGACCACAGTGCCGTAGCCGTTGGACGCCCACCGCACGAAGGCAAAGACTTCGCCCGCAGCGAAGGCGACGACGCGGCGGCGGCGGTCGAGGATCGTCTCCTCGGCGATCCGCCCGAAGCGGATCCAGCGCTCGACGCGGCCCTCGAGCCACAGCAGCTCGACGCGGGTCAGCGCCGTCATGGCGCCGCCGCCCATTCCCCGTCCCGGTCGCATTCCCCGCCGCGCGCCGGCCCAACCACTCCTTGAAGGTTAGACTCTTGGTTAGAGAAGTTACGGCTGCCGCAATGCGTTGATCCGGCTGACGGATCGGGCGATTCCTGCGCCCGAAGTCCCGTGCCTGGTGCGCCCGAAGTCCCGATATTGGATGCGCCCGAAGTCCCGTGACCCGCAGCACTTGTCCACAGGTTATCCACAGGTCGTATGTGGAGAAGTGGCGCGCCGGTAGCCTCCTGCCGCAGCGCCAGCGCGTAGCCTGGCAGCGGCTGCCGTGCGACGAGGCGCCGGATGTCGAGCGCGAAGTCGGAGAAGCGGGCGAGGCTCGCGCTCTTGGCGTGGAGGTGCCGCAGCTCGAAGCGCCAGCCGCCCGGCTGCCGCCCTGAGTGCTTGCGGGCGACACGGTAGAGCCAGCGCTCCAGCCCGCCCGTCAGCCGGAAGTAGGCCGGGTCGACGTTCAGCACGAGGCGCCTGTCGAGCACGCCCTGGTAGAACCAGTCGGGCAGGACGAACTCCATGCCCTCCACACGGCCGGACCAGGTGGTGAGCTCCTCCCACTCGCTGATCCAGCTGAACTGCTGCCGGCGCCAATGCGCGCCGTGGCGGATCGTCGTGCGGATGACGGTGGATTGCAGGCGCGCCAGCGCGCCCTTGAGCAGCAGGTAGTCGCGCTGCCCGCGGCCGCGGCCGATAGCGCCGAGCAGCTGGTACGGCGTGAACCGGAAGAAGCGCGAGGTGGGCAGGCCGCGGTCCAGTGCCTCGACGAGGTGCGAGGCGGCCCAGATCAGTACGTCGGCATCCCAGATGGTCGCGATGCCGTGCCCGGGCAGGCCGTGCACCTGCACCTTGGTGTCGCCCGCCGTGTAGAGGATCGGCGCCGTGCGCTTGGCCTTTGCCAGCGAGAAGAAAGGCCGCTCCATGAGGTCGCGCTGGTCGCGCGGCGGCACGTCGCCGGCCAGCGCGTCGAACGGGTCGAGCCGCGCCCGTTCGCTGCCCTGCTGCTGGAGACGGCCCGGCGCCATGGCGTCAGCCGCGCAGGCGCGCGGCGTAGGCCGGCGAGACAGCGACATGCCGCTTGGCGGGCAGCACGGTCTCGCCGGTGTCGTCGCTCGTCGAGGCCTTGGTGCCGCGGTTCACCCAGGCCTGGAGGTCCGTCACCGCATAGACGACGCGCCCGCCGATCTTGGAGTAGCGCGGGCCGGTGCCGTAGGTGCGGTGCTTCTCGAGGGTGCGGCCGGACAGGCCGAGAAAGCGCGCGGCCTCGGGCGTGCGGAGGTAGCGTGGCGGCAGGCCGGCATTCGGGTCGGGCATCGGGAGCCTCCGGTGATGCTGTCGGATGCCGCGCATGGGGCGCGGCGGTCGCTTCGGAGGCTGGCGAAGCGCGGGAGCGTCGGGGGAGTACGAAGGTGCGGGCAGGCTGCGCGTACCCCGGCGCGTCAGCGCGCGAGCTTCACGCGCGGCCCGACGCGCAGCAGGGCGCGGTAGCCGCCGTCGCGGAGCGCGATGGCATCGGCAACGAGGCGCATGGTGCGGGCGCGGAGGTCATGGGTCTTCCACGCCACGCCGCGGGGCACGCGCGCGGCGCCGAACAGGCCGATGGCGATGTCGCGGTAGCTATGGCCGTCCCGGTGTCCGTCATGCGCGCGGAGCGCCAGGACAAATCGCCTGCGCTGTAGCGCTGTCAGCCCGGCGTCAGGCTGCACCCGGCCCTGCAGCGCGTGCCATAGGCGCAGCACGGCGGCGAGACGCTGCGGCAGGGCGTCATCGAAGGGGACCAGTGCACCGAGATGACTGCCGGGCAACGCGCCGCCCGAAAGCCAGACCGGGACTGGCGGTTCGCCGGCTGCGCCGTGCAGCCCGTCACTCGCCTGGCGCGGCGAGCTCACAGACCGCAGGGCAGCCGGAGAGCGTGGCGAGAAGGACGGCGGCAAGGCCGAGAGCGCCACGGTGGCGGTGCAGAGCGCCGGCATCCAGACGACGCCCGCCGTGCGTGCGTCGAGCGCCGGGTCGGCCGGGAAATCGCAACCCCCAGCGCTCGGCAACGGCGTCGGCCGCGTCGTCCGGCCGCCGGTCGTCGAGCTGTTCCCAGTCGCGCACATAGCGCGGGTTTCGCCGGAGGAATTCCCAGGCGAGATCGCGCGCCGAGGCGTTCTCCAGCTCTGCGTAGGCGGCCGCCGACCGCCAGTCTCGCGACGGCATGGCAAAGCTCCGGCACAGGGCGGAGCGCACGCTCCGCGCGCAGCATGCCGAGAGATGCGACTATTCGGTGTGTTGTGGAGGCGCGCGCAAGGCAACGCGTGTTGCCACCGGCGCAACGCCGGTCAGTTCGTCGATCCGTGCCGCAGCAGATCGCGGTAGCCGGATTCGGTCATCCAGCGGGCGCGGGCGAGATGGCTGTCGTGGATTCGCCGTGCCTGGTCGGGATCGCTGTCGGGGTCGAGGCCGAGGACGAGGCGCGCGATTTCCCGCCAGTCGGCGCCCTTGGCGGCGGCATCCAGCAGGCGGAGGTAGAGGATCTTGTGGGCCAGGTCATAGGCCGTGACGCGCGGTTCGTCGGGTGGAGTCTCGAGGATCCTCGCGGCGGTCATGCGGGCGCCCCCTCTGCCGGCGTCTCATCGCGCTGTCGCCGCAGAGTCACCCATCCGGGCCGCGAGCGCCAGACGAGGCGTCACATGGGAGCGCGGGTGCGCGATTTACACACTATGGAAGATAAACTCAAAGTATGTAACGACCCGACCGTGCCGGCATGGATATGCGCCGGCTGGTGGGGAGGAACGTGCGTCGGATCAGGCTGGAGAAGGGCCTGACGCAGGAGGCGTTTACCGAGCGGTCCGGGTTCAGCCAGCAGTACCTCAGCAGTCTGGAACGCGGCACGCGCAATCCGACGGTGGTGACGCTGTACGAGCTCGCCAGCGCGCTGGGCGTCAGCCATGTCGTGCTAGTTGAGCCAGATGGGGAGGTGCTGGCAGCGAAGCCGATGCGGCGCGGGGGGCGGAGAAACGCCCAGTCAGACCCGAGAAAAAGTTGAATGGGGTTCAGGGTCGCTAGAGATCCGAGCAAGAGCGGGTAGACAAGGAGCGGTACGTGCTGTTTGGGGTGCAGATCGAGATGACAACTGGGTAGCGTCGCCTTCTCCGCATCGGTCGTCCAAACTCGATATCGTTTAGCGGAAAATCGAATCCTCACGAGTCCATCTTCTACACCGCCACGGTCAATCCGGCTTCAAATCTACATGTGTAGCGACGCTCACTGATCTCCGTGAACTGCAAAGAACCCTGCTTTTTCGATCCCCACGGTGTCGACGAGAAGTGCTCGGTCTAGATGGAGGTTACGGGTCTCGCAGCTTGTTTCGGCGACCAGCAGGCAGCCGTGGCATGCTGCCCCGTGCAATGCGCGGTCCTCGTCCGCTGAGGCCGGCTCGTGGTCAGCACAAACCGGGTCTCCGGAACAAAGGACCAATCGTTCAAGCGCAGCGTTCAGCACACGAGCGAACCGCCGCGTGACATCAACTAGGCCGCCAAGAGTTCCCTGCATCCCGGCGCTGGCCGTGTAAATGAGCAGTCCAGCTTGTGGCTTAGCGTCCGCGCCGCGGGGAGGCACATAGATGCGCTCCTTCAGCGAGCTGGCTGGATAGCCGCAATCAAGCGCCACCTCAGTCATCAATGCGTGCGCGAGACTATGTGCCATGATGTATTCTGGCCGAACCCGCTCGCCGAGCGAGGCTCGGTCTGCGTGAAGGCCGCGGTTCCGACGCGCTCGCTCCCACGCAAATACCCCGGCCTCCAGAGCGGCGGCCCTCTCGATCAGGGGCGGCCGAGCTAGCCAAGCGGCCAGTGCGTCCGAGTCAAAGGTAAGGAAGAACCCCTCACCGAAGCCCTCGACCGCGGGTAGCCAGCTAGGGCTTCTTCCTAGCGGTGCGCCCTCTACTGCGAGTCCAACATCCTCGAGATCATCGTTTGAGAGCGCCGATGGCTCGAAGCGTGTGAACCCGTACAGGCATGACACTTCGCGGAGACGATGCACCGCGACGAGCGAACCAATGCCACACATCGACGGCGAGCGATCGGGATCCCAGCGCTCCCGCGAAAGTGTCTCCGCGTGCAACAGCGCGCGGGGAGAGTTTTCGCCAATGAGAATTCGTCCGCTCGAGAACAGATCAAACTCTGCAAGACGCGGCTCCTTAGCTTGATCTGCGCCACCCACGCTTGCTGCCATTGCTTGAATCCGCGCAAAGACATCATCGTTTGTGAAGCCTTCGAGCGCTGCACCGACAGCCGCGTTTGCCTCGCGTGCAACGTCGAGCCAGTCCGCGCTCCGAGCCTTCTGGAGCACGGACCAGTGCTGCTCAATGCGACGCGACAGCTCATCCTCTGACTGAGGTAGCGAGATGACCGTCGCGACCTGCGGAAAGTACGTGTTGGTCGCACTTCGCGTAAGCAGATTGAGTCCTTTCGGGGCGTCACAAGGTGTCCCGTCGCGGTCACCGATCCACGGGCGCTCACCACGACAAGATCCGAGCCGGCCTGGCTGAAACAGCTCCTCGAGCGTGAGCGATCGGCCGCAGTCACAGATGATGCGCGTGTCACGCGGGTCGGCGCTGGTGCCGGTGTCGACGAGCCACATCTGTTCGCGGCATGTTGCGCCATCAGCGTGCAGGATGCGCCGCCATTCGATGTCTTGCAGGTGCCCCTTGGTGCATCCGCACACGAAGCGCACAGGCGACGCGCGGCGACGTTTGCCATCGTCAGCGACATGCTCTTTCCGTGCCGGCGGCTTCAAGTCGCCAAACCGTACCAGGCGTCGCCGTCCGGGAACGTCGTTGTCCACGGCGTCACAAACGAACCACTCAGGGAAGACGGGCGCTTCGATCGCGGGTGGCCGCGTCACTCGCTTGTCGTTTGGGTCTGCTGGTGGCGTCCGAAGGTCTGGCGGCCGGTCGACGCCCAGTCGCGGGTCACCGGCGAGTCGCTGGTGCAGCAGACGGGCAAGCCGCGGCTCCTCGATCGTGCGAAATGCGCCGGGCGCATGCATATCCCAACGATCCAATCCACCCACCACAACCGAGCGCTCGGGTAGATCAAGCATCGCGCCAGGCCCGAAGACGCCTACGACTTGGCTCATCCGTATCGATTCATCAGCCACAGTCGTCCCCCATCAGCGTAATTCGTTGCGGTTCGCATCTACGATCCGCAGCGGCGTCGCGTGCTCAACATCACGCATCGAGCGTCCAGCAGAAAACCGTCGATGGGCCGGTGCAAGGCTTCCAAGCACTGGGTCGAGCGGGTCATGCAGTAGCGCCTTATCGCTAGGATACCCGTAGTAGAGCTTGCCGCCCGTAGCCGTGCCGGCGTCCGCCGTCTGTGCCCAGTCGCGAACCAAGCCGGCGACGATTTGCCTGAGCGCCTCATGACCTCCGACGACTGCGTCCTTCGGCGCACGGTCCAGCACAACCTGCACAATCCGCTCCTGCAACGCAGCATTGCCGCAGAGCCGCGGCGCCGCGTCTTCCGGCGTCATGTCAGGCTCGATGTGTCTTCCCGCCGCTACCACCACTGCCGCAAGGGCTCGATCCAGCGCGCGCGCCGCCCAGGGCGTCACGCTCGTTGCCTCGACGGCGCGGTAGAAGCAGGCATGAAACTGCCGGAACTGCTCGTGGTGCATCCGGTCCCGCGGCTTGTGCGCGTTGAGTAGCGCAAGCACGAGGCCAGGCTGCCCGTCGCGCCGTCCGACGCGGCTTGTTGCCTGGATATACTCGGCGGCTGCCTTTGGCTGACCCTGCACGAGCATCAACCCCAAGCGGCCGATGTCGAGGCCAACCGAGATCATGTTGGTCGCCATTGCAACGTCTACGCCCATCGCATCGCGGCACGCCAGGGCAAGGCGCTCCTTGGCTTCGGCGACTTGATCCGTGCTCACGCGGGACGTCAATTCCAGCGGCTCACGAAGCCGGCGGTCAACGAACGGCGCGTCCGGCGGGTCGAGCCGGCGTCGCTCAGCGCCGTAGGCTGCGATGCGCGCGCGTACTTCGTCTTCAACGATTCGACGCGCGCCGCCAAGCTCTCGCAGCGCATTGAAGTAGCAGAGCGCAGTCTCGTAGGCGTCCGCGTCGCCATCTCGTGAAGCCTCAGCCCGCGCGGCAGAGAGGAGCGTGGTAAGTGCCCGAAGGAAGATCAGCTTCGGTCCCCGTCCCGGTGAAGCAAGGCCCACGTAAAGGCGCGCCGGCTTGCGATCAGGCGGAACAGTCAGGGCAAAAAAGCTGTCGCGCCGATCGGGACCGGGTGGCGGGAACACTGCCGTCGAACCACGATCGAAGAGCGCCTCAACCTGCGCTGACGCGCGACGGACGGTCGCGGTGCTGGCAATGACCTTTGGTCGAATCCGACTGCCCATGAACTCGCGCGTCGCGAGGTGATCCAACGCCACTTCGTAGAGCGCAGCGACCGTGCCGAGCGGTCCACTGATGAGGTGAAGTTCGTCCTGGACGATCAGATCAGGTGGCGCGAGCGTGTGCCCGTTCCAGAGATGTCGCCCACGACCGGGCTCGGCGGCGCCGTAGAATCCCCATTCGTCATGACGGTCGACATGCCCGAAGAAGGCACCGGCCTGGCCGACCCAAGGCAGGCCCGCAAACTTGTCCACCGTGGCGATGAGAAACGCGGGCAGGCGCCGGTAGATGGCCTCGTCGACGGTCAGCACCGGCAGCGGGCGGTCTCGTGTGAAGTCACAGACGGCGTTCGTACAGGTGATCACCATGTTCTGCGGCGCCAGGTCGCTTGGCGTGCAGCGGAAGCTCTCGCGCCCGAAGGCTGTACCGCACCAGGGGCACGCCTTGATCGGGGCAGGTGCCTCGCGTCCGTTCCGTCGGTAGCGCCGAATGCGCGCTACAGCGGTGTCGTCGCGGTTGTCGCCTGTCTTCCCGAGACGGTTCGGCGAGGCGGCTGAACCGACCCACAAGCCGATCTCGATCGGCCAGTCGCCCAGGAGACGCTTGTCGCCCTCCTGCCAGGCTGGCTCGCCGCGCATCAGTTCGAGCGCACAGATCACCCCGGCAGCGCGGGAAAGCTGATCGAGCGTGAGCAGGCGCAGCGTGTAGCGCATCAACACGGTGACGCCGGCACCGAGCAGGCCGCCATTCGACAGACGTCGGTGCGCAATCGTCCAGGCTGCAAGGCCGAGATACGCCTCGGTCTTCCCGCCGCCTGTCGGGAAGAAGAGGAGGTCTGCCACCTCTCGGTCGGCGTGCGACGGTTCCGCCAGGCCGCGGAGGTTCAGCAAGATGAAGGCCAGCTGAAAGGGACGCCAACGCGGCTCGGGTTGTGTTGCCGGATCACCACCGGGTCCCGCATTTCGGCGGCGCGCAGCGCGCGATACCGCCTCATTCACTGCCTCGAACGCGCGGCGCGCCTGGCCATCGGCACGTAGCAGCGCGATGCCATCGGTGATCCGCGCCTTCGCTTCCTGTGCGACGTCCAGGAGCCGCGTGGCGGTCGCACGACGTGCGGGACCCGCGATGCCTGAAACGCCGTTTCCCTGCGCGGCGATCCACGCCTCGTAGGCGGCCGGCAATCCGGCGAGCGAAGCCGCGAGCGCCTCGGCACCCTGGCGCGCGAGCTTGGCTAGCGCCTCCATGCCAAATTCAACGCCGACGATGCTTTCGTTGGGCTCGACGCGCTCCACCTCGGCGCGCGGCAGATGGTCGGTGAAGACGCTTCGCACCTGCCCATCGGGATCCACGCGCCAGCCGGCGGAAGTGCCGCGCCCCACTGCATACTCCGCGACGTCACGGTAATGCAGATCGGAGAGCGCAGCGTCTGGGTCATTGGACCCGTAGCCCGACAGATCGCAGCGTGGATGGAAGCCAACCGCGCAGCGCAGCTCGAGCCGGACCTGGAACGCGAAGGTCACATCGGCGAAACGGCGACGAACAGACGAGCGACGATTCACCACCATCACGGTCAGGGCACGCACGCGCGCGACGCTGCCGTCAGGCTGCGCGATCTCGTACGGACGCGCATGCGCCTCGATTGTCAGGCCGCCCACTGGGTGCTGCGCACCGCCGGTGCCAGGCAGTGGCACGCGCGGCCCGCGACCGGCGGGCACGGCGATCCGGACCACCGCTTCGCCCGGCGCGCGGCGCCAGCGGACGTCGCGGTACTTCGGGTCGAACTGCGCCTGCGTATCGGCGAGCACTTCGGGCGGAAGGGGTGGCTCGGTCGCGTAGTCGCCCCAGGTCAGAACGACGTCCACCTCGTCGACGCCCTCCGGCACCAAAGTCGTGATGCCAAGAGATGCGGGAAGCCTGCGCGGGCGGGCCGAAGGCTCGTCAGCTGGGGCGTCGTCCGCTGCGCGCGCCGGCCCCGTCTCGGGGTCAGCGCCGGTGTCGTCGCCGAACAGCGGATCACCTTCTTCATCCGGCGCGTCCTGGCTGTCTTGCGCACCGCCACCTTCGGGTGAGGGCGCCAGAAATCCGGTCAGGTACCAGCGGGAGGGATTCTCCTTCAGCACCTCACGCGCCAGATCAGGGTCCTCGGGGCCTGGCCCGATAAGGTCGCGACGCAGCAGATCGACAAGGCGCCCGCGGACGGCCTCGGCATTCTTCGGAAGCGGGATGGGGGCCGCATCGGTCATGAGGTGCGTCCCGCTTCCTGAAGGGCGATGGTGGTGACGGTGTCGCGGTGCCACGCGGCGGTGAAGTTGCGCCGCAGCGGCAGCTTCGGCCGATGGCCCACCGCATCGAGCAGCGTTTCCAGCGCGACCAACCGATCGCGGAGCCCAAGCCGCACACCAAGGCGTAGGCTCGTCGTGTCCGGCCCACACAGCACCCACGCGTCCGACCGCGCGAGCGCGTGGCTCCAAAGATCCCGCTCACCGGCATCGAGGCGAGAAAGGAAGTCATCGCGCGCGAAGGCGAGGGCACGGTCCCGGTCGGTGACGTCGTGAACGGCCTTGAGGTCGGCGCGCAGCGCTGCCTCCGCGATGCGTTGCTCCGGCCGGCGGTTCTGCGCGCCCGTTTGCGTCTCGATCACGCAGGTCTCCACCGTCTCCAGCCGGTGCCCGCCGCGGAGC
>BBPD01002816.1_pt2 | contig 12544 bp, 7 predicted proteins | sample 1344911 | NCBI WGS metagenome assembly BBPD01 (sample SAMD00019088, study PRJDB2971) | groundwater metagenome | biome: freshwater biome; feature: mineral spring; material: ground water | place: USA: CA, Sonoma | collected 2011-09 | depth surface m
CGGCCCGACTTTCACGTTAAGCGAGGCCGAAGCGATCCGCATTGGTCTGGCCCGCAGCGACCTGAACGCCCTCGAGCAAAGCCTGCGCCAAGGCGCACAGGCCGATCTGCTCGCTGCCGGGCAAGGCCCGAATCCGGTACTGAGTTACAGCCGCGAGCGGGCCGGCGACGCCGCCGGCACGGTCGAACAAGGGCTGATGCTGAGCCAGACTTTCGACCTGGCGGGGCGGCGCGGCCTGCACCGCCAGGCGGCGCAGCGTCGGCTGGACGCGGTGGACGCCGAGCGTCACGTGCGCATGACCGAACGCGCCAGCGAAATTCGGCGCCAATTCCATGCCGCCTTGTACCGACAGGCGGTGAGCGAGGCCACGCAGGCCTGGGAGCAGGAATTTGCCCGCATCGAGGCTTTGGTGGACAAACTGGTGCGCGCCGGCCAGGCTTCGGCTTTCGACCGCCAGCGGCTGGCGCTGGAGCGCGCCGCTTCGCAAGCCCGGCTGGCCAGCGAACGCGCCGAACTCGAGCGCACCCGGGCGCGGCTGGCGCAACTGCTCGAAACCCCGGCGCTGCCTGCGCTCACTGGCGAGCTGTTGCCGCCCTGGGCCGATCTGGAACAGGCTTTGCTGCAACTGGAGCACAACCCGACCCTGCTGGCGCTGGCGCGACGCGCCGAAGCGGCCGAGCTCGAGCAAAGCGCCGCTGCCCGCGGCTGGCTGCCTGAGGTGAACCTGGGCGTGGGCCAGCGCTGGACGCGCAGCGCCACCGAGCGCCACCAAGGCCTGAGTGTGGCGCTGAGTGTGCCGCTGCCGCTGCACGACCGCCAGCAGGCCGCGCAGCAGCGCGCCGGTGCCGAAGCGATGCGCTGGCGCGCCGAGCACCGGCTGGCGCACAGCAAAGCCAGCAGCGAGCTGCGCAGCCTGCACCGCCAGACCGAACAACTGCGCAGCGCGGCGCTGCAATTCCGCGCTCAGGCGACCCAGCCGCTGCCGCGCCTGCTGCGTGTGGCCGAACTGGCCTACCAAGGCGGCGAGTCCAGCCTGCTGGAGCTGCTCGACGTGCACCGCAGCGCGCTGGAAACCCACATCAACGGACTCGCCCTGGAACACCGGGCACGCGAAGTCCACATCGACTACGAGCAAACGAAAGGGAGCACCGAATGACACACCGCAAACACCACCGCCTGGTCTGGGGCAGCCTGCTTGCCGCTGCCGCCTTGAGCCTTTTGTCTGGTTGCGACGACCACGGGCACCCACACAACGGTGCCGCCGGCGCGCACGCCGAGCAGCCCGGCCCCGGGGTGGAAAAACTGACTAACTTCAGCCAGCACACGGCGCTGTTTGTCGAATTTCCGCGCCTGGTGGCGGGCCAAGCGTCGCCCTTCCTGGTCCACCTGAGCACGCTGACCGACTTCAAAGCCCTGGCCGCCGCCAGCGTGAGCGCCCACCTGAGCAGCCCCGGCCAGCCCGACCTGGTGTTTGCCGTCGACAGCGCCAGCCAGCCGGGCATTTTTCGCCTGCCGGTCAAGCCCGTTCAGGCGGGCGATTACGAGTTGCGCATCGAGGTCAAGACAGCGGCTTTCAGTGTCACGCACCTGCTCGGCCCGGTGACGGTGTTTGCGGACCCGCAGGCGGCTGCGGCCGAGGCGCTGCCGCACGACGACGACGCCATCACCTTCACCAAAGAACAACAGTGGAAGGTCGACTTTGCCAGCGCCGAAGTGGGCCTGCGCCCGATTCGCGCCGCCGTGGCCGCCACCGGCAACGTGCGCGCCAACCCGCAGGGCGAAGCCTTGCTGAGCGCGGCCGCCACCGGCCGCATTCAAGCCGCCGGCAGCTTCCCGCAACTCGGGCAGACGGTGCAAAAAGGCCAGTTGCTGGCCTACCTGGTGCCGCGCCTGGGTGGCGACACCGACCTGGCCAGCCTGCGCGCCGCCGCCCGCGCCGCCGAGGTGGAAAAAGCGCTGGCCGACCAGGAGCTGGCGCGGCTGGAGCAGCTCTACCGCGAAGGGGCGCTGGCGCAGCAGCGCGTGCTCAACGCGCGCGCCAGCGCAGCCCTCAGGGCCAGCGCGCAGGACGCCGCACAACAACGCCTGGGCCAGTTCGGTGGCGCCAGCGGCGGGGTGCCGATTCGCGCTGCGCAAAGCGGCACCCTGGTCGACGTGCGCGTTGCGCCGGGCGCCTTCGTGCAAGAAGGCGCGCTGCTGTTTCACATTGCCGACCGGCGTTCGCTGTGGCTGGAGCTGCGGGTGGCCGAGTCCGATCTGGCCCGACTCGGTCAGCCGGTCGGTGCCAGCTTTCGCGTCGCCGGGGCGAGCGAGGGCATTGAAATCGTTCCCGGCCAGAACGGACGGCTGGTGGCGGTGGGTGGCGTGATCGATCCGGTCAGCCGCACGCTGCCGGTGGTGTTCGAGCTGAGCGGCGCCAGCAGCAGCGCGCTGCCGATCGGCATCGCCGTGCAGGCGCAGGTGTTCAGCGGGCAGGCGGCCCCGGTGCTGGCCATTGCGGCCGACAGCGTGATCGACGAAAACGGCTTGTCGGTGGTGTTCGTGCAGACCGGCGGCGAGTCCTTCGAGCGCCGCACGCTGCGCCTGGGCGCGCGCGAAGGCGACTGGGTCGAGGTGATCGACGGCTTGCAGCCGGGCCAGCGCGTGGTTTCGCGCGGCGCCTGGCTGATCAAGCTCGCCGCCACCGGCGCGGCGGCCATCGGCCACGGCCATGCCCACTGATCGGAGCCGCCCCATGACACACACCCTTGTTTTGTGGGCCGCTGGCCGGCCCAACCCACCCCAGTTGCAGGAGGCCACATGATTGGTCACATCATCGCGTGGTCACTGCGCAACCGGTTTTTCGTCATCGCCGCCGGCCTGCTGTTGCTGGCCTGGGGCGGCTGGCAAACCGCCCGAATGCCGGTCGACGTCTTCCCCGACCTGACCGCCCCCAGCATCACGGTGGTGACCGAAGCGCGCGGCATGGCGCCCAGCGACGTTGAAAACCTGGTCACCTTTCCCGTCGAGACCGCGCTCAACGGCGCACCCGACGTGCGCCGCGTGCGCTCCACCACCAAGATCGGCCTGTCGGTGGTGACGGTGGAATTTGAATGGGGCACCGACCTGTTCCGCGCCCGCCAGGTGGTGGCTGAGCGGCTGCAACTGGCGCGGGCGGCGCTGCCGCCCGACATCGAGGCGCCCAGCATGACGCCGGCGGCGTCCATCATGGGCGAGATCATGTTCATTGCGCTGGCCTCAAAGCAGCACTCGACCATGGAGCTGCGCAGCACCGCCGAGCAGGTGATACAGCGCCGCGTGCTGGCGGTCCCCGGCGTTGCCGAGGTGATGTTGATCGGCGGCGACACGCGGCAGTTCCAGGTCACGCTCGACCCGCAGCGTCTGGCCACGCAGGGGGTGACGGTCGATCAGGTGGCGCAGGCGCTGGCCGACTCGAACCAGAACACCTCGGCCGGCTTCATGGTCACCGGCGGCCAGGAGTACCTGATTCAGGGCCTGGGCCGCATCGAGTCGCTGGCCGACATTGGCAACACCGTGGTGGCCCAGCGCGGCGGCCAGCCGGTGCTGGTGCGCCACGTGGCGCAGGTTGACACCGGCGCCGCACCCAAACGCGGCGTCGGCTCGCACAACGGCCAGCCGGCGGTGATTCTGGGCATTCAGAAGCAGCCCGGTGCCAACACGCTGGAGCTGACCGCACGGCTGGACAGCACGCTGGAGACGATTCAGGCCGGCCTGCCGAGCGGCATGAAGATCGATCGCCACATCTTCCGCCAGGCCGACTTCATCCGGGTCTCGATCGACAACCTCGCGCTGGCGCTGCGCGACGGCGCCATTCTGGTGGTCGCCATCGTGTTTGCCTTTTTGCTCTCGGCGCGCGCCACCGCCATCAGCCTGGTGGCGATTCCGCTCTCGCTGGTGACGGCGATCCTGGTCATGAAGGCGCTGGGTGTCACGCTCAACACCATGACGCTGGGCGGCATGGCGATCGCGCTCGGCGCGCTGGTCGACGACGCCATCATCGTGGTGGAAAACATCGTGCGCCGCTTGCGCCAGAACCTGCTGCTGGAGCCGTCGCAGCGCAGCGGCACGCTGCAACTGGTGTACCAGGCCACGCGCGAAATCCAGGGCTCGATCGTGTTTGCCTCGCTCATCATCATCCTGGTGTTCGTGCCGCTGTTTTTTCTGCCCGGCGTCGAAGGGCGGCTGATTGCCCCGCTCGGGCTGGCCTACGTGGTCTCGCTGGCCGCTTCGCTGGTGGTGGCCATCACCGTCAGCCCGGTGCTGGCTGCGCTGCTGCTGCCCAGCTCAAGAGCGGTGCGCAACAACACCGAGCCGCGCTTCATCCACCTGCTGCGCAGCGGCTACCGCCGCGTGCTCGACGCCAGCCTGGCCCACTGGAAGCTGGTCGTCGCCCTGAGCGTGGCCTGCTTGCTGGCCGCGCTGGTGGCGCTGCTGCTGGCCGGGCGTGCCTTTTTGCCCGACTTCAACGAGGGCACCCTGACCGTTGGCATGGCCACCGTGCCGGGCACCGCGCTGGAGGAGTCCGACCGGCTCGGCCGCATGGTGGAAAACATCCTGCTCTCGCACCCCGAGGTGGTGGCCACGGCGCGGCGCACCGGCCGCGCCGAGGGCGACCCGCACGCCATGGACGTGTCGGCCTCGGAGCTGGAGGTGACGCTGAACATGGGTGAGCGCAGCAAGGAGGACTTCCTGGCCGCGCTGCGCGCCGACCTGGCGCTCGTGCCCGGCAGCCAGATCGTCATCGGCCAGCCGATCTCGCACCGCATCGACCACATGCTCTCGGGCAGCCGATCGAACATCGCGATCAAGATTTTCGGCCCCGACCTGCAAGAGCTGCGCCGCCTGACGCAAGAGATCAAGGCGATCGCGCAAGGGGTGCCGGGGGCGGTTGACGTCAGCGACGAGCAGCAGATCGACATTCCGTTCCTGACCATCCGCCTGCACCGCGAGGCGCTGGCGCAACACGGCCTGAGCGTGCGCGAAGTCTCGCAAGCAATCGAAACCGCCTTCTCCGGCCGCAGCGTCAGCCGGGTGCAGCAAGGCCAGGCGGCCTACGACCTGGTGCTGCGCTACGACCCGACGGTGCGGGCCCACATCGAAGCGGTGCGCGCCACCCTGATCAGCACCGCCGACGGCGCGCGCCTGCCGCTGTCGGCGCTGGCCGACATCCGCAACGACCGCGCGCCCTACTCGATCAGCCGCGAAAACGTGCAGCGCAAAATGGTGGTGATGGCCAACGTGGCCGGGCGCGACCTGGTCAGCGTGGTGAGCGACATCCGCACCCAGGTGGCCGCCGCTGTCACGCTGCCCAGCGGCTACCACATCGAGTACGGCGGGCAGTTCGAGAGCGCACAGGCCGCCACGCGCAGCCTGATGCTGCTGTCGGTGGCGGTCACCATCGGCATTTTTCTGCTGCTGTTCATTGCCTTTCACAGCGTGCGCGACGCGCTGCTGGTGATGATCAATCTGCCGCTGGCCATGATCGGCGGCGTGATCGGCGTGTTCGCGGTCGGCGGCGTGCTGTCGGTGGCGTCCATCATCGGCTTCATCACGCTGTTTGGCATTGCCACCCGCAACGGCGTGATGATGATCTCGCACATTCACCACCTGGTGCGGCACGAAGGGGTGCGCGACGCGGCGCTGGCGGTGCGGCGCGGCGCCGAGGAGCGGCTGGTGCCGATACTGATGACCGCCCTGGCCACCGGGCTGGCCTTGGTGCCGCTGGGCCTGGCCGCCGGCCAGCCCGGCAGCGAGATTCAGGCCCCGATGGCGGTGGTGATTCTGGGCGGCCTGGTCAGCTCGACGCTGCTCAACATGGTGGTGGTGCCCGCACTTTACCTGCGCTTTGGCGCCGTGCACCAGATGATCAAAGAGGCCCAAGCGCCGAGCCAGCGTGTGGTGGAAAGCATAGACACCAGCTACTGATCCGGCCGCTTCCAAGCGCATCGCCTGCGCCCTTTCTTTCTCTCTCTTTTTCTTTCTTTCTTTCTTTTTCAACCGGAGCTTCACATGAAAACCTCTCTCTGCAAATTCAAAGCATTCACCGCCGCCGGCCTGGGCGCCGCCTGCATCGGCCTGCTGGCCAGCGCGCCCGCCTGGGCCGGCCCGGGCGCGGCCGGCCACGACCACGGCCCCCAGCACGGCGGCGTGGTGCGCGAGGTGAAAAACCTGAACTACGAGCTGGTGGCCCAGCCCAAGCGCCTGACGCTGCACGTCAGCAGCCACGGCAAGCCGGTCTCGACCGCCGGCGCCAGCGCGCAGGCCACCCTGTTTGCGGGCAACGAGCGGGTGACGGTCAAGCTGGCGCCGGCCGGTGAAAACCGCCTAGTGGCCGAGGGCAACTTTCGCACCGGCGTGGGCGTGCGGGTGGCTGTGGACCTCACCCTGGCCGGCCAGCAGCCGACCCGGGTGAACTTCAACCTGCGCTAACGCCCATACCCGTTCAGATAGAGCGCCATCCGTTCCCCCTTCGGGCTGAGCCTGTCAGCCCGAAGGGGGAACGCTCGTTGCTGGCGTCATGACGCGCCACCCGCCACCCGCTCCTTGCTCCCCGCTCCTTGCTCCCTGTTCCCCGTTCGGGCTGAGCCTGTCGAAGCCCATGCCCACCCTTCGACCGGCCTGTCCTGAGCCTGGCCTGTCCTGAGCTTGGCCTGTCCTGAGCCTGTCGAAGGGTCGAAGGGTCGAAGGAAGCTTGTCGTAGGAAGCTTGTCGAAGAAAGCAAGGCGTCAACATACGCGATCTGCTTGGGGTATTGGTAGAGCGCCAGCAGCAGGCAGACCTTGACTTGGTCCGATGCGGTAAGCAGCCGAACTTAAACATGTCGTCGGCACAGCCCTGATTCCAGAGATGGCTGTTGACGTCGCGCAGCGCCAAGTCGCCGGTGCGCCACCAACTGCAAGAGGGGTCGCCTCTGAACCGGGCCCGGGTAGCGGCCCAGTTGGGATGAACCTGTAACTTCTGTGTCGTGCTGCCCTGCGACAATGGCACCATGACCGACGCGTTCGCTTTTCTAAATCAATTCTGGTTCACGCTGCTGCTGCTGATTCCGGTCGTGCTGGTGGCGCGCGCGGTGGTGGCGGGATCGTTCTACTCGCCCATCCTCATCATCGTGGTGTTTGGCCTGAGCCTGGGTGCCTTGTTGGTACTGACCCAGGCCGGCACGCCCGGCCTGCCCGACTTTTACTTGCTGGGTTTGCTCGGGCGCGCCACCATCATCGCGCTGGCGGCCTCATTCTTCGTCGGCGGGCAGGAGCTGCGACGCCTGTTTGGCCGTGCACAGATGGAGACCGACAACTCCATGCTGCCCAACAAGACCGAGGTGCTTCTGGGCACCGGCCGCACCCAGTTGTTTTTCATCGTGCGCGCTTTCTTCGTGCTGCTGGGCGTGGACGCCTGCGTGCGCGTGCTGCTGGGCACGGGCGGCGATCAGGCCGCCATTTTTCCCTTGCTGGCCTACCTGGGGCTGGTGTTCGCGGCGATCGTGATCGACCCCGGCGCTCAGGTCGAGAACAAGCGCCGCTATCTGGGCAAAGGCGCACTCGAACTGTTGCTGCTGATTCTGGCATTGGCGGCAGCCAGCCTGATCGCCATGCGCGTGCGCGAATATGCGGCGTTTCCGCCCATCTTCTTCATCATGCTGATGGCGATCTTGCTGGGCTGGCTCTGCCCGCGTTGGCGCCATGGACCGGCGCTGCGCGCGCTGCTGTTTGGTGGCATTCCGGTGGTGCTGGCGGCCAACTTCCTGGTCGGCGGCTCGCTGCTGCTGCAAGCCCTGGCACTCGACGGCGTCTCGGTGTTGCTGCTGTACGGCTTCTTCGGCCAACTGATGTGGATGTTTGGCGGCATCTCGCTGCTGATGCTGCTGGGCCATACGACGGCGGTGCGCAATCTGGCACCCGGCATGGCCGGCGCGCTCTCGCACGCCGGCCTGACCGGCGCCTGCACCGCCGGCGACATGGGCGAGATTGCGCAGCGGCGCGCACCTATCATGATTGGCGTGCCCTTCTTCGGCCACGTGTTCTTGTTCGCCATTTTGGCCTTCAGTCTGGAAACCGGTCGGCTGCTGCTGTGGCCGACGGCACTGGCGGCCTTGTGTGGTGTCGTCCTCAGCGCGATCGCGTTTGGGCAACTGCGCCGCGCCGGCGGCGATGACCGCGCCGAGGTCAAGGCTCTGATGCTGTTCTCGTTCGGCTGGCAACTGACTGCAATGTTCGGCGGCTTGGTGTTGTTGTCGGGCCTGCCGCTGGCCGACGCGGCCATGGCCGCCAGCTCGTCGCTGTCGCACTTCGGTCTGTTTGCCGCCCTGCAGGGCGGCTTGTTCGGCCCCGAGGCTGCCTTGCTGATTGCCTTCGTGTTTGCCATGCCGTTTCTGGTCCACCCCTTTGTATTCTTTCTGTTCGGGCGCGGTATGGCGCGCGGCGGCGACATACCGCGCCGACCCGCCTATGCCCTGGCTCTGCTCGGCGTCTGCGGCGTGCTGGTGACGCTGCTGGGTTTTTCCTGAGCGCAAGCCGCTCAAAGCTTGGCACACCGGGGCAGTCGGCGCGCTGAGCTTGAACCACCCAGCACAATCAAACGTGAGAAAATTGCGCCTTTATCCCACTCTCATTCAAAGCGCACCCCCATGATTGAAGCCGAACGCAGCAACGCCATCCGCAGCCTTTTGTCCGACCTGAGCCAGCGCGTGATTGAACTCCGGGGGTATCTTTGACTACGATGCCAAGGCATTGAAACTCAAAGAAGTCGAAGCGGCACTGGAAGACCCCAAGGTCTGGGACGATCCCAAGCGCGCCCAAGACCTGGGCAAAGAGAAAAAAATGCTCGAAGGCGTGGTGCTGGCGCTCGATCGCCTCAGCAGCGAGCTGTCGGACAACACCGAGTTGTTCGCGATGTCGAGCGAAGACGGTGACGCCGCCGGCCTCCTCACCATAGAGAGTGAAGCCGCCCAAATCGCAGCCGAGGTGGAAAAACTCGAATTCCGTCGCATGTTCAACAACCCGGCCGATCCGCTGAACTGCTTTGTGGACATCCAGGCTGGCGCCGGCGGCACCGAAGCCTGCGACTGGGCCAGCATGCTGCTGCGCCAGTACCTGCGCTACGCCGAACGCAAAGACTTCAAGACCACTCTGGAAGACGAAACCCCGGGTGACACCGCTGGCATCAAAAGTGCCACCATCAAGGTCGAAGGTGAGTACGCCTTTGGCCTGTTGCGCACCGAAACCGGCGTACACCGGCTGGTGCGCAAGAGTCCGTTCGACTCTTCGGGCGGGCGCCACACCTCGTTCGCGTCGGTGTTCGTGTACCCCGAAGTCGATGACTCGATCGAGATCGACATCAACCCGTCCGACGTGCGAACCGACACCTTCCGCGCCTCCGGCGCCGGCGGCCAGCACATCAACAAGACCGACTCGGCGGTGCGCCTGACGCACATGCCGACCGGCATCGTGGTGCAGTGCCAGGACGGCCGCAGCCAACACAGCAACCGCGACGTGGCCTGGAAGCGCCTGCGCTCGCGCCTGTACGACTTTGAGCTGCGCAAGCGCATGCTAGAACAGCAAAAACTCGAAGACAGCAAGACCGACGTCGGCTGGGGACACCAGATTCGATCCTACGTGCTGGACAACAGCCGCATCAAAGACCTGCGCACCAACGTCGAGATTTCAGCCACGCAAAAAGTGCTGGACGGCGATCTCGACCCCTTCATCGAAGCCTCGTTGAAGCAAGGCGTTTGACAAGAACCCCCATGAGCTCATCGCGTCAAGACCCTCCCAGCGTGGTGCACCGCCAGGACTACGCCGCCCCTGCTTTTCTGATCGACAACGTCGATCTGTGTTTCGATCTCGACCCGGCCAAGACCCGGGTGCTCAACAAAATGCGGCTGCGCCGCAACCCCGCGCAGCCCGCGCAGGCGCTGCGGCTCGACGGCGAAGAGCTGCAACTCGCGCGCGTGCTGCTCAATGGCGCAGGCTGCTCGTTCAAGATCGAAGGCTGCCAACTGGTGCTGGAAAACCTGCCGACCGACGACGACCCGTTCGAGCTGGAAATTTTCAGCACCTGCGCGCCGGAAAAAAACACCCATCTGATGGGCTTGTACGTCAGTCAAGGCACGTTTTTCACCCAGTGTGAAGCCGAAGGTTTTCGCCGCATCACCTACTTTCTGGACCGCCCCGACGTGATGGCCAGCTTTAGCGTGACGCTGCGCGCCGACCCGGCCCAGTACCCGGTGCTGCTGTCCAACGGCAACCTGGTCGAGCAGGGCACGCTGCCCGACGGCCGCCACTTTGCGCGCTGGGTCGATCCGCATAAAAAACCCTGCTACTTGTTTGCCCTGGTGGCCGGCCAACTGGTGGCGCGCGAGCAGCGCATCACGGCGCGCAACGGCAGCGAGCACCTGCTGCAAATTTATGTGCGACCGGGCGACATGGACAAGACCGAACACGCCATGGCCTCGCTGATCGCCAGCGTGGCCTGGGACGAAGCGCGCTTTGGCCTGGCACTCGATCTGGAGCGCTTCATGATCGTGGCCACCTCCGACTTCAACATGGGTGCGATGGAGAACAAAGGCCTCAACATCTTCAACGCCAAGTACGTGCTGGCCAATAGCTCCACCGCCACCGACGCCGACTTCGCCCACATCGAGTCGGTGGTCGGCCACGAGTACTTCCACAACTGGAGCGGTAACCGCGTGACCTGCCGCGACTGGTTCCAACTCAGCCTGAAAGAAGGTCTGACGGTCTTTCGCGACCAGGAATTCAGCATGGACTTGTGCGCCGATGCGTCGGCGCGCGCGGTCAAGCGCATCGAGGACGTGCGCGTGCTGCGCACCGCCCAGTTTCCGGAAGATGCCGGCCCGATGGCGCACCCGGTGCGGCCCGACAGCTACGCAGAAATCAACAACTTCTACACCGTCACGGTGTACGAAAAGGGCGCCGAAGTGGTGCGCATGATGCAGACCCTGGTCGGGCGTGCCGGCTTTGCCGCCGGCATGAAACGGTATTTCGAGCGCCACGACGGCAGCGCCGTCACCTGCGACGACTTTGCCCAGGCGATGGCCGACGCCAACCCGCACAGCGATCTGGAGCGCCTGCTGCCGCAGTTCATGCGCTGGTACAGCCAGGCCGGCACGCCGCGCCTGCACGCCCGCGGCGAATACGACGCCGCCGCGCGCAGCTACACGCTCACGTTTTCGCAAAGCTGCGCGCCCACACCCGGCTCGGCGCCGAAAGAACCGTTCGTGATCCCGCTGACCCTGGGTCTGCTCGATGCCGACGGGCGCGAACTGCCGCTGCAACTGGCGCACGAAAGCTGCGCCACAGTCGGCAGCCGCACCCTGGTGCTGACCGAAGCCAGCCAGCGCCTGACTTTCGTCAACATCGACGCCGAACCCCTGCCCTCGCTGCTGCGCGGATTCTCGGCCCCAGTGCTGCTCGACTTCGACTACAGCGACGAGCAATTGCTCGGCCTGCTGGCCTGTGACAGCGACCCGTTCAACCGCTGGGAAGCAGCACAGCGCCTGACGCTGCGCCGCGCCCTGCACGCCGTTCTGGCCAGCGGCGCACCAACGCGCGAACCGCTGGACGCGGCCTGCCTGCACGCCTTGCGTGCCGTGCTGCGCCACCCGGAGCTGGACGCGGCATTCAAAGAGCTGGTGCTCACCCTGCCGTCCGAGAACTACTTGGCCGAGCAGCTCGACGTGGTCGACCCGCCGCGCATTCACGCCGTGCGCGAAGCCATGCGCACACAACTCGCCCAGGCACTGCACGACGACTGGGTCTGGGCCTACGAAAACCACCAAGACAGCGGCGCCTACCGTCCCGACCCGCGCAGCAGTGGCCGGCGCGCCCTGGCCGGCCTGGCGCTGGGCATGCTGTGCCTGGCTGCAAGCGAAAACGACCCTTCGACCCTTCGACCAGGCCAAGCTCAGGACAGGCCAAGCTCAGGACAGGCGGTGTGGCCTGGCAAGGCGCTGCAACGCTTCAAAGACGCCGGCAATATGACCGACCGCTTCAATGCGTTGTCGGCCCTGGTGCGCAGCGGGCAGCCGCTGGCGCAGGACGCGCTGGCGCGCTTTCATGCCTTGTTCAAGCACGATGCTCTGGTGCTGGACAAGTGGTTTGCCGTGCAAGCAGGCGCCCCCGAGCGCACCGGCCAGGTGCTGCCCGTCGTGCGACAGCTCATGGCGCACCCGGACTTCAATCTGAAAAACCCGAACCGTGCGCGCAGCCTGATCTTTAGCTACTGCAACGCCAACCCGGCCGCTTTCCACCGCAGCGACGCCGCCGGCTACGTGTTCTGGAGCGAGCGCGTGCTCGAAATCGACGGCTTCAACCCGCAACTCGCCGCGCGTCTGGCGCGCGCGCTCGACCGCTGGAAAAAGCTCGCCGAACCCTACCGCAGCGCGGCGCGCGAAGCCATCTCCCGCGTTGCCGCCAAGACCGATTTAAGCAAGGACGTGCGCGAAGTCGTTACGCGCGCACTGACCGATTAACGGGCATGACTTTGAAAGCCACCCCGGAAAATGAAA
>BBPD01000375.1_pt4 | contig 12538 bp, 11 predicted proteins | sample 1344911 | NCBI WGS metagenome assembly BBPD01 (sample SAMD00019088, study PRJDB2971) | groundwater metagenome | biome: freshwater biome; feature: mineral spring; material: ground water | place: USA: CA, Sonoma | collected 2011-09 | depth surface m
ACGGCTCGGCGAGGATCAGGCCGGCCGCGGCGTCGAGCGCGTCGTCGCGCATCCCCTTCGCCTCCGGCCGCCACTCGGCCATCTCGCGCGGGAAAGCGCTTCGCATGACCGCCTCGCTCGCTTGCAGCCGGCGCGCGGCGAGCACCGGCTCGATGCCGGCGAGGATGCGCTCGGCCTTGGGGCGGCGGTTCGCGTGCTCGACCACCGCGCAGGGCACGCCTGCTTCGGCGAGCGCCCGGCGCAGCAGGCCGGGCAGGAAACGGCCGATGCCGTTGGTCTCGACGCGCACCACGGGCAGCGACAGGTCGCGCACCGCTTCCGCGACGCGCCGGCATTGCTGGCTCGCCGCGTCGTCGGGGCCGAGCGCGCTGTGCGTGACCCACTCAACGCGATGGAGGAAGTGGTTGCCCTCCGCGTCGGCGTAGCCGGCCGCGAGCACCGAGCCGTCCCCCGAGGCGCCGCGCTCCGCGCGGCCGAAGGCGGGGTCCCAGTAGCCGCCGCCCGAGACCATCCGGCGGCCGAGCAGGCGCAGCTCGGCGCGCCCGTTCGCCTCGCGGAACTCGGGCTCGGCGGCGTAGCGGATGAGCAGCGCGGGATCGAGCCGCCCCGCCTCGGACGCGACCGATTGCAGCAGCATCTGCCGCGCGAAGCGCAGCGGCCCGACGCGCCGGCGCAAGCCCTCCACCGCCGCCGCGTCGAAGCGCTCCGGCCAGGCGGAGCGGCCCGCGCCGTCGAGCAGCGGCACCTCGAGCCGCGCGAAGCCGTCGAGGTGCGGCTCGCCGGGGCGGTACAGGCTGTCCTCCGTGTGCGGCGTGCCGATGAACAGCAGCGTGCCCTCCGGCGTCAGCACGAACTCCGCCTCGGCGAGGCGCGTGCGCAGGTCGGCGCGCTTGCCCGGCGTGTCGCAGGTGTTGGCCACCTCCACGTCGTCGCAGATGACGAGGTCGGCGCGCGCGCCGGTGATGTTGCCGAGCAACCCCTGCGCGAGCATCGAGGGGTCGCGCAGCGCCGCACCGCCACGCCGCACGGTGAAGCGGTCCGCCGCCCACGCCTCCTCGCCGGCGTGGTGCAGGTGGCCGCAGAGCGGGTGCCGCTCGATCACGCGGCGGACGTGGCCGACCATGCGCTGCGCGAGCGACTGCTCGGCGGCGAGCACGACGATGCGCGCCTCGGGCCGGCGGTGCAGCCACCACGCGCAGAACAGCCCGGTGAGCGTGGACTTGCCGCAGCCGCGGAACGCCATCAGCACCAGCCGGCGGTCGGGTGCCGCGACGCGGGCGGCGAGCCAGCGCGCGATGCGGCGGTGCACGCGCGGCGTGGCCTGGTTGTGGAGGTGGTTCCAGATCCAGACGAACTCGACGAAGTCCGCCTCGGGCACGGGCTCGCGCATCGGTGCATCGTCCTTTCCCCCATGGGGTCCTCGTGCGGGTTTCACAGACCGTTCGCGCATGCCGGCGGCGGCGGGTTCGCGGGCGGTGGCGCACCCCGGGAAGGGGTTGGCCGGCACCGACGCGGGCGGCGCCTCGCGACGCCGAACCGCCGGGGTGATCGGGCGCTCAGCCTTCGTCGGTGTCGCGCGTCGCCTCCCGGGCCTCGGCCATGAGCTGCGCGCGCGCGTCCTCCTCGCGCGGCTCCTCCGCGTCGCCGGCGAGCTTGCGCAGCAGCTCGAGATGCGCGAGCGCCGCCTTCGCCGCCGCCTGCCGCCCGGCGAAGGCCTTCGCCGCCTCCGGGTCGAGCCAATCCCCCGTGGAGACGAAGCGCAGGTAGTCCTCGGCGATGAGGCGCGCGGCCTCGGCGAGGCGCGGGTCGGCCGGCGGGCGGCGAGCGGGCGCGCCCCTCACGACTTGGCCTTCACGACTGGGCCCTCAACGACTGGGCCCCTCACGACTTGGAGACGCGCACGCGCACCGTGCCGGGGCCGAGGTCCACCGGGGCGCCGGTCGGGTTCCACAGCCGCACCGTCACCGTGTCCGCCGTGCTGACTTGCGCGAGGAAGGGCAGCGTGGTGGCGACGGTGAAGGCGGCGGAGGCGTGGTCGCCGGGTCGCGCGCCGGGCACGAAGACGGATTGCGTCGCCGTCGCGCCGGCGGCGAGCGAGGGCGGATCCCACGCGAAGTCGGCGCGCAGCTCGCGCGCGCCGAAGGGCAGGTCGGGCAGGCCGAACAGGGCGGCGGGCGACTCGGAGGGGTCGCAGAGCAGCCGCATCGCCCGCAGCTCGTAGTCGCGGGAGACGCGTGCGACGCCGACGATGGCGAAGGCGACGGCGGGTTCCAGCCGCACCACCTGCAACCGGGTGAGGTCGGCGTCGCGCAGGTCGGCGCTGCCCTGCCACCACCGCGCCGCCGCGTTCCAGGCGAGCGACAGGCCGGAGGCGCGGACGAGCGGCCCGCCCGCGTCGGTGAGCAGGTTCATCGCCGCGTCGAAGCACTGCACCACCAGCCGCGGCTCGTCGCCGTCCACCGCGAGCGCGAACTCGCGGCAGCGGCGCGCATCCACGACGAAGCCCAGGCCCCGCCCGCCGGTCAGCACCACGCCGCGGTCGTTCAGCGCGTAGCCGTCGAGGCCGGGGAAGGCGAACTGCGCCAGCGTGCCGGGCGAGCCGCCGACGTTGGTCGAGAGGCAGGCGAGGCGGTCGAAGCCGCTCTCGGTCGCACTCCAGCGGAACTGCGCGGCGCGCAGGCTCGGCACGCCGACCACCTCGCGCGAGAACTCGCGGTGCGCGGCGGCCTGGTGCAGCCCGCGCACCACGGCGCCGACGCGGGTGGCAGTCGAGGTGTAGTGCACGCCGACCTGATAGGCCTGCGTCGCCCAGGCCACCTCGTACACGTGGTCCTGCGCGGCGCCGGTGTGGCGCGCGACGAAGGGCGAGCACGCCTCCATCCGCACGCCGTACGCGACGACGGCGCGGCTCGACACCTCCGACAGGAACGGGATGCCGGCGACGGTGGGGCGGCTCGCCGTCTGCAGCTCGAAGGCCGGCGCGAAGAAGATGTGGCGGTTGTGCGCGATGTAGGCGCCGGGGGCGGCGGAGAGGCGCACGCCGAAGCGGTCGAGCGTCGGGTGGAGCGCACTCGCGATGGCGAAGTGCCCGCCGTGGTAGCGCACGGAGGTGTTCCACGCGGCGGCGGTGGCGGTGCGGATGTCGAGGCCGATGCGGTTGTTGACGATGCGGCCGAGCTGGATGGAGCTGTCCTCGAAGCCGCGCTCCTCGCCCAGGGTGCGCACGCCGATGGTGAAGCCCTCGACCTGGCGGATCTCGACCACGCTCGCGTCGAGGTTGCGCAGCACGAGGCCGATATCGGCCTCGCTCTGCCAGTCCGAGATCGTCGCGCGCAGCACGCGCAAGCCCTGGTAGAGCTTGGCCGCGTTGCGGTTCGCGCCGCCGTCGCCGATGGTCAACGCCGCCTCCCCGGCGGGGCCGGCGTAGAGGATTGCGCCGCGCATGGTCAGCCCCGGCGCGGCGCCGGGCAGGGAGAGCGGCATCAGCGTGCGGTAGGTGCCCTCGCCGACGACGAGGTGCCGGCCGGAGGCGCTGGCCGCGTTCATCGCGGCCTGCAGCGCCGGCCCGTCATCGGCCAGCCCGTCGCCCAGCGCGCCGAAGTCGCGCGCGGACAGCGTCTCGGCCAGCTTGTCCTCGACCGAGCGCGGCACGCCGCCCTCGAAGGGCGAGGCGATCACGCCGCCGCGCGGGATCACCGTGACGTTGCCCAGGCCATCGAAGCCCAGCAGCCGGTCGGCCCGCGCGCCGCGCCCGGGCAGCGTGGTGCCGGAGGGCGTGTCGGAGGGGTCGAGGCGGAGCGCGCCCTCGACCTGGTCGCGCAGCTCCTGCAGGGCGGCCACCTGGCGGTCCAGCTCGTCGTTCAGCGTTTGCGCGCGGAGGATGCCGTTGGGCTGGAAGTCGGTCGTGCGGCGGAGCGGGATGCGGCGCAGCAGGGTGATGCGCACGCCGGAGGGCGGCGCCTCGGAGAAGCGGACGCGGCCGCCCTCGGAGAGGCCCGCGCCCTCGACGGCGAAGCCCGCGAACACGCGGCCGCCATCGAGCCGCACCTCAATGTCGCCCGCGGCGAAGACGGGGAAGGGATAGGTGAAGGCGGTCTGCAGGCCGTTGGCGACGTACTGCACGCGCGGCGCGACGTCGCCGATGCGGATGTGCTCGGGCATGGGGCGCTCCAAGAGGGGTCAGGGGGGGCCGTGCCCCCGTTCGGCGGCGCGGAGGGGTGGTGGGGCCGCGGCGGCGGCTTCGCGCCGCCCGGTCAGGCGCTCACTCGAGGAGGTTGCGCAGGGCGTTGCCGAAGGTCGGCACGGCGCGCAGCAGCGGCACCAGCGAGCCGTCCTGGTTGAGCAGCGACGCGCGCCCGGAGGCGAGGCGCGCGCGAAACAGCGCGTCGCTGTCCGCCTCGCTCGCCGCCGCGTCGGCGCGCAGGCCCGCCTGGAGCGAGGCGCCCGATCCGTCATCGGGCGAGACGCCGCCGGAGGCGAGGCGCGCGCGCGCCGAGGCCACGGTGCGCGACACCTCTTCGGTGCGCGCGCGCCGCTCGGCCGCCTGGGCGAGGGCCAGCTGCTGCTGGCGCTGCGCCTCCTGCGCCTGGGAGAGGTCCACCTGCGCGCGCTCGGTGCGGCGCGCGCGGTCGGCCTGCTGCTGCTGCGCGTAGAGGCTCGCGCCGGCGCCGACCAGCGACGCGATGGAGGTCAGGGCGGCCATCAGTCGTTCGTCCTCGTCTCGGTGGTGGCGGAGAGCAGCGTGAAGGGCAGCGGCGCGTCGCCCTCGATGCGCCACAGCGGCGCCGAGGCGTCGCGCCGCCAGCCGAGCGCCGCGAGGCGCAGGTCGCCGGTGAAGGGCACGGGCGGCGCGTCGAGCACGGGCCGGTCGAAGCGGCGGAACGGCACGGGCTTCGCGCCGCGGCCGAGATCAACCGAGAGCGCGCCGGTGGCGAGCAGCCGGAAGCTCGCCGAGACGAGCCGGATCGGCGCGGCGCGCGTGCCGCCGGGGCCGAGCAGTTCGGGCGGCAGCGGCTCGACCTCGTGGGCGAAGCGCAGGCCGATCTGCACCGCCCGCGCCTCGCCGTCGGCGAGCGTCGCAGCGCCCGCCTGCACGGTCACCGCGGCGCGCGGCACGCCGTCGGCCAGCACGCCCACCTCCTGGCCCTCGATGTGGGCGAGGCCGCTCCAGGTGCTGCGCGGTGCCGCGTCGCTGCCGGTCAGTGCGGCGTCGAGCGCGAGGTCGGGGTCGAGGCGCTCGAGGCGAAGCGTCGCGGCTCCCTCGAAAGTGCGTTCCACCGCGCAGAACACGCGCCCGTCCACCTCGGCCACGCCGCGGAACAGCCCGGCGGTGTCCTGCCGCGTCCAGGCCGTCACCTGCTCGGCGCGGAACAGGGTCAGCGTCGCCATCGCGCCATCCGCCATCACCACGTGCAGCAGGCGGCGCGCCTGGTCGTACGCCATGGACACGGGCTCGCGGATCAGGTGCGCGGCGACGAGCGCGAGGTCGTTCGACTGGTAGGCCTGCTGCACATCGGTGTAGGCGAATTCGTGCAGCGCGCGCCCCGATCGCGCGGCGAAGATCGTGCTGCCGTCCACGTCCACCGGCGCCACCATGCGCGCGGGCAGCGAGCCGATGCGCGTCTGCCGGTTGAGCTGAATGGAGGACGGCGTCAGAGGATCGCCCGAGACCATCCACTCGCCGCCGGTGGTGAACACCTGCAGGTGCCGGCCAGAGAACACGGCGCGGATCGCGTTCACCTGGTCGGAGACGAGGCCGAACTCGATGCCCTGGTCGTCGAGGCCGGTTCCCCGGTCGAAGTTGAACAGCACGCCGGAGCGCGACAGCCACAGCCGGTTCGGCAGGTCGCGTGAGCCGCCGAGCACGAGCCGGTCCTGGTGGAAGCAGCAGGTGACGGGCCAGCCGCGCACCGGCGAGAAGGCGGATTCCTCCCAGTCCACCGTGGCGCCCGCGTCGGGCAGCGTGGCCTCGAGCTGCACGGTGACGAGCGCTGGCCCGATCACGTTGGTGATGGTGCCGCGCGCGTTGCGGATGCGCAGCCGCTGGCCCAGATGGCCTGGCACGAAGACCGGTGCGTTGGCCGTGACGTTGACGAGGCCGCTCGTGCCGGCCGGGGTCAGCGTGAACTCCGGCGGCGAGAAGCGGTGCATGGGGATGGAGAGCCACGGCCAGTTGCTGACCTGCCAGGCCGTGTGGCTCGTCCGCGTGATGCGCTGCGGCACCATGTCGGGGTGCACGAGCAGCAGCGTGTCCGCGCTCTGCGTGAAGGCGAGGCCGGGCAGCATTGCCGCCGTCCACGGCCCCGCGCCCTGTGCCACCTGCGCGTCGCCCAGGAAGACGCGGAACTCGCCGGCCGCGAGCACGACGAGGTAGGCCTGCTCGGTCGAGAACTCGAACGGGACGAGACGCGCGGGCGCGGGGATGGTGGCGAGGTGGCGCAGCCCGGGCCGCCGCGTGACGCCGCCCGTGGGCAGGATGAGCACGTTGCGCAGCTTGCGCGCGCCGTTGGCGTAGGCGCGCAGGTCGGCGCGGCCCAGCAGCTCGGGCGCGAGCTCGCCGGCGGTGAAGCTCGTCTTGGTCTGGCGGCTCATCGGCTCAGCGGCCCCGCACCGCGACGAGGGGGAAGTGGCCCAGCGCCTGCGTCGTCGCCTGCTGGCTGTCGGCGCGGCGTGCGGCACGCAGCTCCTGCTCGGCCATCTGGAACAGCATTTGCGCGCGTCCCGTGCCCTCGGTGAGCGGCACGCAGAACTCGGCGGCCAGCCGCGCCACGAGGGCGGCCGCGAAGAAGGCCGGGAAGGCGGCCTCGGGGGCGCGGAAGACGTAGGTCAGCACCACCTCGTCGCTGTCGGCGTGCAGCCTGTCCTCCAGCAGGCGGTAGCGCAGGCCGCGCCCCTGGCCGCGCCCGCCGGCCGACAGCGCGCGGAGGAAGCCGCTGGGCAGCTGGAAGGCGTGGGCGAAATCGGCGAGCGGGGATGCGGCGAGGCGGGGGAGGGATTCCTGGCCCGTGGCGAAGCTCCAGGGGTGCGCGGCGAGCAGCGCGTCGCGCGTGCCGGCGTACAGGCCCGACGCGACCTCGGCCTCCGCCGTGCCCTCGTCGAGGGAGGCGATGGGCGGCGCGCCGATGCGCAGCAGCGCGCGCGAGCACAGATCGAGGGCGGTGAGCGCCATCGTGCGGACCTCCGAGGGATGGGGAGAAGGCGAAACCGGGGAGCGTGCGCCCCCCGGTGCCCCCCGGTGGCTTTGCCACCGGGGGAGGAGCCGTCCGTGGAGGATAAGTGCCAAGGACGGGGCCCCCGCGGCGTCGCGAAGCGACGTCGTGGGGAATGCTAGAGCGATTTCCGTTCGCATCGGCTCACGAAAATCGCTCTATGACGTTGTCTTGGCGAGCATCTTTATCCAACCAAACGACTCCGTTTGATCGGATGATGCTCTATTCGCGGCAGCGCATGCGCACGACGCCCTGGTTGTCGATCAGCACCGCGCCCTGGCTCATCATCGAGTTGACGAAGTGCGCGGCCCGGTCGCCGTGCCAGCTGATGTCGGTGATCACGTCCGACGCCGCCGCATGGCCCACCGCGCTCTTGTGGTAGAAGTAGCAGAAGCGCAGGCCGCCGGTGACCGTCAGCCCGCTGTGCGGCAGCCAGGTCGCCCCCAGCCAGCGCTTCGCCTGCGTGCCCTTCCACGGCAGGTCGTTGTCGCCCACGAACTGCGCGTTGGTGAACTCCGGGATCAGCATCAGGTCGGACCACTGGCGCCAGCCGACGACGGCGTAGCGGTTGCCGTCATCCGGCACATCGGCCGCGCCCAGCAGCTCGAAGGCGCGGAGGATCTTGGCGCGCGTCAGCCCCTCGGCGTCGGTCAGGCCCGCGGTGACGCCCGTCGCCTCGATGGAGCCGGTGTCGAGCGAGGCGATGACCAGGTCGTCCGTGCGGCGGCCGAGCGCGTAGGCGCCGGCGCTGGCGAGCACGGTGCGCTCGTCCATGTTGGTCTTGAGCTCGTCGAACCGGTCGATCCAGTCGCCGGCGTAGTGGTCCTGCAGGAAGCACTCGACGTTGGAGTAGTCGAGGTTCATCACCGGCACGTTGCCGGTGCGCGCCTTCGCCATGGCAACGCCGCGGCCGACGCGCTGGAAGACGGTGGAGGCGCCGCGGACGTTCGCCTTGGAACGCACGGTGGGGCGCAGCTTGCTGCCCTGGCGCTGGTAGGCCTCGTGGACCTCGGCCTGGTATTGCTTGACGAAGGCGGCGTCGATCGTGCCCGACATGCGGGTGTCTCCATCAGGTTGTGTGGCGGGAAGGCCGGTGGCGGCGGTTGCCCGGGAAGGGCCGCGCGCGAGCGGCGACGCCGCGCGCCCGCGGGGGCGGGTTGTGCGCGGGAGCTGGTCGGGGGGACGAGCTGGGAGGGGCACTGCCCCTCCCAGACCCGCCCCGGCAGGGCTGTCGGCCCTGGAGCCGGGGTGATCGAGGGGGTCCGGGGACAAAAAAAGTCCAAGGCGGAGGGGGTTCGGGGGAGGCAGCGCCTCCCCCAACGCTCACCCCCCGACCAGCTTGCGGAAGCCGTCGCTCACCCGCTTCACGAACTCCGGCTCGCGCGAGCGCCAGTAGCGCGGGTCGCGCATCATCTTGCGCAGCTCCGCCTCGTCCGCCGCCTCGGGCGCCGCGGCCTCCTTCGGCAGAACCGGCTCGTCGCCCTTCATCATCCGCTCCATCGCCAGCACGCCCTCCGTCGTCGTGGACAGCGCGCCGAAGACGGGCGGCGGGAGCTTCGCCCGGCCCCAGGCCGCGAGCTGCTGCGCCACGCGGCGGAAGCGCTCCTCGCCGCCGAAATGGGCGCGCAGCTTCTCGAGCTGGCGCTCCGCCTCGAATTGCTCGGCGGCCTCCGCGATCAGCGGCAGCAGCCGCTCGGCCGCGAGGTCATACACGAGCTGCACCTGCGCGCGGGAGAAGCCGGCCTCGTGCAGCACCCGGTTCACCTCCGGGTCGGGCGAGGCGAGCTCGTGCTTCGGCGTCACCTCGTAGCCGTCGGGCGCGTCGGGGATGTCCATCATCTCGCGCCAGCGGCGGCGCTCCTCCTCGTCGGCGTCGTCGCCGGGCCGCGCGGCGCGCTGGGAGAGGCGGCGCTCCAGCTCGCGGTAGCTCTTCAGCAGCGCGTCCACGCGGATCTCGTTCTTCTCGGCGTCCCAGAACTTCGCGGGCACGTCCGTCTTCGGGGCCGCGTCGCCTTCCACGGCGGCGGCGAGCAGGCTGTCGGTGTTCATGCGCGGGTCACTCCGTGGGAAGGGCGGGGAGAGGCAGGGGGGCGAGGATCTCGGCCGGCGCGCCGAGCGTGCGCGCGAGCCAGCGGGCGGCGGCGGCGCCGTCCACCTGCGCGGCGGCCGCGGCGCCCAGCTTGCCCGCGGCCTCGAGGAACAGCAGCGTGTTCGCCGCGTCCGCGCGGCCCTGCACGCGGGCGAGCGGGCTTTCGTAGCGCAGCGCGACCCGCCGCCCGTCGAGCATGAGCGGCGGCACCTCGCCGCGGCGCGCGAGGACGCCCAGGCACCGCGCGACGAGCGGCGTGAGAAGCTCGCTCTGCAACCGGCCGTAGGTGGCGCCGAGCAGCCGCGACGTCTCCGCGCTGCGCTCCAGCACCTCGGTCGCCGTCATCCGCGCGTCCTTCGGCGTGGCGAGCCGGTCGGCCAGCAGCGCCGCGCGGATGCGCGCGCGCAAATCCTGCAGCACGAGCTGCGACACGTCGAAGGAGCCGGGGGCGGCGAGCGGCGTGAGGCCCGCGCTGCCCGGCGCCTTGGGGATGATCGCGCCGGGTTCGAGCCGTACGGTCGCCGGGTTCAGCACGCCGTCATCCTCGGCCTGCCAGATGCCGGTCACCGCGATGGAGGCGTTCTTCAGCACGAGTTCCACGACGCGGTTGGCGGTGCGGATGTCGGGCAGCGCCTTCACCACCGGGCCGCGGCCGTAGATCTCGCCCGGCGCCTTGAGCCAGCGGAAGGCGATGAAGGGCGGCTCGCGGAACCGGCCCGTGGCGAGCAGGGTCGGCTCCGCGTCGCGGTCGAGCACGGCCATCCAGCGGTGGCCCTGCGGGTCGGGCCACACCGCCTCGATGACGCGGAGCCGCTCCGGCGCGCTGGCGTCCGCGGGTTCGGCGTCGAGGCCGCGCGGCAGCTCGGCGAAGGCGAAGCGCTCGCGCAGCTCGGCGGCGGTCAGGCGCTGCTCGCGGAACACGGTGTCGAGCCGCCCCGACGCGCCGCCCTCCTCGAGCACCGCGGTGCGGACGGGCACGGCGGAGAAGCGCAGCGCCGAGGGCTCCCCGGGCGGCGCCTCCTCCACCAGCAGCACGCCGGTGCCGGTGACGACGAGGTCGAGGAAGGCCTGGTGCATCTCGACCGCGAAGTTCGAGCGGTCGAGGTGCGCCTGCAGCGCCTCGGCCGCGCCCTCGAGCGCGAAGGCCGCGGCCTGGCCCTCCGCGGTGTCCGCGAGCGCCTTGGCCGGCGCGAGGCCGAACCAGCGCGACCAGGGCGGCGTGAGCTCGGCCAGCAGCGACGCGGCGAGCTGCTCGGCCGCGTCGGCGGCGGTGGCGTCGAACAGCGTCGCGCTCTCGTTCGCGGCGGGCAGGACGTGCCGGTAGGCGTCGTCCCAATCGGCCAAGTGGGCGGATCGGCGGGCCATGGCGCGCTGGAAGCGGGCAAGCAGGGCGTCGGGGGTCATGGTGCGCTACTCCTCACTCGCCGAGCAGCGAACGGCGCTGGGCGGCGAAGGGGGTGACGGGGTCGAGGACGCCGCGCTCGGAGGTGAGGACGGTGCCGGCGAGACCCTCCCGGCGCCGGCGCGCGGTCTCCGCACGGGTTTCCTCGGCTGCGGCGGCCGGGGGCGGCGCGGCGGCGACCGGCGGCGGCGAGGCGGGCGGGGGCACGACGACCGGCGGCCGCGGGGCGCGGAATAAACCTCCCATTGGGCTTTCTCTCCTGCGACAGAATGCGGCGAGGACCCCCCGAAAAGGCGACGGCCCGACCCTCGCGAGAGGGCCGGGCCGTCCAAGTTTGCGGGAGGAGAGACCACCGGGCGCAATTCGCCCGTTGGTGTGGCGGGGTTACATCGAATTGTTCGCGATCGTCAAGTCTTTTTTCCTAGTCGTGGTAGGATCAGCTAGCGCGCGGTGCAGGCCGGCAGGAGTCCATGCCTGTGGCGCGCTCGAACCGAGCAGGGCACGGGTCACGCTGACGCAATTCACGATTGCAAGCCCGGCCGCCAGCCGGGCCTCGCCCGGCCGATGCGGGCCGGTGACGGTCAGCCCGGCGCGGCGCCAGAAGCCGGGCAGGTCGAAGCCCGGCGGCACCTCGGGGCGGGTGACGAGGAGGCGGCCGGACAGCGGCTCGACCACGATCCAGGAGCCGTCCGGCTCCTCCAGCGCGGCGAAGCAGTGGCGGAAGCCGCGGCGCAGCAGGCGCTGCCACCAGTGGTGGCGCACCTCGGCGAAGGCGACCCAGACGCGCTGGCCCTCGGCCGCGCGGCGGGGCGAGAGGCGCGCGCCGCCGGTCACGGCGCGCCGGCCGGGTCGCGGCGGGGGAAGGGGACGATCTCGGCCACCGGCGGCGCCGCGCCGGCGTGCGGCGGGACCACTATCCCCTTGACGCGCAAAGGCCATTCCAGGCGCTCCAACGCCTCGCGCCACAGCCCCGCCTCGCGCCGCTCGGCCGGGTGGCGCGGCGAGGGCGGCACGCCGCGCTCGCCGTAGGTGCGCAGCACGCGGGCGTGGGCGAGCTCGATCCGGCGCTGGCGGTACAGGCGGTCGAGGCATTTCACCACGTCGTCCGGCTCGCAGGGGCGCGCGGCGAGGCCCTTGCCCGCGCTGATGCGCGCGCCGTCCCGGCGGGCGACGAGCGCCGCCATGGTCCAGAACCACGCCTCCTCGGCGCAGCGGAACGGGAGGGTGTTGCCGAGCGGGGCGTAGGCCGGCTTGAGCGGGGCGACGGGCATGGGTCTTGGCTCCTGACCTGATCGGCGTTAGGGAAGATCCGAACAGAGCATGAACATAACCCTGGGTTGCGGAGGCGCGCAAGCGGATTAAAGCAATTTCCTCCTATTGCCCTCTGACCCCGGGCCTAGGATGGTCCACTTCCATGCGGCACGATGACATCTGGCGCGCCCTCGATTCGCTCGCCGCCGAGCAGGGCCTCTCGGCCTCCGGCCTGGCCAAGCGATCGGGGCTCGACCCCACCGCCTTCAACCCGTCCAAGCGGATCGGGCCGGACGGGCGCGCGCGCTGGCCCTCGACCGAAAGCGTGGCCAAGGTGCTGGCGGCCACCGGCGTCGGCATCGAGGCCTTCGCGGCCCTGGTCTCGGGCCAGGCCCCGGGCGCGGGCGCCGGGCGCGGCGGCGGCTCCGCCTCGCCGGCCGCGCGGCGTACCGTGCCGCTGATCGGCTTCGCCCAGGCCGGCGGCCAGGGCTTCTTCGACGACGGCGGCTTCCCCGTCGGCTCGGGCTGGGACGAGATCGCCCTGCCCGACGTCGCCGACCCCAACGCCTACGCGCTCGAGATCAGCGG
>BBPD01003194.1_pt6 | contig 12524 bp, 13 predicted proteins | sample 1344911 | NCBI WGS metagenome assembly BBPD01 (sample SAMD00019088, study PRJDB2971) | groundwater metagenome | biome: freshwater biome; feature: mineral spring; material: ground water | place: USA: CA, Sonoma | collected 2011-09 | depth surface m
GGATATAGCGTAAAAATAGTAGGTAGTAGGTAGTAGGTAGTAAAGACAGGTGACTGGCGACTGGTGCTCTGGTGCTCTGGTGCTCTGGTGCTCTGGTGCTCTAAGGAGGTCTATGCCAGATATAAGTGAAATTCTTCAGATGTGTGTGGATATGGGTGCATCAGATATACATCTGATTGTGGACAGTCCGCCTACACTTCGTCTACATGGTATATTACATAGAGTCTCTGGCGCGTCGCTTACACCTGATGATACAGAAGAATTGATGAAATCTATAACAAGTCCGGAGCATCAGCAGAAACTTCATGAACAGGGAGGAATGGACTTTGGTTTTGCATTCGGGGATGTTGCAAGATTTCGTGTTTCAATACATAAACAAAAAGGAACAATTGGGGTTGCACTTCGTATGATTCCTAAAAAACTTCTTACCTTTGAGCAGATTGGAATTCCACCAGGTATAAAAGACATACTACATAAACCGAGGGGACTTATACTTGTAACAGGTCCTACGGGAAGTGGAAAAACAACAACCCTTGCAACGATGCTTGATTATATAAATGTTGAACGGGACTGTCATATCATTACAATTGAAGATCCGATAGAATATTACCATACGCATAAAAAAGGTCTTGTTACCCAGAGAGAACTCGGGGTAGATGTTCCGTCTTTCAAAGAGGGACTTGTAAGGGCGCTTCGTATGGATCCTGATGTAGTACTTGTTGGTGAAATGAGGGATCTTGCCACAATTGAAGCGGCTGTTATGGCAGCAGAGACAGGTCACCTTGTTATGGCAACACTTCATACTGTAAGTGCGGCACAGACAGTTGACCGTATTATAGATGTATTTCCTACACACCAGCAGGACCAGATAAGAACACAACTTTCAACCAGTATTCTTGCGATATTATGTCAACAGTTACTTCCCAAAGCAGATGGCAAAGGAAGGGTTGCAGCCTTTGAGATTATGATAACCACATCTTCAATACAGGCCTTGATAAGGGATAAAAAAACATATAGAATTACAAGTGATATACAGACTGGCGCAAAATATGGCATGCAGACCTTTGATGCACATCTTTTTGATTTATATGGAAGAGGTATTATTTCATATGGTGAGACAATAACAAAGTGTTTTGACACTGAGCAGATGCAGGCAAAGATAAAGGAAATATCGCAGAAAAAAAGTAGGTAGGAAATAGTAGATAGTAAATAGTAGTAGATAGTAGATAGTAGATAGTAGATAGAAGATAGAAGATAGAAGATTAAAGTTAAGGTGACTGGTAACTGGCAACAGATAACAGGTAAAAGCTGTCGTTTGTAAAGACGGGATACGAAATACAGGTGTCCTGGTGATAGGTGCTAGGTGATATATGGTTGAAGAAAGAAGAATATATAGACCGCTGGGGAGAATGCTAAAAGAGGCGGGACTTGTAACAGAGAAACAGCTGGAACAGGCGCTTGAAGAACAAAGAACATCCGGAAAGTTTCTTGGAAGAGTTCTTATTGAGTTGGGATTTGTTTCTGAAGAAGATGTGCTTCCGGCCCTTGGGTTTCAAGCGGGCATTGAAACAGTAGACCTTGATAATTTAGAAATTCAGAGAAATGTTATAGATAAGATTTCGGCATCTGTTGCAAAGATATATAACATTATTCCGGTAAGATTTGAAAACAATACCCTCGCCATTGCAATAGCAGATCCATTGAACATAAATATTATGGATGACCTTCAATTTATGTTGGATTGTAAGGTTAAAAGTGTGGTTGCTAAGGAAGATTCTATCATAAGAGCTTTACAAAAATATTATGGGACAGAGGTAGAATCAATGAGCGATCTTATTGCTACAATGGAACAGGAAATTCCTGAAGCAACCGCCGCCGCAGAAGAAGAACTGGATGCCGCAAGCCTTCGGGAAATGGCTGCACAGGCACCGGTTGTTAAACTTGTAGCTCTGATATTATCACAATCTGTTAAAGACCATGCAAGTGACATACATTTTGAGCCCTTTGAGGACGAATTCAGGATAAGGTATCGTATAGATGGTGTTCTTTATGATATGGTTCCCCCTCCCAAGCGTCTTGCAATCCCCGTAACATGCCGTATAAAGGTTATGGCAGGTATGGACATTGCAGAAAGAAGACTTCCTCAGGATGGTTATATGCCCCTGCGAATAGGGCAAAAAAATATAGACTTTCGTGTTTCTACGCTTCCGACAGTATTTGGTGAAAGTGTGGTTTTAAGAGTCCTTGATAAGACAGTTGTAAGTCTTGATCTTAATCAGATTGGGTTCCCGGCAGATGTTCTCTTAAAACTAAGACAGATAATAGCCAAGCCAAACGGGATTGTACTTGCTACAGGCCCAACAGGCTGTGGAAAAACTACAACACTTTATTCGTGTTTAAGAGAGGTCAACTCTGTTGAGGTAAAGATATTGACAACGGAGGACCCTGTTGAGTACGATATGCCCGGTATTATACAGGTTCAGATAAAACCAAAAATAAAACTTACATTTGCTTCCTGTTTAAGGTCATTTTTAAGGCAGGACCCTGATATTATAATGGTAGGAGAAATTCGTGATACCGAAACTGCACAGATTGCTATACAGGCCTCACTTACAGGACATCTTGTATTTTCAACACTTCATACGAACGATGCGCCGGGTACAATAACCCGTCTTATGGATATGGAAGTGGAGCCTTTCCTTATTACATCTTCTATTGAAGCAATATTTGCTCAGAGATTAGTGCGTAAAATATGTCAACATTGCAGGACAGAATATACGGCTGATGATTATGTATTAAAAGAACTTGGACTTACAAGAAAAAATATAGAGGGGAAAAAACTATACTATGGCACAGGATGTGAAAGATGCAATAATACCGGCTATCTTGGAAGAACTGCAATATGCGAACTTTTTATTGTAAATGATACAATCCGTGAACTTATTCTACAAAGGGTTTCAACATCTGAATTGCGAAAGGCTGCGCAAGCGTTTGGTATGCGCACCCTCAGAGAGGATGGCCTTATGAAAATATTTGATGGGACAACAACAGTAGAAGAGATTATAAGAGAAACACAACTAGCAGGATGATTAAATAATTGGTGATAGGCAACTGGTGCTCTGGTGCTCTGGTGCCTGGTGCTCTGTTGCCAGTTGCCTGAAACAAGGGGGTAGGTATGCCTACATTTACATATAAATCAGCAGACAGAGCTGGGAAGGCTGCACAAGGGACAATTGATGCGGATAATGTTGCACAGGCTATAAATAAATTAAGAGACAAAGGACTTTATACAACAACTATAAATAAGGTAAAGACAAAATGGTGGGCCGGGGGCAAGGGACTTGCAAACATTACGATTGGAGCAGGTGTTAAATCCAAGGAGGTTACACTTTTTACAAGACAGATGTCCACACTTCTTGATGCAGGGCTTCCCTTGGTTAGAAGTTTAAATGTTTTAAGGGACCAGTGCAATCCGGGCGGATTAAAAAATGTTCTTTCAGGACTTGTAGAAAAAGTTGAAACAGGAAGTACATTCTCTGAGGCTCTTACCTTTTATCCAAAGGTATTTCCTAGGCTGTATGTAAGTATGGTAAAAGCAGGCGAAGCTAGCGGTTCTCTTGAGGTTGTATTAGAAAGACTTGCTGAATTTGCAGAAAAGGCAGGGAAACTTATTGCAAAGGTTAAGTCCGCACTTATATATCCGGCAGCAGTTATATGTGTGGCTACTATTGTTGTTGGGTTTCTTGTAACTTTTATTGTTCCGCAATTTATGACAATATTTACAGAGATGGATGTTCAGATGCCCGGGATTACTCTGTTTTTAATGAGCATAAGTAATTTTGCAAGAGAGAGATGGTATTTTGCCATATGCGGAATTGTGGGGATGGTTATATTGCTTAAGGTTTTGGTAAAAATCCCTGTTATCAATTATTACATTGATATGTTAAAACTACACATTCCGATAATAGGTGTTCTTTTGCAAAAGATAGTGATTGCTCGTTTTGCAAGAACATTGGCGACACTTATTACAAGCGGTGTTCCAATACTTCAGGCACTTCAGATTGTCCGAAACACGGTTGCAAATGAGGTTGTAAGTAAAGGGCTTGGGGTTGTTCATGACAATATCCGTGAAGGCGAGACCATTGCCAGGCCACTGGCAAAGGTGAAAATTTTTCCGTTACTTGTTGTAAGTATGATAGAGGTCGGAGAAGAAACAGGTGCCCTTGATCAGATGCTCGGAAAAATTGCCGACAGTTACGAAGATGATGTTGATACTACTGTTGCCGGGCTTACATCTCTTCTTGAACCAATTCTAATTTTAGGTATGGGTGGCGTGGTTGGATTTATAGTTGTTGCAATGTTTATGCCACTTGTTCAGTTAATGGGTGCATTAGGTGGTGGATAAAACAAGGTGACTGGCGACAGGGCACCAGGGCACCAGAGCACCAGAGCACCAGGCACCAGAGCACCAGAGCACCAGTTGCCTGTCACTGCAACCGGGGGAAAAATGGAACAGGAAAAACTACAGAAACTTATTGAACTTATGAATCAAAATAGCCTTATTGAATTGGAAATAGAATCAGAAGGTGAAAGGATAAGACTTAAAAAATCCGGGGAAGCTAAAACATTAGTATCAACTGGAATTTCTGCAAGGGCAGTTGAACAGCAGGTTTCGCAACAAAAGGAGGAACCGCCACAGAATCTTATACCTATAAAGGCTCCTATGGTAGGAACATTTTATAGGGCCCCTGCTCTTGATGCCGCTCCTTTTGTGGATATAAATGCTGATATATCTGTTGGTCAGGTTGTATGTGTTATAGAAGCAATGAAGGTTATGAATGAAATAAAATCTGAGACGAAAGGAAAAATAAAACAGATACTTGTTGAAAATGTTCAACCCGTAGAGTTTGGTCAGACATTATTTCTTGTAGAGACACCTTGAATGTTTAATAAAATTCTTATTGCAAACAGGGGTGAGGTCGCTGTAAGAATAATAAGAGCCTGCAAAGAATTAGGGATAAAGACGGTTGCGGTATACTCTGATGCAGATACAGAATCTTTACATGTAAGACTTGCGAATGAATCAGTGTGTATAGGTCCTGCTTCAAGTAAGTACAGTTATCTTAATATTGCTTCTATTATAAGTGCAGCAGAAATAACAGATGTGGATGCAATACATCCCGGTTATGGCTTTCTTGCGGAAAATGCACACTTTGCAGAAATATGCAACTCTTGCGGGATTGTGTTTATAGGGCCAACTGTTGAGAACATAAAAGTGATGGGTAACAAGATGCTTGCAAAAGAAACAATGCGCAGGGCAGGTATTCTTGTAATTCCCGGAAGTTCATGTATTGTAAAAGATAAAGACGAGGCACTGAAGGTTGCCCAGAGAATACGGTATCCTGTAATTATAAAAGCATCTGCCGGAGGCGGCGGAAGAGGAATGCGTGTTGCGCACAATGATGTCCGTTTAGTGAGTGCATTTATGACAGCGCAGGCAGAGGCAGAGGCCGCTTTCGGCGATCCATCGGTATATATTGAAAAGTATGTTGAGAAGCCCAGACATATTGAATTTCAGATACTTGCCGATAAATATGGGCACGTTGTCCATCTTGGAGAAAGAGATTGCACAGTACAGAGAAGATATCAGAAATTGTTAGAAGAATCACCTTCTCCTGCGATGGATCCAAAACTGAGAAAAAGAATGGGTGAAGCAGCAGTAAGAGGGGCAAAAATAGTTGGATATGTAAATGCTGGAACACTAGAATTTTTACTTGATATAAACGGCAATTTCTATTTTATGGAGATGAATACAAGACTTCAGGTTGAACATCCTGTGACAGAACTTATGACAGGGGTTGATATAGTGAAGGAACAAATACTTATTGCTTATGGTGAAAAATTGACAACAAGACAGGAGGATATAAAATTTCAGGGTTCTGCAATAGAATGCAGGATAAACGCAGAAGATCCTTCAAAAGATTTTATCCCCTGTCCGGGTAAGATACAAGAACTATATCTTCCGGGCGGACCACAGACAAGGGTTGATAGCCACATATATAGTGGTTATACAATTCCCTCATATTATGATTCACTTCTTGCAAAAATTATTGTCTACGGGAAAAACAGGCCAAATGCTATAAAGACAATGCACAGAGCACTTGATGAAACAATCATTACACCTATAAAAACAACAATCCCTTTTCATAAGATAATATTATCAAATCAGGCATTTGTGCGAGGCAGGATTGCCACAGACTTTGTTGAAAACCTGCTCAGCGAGTCGTCAGGTAGTTAGATTTTTTAGTGGGAAAGAAAATACAATGTATGAAGCAAAAAAATCTGATTATGGTGTGATAAGAATAAAAAGGCAGGCAATAGTCTCAGTTGCAGATATTGCTGCAAATTCTGTTGAAGGCGTCAAGAGAATACAGAAAGATTTTTTTGAAAAACTACTTAAATTTTTTAGTATATCTGGATTTAAAAGCGGCCTTCAGGTTCATTTTACAGAAAAACATACAAAGGTGTCCATCCAAATAGTTGCTAAATATGGTGCCAATTTGCCTGATATCGCACATAGAGTTCAGGAAAATGTCAAAAACGCAATTGAAAAGATGGCAAATCTTTCTTCAGTGGATGTAAATGTAGATATTGTGGAAGTGGAAAAAGAGGAGAAACAGTGAGACTTTTTAATCTTTTTGTAACAATGTTTTATACGATTATATTCTGGGCATTTGCAGTGTTTTTGATTGCATTTGCAATGCAATGGATTGATTCAGGGCAGTTATCTTCAATGCTTGCAGAGGTGGAGATTTCAAGACAATACAGGATTATAACAGGTAGCATAGGGATATTTATCATTATTATGGGTTTTCTTGTTCTTTCGCTTCTTTTACATAGGTTTCAAAAAGAAAAAACAATTGCCTTTAACAATCCTGATGGACAGGTAATAATATCACTAAAAGCGGTTGAGGGTTTTATCAAGGATATATCATCCCAGATTCCTGAAATAAAGGAAATTCGTTCGGATGTAATTGCAAGAAGAAAAAAAATAGAAATATCAAGCAATATTACCCTGTGGTCTGATGTAAATATTCCCGATGTTACAGAAAAAATACAGGGGCTTATTAAAGGCAAGGTTCAGGAAATGCTTGGTATTGAAGAGCCAGTTTTTGTATCCATCCATATTATGAAGATTGTAAAAAGAGAATCCCAGAAATTAAAACAGCAAACAGAGCCTCTGGCAGACTTTCGGGGGATTGAGTATAGATGAACAACAACCAACCCAAAATTTGTTGCAGTAAATAGACATTTATGGTATTTTATTGCTATGAAATATGAGGAGCTATTAAGATTGTTAAGCGGGGAATCTATTTTTTCATCATCTCTTATTTTAGCAGGGAAGGTATCGCCTGTTGTCGTTAGAAAACAATTGACAAGATGGGTGTCAAAAGGAAAATTAATCCAGTTGCGAAGAGGGATTTATGCAGTGGCACAACCATACAGGGAATTGCAACCCCATCCATTCATGGCTGCAAACAGAATAAAAAGCGGGTCTTATATAAGCTTGCAGTCTGCACTTTCGCACTATGGACTTATCCCTGAATATGTGCCGGTAATTACAAGTGTTAGTACTGGCAGGCCAGAAGAAATACACACCCCTTTTGGAACATTTCAATTCAAACACATCAAAAAAGAACTTTTCTGGGGCTATCAAGAGGTAGAGGTGTCAGGTGGTATAAAGGTTTTTATTGCATTACCTGAGAAAGGATTACTGGATTTGTTCTATTTAACCCCTCATTCTGATAAAGAAGGTTATCTTGAAGAATTGAGGCTTCAGAATTTAGAATCTATCAGTACAAAGGTTCTCGCCTCTTTTGCTCAACAATCAGGAATTCCAAAACTTATAAGAATAGTAAAAAAATATGAAAGAATATTTAGGGCAGATTATAAAAGAGCAGCCCAATATTCTGCTTAAACGGAGCGCTGTCATAGAGTATCTGCAGGCTCGTCTATTACAATCTTTACAGGATAGCAAAGCATTTTTGAGTTTGGCTTTTGTAGGTGGAACTGCCCTGAGGTTTTTGTATTCCCTACCAAGGTATTCTGAAGATTTGGATTTTTCACTCGTATTGCCTGAAAAGATTGATTTTAATAAATTCTTGTATCGTATTAGAAAAGATTTTGAAGCGGAAAATTATAAAATTTTTATCAAGACAAAACAAGAAAAACCGGTTATAAGTGCATTTATCCGTTTTCAGGGACTTTTGTATGAACTTAATCTTTCTCCTCTCAGGGATGAGGTTTTGTCTGTTAAGATTGAAATAGATATCAATCCACCAGAAGGCGGGACAACTACCACTACCCTCTTCAGGCGGTATGTTATGCTAAATGTTTTGCATTATGATAAGTCTTCGCTTTTTGCTGGCAAGCTGCATGCAATTCTTGCTAGAAAATATACAAAGGGTAGAGATATATTTGATTTGGTATGGATGTTTGCAGACTCATCATGGACTGTTCCGAATTTTGTTTTGTTAAATAATGCCTTACAGCAAACAAAGTGGAAAGGGCAAAAAATAAACAACAAAAACTGGAAAAGCATTTTATTAAAGCACATTAAAAATATAAACTGGAAAGTGGTTGTTAATGATGCAGCACCATTTCTTGAAAGGGAAGGGGACAGGAAGATTTTGACCCGGAAGAACTTTCTCTCACTTACCTCGTAGGTTTAACCTACGAGGTTGGTAGGGTAGATACTTTCCTGTCTTCAATTTTTAGCCTTCCAGCGCAGAATAGTTTTATTACCTTTGGATATATCCGGTGTTCAGTCTTATGTATTCTTTCTGAAAGGGTTTGGATTGTATCATTCTCATAAACAGGAACAGATTCCTGAAGTATTATTGGACCTGTGTCCATACCCTGATCAACAAAATGAACTGTGACGCCTGTGGTCTTTACACCATAGTTTAAGGCATCTTCAACTGCTTTTGTTCCGGGAAATGAAGGAAGAAGCGCAGGGTGAATGTTCAATATTCTGTTCTTATATTTTTTAATAAAATTTAATGAAAGAAGTCTCATATATCCCGCAAGCACAAGAAGTTCAATTCTGTATTCTTCAAGTTTTTTAATTATTGCCAGTTCAAGGGCTGTTTTATTTTCATACAATTTTCCAGAGACAAGAAAAGAGGGGACATTTTCTTTTTTTGCTCTTTCTATACTCTGTGCGTGTGGATTGTCGCAGACCATAAGCACAACCTGTCCTTTTTCTAATAATCCCTGTTTCTGGGCATCTATTATGGCTTGAAAATTTGTTCCAGCTCCTGAACAAAATACTGCAATATTCACTTTCCCCTCCATATAGACATAAAAAACCCTATAAGTGAAAATATGGATAAGAATTCAAGTCTTCCGGCCAACATCTGCACTATGTATACAATTTTTAAAAACCAGTGCATAGATGGCTGTGTAACACCGATGGTTAATCCTACGTTGCCGGAAGCGGATGCAGACTCAAATATGGATTCAACAAACCCATATCCTAAAAACATTCCTGCAAGTGAACCTATAAGTATAAGGACAATATATGAAATGGTCATAAGAGCGGCTGCTTTAACATATTCACTTTGAAGCACCATATCTTTTATATGGTGGAACTTCTGTATTATGACTGTTCTTTCCGGAAGCACCATTTTTCTCATTTCACGGATTATTGCTTTAGATAGAATTCCGATTCTTAGAGATTTTATTCCTCCTGCTGTTGAATTTACTGCGCCCCCAAGACCCATTGCAATAATAATAGCAAAACAACCTGCATAGCCTATGCCATTTTTAAATTCTGATGCGGGAATTGTCTGGAGTCCACAGCCTGTATGAGCAGATATAATCTGGAAAAATCCTTTCCTAAAGACAGAAAATACGGTATTAAATTCACCTGCTATCTGTACAGATATTAAGACTAAAATAGACAGAATAAGAATGGATAAAAAAAATGTTCTTATTTCAATATTTTTATAAATTTCTTTTCTATCACCTGTCATAATCTTATAGTGTAGGTGAAAGTTCATTGCTCCTAAAAGCATACACACCAAAGATGTAATTTCAAGGAGCGGGCTATGATAAAATAAGATATTCTGTGACATAAGACCGAATCCACCCGTATCAAATGTTGCCATAAAAAGGCATATTCCGTTAAATATTGCGGATTTAATATCAAACCCCTCTAAAACCAGAACCCCTGAAAGTATTGATGAACATAAGATAAGATAAAACAGACTTATCAACCATATAGACCTTGCAGTGTGAATCACATTTGGCATAAGTCTTTCGTCCCTTGCTTCTCCTATGTAAAGCCTTACTGCGCCTGATGTGCTTTTTATAAGAATGCTTATTGCAACAACAATTATCCCTTGACCACCGATGAATATTAAAAAATGTCTCCAGAAGTTGTGTGCCCTTGACATATGGTCAAGGTCTTGACTTAATGAAAGCCCTGTTGTGGTAAGACCACTCATTGTTTCAAAACAGGCATCAAGAAAACTTCCCATATGTCCGCTTAAATATAACGGGATTGCGCTAAAAAACATAGCAAAAATCCACAGCAATGATATAAGAACCATTGAATGCATAAAGTTTAAGTCTTCTTTTGTGTGGAAAAGGGTCTGGATTGTTATACCAACAATTAATGTAATAATGATTCCGATACAATAATCAATGGCGGGGTTGGTCTCTGAATACAAAAGCGCGATAATGAGAGGAACAAACATCAGCAGGGCAAAACCAGTCATAGCCCTTGAGAGATAATACAAAATTATCTTAAAGTCAATAAATCTCGGGCGGATAAGCATACAGAACCCTCTCAATTTACTACAACAAAAAAACGATCAGGCTTATGGCAAAACCCAACAATATTATTAAGGTGCAGAACGCAAACTCTATAAGAACACCGGTAAAAAAGTCAAACATATTAAATATAAGCTTTTTCTTTGCCATTATTCTTCCACTTTTCCCAAGATGGCTGTTATGAGTTCTTGTTCGTTTTCTATGGGTGTTAGTGCAACTATGTCATCTCTTTCCTGAAGGATGGTACTCCCCTTGGGTATTATAATATCATTGGCTCTTAATATGGAAACAAGAACAGAGTTTAAGGGAAGGTTTATATCTTTTACCATTTTTCCAACAGACGGAGAGGTTTTTTCTAAATCCACACGCACAAGCGCAATCTTTCCCTTTTTAAATGTCATAAGCGTTATAAAATCTTCCAGTGAGACCTCTTCTTCAATTATCTTTGCAATTATGGAAGTTGAGTCAACGGGAACATCAACCCCGAGTTCACTAAACGAGTGTGTATTACCAGGGTCATTTACTCTTGCGACAGTTCTTGATATATTAAATGTCTGTTTTGCAATCTGTGATATTATGAGGTTATCGGTATCGTTTCCTGTCAACGCTGCAATAACATCAGCCTTCTCTATACCTGCATCTTTAAGTACATCCGGTTCACAACCATCTCCGTTTATAACAAGTATATCCATACCTTGCGCTATTTTCTCACATATAACAGGCTCTTTTTCTACTAATACAACCGTGTGTTTATCCCCTACAAGACGCTTTGCAAGATAATATCCGACGTTTCCGCCACCTACAAGAAGAATATACATATTCACCTCTGCATCACGATTTCGTATACCGTATTTCGTTGCTCGTATTCCGTACTCTGTTTTTTTTACGGAATACGGAATACGGACTTATAATATTCCCAGCTTCTTTTTCACATCTTCAATTGCATCTATTTTTACAACTCCAAGTATTCTGTCATCCTGTTCAAGTATATAACTCGGTTCGGGTATAATGGTTTCCTGACTTCTTTCTACAACAACAATAAGGAAGTTCTGTGTTATATTTATGTCTTCAACTTTTTTGCCTTTCAGGTTTTCATCAACATTAAATTCAAGAACTCCAACATATTCGCTTTCTATCAATCTGTCGCTCAGACGCATATCTTTTAGTTTATCTCTCATCATAGATGCAAGAAGCGTTGTTCCGCTCACAATATCAAGTCCAAATTTTTTATATATAGATGCCTTACCAGGGTCATATACGCGGGCAATAACACGGGGTATCTTGAATATATTTTTTGCAATCTGGGATGACATTATATTTGCATTGTCGTTATCGGTTACCGCATAGAATGCGTCTGTGTTCTCAATGCCAGCCTGTTTTAATACATCAATATTGATGGCATCGCCGCTTATTGTTAATCCATTAAAGGTTTTACTAATTCTTTCAAAAGAATCTGGGTTCTTATCAACAATGACAACATTATGTCCTTCGCTTGAAAGAAGTCTACCCAATTGTGCTCCTAACTGTCCACAACCAACAATTATGATATACATACTTCTCCTAATTTAAAAATTACAAGTCAAAGTCAAAAATAAAATTCATTCTACTTCTATTTAAAAATCAAGAAAATGCACTATTTCTTCTTCTAATTTTTCTAAATTCACTAAAACCTTTTCTCTTCTTGG
>BBPD01002988.1_pt7 | contig 12483 bp, 13 predicted proteins | sample 1344911 | NCBI WGS metagenome assembly BBPD01 (sample SAMD00019088, study PRJDB2971) | groundwater metagenome | biome: freshwater biome; feature: mineral spring; material: ground water | place: USA: CA, Sonoma | collected 2011-09 | depth surface m
CACCTTCGGCTACAAATGCGCGGTGTGGCTCTCGCCGCTGCTCTCCTGCGCGGAGCGGCTCGGCGAGCTCCGGCCGCGGCTGGAGCGCGTGCAGCTCGGCGGAGCCGCGGGCACCCTCGCCTCGCTCGGCGGGCGCGGCCTCGAGGTGCAGCACGAATTCGCCGCCGAACTCGGCCTCGGCGTGCCGGACATCCCCTGGCACGTGGCGCGCGATTCCATCGCGGAAGCCGTGTGCGCGGCGGGCATCCTGTGCGGCGCGCTCGCCAAGATCGCCACCGACGTGGTGCTGCTGATGCAGACCGAGGTGGCCGAGGCGTTCGAGCCGCACGCGCCGGGCCGCGGCGGCTCCTCCACCATGCCGCAGAAGCGCAACCCCATCGCCTGCGAATACCTCCTCGCCCAGGCGCGCGGCGTGCACGCGCTGGTGCCCCTGATGCTCGGCGCGATGGCGCAGGACCAGGAGCGCGGCACGGGGCCGTGGCAGGCCGAGCCGCTCGCGGTGCCGCAGGCCATGCTGCTCACCCACGGCGCGCTGGCGCAGTCGCGCGTCCTGCTGGAGGGGTTGACGGTGGACGCGGCGCGGATGCGCGCAAATCTCGCGAGCACGGGCGGGCTGATCGCGGCCGAGCAGGTGATGATGGGCCTCGCGCCGCTGATGGGCCGCGGCGCGGCGCACGATGCGGTTCACCACGCCTGCGACGTCGCGCTCGCCGAGCGCGTGCCGCTCGCCGAAGCGCTGGGGCGGCAGGCGGGCGTGACGCGCCACCTCGCGCCGGGCGAGATCGCGCGGCTCTGCGCGCCGGAGAGCTACCTCGGCTCCGCCCTCGGCTTCACCGACCGGGTGCTGGCGCGGTGGGAGGCGGGCGCGGCGTAGGGGCGGACCCGGCGGCGCCGGGCGCGCGCCCGCTGGGCAGTCCGGCCCGGCGCGCCCTACGCCCGCGCCCACAGCGCCGCCGCGGCCCGGGCGCCGGCGGCGATCACCTCCTCCGGGTCGCAGCGCAGCGGCCGGCCGCCCTCCACCACCAGCTCCCCCTCCACCACGACGTGGCTCACGTCGCGGCCCACGCCGGTGTGCACCATCGTCCCAAACGGGTCGTTGTGCGGAACGAGGTGCGGGCGCCGCAGGTCGAGCGCGACAAGATCGGCGCGGAAGCCGGGCGCGATCCGGCCCAGCTCGCCGCCGAGGCCCATCGCCGCCGCGCCGCCCTCCGTCGCGGCGTGGAGCAGGTCCTCGGGCTGCCAGGTTTCGTCCGCCGCGCCGGTCTGCACGCGGCCCATGTTGAGGCCCCTTCGCAGCACCTCGACCATGTCGGCGTGCCTGTTGTCGGTGGCGAGGGCGAGCTTCGCGCCGGCTTCCACGAGGCGCCGCGTGGGCGCGATGGCGCCGCCCGTCGCGTTGCCCTTCGGCATGTGCGCGACGTGCAGGCCCGACCGGCCGATCCGCGCGATGTCGCCTTCGGTCAGGTGGATGCAAGGCGCGGCGACGAGGCGCTCGTTGAGCAGGCCGACCTCGTCGAGCAGCTCGGGCGGCGTCTTGCCGCCGTCGCGCTCGCGGATGCGCGCGACCTCGACCTTGCTCTGGCTGAGGTGGGTCTGCACGCGCAGCCCGGTCCGCGACGCCGCCTCGGCCACGTCGCGCAGGAAGGTCGTGGAGCAGGTGTCGGGCGCGTGGGCCGCGAGCTGCGCGCCGGTCCGCGCGTCGGCGGCGCCGTGGAAGCGCTGCGCCAGCGCCAGCGCCTCGTTCAGCGTCCGCTCGCCGATCTCGCGCCGGTGCTCCCAGCGGCCGTGGCTGACGCCGGAGAAGTCCACGTCGTGCATCCGGTTGCACGCGAAGACGCGCAGGCCGAGCCCGGCCATCGCGGGCAGGGTGATGTGCGTGTGGACGTAGGTGTCGTTGATGAGGGTGGAGCCGGCCAGCATCGCCTCCAGCGCGCCGAGCCGCGCGAGGGCCAGCGCCTCGGCCTCGCGCACCATGTGGCCCCTGGGGGACGCCGGGCGTGTAGGCAAGCGCGAAGCCCATGTCCTCGGCCACGCCGCGCACCATCGTCAGGATCGTGTGGGTGTGGACGTTGACCAGGCCGGGGAAGACGAGGTGACGGGGGAGCGAGAGGGTCCGTGCCGCCGTCGCGCCGGGCAGCAGGTCGGCGCGGCGGCCGACGAAGGCGAAGCGGCCGCCCGCGATCCCGATGGCCGAATCCTTGATCGGCGCGTTGAAGGCGGCGGCGACCAGCGTCGCGCCGGTGACGAGGAGGTCGAAGCGCGGGGCGGTCGTCTCGCGGCGGCGCGTTCCAGGTGGCGGGGGAAGCGGCGGAGGCGCTCGTCGGCCGGCGCGGGTGTCATACCAAGCGGCCGAAGTTCCTACCTGCGGCCCGCAGGGCCGAGCGCCCGAATGGGCGCCGCGGCTCCCGCCGCGAAGGCAAGGGCCGCGGATGCGGACCGCCCGCCGTTTGAAGGGACGAAGGCGAAGCCTTCGTCCGTCAGGTGTCAGCCCGCCGCCGCGCTGCGCTCCGGGACGATGGCCGGGCCCGCCGGCTCCCACAAGTCGGGGTGGGAGAGGAGGTCCGCCACGCTCTGCAGCGCCACCGCGGCCCGGGGGTGGCCGGCCTCCACCGCCTCGGCGGCCAGCGCCGAGAGCCAGGTGCGGATCGCCGCGGGCGAGCAAGGGGGCGTTCCGCCGACCGGCAAGGTGCTGCGCTCGTTCGACACCTGACCTCTCCCGAGAACGGCTTTCGATACGCGTGAGAATTGCCCAGGGAGTGTCGGACTTCAACCGGAAAACGTTCCGGATAGTTACGTATTCGCTTGGAACACCTTGGCTCGCAGCATCGCCTTCGGCACCTTCCCGTAGGCCGATTTCGGCAGCTCCGCCCAGAACACCACGCGCCGGGGCTGCTTGTACCGCGCGAGGCGCGGCGCAAGGTGGGCGAGGATCTCCGCCTCGGTCGCCGCGGCGTCCGACCGCAGGACCAGGCAGGCGATGCCCACCTCCCCCCATTTCGCGTCGGGCACGCCGACCACCGCCGCCTCCAGCACGGCCGGGTGGGTGAGCAGCGCCTCCTCGACCTCGCGCGGGTACACGTTGGAGCCGCCCGAGATGTACATGTCCGAGGCGCGGCCGGTGAGGAAGAGGAAGCCCGCGTTGTCGAGATGGCCCAGGTCGCCGGTGCGAAACCAGCCCCCCTGGAACGCCTTTGCGTTGGCCTCGGGGTTCTCGAAGTAGCCCGCGCAGACCGCGGGGCCGCGGACGCAGATCTCGCCGGTCTCGCCCGCGGCGAGGCGCGCGCCAGCCTCGCCGAAGATCGCGACGTCCATGCCCGTCCGCGGCGCGCCGCAGCTCCCGGTCCGCGGGTCGGCGTCGTCCGGGCTGTGCTGGTCGGCGCGGAGCACGGTGATGCACCCCGTGACCTCGCCAAGGCCGAAATACTGGACGAGGCAGGGGCCGAGGCGCTCCAGCGCGCGCTTCTGGTCGGCGCGGTACATGGGCGCGCCGGCGTAGATGACGTGGCGCAGCGCGTGCGGCGCCGCGTCCGGGTGCTCGGCGAGCGCGGCGAGGATCGTCGGCACGGCGAACATGTTGGTCACGCCGCGTTCGCGGACGAGGCGCCACGCCTCCGCAGCGTCCAGCCGCTCGCCCGGCAGCAGCACGGAGCACGCCCCGCGGGCGACCTGCGGCAGGGCGTGGATCCCCGCGCCGTGCGAGAGCGGCGCGACGACGAGGGACACGTCGCGCTCGGTCAGCCCCGGCATCAGGTCGGCCGCGTGGTTGGCGACGACGAAGCCCATCTGGCCGAGGGTCAGGATCGCGGCCTTGGGGCGCCCGGTGGTGCCGGAGGTGAAGAAGAACCAGCACGCGTCGTCGGGCCCCAGCTCCGCCTCGTGGTCGGGCGGCGGCGGTTCGGCGGCGGCAAGGGCGGCCTCGTAGTCCTCCTCGCCCTCCCCCGGGTCGCCCACGGCGAGCACGTGGCGCAGCGCCGGCGCGGCGTCCCGCGCGGCGCGCGCGTGCCCGGCGAAGCCGCGGTCGCGCAGCATCAGCGCCGGGCGGCCGGTGCCGGCGAGGTGCGCGACCTCGGGCGGCGTGAGGCGGAAATTCGTTGGCACCCACACGCCGCCGACCTTCCAGGTGGCCCACAGGCTCTCGAACATCGCGTTGGTGTTGCGCGAGTGGACCAGAACGCGCTCGCCCGGGCCGACGCCGCGCGCGCGCAGCGCTGCGGCAAGGCGGTCCACCCGCGCATCCAGCTCGCGCCAGGTCCAAGTGGTGCCGCGCCACACCAGCGCGGGCGCATCGGGCAGGCGGCGGGCTGTCTGCGTCAGCAGCCGCCCCAGGTTCATCGCCTGCGCGAGCATGTCAGGCGCCGAGCCTGAGCAGCCCGTCGAGCGCCGCGCAGCCATCCGCGCGGCAGAGCAACGGGTTGATCTCCGCCTCCGCCAGCCGCTCGCCCGCCGCGGCCGCGAAGGCGGAGAAGCGCGCGACCGCGCCCGCCGAGCGCCAGGAAGCGCCGCGCGTCGCCCACGCCCTCCACCACCAGCGCGATGGAGCGGCACCGGGGCAGCGCGAGCTGGAAGGCGGCGAGGTCGCACACGTCAAGGTCCGTCGAGTTCCCCGCCGTCGCCATGTGGCAGAAGGCGAAGCCGCGCTCGGCCGCCTGCATCAGGGCGTAGCCCATCGCGCCGGACTGGCTCACCACGCCGACGCCGCCGGCGGGCGCGGTCATCCGCGCGTAGTCCGGCATGAAGGTGGCGCCGACGCGGCCCGCGTGGTCGAGGAAGCCCAGGCAGTTCGCGCCGAGCAACGGCAGGCCCAGCGCCCGCGCCGTGTCGCGCAGCGCGCGCTCCTCCTCCGCGCGCTCGGGCATGTCGGTCTCAGCGTAGCCCGAGGCGAAGACGACGACGCCGCCAGCGCCTCTCGCGCCCAGCGCGCGCACTGCGTCCATCACGGCCGGGCGCGGCAGGGCGAGGACCGTGCTGTCCGGCGCGGCGGGCAGGTCGGCGACGGAGGCGTAGCAGGGGCGGCCGTGCAGCTCCTTCCCCGCGTGTTTCGGGTTCACGCACCACACCGGCCCGTCGAAGCCCGCCATGTTCTGCACGGCGCGCGCGCCGAAGCCCGAGGGCTCGGCCGAGACGCCGACGACGGCGAGCGACTTCGGCGCGAGGAGGCGGCGCAGCGACTCCGGCTCGCGCAGCGTGTCGAACCCCGCCGACATGTTTCCCCCTGCTTGGTTCCGCGCATCTCGCGTCACAGGGGCGGCAGGCGCAAGCCCCCCAGCCAGGCCATGCCGCGCGCGGCGTGGTCTTCGCCGTAGTGCCCCGCGACGTGGAGCAGGTTGGGCGCGCCGAGAGGTGTTCCGCCGTGCCGGATCGGCAGGTTGAGCGACGCGCCGAGGCCGCGCGAGAGGATCCGTTCGGCGTCGGGAAAAACCGCCGCGATCTCCGCCGCGTCGCGGCACAGCCAGGGTCGCCCCTCGGCGGGGAGCCGGCGCGACCACGCGGCGTCGGAAACGTGCTTTCAGCCGCCGGCGGGCCAGTTCTGCGGATCGGAGGAGAAGACGCGGCGGTTGCGCGCCAGCGCCGCGTCGTGGCGCATGACCATGCACAACCGGTGGCCGACCGGCGCCGCCGCCGCGGCCCTCACATCATTCCAAGAACCGAGGGCAGCCACAGCGCGATGCCGGGAAAGGCGACGACGAGCGCGAGCGCGCAGAACATCGCCAGGATCATCCACACGACCCAGGGGATCGTGCTTTCCATCGAGACCTGCGCGATGCGGCAGGACACCATGAGGTTCACCGCCATCGGCGGCGTGAACTGGCCGATGGCGATCTTCATCGTCAGGATCACGCCGAACCACGTCAGGTCCCAGCCGAAATGCCGCGCGATGGGCAGCAGCACGGGCAGCAGGATGAGGAAGGTCGAGACGCCGTCCAGAAACATCCCGACGAAGACCAAGGCCACCATGAGCAGCGCGATGGTGCCGTATTCGCCGAGCCCCAGCCCCACGATCCACCCCGCGATGGGCTGCACGATGCCGAGCGTTGAGGTGGACCAGGCGAAGACGCTGGCGAGCGCGACGACGATCAGGATGATCGCGGAAATCTCCCCCGCCTCGACCAGCATCTCGTAGAGGTCGCGGAAGGTCATCGAGCGGTAGATCACGAAGCCCACGAACAGCCCGTAGAACACGGCCATCACCGCCGCCTCGGTCGGCGTGAAGGCGCCGATGCGCATGCCGCCGAGGATGACGACGGGCGCCATCAGGCCCCAGAACGCCTCGCGGAAGGCGCGCCACACGCGGCCCCTCTCCGGGTTCGCGCCCCGCCCGCCGAAATTGCGCAGGCGCGAGATGATGAGGATCGGCACCAGCAGAGCGACGCCGGCGAGCAGGCCGGGGAACATCCCCGCCATGAAGATCGCGGGCACGGAGACGCCGGGCACCATCACCGCGTACACGATGAAGGCGATGGAGGGCGGGATGAGGATGTCGGTCGCCGCCGCGGCCCCCACGGTCGCCGCGATGAAGGGCCGCGGGTAGCCGTCCTTTTCCATCGCGCCGGTCACCACCTTGCCCACCGCCGCCGAGGTCGCGGGGCCGGAGCCGGAGATGCCGCCGATCACCATCGCCACCAGCACCGAGACGGAGGCGAGCGCGCCGCGGCCGGCGCCGACGATGGCGGTGGCGAACCTCACCAGCCGCAGCGCCACGCCGGTGCGGTCGAAGACGCAGCCGACGAGCACGAACATCGGGATGGCGATGAGCGGGTATTTCGCGATGCCCGCGTACACGTTCGTCGGCATCGCCATCAGCGCCTGGTCGGCGAGGGCGATGGCGAGCGCGCCCGACAGCCCCAAGGCCACCGCGATGGGCACGCCGGCGAGCAGCAGGGTCAGGAACAGCCCGAAGAGGATCGCGCCGATCACTGGTCCCCGCCCCGGAGCAGCCGCGCCACGCGGCCCGCGGCGCGCGCGATCACCAGCAGCGACAGCGCCGGCATGATGGCGGTGTACACCCATTGCGGCCCGCCCAGGCCGGGCGTCAGGGCCTCGAAATCCCACTCGTCGTACGCCAGCCAGAACCCCTTCCAGGCGACGATGCAGAAGCAGAGGATCAGCAGCAGCATCGCGGCGACCTCGCACAGCCGCCGCGTTCGCGGCGCGCGGCCGTCCACGAAGTAGCCGATCCGGATGTGCCGCCCGCACGCGGTCGCCAGCGACGCGCCGAGGAAGGCGACGGCGACCATCAGCGCGACCGAATACTCCTCGGTGAAGGCGAGGCTGATGTTGCTGAGATACCTCGTCGCCACGTTGGCGAAGGTGATGAGCGCGATGGCCGCCATCGCCGCCGCGAGCAGCACCTTCTCCAGCGCCAGCGGCACGCGCGTGGGCGGCTCGGGCGGCCGGGCGGTGGGGTCGAACTCGGCGCCCACCTTACGCGGAGACGGCGCGCACCGCGGCCTCCGCCTTGCGGACGAGGTCGGCGCCCACGGTCTGCGACCAGCGCTCGTAAACCGGGCGCAGCGCCTGGGCGAAGGCGCGTTTCTCCTCCGCCGTCAGCACCTGCACCTCCACGTTCCGGCGGCGCAGCTCGGCGAGCGAGGAGTCGTCCGTGCCGGGGATACCGAGGCCCTGGCGGGCCAGCGTTATGTTGGCCCGCGCCGCGTCGCGCGCGCAGTCGCGCATCAGCGCCCGGTCCTCGGCGTTCAGCGAGTTCCACACCGGGCGCGACACGCCGAAGATCAGCGCGTCGTTCACGTAGTTCCACACCGAAAGGTGGCGCTGCGCCAGCGTGTCCATGCGGAAGGCGAGGAACAGGTTGATCGGGTTCTCCTGCCCGTCCACCGCGCCGGTCGAGAGCGCGGGCTGGAGGTCGGCGAAGGACATCTGGAGCGGGTTGGCGCCGAGGCCGTTGTAGATGTCGTTGAAGATGGCGCCGGCGGCGAAGCGGATCTTGAGGCCGCGGAGGTCGGCCGGCGTGCGGATCGCCCGGCGGGAGTTGCTGATCTCGCGGAAGCCGTTCTCGCCGAAGGCGAGCGCGACGACGTCACGGCGGTCCATCACGCCCACCAGGTCGCGCCCCACCTCGCCGTTGATCAGCGCGTCGAAGGCGGCGTGGTTGGGCATGAGGAAGGGCAGCTGGAACACGCCCGTCTCGCGCACCTGCGGCGCGATGTTGATCGTGCTGAACACCGCCATGTCGATGATGCCCTGGCGCATCGCCAGCAGCTCCCGCGTCTGGTCCCCGCCGACGAGCTGCGAGCCGGGGAAGACGCGCACCGGCAGCCGCCCGTTGCTGCGCCGCGTGACGAGCTCCGCCCACTGGAAAGCGCCCTCGGCGAAGGGGATGGGCCGGTTGCCCACGACGGAGAGCTTGAGCTCCGCGCGCGGCGCCTGGGCGCGCGCGACGGCGGGCAGGGCGAGGAGCGCGGCGGCGGGCAGCAGGGCGCGGCGGCGCAGCGTCGGTGTGCGGGTCATGCGGGACGTCCTCTCCAGCTTTGTTGCTGCAAAGAGTGCCGGACTCGGCGCGGGTTGCGCAAGGTGGCGGCGCGCGGGCGGCCTCGCTCGATGCCCTTCACCACGACGGCGCACCGCTCCGGCGCGAAGCCGAGCATCGCCGGGCCGGGCAGCACCTCGACGAGCACCGTGTCGAAGCCGGCCGAGATCGAAAGATCCGACCCGCCCGAGGAGCAGCCGCCGCCGTTCGCGAAGAGGGTTCTGCCGTGCTCGGCGACCAACGCGCCGCCGGGCCCGCCGCTGCGGCCGGTCGTGCGGAGCTTGGGGCCCGTTCCCGCCTGTTCGCCGCTCGCCGTCGGCGCGGCGAAGGACACGGTCGGCGCGTCGAAGCGCACGACCAGCGTGGCGGGAATGTCGGCGGCCAGCCTGTCGGTCCCGATATCCAGGATGGCGATGTTGGCCCCGATGGCGAACTCACCGTCCGGCGGCGAGAAGTCGGCTCGGCCCGGCTTGGTGACGGCCACGGAGGCCGTCGCGGTCTCGTGGCGCCGGGACGCGGGGAAGGAAAACGTGAACATCCCCTGCGGCCTCGGCAGAAGCCCCCTGCCGACGAGCGCCCGCGCCCGGTTGCGCATCCCGGCGGCCAGGACGACCACGCGCTTGCGGAGGTCGGCGAGCCTCGCGCTTCGCACGAACGGCATTCGCGCGCCCTCCCTCACAGGCTGCGGAAATTCGATTCTCGGCAGCGACGAGCGCGACATTGGTGCTGTAATCGGCGTCGGCGCGCCAGAAAAGTTCAAGCGACGACACCGCACGATACTCTTGCGCCCTTCGTTGCGTGCCCGACGGAGAATTTCCGCAACCTGCTAGCAGCCCTCCGCCAGCAGCGGGAAGGCGCTGTGGACGCCCGGCATCCGCACCGTCGGCGCGCCGTGGTGCAGGTGGCCGCGGTGCCGCTCCGCGAAGGAGTTCACGCCCGTCAGCCCCAGCGCGCGCGCGCATTCGCCGGTCAGGATTTCCACCAGCCGCGCGATCCCGTTCGCCCCGTCCGCCGCCAGCCCGTAGAGGTAGACCCGCCCCAGCCCAACGAGGTCCGCGCCGAGCGCGAGCGCCTTCACCACGTCGGTGCCGCGCGAGAAGCCTTCGTCCACCATCACCGTCGCGCGGCCCGCGACAGCCTCCACCACCTCCGGCAGTTCGTCGAGCGAGCCGCGGCCGCCGTCGAGCTGCCTTCCGCCGTGGTTGGAGACATGGACGCCGTCCATCCCCGCGCGCACGGCCAGATCCGAATCCTCGGCCGTGCCGATGCCCTTGAGGATCAGCGGGATCTTGTGCGTGTCCTTGAAGTGCCGCACGTCGTCCCGCGACAGGGCCGCCTGGTAATCCATCCCCGTGTGCGCCGCGCGCCAGGTCTTGACGAAGCGCTTGGCCATGTCGCGCTCGCGCCGGCTGCAATGCGCGGTATCGATCGTGATGACGAAGCCGTCGTAGCCGGCCGCGATGGCGCGGCGCGCGTGCTCGTCCGTCCAGGCGCGGTCGCCGCGGACGTCGAGCTGGAACAGCTTCGGCCCCGTCGCGGCCTGCGCCGCCTCCTCCAGGCCCGGCTGCGACACGCAGGACAGCACGAGCAGGCGCTGCACTGGAACACGCCGCGGGTGCTGATCTCGCTGTGGCTGGCTCCGCCGCAGGCTGGGCACTCGAAGCCGTTGGGCCAGCGGCAGGTGATCACCGCGGCACGGCACTTCGCTTCGCTACCGTAAAGCTCTTCAAAGCCAGCCTCGCGGAGGCCCTTCTGGAACTGTACCGAGTTGCGGGCCATGGCCACCTCTCGGGAATGGTGCGTATGTTGGTGTCGTGTGTCGTGCCGCCGTTGGCTGAGGACGCCGCGTGATCAGGGTTCCTCTTCAGCCCGGGAGGATACGGCGCGCGGCGAAGGAGTCCACGCCTTGCCCCCCGCCGACCGTGACCTTTACGGCTACGGGCGCCGCCCGCCCGACCCGCGCTGGCCCGGCGGCGCGCGCCTCGCCCTCTCCTTCGTCGTCAACGTCGAGGAGGGGGCGGAACTCGCGCTGTCCTCCGGCGACGCGCGCAACGAGGGCGTGTACGAGGCGCGCGAGGAAGTCGAGGGCCACCGCGACCCGTGCATGGAGTCGCACTACGCCTACGGCGCGCGCGCGGGGCTGTGGCGTGTCCTCGACGCCTTCGCCGAGTTCGGCCTGCCCGCGACGTTCAGCGCCTGCGGCCGCGCCGTGGCAGAGAACCCCTTCCTCGCCGCCGAACCGCACCGCGCCGGGCACGAGGTGAGCGCGCACGGATGGCGGTGGGAGCGGCACGCGGGGATGGAGGAGGCGCGCGAGCGCGAGGCCATCGCGCGCACCGTCGCCGCGATCCGCGACGCGATGGGCGAGGCGCCGGTCGGCTGGCACACGCGCAGCGCCTCCTCCATCAACACGCGGCGGCTGCTCGTCGAGCACGGCGGCTTCCTCTACGACAGCGACGCCTACGACGACGATTTGCCGCGGCTGCATCCGACCCCGAGCGATGGCCCGGGCCACGTCATCCTGCCCTACGCCTTCGACACCAACGACATGCGCTTCCAGCCCGGCGGCGGCTTCGTGCACGCCGGGGATTTTTCCCGCTACTGCCTCGGCGCGATGGAGTGGCTGCTGCGCGAGGGCGAGGCCGGCGCGCCGAAGATGCTCTCCATCGGCCTGCACCTGCGCGTCATCGGCCGCCCGGCGCGGATGGCGGGGCTGCGCGCGGTGCTGGAGCGAGCGGCGGCGACGCCCGGGGTCTGGGTGGCGCGGCGGCGCGACATAGCCCGGCACTGGCTTTCGCCGCCTTCGGAACCCATTTCCGCCACACCCGAAGGGTGAAAGGGGGGTGCGATGCCCGACACCTTGCCGCTGACCCAGCCGATGACGGCCGCGAGCCCGGCGCCGCGGCCGGCGCTCTCCGTCGTCGTCCCCTGCTACAACGAGCAGGAGGTCCTGCCCGAGTTCCAGCGCCGCATCGCGGGCGCGATGCAGGGCGTCGGCCTGCCCTTCGAGATCGTGTACGTGAACGACGGCTCGCGCGACGGCACGCTGGCGCTGATGCTCGCCCTCGCCGAGGCCGACCCGCGCGTCTCCGTCGTCAATCTGTCGCGCAACTTCGGCAAGGAGATAGCGCTGACCGCCGGCCTCGACCACGCGGCGGCGACCGACGCGGTGGTCGTGATCGACGCCGACCTGCAGGACCCGCCGGAGGTGATCCCCGACCTCGTCGCCGCCTGGCGGCAGGGCTTCGACGTCGCCTACGCGCGGCGCCGCGTGCGCGAGGGCGAGGGCTGGTTCAAGAAGTTCTCGGCGGCCGGCTTCTACCGCCTGATGCAGCGCGTCGGCGGCAAGGTGGCGCTGCCGGCCGACACGGGCGATTTCCGCCTGATGTCGCGCCGCTCGCTCGACGCGCTCTTGAAGCTGCGCGAGCAGCACCGCTTCATGAAGGGCCTCTTCGCCTGGGTCGGCTTCCCCTCCACGGCGGTGCTCTACGACCGCGCGCCGCGGGCGGCGGGAACGACGAAGTGGAACTGGTGGAAGCTGTGGAACCTCAGCCTCGAGGGCATCACCAGCTTCACCACCGGACCGCTGCGCTTCGCGACCTATCTCGGCGTCGCCGTCGCCTTCTTCGCCGTGGTCTACCTCGCGCAGCTCGTGGTCAGCACGCTGATCTGGGGCAACCCGGTCGCGGGCTACCCGTCGCTCCTCGCCGTGGTGCTGTTCCTGGGCGGCGTGCAGATGACGATGCTGGGCGTGATCGGCGAATACCTGGGCCGCGTGTTCAACGAGACGAAGGGAAGGCCGCTCTACATCGTCGAGCGGCACATACCGTCGGGACGGAAATAGCTCACTTCGTCCCGAACATCCGGTCGCCGGCGTCGCCGAGGCCGGGGACGATGTAGCCGTGCTCGTCCAGCCGCTCGTCCACCGCCGCCGTCCAGATCGGCACGTCCGGGTGCTCGCTGTGGAAGCGCGCCACGCCCTCGGGCGCGGCGAGCAG
>BBPD01003947.1_pt2 | contig 12462 bp, 13 predicted proteins | sample 1344911 | NCBI WGS metagenome assembly BBPD01 (sample SAMD00019088, study PRJDB2971) | groundwater metagenome | biome: freshwater biome; feature: mineral spring; material: ground water | place: USA: CA, Sonoma | collected 2011-09 | depth surface m
GGTAACGGAAAAGGTAAAACAACTGCTGCTTTAGGTCAGGCAATGAGGGCATTGGGTTATAATAAACGGGTTTTAATGATCCAGTTTATTAAAGGGTCTTGGATTTCTGGAGAACATATTTTAATATCAAAAATTAAAAATCAAAAATTAAAATTACAAATCAAAAACAAAAAACTTCCGAAAGGATTAGAAAGTTTTTATAATTTTCAGATTATTAAAGCTGGGAAAGGATTTATTAAAATAGCCGGCGACAAAACTTTATTTTCCGAACATAAAAAAGCTGCCCAGAAGGCTTTATTTTTGGCGGAAAAAGCAATTAAAAGTCAGAAATGGGATTTAATTATTCTTGATGAAATAAATGTAGCCGTACATCTGAAATTATTGAATGAAAAAAAAGTTTTGGATATTTTAAAATGTATTTATTTGTATCCACATAAGCCTGTCACAAGTCTGCATAGATCTGCGCTAACGGTGATTTTAACCGGTAGAAATGCGCCAAAATCCTTTATTAAAGAAGCTGATTTAGTCACTGAAATGAAAGAAATTAAACATCCTTTTCAAAAAGGATGTTTAGCCCAAAAATCAATTGAGTATTAAATTGTTCGTTGACGGCAAATACATTGCAGATGAATCAGATAACCATAGCAAACAATATCCTGCTCAATATATAAACTTAAGTTTTGATATAGTAAAATTAAGATTCACCATCGGGCGTTTTTTCTGCTATAATTAATCATAATATGAATTTACTTATTAAAGGTGGCCAGATTTTAGACGGTTTAGGCAATCCGCCGTATAAAGCCGATATTTTAATATCCGGAAATAAAATTTCCGCTATCGGTGATTTTAGTCATCGTTCAGCCCAAGAAACTATTTTAACCAACGGAAGCTATATAAGCCCTGGCTTTATTGAAATAAGAAATGAAGCTGACCATTATTTGACTCTTTTTAATGAGTCTCATCAGAAAAAAATGATTGAGCAGGGGATAACAACAATTATCGGAGGATTTAATGGATGTTCACTCTCTCCTCTTATTTACGGAGATTTAAACATTTTTAATCAATGGCAAGATTCAGAAAATATTAATATTAATTGGCATAGCTTAAAGGAAATGTTTAATTCATTTAAAAAATTTCCTTTAGCGATTAATTTTGGAACTGTAATTGGGTATTACACCATTAGAAGGGATATTACTTTAAATCGACGGGAATTAAGCGAAAAAGAATTAGAAATATTTTCAAAAATAATTGAAAAGTCCTTCAAAGAAGGCGCTTTTGGTTTATCTTCGGGCTTAGATTATTCTTTTGGTTATCAAATACCTTTTAAAGAAAAACAAATTATTTTAAATCTTTTAAAAAAATTCCGAAAGTTTTTTGCTATTCAGCCGATGGAAAGAAAACAAAATCCACTCCAAGTCGCAGAAGAAGCGGTAGAAATAGTAAAAAACGGAGTAAGTGTTATTATCAACGATTTTCAACCGGTTATCGGCTGTGAAAATGAATATCAAAAAGCGCTGGAATTAATTTCTTTGAATTTGACAAAAGCGGATATTCGTTTTGATATTTGTCCATACGGAATTAATGTGGTTTCTCTTTCTGATTTTTTGCCACAATGGTTTAAGAAAAAAGGGAAAGAGGGGATATTTAATAAAGAAAAACTTACGGCCAAAGGACAATTTACGACCAAAGGACGACTCACGGTCAAAGAACGACTCAAAAAAGAATGGAAGAATTTGGATTTTGAAAAAATAATAATTTTAAACATCCCAAAATTTAATTATTTAACCGGAAAAAATATTTTAGAATTTTCTGAAAACAGAGGTTTAGATGAAATTGAGGGTTTAATTGAACTTGCAAAATTATCCCTTAATCATGAAATAAATTCTTCAGGTCGCCCTTTGGCCATAAACGGAACAATAGGAATAAAAAATATAAATGAAGAATTATTAGAAAAAAATTTAATGCATCGTCAGTCCTTTATAAGTTCTAACTTTACTTCATTAAAAGAAGAAGAGAGATTACCCTTTAGTCGTGAAGGAGCTTTTATGAAGTTTTTGGGATTTTCTTTTGTTGACGACCAAAAAACAGCCTTATTACCGATTGAATCAGCCATAAAAAAAATTACTTCTGAACCGGCAAAGTTTTTATCTCTTAAAGATAGGGGAGTGATTAAAGAGGGCAATGTTGCTGATTTAACGATATTTAAAGAAAAAAAGATCCAAAATGTTATTATTTCAGGCAAGCTGGCCGTAAAAGAAGGGGAGTTCCAAAATATTTTTAATGGTAAAACATTAAAACATTATAGCCGCTAACAAAAAGTATCAATTTAGAAAAAAATAATAATCTACTAAAGGTCATGATTTTTACAAATAATAAATAATCAATTTTTATTATTAGGTATGCTTATTAAACACGCTGATAAAGTTATTTTTTTTACTGTTTTTATTTTAATTGTTTTGGGGATGGTTATGCTTGTAAGCGCTTCTTCGGAATTAGCTAAGTTAAGATTTGATGATCCTTATTTTTTTGTCAGACGTCAGTTAACATACGGATTAAGCGCTGGAATCGTTGGTTTTTTAATTTGTCTTTTAGTTCCTTATAAGTTTTTTAAAAAAATCTCTTTTTCGTTGTTGGTTGTTAATATAATCCTTTTAGCCGCTGTTTTTTCGCCCTTAGGAGAACAATTTGGGGCTGCTTCTCGCTGGCTTAACATTGGTTTATTCACTTTTCAGCCTTCAGAAATCCTAAAATTTACTTTTATTGTTTATTTGGCAGCTTGGTTGACTTCAAAAACTAAAGACAGAAAAGGAAATTTTTTTGAAAGTGTTTTACCCTTTTTAATAATAAGCGGCTTCATCACTTTTTTATTAATTAAACAACCTTCAACAAGCGCGGTTATTATATTAATGTCTGCCGCCTTAATACTTTATTTTGTTCATGGCGTTAAAATATCGTATATATTAAGTTTAGTTTTTATAGGGTTTTTTGCTTTGGTGTTAATTATTTCTTTTTCCCCTTATCGTCTTCAAAGGATAGTAACTTTTTTAAATCCGGGAGTTGATTTACAAGCAAGCCGCTTTCATATTAATCAATCACTTATTGCCATAGGGTCCGGAGGTTTTTTTGGGGTTGGCTATGGAAACTCTATTTCTAAAATAAGGTTTTTGCCGGAGCCTATAGGTGATTCTATTTTTGCCATTATTGCGGAAGAATTTGGTTTTTTAGGTTCGTTTTTGTTTATTTTTCTTTTTTTTATTTTAATTAGCGCCGGTTTTTTTGGTAGTAAAAAAATTAGAAATCCATTTGGGAAACTTATTCTAATCGGTTTTTCTTCTCTAATAGGAATTCAGGCCTTTGTCCATATAGCGGCTATTTCTGGTTTGATTCCTTTGACTGGTATACCCTTGCCTTTTATAAGTTACGGTGGGTCTGCTTTAGCGACATTTATGTCAATGAGCGGTTTAATGATTAATGTTTTAAAAAATGCCTGAACTTAAAAATAAAAAAAGAAGAAAACTGAAGATTGTTTTAGCCGGCGGAGGCACAGGAGGTCATTTTTATCCGCTTTTAGCGGTTGCTGTTGAGTTTCAAATTTTAGCGGCCCAACAAAATATAGACCTTGATCTTTTTTATCTGGGGACAGCATCTACAAAATATTATAATTTATTTTTAAAAAATAATATTGTCGTCAAAAAAACGTTAGCTGGAAAATTTCGCCGTACCTTAAGTTTGTCAAATCTCTTTGATTTAATAAAATTCGCAATCGGTTTTTTGCAATCGTTATGGCATCTTTTTTGGATTATGCCGGACACGGTTTTTTCCAAAGGAGGGCCAGGAGCTTTATCCGTTGTTTTTGCGGCTGTTGTTTATAGAATTCCTGTTTTTATTCATGAATCAGATTCTGTTTCTGGTTTAACAAATGTGATTTCCGCTAAATTTTCCAAAGCGATATTTATAGCTTTTAAAGAAAATGCCAAAAGTTTTAATCAGAATAGAAATGTGGTGGTGAGCAGAATGCTCAATATATCAAGCAGTATGCCGCTTACTATAGTTGTCGGTAATCCTATTAGACGTTACATTCTCAACGATATTCCAAAAAAAGAAAGAGCAAAAAAAATTTTAGGCCTTAATCCAGAAATTCCTCTTTTATTGTTTTTAGGTGGGTCTCAAGGCGCGGTTAGAATAAATAATATTGTGATTAAAAATTTAAAATCTCTTCTTTCAAATTATCAAATTTTTCATCAAATAGGAGACGCCAATTATAATGATTTTGAAAACCAAATTAATTCTGTTTTAAAAGAAATTCCTTTTAAAATTCGCAGTCGGTATTTTTTCGTCGATTATTTTTATGATGATTTCAAAGATATTTTAGCCGCAGCTGATTTAGTTATTTCACGAGCAGGCAGTGGCGCTATTTTTGAGATTGCCGCTTTTGGCAAGCCCTCGATTTTAATTCCTTTGCCGGAATCCGCTTCTGACCATCAGTTGTTAAATAGCCAAATATATTCGTCTTCCGGAGCAGCCTTAGTGATGGAAGAAAAAGATTATTTTCCAGAACATTTTCTTAATTTAATTGAAAGTCTTTTATTGAATCCAGAAATTTTGGAAAAAATGTCCGTGAGAGCTAAAGAATTTAGCAAACCAGAAGCGGCTAAAATAATCGCTCAAAAAATAATTGAATTAACTTAAAATTTTAAAATCTAAAATATATAAAAATTAATAGTATGAAAATTGGTAAACTTTTTTGTTTTTTGCTAAAATAAAAAATAATGGCTGATAACCCAATAAAATCAATTAGAGTAAGATTTGCGCCTTCTCCAACAGGCCCTTTTCATATTGGCAATTCAAGAACGGCTATTTTTAACTGGTTTTTTGCTAAAAATCACAATGGTCAGTTTATTTTAAGAATTGAAGATACTGATAAAGAACGGTCAAAGCCGGAGTTTGAAGAGGATATTATCAGCGGATTAAAAAGCTTGGGTTTGAACTGGGACGAATTTTATCGTCAAAGCGAACGGATTGAAATTTATAAAAAATATCTTGAAAAGATGCTTGAAGAGAAGAAAGCCTATCGTTGTTTTTGCGATAAAGAGCAACTGGAAATCGAACGTCAGGCAATGTTTTCACAGGGTTTAGCGCCTAAATACTCCGGTCATTGCCGATATTTAAAAGACGAAGCAATCAACAACTTAATTAAAGAGAATAAGCCTTTTGTTGTCCGGCTTAAAGTCCCTGAAGAAGGAGAAGTTATTTTTAATGATTTAATTAGAGGGCATATTAAATTTAATTTAAATTTATTAGGTGATATAGTAGTCGCTAAAAATTTAGAAGAACCTCTTTATAATTTCAGCGTTGTGGTTGATGACATATTAATGAAAGTTTCTCATGTTATTCGGGGGGAAGACCATATTTCAAATACTCCGAAACAAATAATTATTTTTAGAGCCTTAGGGGCCGAAGAACCGATTTTTGCTCATTTACCCCTAATTCTTAATTCAGACCGAAGCAAAATGTCTAAAAGATACGGTGATACCGAGCTTCGTTTGTATTTAGATGACGGCTATCTGCCTGAAGCGATTGTTAATTTTTTGACTTTTTTAGGTTGGCACCCAAAAGAAGATAAAGAAGTAATGACAGTTTCAGAAATTATCAAAGATTTTAATTTAAAGCGGGTTCAAAAAGCCGGCGCAATATTTAATATTGAAAAATTAAATTGGTTCAACAAGCATTATATCGCTTCAATGGATATTTATGAGCTTTTAGAAAAAGCGGTTAAGTTTGTTCCTTCTGAATGGCCCCTGACAATCCAAATTTTAGAAGCGGTTCGCGGCCGATTAACCAAGCTTTCAGAGTTGGAAAAATTTGTTGAATTCTTTTTTATCAGGCCGGATTATCCAAAAGAATTACTTTTTTGGAAAGGTAAGGAAGAATTTACGATAGAAAATATGAAAAAACTTTACGAATTTATAAAAGAATCAGAAGAAAAAGATTTTTTAACAATGGATTATTCTCCAACCACAGGCTCTCCTTTGGCTATTAGTTGTCCTTCAACCATAGAAAAAAAGATTTTAGGGATTATTCCAGAAAACCAAAAAGGGGATTATTTGTGGCCCTTAAGAGTTGCTTTGTCTGGCAAAGAAGCATCTCCGGGCCCCTTTGAAATAATGACTGCGTTAGGAAAACAAGAAAGTCTTGAGCGCTTGCAAATAGCAATAACCAAACTGGAAAAAGAATGAATTATTTTTTAAGAAATTTTGCTTTTAGGCTATTTTTTAGCCGAAAACTCGCTTTTTTTGTTCTGATAATATCTTTTATTTTTTTAAATATTACAAACATTGGATTAGCTTCTGATGATTTTTTAAAGACTCAAATTGAAGAAAAAAACAAAGAGTTAAACATTATTAAATCTCAAATTCTCGAAACTCAAAAAAAACTTGACGAAGTTGAAACCCAAGGCCAAAGCTTAAAAAAAGAAATTTCATTAATTGATTACCGTATTCGTCAGCTTGTGCTTGGTATTCGTTCCAGTGAAATAAATATTAAAAAATTGACTCTTGAAATTAAAGAGTTAAACACGAATCTCGGCGAAACAAAAAAACAAACAAATAATAAAAAAGAAACAATAGGCCTTCTTTTAAGAGAAATGCAGAGAAAACATAATGAAGACTTACTTATAAGATTTTTAAAATCAAGAACTTTATCTGACAGTATGCTGGAATTCCATTCTTTTATTAATTTTCAAAATAGTTTAACAAGCGAAATTAGCAGATTAAATAACTTAACCGAAGAAACTGATATTAAGCTAAAAGAATCAATAGAAAAAAAAGAAGAACTTAAAATTGAAAATTTAAATTTAAAAAGTCGTCGGAACATTATTAACGAGCAAAAAAACTTAAGACAAAATGTTTTAACTCAAACTAAAAATCAGGAAAAACTATATCAAGCCGGATTAAAAAAACTTCAAAAGCAGCAAAGAGAAATCGCCGAGGAAATTGAAAAAATTGAAGTTGGGTTAAGACCTAAAATTAATCTCGGATTTTTACCTCAAAAAGGCAGGGGAGTGTTGATGATGCCAGTTCGAGGAATATTGACGCAAGAATACGGCTATACGCGTTTCGCAAGACATTCTTTTAAAGGAAGATTTCATAATGGTATTGATATTGGCGCGCCCATAGGAACTCCAGTTTTTAGCGCCGAAGATGGGAGAGTGGTAGCTTTTGGCGATCAGGATAGAACTTGTCCGAGAGCCAGCGCTGGAAAATATATTGTCATTAAACACAATAATAACTTAACTACTTTATACGCTCATTTATCTAAAATTATTATTACTCACAATCAGCAAGTTAAAAGAGGCGAGATTATAGGTTATGTTGGGTCTTCTGGTTATTCCACCGGCCCTCATCTTCACTTTACTGTTTATGATTCTAATACTTTTTATATGGGCCACAGCCGACTTTGCGGCCCAATGCCTTTAGGTGGGACTTTAAACCCAATGGACTATCTTTAATTATTAGTGTAAAATAATATAAATAACAAAATAAAAAAATAATAGTGCAAAATTTTAATTTGTTATTTTAATATGGAAATTATAAATACAATAATAAATAATGATCAAATTCAACAGATATTCGATACCATTCAATCCTCTTTGCCTGTTTTGATTTCCGCTTTTAAAAGTTTAGTAAATATTTTTGTTTTGATTTTTGAATTTTTTATTGACCTTATCAGGGAAGCGATAGAGCAACTCTAATATTAAGATTCTTATATTTGTCGCATAATATATCTTTTGTGACAGATAATTTTAAAAAATATGAAACAACCCAAAATTCATTTTATTGGTATTGGAGGCATTGGAATGAGCGCTTTAGCTCAATGGTTTTTAAGTAAAAAATGGCTTGTAAGCGGCTCTGACGCTTCAGATAGCCCAATCATCCAATTTCTTAAAAAACAAGGCGTAGAGGTTAAAATTGGACACAAAAGCGGTAATTTCTCCCGTAATTCTCAAATGGTGGTTTATAGCGCTGCGGTGCCGCCTGATAATCCGGAGTTTAAAAAAGCTAAAGAATTAGGTATAAAAACTCTTTCTTACAGCGAAGCCTTAGCAGAACTGACAAAACAATATAAGACTATCGCTGTTTCTGGTATGCATGGCAAAAGTACTACCACCGCCATGCTCGCTAACGTACTTATTAAAGCCGGAATGGATCCGACTGTTATTTTCGGCAGCAAATATCTTTTTGATAATCAAAAACAAGCTAATAATTTTAGACTTGGTAATAGTCAGATTCTGGTTATTGAAGCTGACGAATATCGCGATCATTTTCTTAATTATTCTCCATTTGGCGCGATTATCACCAATATTAATTTAGAACACGTAGATTATTTTAAAAATCTTCAAACTATTAAAAAATCTTTTATAAAATTTATAAATGGAATTAATAAATCACCTTCCGATTATAAAAATGGACCTATAGTTTTAAACGCTGATGATAAAAATATCGAATCAATAAAAAATAAATTATCCGAACAAAAAATAACATGGTTTTCTTTAAATCAAAAAAACCGCGTTCGGATTTTAAAAAAGAATTTAAAAGTTATTGGAAAGCACAATATCGCTAATGCTTTAGCTGTTTGGGCTTTAGCGGAAAAACTTGGAATTAAACAAAATATAATTTTAAAAGGACTAAAAGAGTTTACTGGCATTTGGCGGCGGCTTGAATATAAAGGCGAAATTAAATTTAAAAATCAATCCTTTAACAAATTTAAGATTGACCCTAAACAAAATCAAGCGGGCCAAAAATCAAAAATCAAAATTAAAGTATATGACGACTATGCTCATCATCCGACTGAAATCAGGGCTTCATTAAATGCTTTAAGAGAAAATTTCAAAAAATCTGATATTATATGTGTTTTCCAACCTCACCAGCAAAAAAGACTTGAAGCCTTATTTAAAGAGTTCAGCCTTGCTTTTGATGAAGCAGATTATTTGGTTTTATTGGATATTTTTAAAGTTGTCGGCCGAGATTCTTCGGTTTTATCCAAAACAAATAAAGTGTCGCAAAATCAATTTTGCAATAGAGATTCTTTTTGTTGTAAAAAATTATCAAGATTTCACAACGCCAAAAATGTCGTCGCGGAATCTCTTTCAGAACAATTGGCATATGTGATTAATAAAAGATTATCAAAGTTAAAAAATATCAGATTAAAAAAAATTATTTATCTCCCCTACTCTGAACAAGAACAAACTCCAAAATTATTAAAAGAAATTATTTTAAATAACCCTCCTCAACTCGCGATTATTGTAATGATGGGCGCTGGAGATATTTACAAAATAACAGATAAGCTGATAGAATAAACCAATTATAATTTTGATTTTTAAATTTTAAACTTAATTTATGTATTATTCTAATTTAGAACATTTTAAGGGAGCTTGCGGTTATGAAATTGACGGTATATGGTACCCGAGAGTTACCAGTATTGTAAATATAAAAGCAAAACCGGCTCTTTATCGTTTTTACGCGGAAATGAGTAGTTTTAACGAAGGAGAAGCCGTAAAAAAACAATCAGCGACCGAAGGCACTTTAATTCATGAAACAATTGAAAAAATACTTTTAGGCGAAAACCCGGTTATTGATTCGTTAATTAAGCCGGCTGTAGACGCATTTTTGCGGTTTTCGTCAGAAAAAAATATTCAGGTTGATCCTGAATGGGTTGAAAAAAAAGTTATAGACTATGATGAAAGATATGCCGGAACAATTGACGCCTTAGCCTTAATTGACGGCAAATTCGGAGTTTTAGACATTAAAACCTCGCAAGCTATTTATCGTGATTATAATCTTCAGGTATCCGCTTATACCGTACCTTTAAAAAGACAACTTAAAAATATCTCAACTAGCTGGATTTTAAGAATTGACCAATCCCAAAAATGTCTTAAATGCGGAGCTACTTTAAGAACAAAAGGCGGGAGAGAAAAAATAAAATCCGGCAATAATAGTCGCTGCGAACATCAATGGTCTGAAGTTAAGGGCAGTATCGAGCTTAAAGAACTTCCTTATTTCGAAAATGATTACGAAGCTTTTTTAGGGGCTAAGAAATTATGGGAATGGGAAAACGAATATTGGTTGAAAGATGCAAAATATTTTTAACGCCAATTTTTTGGCTGATTTAATTTATAACTGTTCGCTTCTTTCGTAGACAGGGTCGCCGCATTTTTCAATTATTATTGGGGTTTTCCTAAGATTAAAAGTTGATAAATATCCTAATCCAAAACCTAAAGAAATTGATAAAATAGTCACCAAAATAAGAATTTTAATAAATTTCTTTTCTTCGGGATTATTTGACGGCTTCATTATATTATGATATCATTTTTTTTATAAAAATTTAAATTTTATATTATATGGCACATACTAAGGCAGGCGGCTCAACGAAATTAGGTCGTGATTCAATAGGTAAAAGATTAGGTCTTAAAAGAGCGGATGGCCAATTTGTTTCAACCGGCGAAATTTTAGTTCGTCAAAGAGGAACAAAATATTTTCCAGGAGAAAATGTTAAAAAAGCAAGTGATGACACTCTTTTTGCCGTAAAAAGTGGTATTGTAAGATTTGTTTCTAAAAAAAGGGTAAGATTTGATTCCAGTGTTCGTTTTGTTACTAAGGTAATGGTTGTACCGAAATAGTTATTTTCTCTTTAATCCCCCTTTCTAAATCAACCTCTACTTCATGTTGACCGATTGATTTAATCGGTTTTTTTATGTTTACCCTGAAGTTAACAGACGACCCGGCGTCAAAAAACCCTTTTTCTTTTATTCTATTTTCAATTTCTTCTCGGCTAACAGAGCTGTATATCTCCCCTTTCCGCCCAACTTTTAAATAAAAAATAAAATCTTCTTTTTTTAGTTTTTCTTTTAGTTCTTTTAAATTTGATTTTAGTCTGTTCTCTTTTTCAATATAAGACGATTTTATCAATTCTAATTTTGATAAAGATTCTTTTGTTGCCGGTTCGGCTAATTTTTGAGGAATTAAAAAATTACGAGCGTATCCACTTTTTACCTCTTTTATTTCGTTTGTTCTTCCTAAACCTTTTATATCCTTAAGAAGGATAATTTTCATTTTACTATTAAAGGGATTTTAATAGCTCAATCGCTTTTTTTAATTGCTGGTCGTTTTCTTCTATTATATAATTCGGAACTAAACCATTTTGTTCAATTTTCATTCTTTTTGGCGTTAACCAATAAGCAATCGTTATTTTTATACTAGAACCATCTTTCAATGATTCCAGTTGTTGAACCGTTCCTTTACCAAAGGATTTTTCTCCAACTAATTTAATATCAAGCTGGTCTCTTAAGGCGCCGGCTAAAATTTCTGAAGCCGAGGCAGTGCCTTTATTTATTAATATGACCGTCGGATAATTTTTTAAAAATCCATTACCCCTAGAATAAATTGTTCGTTCTTCACCTTCGGTTTTTTGTTCTATAACAACTGGCTCTCCGCGACCTAAAAACCATCCGGCGATAGTTACAGCAACATCAAGATAACCGCCGGGATTATTTCTTAAATCAAGAATTATTTTATTTGCTTTCTCATTTAAAACAGTATCCACAACAGCTTCATAAAACATTATGGGCGTTTGAGGATTAAAAGTATAAATTTTTATATGAGCGATGTTATCATCAAGTATTTCCCATTCAACTGTTGGCGCTCTAATTAATTCTCTTGTGATTTCAAATTCTTTCGGAGTTGTAAACCCCTCTCTGTTAATTAAAAGTTTTATTTTGGTTCCTGGTTCTCCGCGAATTATTTTAACGGCCTCATAAACATCAAAACCCGCAAAATCCTCATTATTAACTTTTAAGATAATGTCTTGCGGTTTCAGTCCGGCCTTTTCTGCCGGAGAATTTTTAAGCGGAGAGATAATAATGATATTATTATCTTTTTTACCTAATTCAGCGCCTATTCCTCCAAAAACGCCAGCTATATTTTCATTGAATTTTTTTGTTTCTTCAGGCGTGAAAAATACAGTATTTGAATCTTTTACGCTTTGTAAAAGTCCTTCAATCGCTCCGTAAACTAAATCTTGATGATTTAGTTCAGCTCCTCTAATATGAATATTTTTTAACTTATCCCAAGCTTGCCAGAAAACTCCAAAATCCGCTTTTACTTCCTCAAGCGGATTAATATCCGCCACTCCCCTAATTTCAATGATTCTAGTTTCATTAAATCCTGTAAGATAACCAATATAAAATGAACCGCCAGCTGCAGAAACAAATAATACTACTCCTAAAATCAAAATTAAAATTTTTTTATTCATTATTTATCTAAAATAGATTTTATACTTAATTGTCCATAAAGTCCACCCTAAACATTAACCCACAAGACCCACTATTATAATGAATCAAAATTTAATATATTAATGCTTCACTTCACTATAACATAACTCTAAATTTGATTTTTTGGAAGTTTTTAT
>BBPD01004521.1_pt2 | contig 12436 bp, 13 predicted proteins | sample 1344911 | NCBI WGS metagenome assembly BBPD01 (sample SAMD00019088, study PRJDB2971) | groundwater metagenome | biome: freshwater biome; feature: mineral spring; material: ground water | place: USA: CA, Sonoma | collected 2011-09 | depth surface m
TATTACGGGACAATTGATCGAGTGAAATATAAAATAACTGAAGAAATTAAAAAACTAAAGGTCCCTACTGAACAACTAGGAGATTATCCCTATCTTATCTGTGCGATTAAGAAATATAACGGAAGTAAAACAGTTCCCGTTTATTTCTTAGAAAACATGGAATACTATGAACAAAGAGCCAATGTTTATGGGTATGCAGATGATCATGTCAGATGGGCTCTCCTATCAAGAGGAGTATTGGAGTTTATTAAAAAATCCTCCTTTAAACCTGATATTATCATTGCTTCAGATTGGCAAACTGGACTAGTTTCTAATTATATCAAGACTAGATATCAAAATGATCCGGTATTATCAAAAATACCGGTTGTTTTTGCAATACACAATCTTCAATATCAAGGAATGTGTGACTTTAAATTCATGTCCCCTGATGAAAAAAAAGATGATGGGTCGGAAGATATTCCAGACTTTTTTAATCCTCAACTTGCCAAACTAAATTGGGTCTTACGAGGAATATTATATAGCGAAGCAATCACAACCGTTTCTCCCACTTATGCTCAAGAAATATTAACCCCTGAGTTTGGAGAAGGGCTAGATGAAATTCTTCTTGAAAACAAAGAGAAATTATTTGGAATACTAAATGGAATTGACCAATCAAAGAGTGACCCAGAAACATCTCCCCATATCCCCTTTCATTACAATGCCCAATCAATATCCAAGAAAAAAGAAAATAAAAAGTTCTTGCAAGAAAAATTCGGACTACCTAAAGATCCTGATGCTTTTTTAATTTCAATGGCTACTAGATTTACCGAACAAAAAGGATTCGACCTACTGAAAAATATTGGGCCTTCACTATTTGAAAATCTCAATATTCAAATGATTGTTGTCGGTGACGGAGAGTCAAGATATAAAGAAATGATACAAGAATTAGCTAGAAAATTCCAAAAAAAAATTAAATACCTTTTCGAATTTAATCCCGATATTCCCAATTTAATCTTCAGTGGATCTGACGCTCTCTTAATGCCTTCAAAGTTTGAACCTTGCGGAATAACTCAAATGCAAGCAATGAGATATGGATGTATTCCAATCGTAAGAAAAACCGGCGGACTAGCTAGTACTGTTGATAATTTTAATCCTCGAGAAAATACCGGAACAGGTTTTGTTTTTGATAAATATGATTCTATGTCTCTGTATAATGCTATAATTCGAGCCCATACTGTTTTTGAATTTAAGGACACCTGGAACCAAATAATAAAAAGAGTAATGAAGAAAGACTTTTCATGGAAGCATTCTGCCAAGCAATACCTATTTCTTCTTAATAAAGTATTAAAAAACGAAAAATAAAATAATGTATTGGATAAACTTCTTGCACATATATCAGCCATCAGATCAAACAAACGATATCTTAGAAAGAGTAACGAATGAATCATATCGCCCTCTATTTAGAGGATTACTTAAACTGGAAGGCGTTAAGATTAATTTAAATATCAGCGGAGCTCTAACTGAATTGCTTGCAAAAAAAGGTTATCAAGATGTAATTGAGGATATAAAAACATTGGCTGAGACTGGTAGATTGGAGTTTACCGAAAGTGTAAAATATCACTGCCTCTTGCCCTTCCTTGGAAAAGAAGAAATTATCCGGCAAATCAAAAAAAATAATCAAACGAATCGAAAATATTTTGGCTCATCGTATAAGCCGTCTTGTGTCTTCCCTCCCGAAATGGCCTATAGTCCATATATAGGCAAAGTCATTTCTGAAATGGGATACCCACTAATCTTAATAGATGAAATTGCATACCGTGGAGGGAAAGCCATTCCCCCGACTGATAAATTATTTACTATCAAAAACACCGAAGGTCTTACAGTAGTGTTTAGAGAAAGAAGAGTATCAAATTCTATCATGAGTGCGGTAGTCCAGAATAAAAAAGAATTTCTTCAATTAATAGAAAAAGACCAAAAAGAACATAAGTATTTATGTACAGCAATGGACGGTGAAACCTTTGGACACCACAGGCCAGGACTAGAAAGTACCCTGTTTGAAATAATGAAAAGCAAGAATCCTAAACAAATATTCTTTTCAGAAGTTTTAAATCACTTTAAAAAAGAAGAAGAAATATCTCCCCTATCCTCAACCTGGGCCTCAGCAGTTGAGGATGTTGAACAAGGGGTTCAGTTCTATTCATGGAAAGATCCGAAAAATAAAGTTCATGGTCTTCAATGGAAATTATTTGATCATTTAATCGCTACCGCTAAAAATAAAAAGTTATCTCCTTCTATTCAGGATAAACTTGATAGATCAATGGCTTCCGATCAATTCTTTTGGGCCTCTGGAGAGCCATGGTGGAGCATTGAAATGATTGAAAAAGGAGCTTGGGCGATACTAGATGTCTTAAAGTCGCTTCCTCAAACTTCAAAGGAAGAAATAGAAAAGGGTGAAAAATACTATAAAGAAATACTTTCATCTGCTTTCTGGTGGCAAAGAAGTGGAAGAATTGAAAGTCTTTCCAAAAAATACCGAGAAAATATTAAGATACCATTTAAGGAAAGGACTATTGATGATGGGAAACCAGAAGTCTATTATGCTTTCATAAAAACAATGGAAGATAAGATGAAAGAAGCTGCTAAAAAAAATAACTACGAAAGAGCTATTCTTTGGAGAGATGCCATATGGAAACTTGAAACTAAAAACGATATCTATGACGCAATTCATGCAGTAGATCTCCTAAGGCTCGAGGTCACCGACTCTTATTTAAAGAGTTTAATGGATAAATACAAGAAAAAATATGAAAAACTTAAACCCGGCCAACCAGAAAAAAGGAAAGCTTAAAAAAATAGAAAAAATACTTGACCCTGAATATATCAGTGCTTTATTTGTAGACAATAAGGACAGTTATTTTCCTTTAGACAAAAAAAGATCAATAGAAAATATTGATATTAAAAGACAATCCCCTGAATGGGTGACCAAATCGTGTTTGGCTAAATATAAAATAACTTTTTCGGGAGGAATAGAACGGATTGTTAGAGCAACGGCATATATAGATGGGTCAAAAAAAGAAGTCTTTGGGTTAATGAAAATAGTTTACCAACATTTTAATGATGGTAAATTCCAAATACCACGAGCCGTTGATTATAGGGATGAGGCAAAGGCTCTCTTCTATGAAGAAGCTCCAGGAACTCCCCTTGCTATAGCCCTAGAGCAAGAAAAGCCATCACCAAAAATATTTAAAGATGTCGCTGTATTCTTGGCAAAATTTCATTCTCTTAAAAAAACGAAAAACTCCGCGGTTATTTTGGGTAAATCTGAGTATCAAAAGGCATTTAAAAGAATAGTAAAAATACTGCCTGAATTAGAAAAAGAAATCCCGTCAACAAAGAACATTCCATTCTTAAAAGACTTGAAAGATAGAGATACTTTCATACATGGAGATCTTTATTCTGGCAATGTAGTTATTGGTAAAAAAAATGTTACCTATTTTATCGATCTTGATAAGGCGGGCTGTGGTTCAATTTTTCTAGATCTTGCACCGTTATACTTTTCTCTTGAATTTCCTGGATCTATTTGGAAAATAAAATATACACCTGAAGAAATTGAAAAATTCCGCAAAGCTCTTCTTGAGACTTATTGCAAGGAAAGAGAAATTAACCTAGAGGAAACTAGAGAAAACCTAGAAAGATTTAAATCTAAAATTTTTCTTGATGCATTACATTTCGTCGTTGGATTTGCCTATAATGGATGGCCAACAATTGATGAAAAAGCTAAAAAATCATTTAAAATTAAAATCCAGGACCTTCTTAAAAAAATAAATCAAACAATAGATGACAAAAAATAAAATTGTTTTTGCGGCCGCTGAGTGTGCTCCATTTGTTAAAGTTGGAGGACTAGCAGACGTCGTCGGATCACTTCCTAAGGCATTAAAAGAAATTGGAGCAGACATATCGGTAATTCTGCCCTACTATCAATCAATAAAAATACCAAAGAAAAACTTAAAACTATTCAAGAAAAAAATTAAGTTACCATTCTTAAATAAGGTTGAGTATTTTGATATATGGCAAACATTCCTTCCAGACAGTAAAGTTCCAGTATTTTTAATAAAGAATAATAAATACTTTAAGGGTGCCGCCTATTCTACTGAAAGCCCTCACTTTTCTCCCTATGAATTTGAAGCTGCTCGTTTCTTATTTTTCATGAGATCAATAATCGAGACTTCAAAGATAATTAAAGCTGATACTATCCATTGCCACGATTGGCATACCTCCCTTACTCCCCTTCTAGCAAAAAAGTATTATCCAAAGGCTCGGACTATTTTAACTATTCATAATATAGCTTATCAGGGAATATATAAATCAAGTCTCATTAATAAATTCCTTGGAACCGAACTAGAGGGAACCATAAACTGTCTTCAAAGTGGTATTGAAAATTCCGATGTAATAACAACTGTTAGTCCTAATTATGCAAAAGAAATACTTGGACCCGAGTTTGGCTTTGGACTCGAAAACTCCCTCAAAAAAAGAAAAAAAGACCTAGTGGGAATAATAAACGGACTAGATCCTGACCAATTCAATCCGGAAAAAGATAGCTATATCAAAAAAACATACTCCATTCAAAACATAAACGACAAGAAGGATAATAAAATAGATTTGCAAGAAAGATGCTTTAAAAATTCAAGTGACGATGTTGCTGTGATTGGAATGGTTACACGAATTGCAGAACAAAAAGGATTTGATCTAATTGAAAATATTTTTGATGACTTAATGAAAAAAGAGCTTCAGTTAATAGTCTTAGGAAAAGGAACCAAGGATTACGAAGATTTTTTAAGAAAACAAGCTAAAAAATATCCTGATAAATTTTTCTTAAAAACTGAATTTAATGAAGAGTTTGCCCATCAAATATATGCTGGCTCTGATATCTTTCTTATGCCATCCGCATTTGAGCCCTGTGGCCTTGGGCAGATGATAGCTATGAGATATGGTGCCATTCCAGTAGTTCGTGCCGTAGGAGGACTAAAGGATACAGTAGAGCAAGTTTCTAAAACCACTGGAACCGGATTCCTTTTCAAAAAATATGATTCTGGTGAATTCATGAAAGAAATTGAGAAATCATTGCGTCTTTTCAAAAAAGAAAGTGCCTGGAAGAAAATTCAATTAAACTGCATGAAAAAAGATTTTTCCTGGAAAACTTCTGCAAAGAAGTATCTAGAAATATATAGATAAATGTATCATTTATTATCCCAGACCCCTCTGGGAAAACAATGGAGCAGGATAGGTACAGATAAAAAAGCTGGAGTAATATTCCCGCTTTTTTCCATTTTCTCAAAGGATAGTATTGGTATAGGAGAGATACCCGATCTTAGACTTGTAATTGATTGGTGTAAATTGACTGATAATAAAATACTTCAGATATTACCAATAAATGATACCGGTGGAGCCCCCTCCCCTTTTAGCCCACAAACATCAATTGGACTAAATCCAATTTACCTATCAATTAATCATCTAAAAGGAATTAAGATCGAAGAAAAAGAAATTTTACGAATCAAAAAGAGGTTTCCCAATAAAGGCCTTGTACGATATAAATTATGGAAAGAGAAGATTAAACTATTAAAATCATCCTTTAATGAAAGTGTCATCAGCTCAGAAGAGTTCAATGAATTTATTAATCAAAATGACCATTGGTTGAATGACTACGCTCTTTTTCGATCGATAAAAAGTAAGAACAAAGAAAAGGTTTGGGAAAAATGGGATAAAAAAATACGAGACCGAGAGCCAGAAAGCATTCTTCATTTTAAGCAGAACAATAAAAAAGAAATTCTTTTTTGGAAGTGGATTCAGTGGGAACTATTTGAACAGTTCAAAGAGATTAAAGAATATGCTCAAGATAAAAAAATACTTATTAAAGGCGATTTGCCCCTATTAGTTTCTGGCGATAGTGTTGATTGCTGGGCAAACAAGTTATACTTTAAAATGGACTTAGCCAGTGGCGCAATTCCTGACTCATTTTCAAAACGAGGCCAACGTTGGGGCATGCCACCCTATGACTGGGATAAAATCATAGAAGATGATTTTCAATATCTTAAAGAAAGATTAAGATATGCTGAAAAAATATATGATCTTTTCAGGATAGATCATTTTGTAGGGCTTTTCCGAATATGGTCAATTCCCCAGAGATCGCTTAAAATATTTAAAGGGGCGAGAGGGTTTTTTGACCCGAAAGATGAATCTGATCAGGAAAAAAGAGGAAAAGAGATATTGAAGCTAATTATAGAAAACACAACTATGCTTCCCTGTGCTGAAGACCTGGGAACAGTCCCCCATTTTTGCAGAAAAATAATGGAAGATTTTGGAATATTAGGAATTGATACGAAACGGTGGACTAAAGAATTTAGACCAATGGCTATCTCAACTCTTTCCACTCATGACACTAGTCTTTCTCCAGAATGGGAAAAAGAAAATGTGGATATAAAAGACAATTTAACATCCATTAACGCCTCTGTTTGTATTTTTAGCATACCTCTTATATTCGAATGGCTCTTTCTTGGTAATATAATTAAAAAAGAAAAGGCCCGGAGTTATAGGGTAAATATTCCAGGCAAAAAATCAAAAAGAAACTGGGCGATTAGACTCCCCCTTTCAATGGAAGAGCTATTGATTCATTCAATCAATAGCCATATAAAAACAATTATTAAAGATTCTGGGAGGTCCTAGTCTCGTTTTCTTGCACTACCTTTATTTGTCCGTTAGGAATAGCGTGATAAATTAAAACAACCCTTAGTCCTTTTTAAAGAGCCTAACTAAGAGAAACAGAAATTAAATATGTCATAATTAAAATTCTTTAACTTTTTTATTATATAATTCCATTATTGTCTTACTATTCTCTCCGACCATACCATTTCCTATTTTTCGGTCATCAATTCCAACCACTGGAAGAATATCCTTGTTGGTAGCAGTCAGAAAGGCTTCTTCGGCAAATTTTAATTCATCAATAGATATGTCTCTTTCTTCTACCTCATAGTCATTCTTTAATAAATCGATTACAAAATTCCTCGTAGTTCCGAATAAGACACCATCTTTGGCCGTAATAATTTTATTATCCTTATAGATAAAAAAATTACTGGTGGAGCTCTCTAAGACTTTACCGTTAGAAAAATAAAGAAGATCAAAAAATTTATTATCCATACTAATCTTATTACTTATTGGAAAAATATAATTTGTAGTCTTAGACTTAGGAAGATCTCTTTGATGATCTATAGACATTAATCTGACTCCTTCCTGATAAAGCTTTTTATCTAATGGCACAATTTCCTTGTTGATGATAAAGAAATTGGGCTTATCTGAGTCAAATCCTATTCCCCCTATCGCCTCTCCCCCGGTAAGAACCATTCTAATCTCTCGATTACCTCCCCCGTTCTTGAATAACAACTCTTTTATTATTGATAATGTTTCTTCTTTTGAAAAAGGTATTTTAAGACCCATAGATGTAGCAGAATTAGTAAATCTATCGAAGTGCTGATCGTAAAGAAATGGCTTTTCATTATAGGTCCTTAAAACTTCAAAAATTCCATAACCCCGAAGAATTCCAATATCAAGAATGCTAACCTTAGCATCTTTTATGGGAATTATTTCTCCGTTTAAAAAACAATATTCGTTCATTTTATTAATCAGTTGTCAATTTCTCTTCTTGAGGAAATGTCTTGTTTTTAATAATAAGGATTAATGTTGCTGATATTAATCCTAGAATAGAGACCAATATAAACACTGTTTTAAAACCAAGAAATGTTGCTATTATACCGCCGAAAGCAGCTGCAAAGCCTAAAGCAAACCCTAGGCCGGTACTTTGAACACTCCAAGAGAAAGCTTCCCATCCCTTATTTATATGTCTGGTAAATATTCCATGCCAGGCAGGAACGACACAAGCCATTGCAATACCTCGAAAAAACTCTAAAGCAAATATGTGCCAAACATGAGTGGCCATAAAGTAGCCCAAGGGAATAAGAGATGAGACATAAAGTCCATATACTAAAAAGTTAAAGTCGTCCTCCTCTCCCTTTATCATATCTAAAAGATTGGCTAAAAATGGTTGTATTGTAGACTTAGTTATCCAGTATGTCGCCGCTATAAAGCCGACCATCTCTATTGATCCCCCTTCTATGTTACCGACTATAAATATTGCAAAAATGGGAGCCACCAACCCCCATCCTGAATGCAGAAAAAAATCGGCGGTTATTAGTTTTACTATTACTTTATTTAATCTTTTCATTATTTTTCAGAAACAACTTTATTGAGCTCCATTAAAAATTCGTCGATATTTAGGCCATGAACTTCGGCTGCTTCTTCTATGCTTTCCGGTTCTGCCATCGGGCAACTAACACAACCTAGATTATACCTAATAAATACTTTTACTGTTTTCGGGTATTTCCTTATTACTTCCCCTATTTTCATTTCTTTTTTTATCTCCATGATTTTATATTTTATATAAATTATCTGAACTTATTAATTCTTTTATAAAAGAAATAATTTTATTGGGATCTAAATTTTTAACAAATTTACCTTTTCTAAAAAAAGATGCTTTTCCGTTTTCTATTCCAACGAAAGCAAGATCAGCCTCTTTTGCTTCCCCTAATCCATTAACAATACATCCCATAACTGCAATCTTAATTGGCTCTTTCTCAAATTCATCCGAATTATCTTCTAAGAATTTCGCTATTTGTTCTACTGGTATTTTTGTTCTGCTACAAGTAGGACAACTTATAATACTAAGCCCTTTTTCTCTTAATTTTAAACTTTTCAATATATCCCAACCCACTTTTACCTCTTCTTCTGGGTCACCACTCAATGAAACGCGTACTGTATCGCCTAATCCACTCATAAGAAGACCTCCTATACCTAATGTTGATTTAACAATACCGGCTCTAGCTCTCCCCGCTTCAGTTATACCAATGTGAAAGGGCCAATCCCCCTTTTCTGCTAAAAGTTGATGAGATTTTATAGTTGTTAAAACATCTGTTGATTTGATGGAAATAATTATGTCTTTAAAATTACAATCCTCTAAAAGCTTTATGGAACGAAGGGCAGATTCTACTAATCCCTCTGGAGTCACTTTATCTTTATATTTATGGAGTATGTCTCTCTGTAGTGATCCTCCGTTTATACCAACTCTTATTGCTATTTTATTTTTTTTTGCTGATTTGGCTATAGCCATCACTTTTTCCTTGTCTCCGATGTTACCTGGATTGATTCTTATCTCATCAGCACCATTCTTTATCGACTCTAAGGCTAATTGCCAATCAAAGTGTATGTCTGCTACCAAAGGCATATCTATTCCCTTTTTAATCTCCTTTAAAGCTAGCGCCGATTCTTTATCAGGAACAGATACTCTTATAATTTCACACCCCGCTTTTTGTAGCCTCTTTATTTGGTCAATTGTGGCTTTAACGTCTTTTGTGTCAGTATTAGTCATTGATTGAACCAGTATGGGATTCTTGCCTCCAACCTTTAAGCCTCCCACTCTAACTACTCTTGATTTTCTTCTAATTATATTTGGCTTCATTAAGTTATGGATTTAATTTTTTCAATTACATCTTCAATGACCCATTCTGGGGTTGATGTTCCGCTAATAATTGCTACTTTATTAGCACCAGAAAACCAGTTCCCGTCAATTTCATAAGATCCTTCAACACCATAAACCGGCCTCCCCTCGTCTTCTACAATCTTCACTAATCCCTGTGTATTAGCGCTTCTACGAGAACCAATGACTATGGTTAAATCAGCCTCTTTTGAAATAGCTCTCACCTCATTCTGTCTTTCCATAACTGAATTGCAAAAAGTATCACAAACTTTTACTGATTTAAATTTTTCTTTTAACTCCTTAATTAATTCTGATATCTCCTTTTTGTCTTGAGTTGTCTGTATTACTATTCCTATCGAAGAATCTAAAGGAAGGTGTTTAGTTTCATTAATATCTCTAATAATTAATCCTTTATGATTTATAACTCCATTAATAGCTTCAACTTCTGCGTGTCCCTTATCACCAATAATAACAACGTTATAGCCATCTTTATGAAGCAATCTAGCAAAGTTTTGAGCTTTTTTAACAAGAGGGCAAGTGGCATCAATTATTTCTACACCTTTTTCTTTTAGTCTTTCTAAGACATGGTCTCCTTCTCCATGTGCCCTTATAATAACGATTCCCTCCTTTGCTTCATCTACTGAAGAAATAAATTCTATCCCCTGTGAAGAAAGCTTCTCTATTACATTTTCGTTATGAACTAAATGCCCCAACATTTGACAAGAAGAGCCTTTTTTTCTTTCAAGAGTGTTTAAACTTATAGTATAAGCCCGCTTAACTCCGAAGCAAAAACCAATATTCTTTGCAATTATTAACTTCATTTTATTTTAATTTAAAATTTGTTCTATAAAAAACAGGATGTAATGTCCTGTTTTAAAGATACTATAAACTAACCCAAAATACAAACACAATTAAGAACAAAGATAGTTAACTTTTTTCACCTTATATACAGTGTTCGCATCAGTAGCTATCACCACCTCATCCCCTTCTTTCTTCCCTATTAGAGCTTTTCCGATAGGTGATTCCTTTGAAATCTTACCTAAAAATGGATCTGCCTCAATTGTATCAACGATAACAAACTGATCCTCTTTACCTTTATTTTCTACAAAAACCGTTGCTCCAACATCAACAGTTTTCTTTTTCTTTAATAAGGATGGTTTAATTAAATTTACATTTTTAATAATTTGATCTAATTCCATAATTCTAACCTCTAAAAATGCGAGATCTTCTTGAAAATGAACATAGTCTAGATTTAGTTCTTCAGAATGCATAGGTTCGGGAATACTATCTTGATCACTAACCTTAGCTTGCTTCATCTTTTTTAAAGCATAATATTCCTTTTCTATTTTTTCCAGCCCTTCCTTGGTAAGATAAAATTTTCTTTCCATATTATTAAAAGTCGAAACCTCTTTTTTAGGGAGGTTAGAAAACTTTCTTATTTTTATACACTTCCTTTGAACCTTTTTTCTATTCTCCCTTATGATTTTTATTATTTGCAAAAAAACAAACAATAGTCTTAATGACTTGCCCTTTTTCTGTGAAAGCAATAATATATTTTTTAAATTCTTTTATCATATCGATATGATTCTATCTTTTATACATTAATTGTCAAGACTATTAAAGCAACAAATCAAGTAATATTGTTGCAACAATAAAATAAATTACCAGAGCCGAAATGTCTGCTACAATAGTACCAAAAGGACCGGATCCAAGAGCAGGGTCTTTCCCTTTCGAAAAAAGAACCCATACAATAATGATGGTGACTAAAATAGTAAATCCAGTTGTTATGAAAAGTGATACTGCTAATATCAATCCAGTCAGAAGCGTTCCAGCCATCAGAAAAGACACTAAAAACATAAGTGACGATAAAACTATCCCCATTAATAACCCCACCTTGATTTCCCTTCTAAAATAATCTTTTTGAGAAGTGCGACCAGTTGCAAGACTTCTCACATAAAGAGTTTGAGTTTGTGCACTTAAAGCTCCTGCCATATAAAGTATTAATGGAATAAATGCTGTTAAAATAAAGTGTTCACTTAAAGGCTCTTTAAAGAATGTGGTAATTATGGCTGCTACCATTCCCCCGAAAAGACCTACTGTCAACCACGGCAATCTCATTTTAGCCAGCTCCCTAGGAGAAGCCTTTTCAATTTTAGTAGAAAAGCCGTCTGCCTCGCGAATACCGACGGATAATAACATATCCTCAACATGCTCATTATGTAAAATATCTAAAATTGTATCGGATGGAACAACCCCCAATAAGTCACCTTTCTTATCTACGACTGGTATTGCTTTAAGATTGTGCTTAATGGCTAAAATAGCAACCTTTTCTTGATCTGAATATGGCTTAATGCTAACCACATCTGTTTTCATAAAAGTCTCAACAACTGACTTATCTGGTCTTTTGAAAACTTCTTGAATTGAAAATACTCCTACTAATTTTCCCTTATCGGTAACATAAACATAATTAAAAGTCTCTAATTCAGAGGCTTTTTTGAAAATCATATTCTTTACTTCTAGAACCGTGTTTTTTATCCCGCAAACTGGCACATTGGGAACCATTTTTTTTCCAGCACTTTCAGGAGGGTATTTTTTCTTGAAAAATTTAATCATATATTTTCTTTATTATATCAGAATGAAAATAAAATAAACAGGAGACATGTCTCCTGTTTATTATTAGGGGGGCAAGCCAAATGAATTTAATCGAAACAAGCTTTTACGGGAAAGGACCTTCCCTAGGGTACCCATTGATTTCTTTCATTAAGCCCACTGTCCTTAGAAGACTTTGCTTCGCACCCCCAAAACAATGTTAGCGAAGGACTATTTTTTGTCAACTATTTTTTGGCTACAATAAAAAAATTAGATAATGATATGTCTTTT
>BBPD01002162.1_pt2 | contig 12430 bp, 4 predicted proteins | sample 1344911 | NCBI WGS metagenome assembly BBPD01 (sample SAMD00019088, study PRJDB2971) | groundwater metagenome | biome: freshwater biome; feature: mineral spring; material: ground water | place: USA: CA, Sonoma | collected 2011-09 | depth surface m
CGATGATCGCACCGCCATCCAGGCGGCCTTCGATCGCGCCGGCGCGGACCAGAAATTCGCGATGATCCCGCCCGGCACCTGGAATGTCTCCGGCACCGTGACCCTGCCGGGCGGCGCACGCGGCCTGATCATGCAGGGCACCATCCGCTACACCGGCACGGCGCCGACCTCCGTGCTGGTGCTCGGCGACGGCGGCACCATCCGCAACGCCGAGAAGCTCTACACCGGGCTGAACGTCATCCGGCAGACGATCTCGGACTGGTCCTCCGAGGCCGATATCGGCATCACCGTGCGCAACGTCGATGCCTCACAGATCGAGTTGCGGCGGGTGGAGGGCTTCACCATCGGCATGCGCACGCTGGGCGATGGCCGCGGCGTCGAGGACAGCACCTTCACGCTCGGGCGCATCGTCAACAACAGCATCGGCCTCGACATCTGGTGCGCGACGGCCACCGCCTGGAACACCTCCATCCGCTACTATGGCGGGCACTTCGCCCACGCCACCGGGGTGAATGCCGCGCAGGATCGCTTTGGCGTGCGGCTGGGCAATGAGCCCGGCGCTTACACCAACCACAACCGGCACGTCTTTGACGCGCCGAACTTCGAGCTGCGCCAGGCTGGCAGCAACATCGCCATCCCCTTCCTGAACCAGACCTCGGGCTCTGCCATCATCGCATGCAACATGCGGATGGAGGCGTGTTCGCCGCTGGCGGCGCGGCACACGGCGGGCGCGCAGGATTGCGAGTACGACATCGCCTGGACCAACACCTACCTCGTCGGCATCGACTACACGGCGACGGCGAATCGCTGCGGCAATGCGGTGATCAACCGGCATCGCGCGCCGGCGTCGCGCTTCCAGCGGTTTTTGGCCGGTGTGCCGAACACCCGGGCCGCGGCATTCCGGCAGTCAGCGACCGAGGTCGGCGTGGAGGGGCTGATCACCATCGCCACCTCGACCACCACAGCGACCTTCATGGCGGATTTCTGCTTCAACGGGCTGACCGACCTGACGCCGACCGATCGGGCCGTGACGCTGGCGGCAAACCGCGGGCTGGGATGGATGCTGGATACCTCCCAGGCGAAGGAATTCGCTCTGGCGCATTGGCTGACGAGCGGCGCCTCGGGCGGGCGGTTGTTCGTGCGGGTGTTCGATGGGGCGGGGAATGTCCGCGAGGACATCGCGGGCGACGTGCTGGCCTCCATCACCACCATGCAATGGAACGGGCCGGCCAAGGGCTGGAATGCCGGCGCACCGATGGACGACGCCAACTTCAATCGGCGGCAGACCATCCGCGTGGGCGCGTTCGTGGCCTATGCGCAGGTGGGGGTGATCGGTTTCGATGGGCCCATCGACCTGCAATCGCTGCGGCTCTACGGGTTGCCGGAGGCAGCGCCCGCAGTGCTGAACGGCACGCCGCTGCTGACGGGGGCGCTGTTCGGCTCCGGGCGGCGGGAGTTCGCAGCCGAGGTGTCCTGGGATCTGCCCAGCCTGGCGCCCGGCGCGACGGCGCTCATCGACGTCACGGTGAACGGGGCGCGGGCCGGGGACCTGGCGCAGGCATCGCTGGTGTCGTCCACGCGGTTCATCGAGCTCGATGCCGCGGTGTGGTCGAACAACACGGTGCGGGTGATGGCGCGGAACATCTCCGCGGCGACGTTCGACCTGGCGGCGGCGACACTGTCAGTTGGGGTGGTAAAGCGAAGGGTGCCGTGAGCGAGGTCAGAACACGCGATCGGTGATCATCAGCGGCGTGTCCGCCGGCACCAGCCTCTGTTCACGCGCCAGCTGGCGCGCAAAGAACAGCATCATCTTGCGGCCGTCGTCATCGACATGGCTCCAGATGCGGGCCAGTTCCTCGAACTGATCATGCCTAGGCTTTCGGCCGGGTAGTTTCCTCGGGTCAGGTGCCTTCGCTGCATCTCGCATGATCTGCTCCTCCTTGACGATCCCGGCTAGCATCACATCCGACATCACGAGAGCAAAGCAGGATGCAGATCTATCCAGCGCTTACGCGCTGGTTGCAGGCAGCAGAAGTGCTTCCAGGACAACGGTCGGGTGATCGAACTCGCCGTCCAACGGCAACGCCTCCACTGCTGCTGCCGCCATGAGTCGATCAAGCGTTGCCTGCACCTGCGGCGGCGCTTTATCCGGCTGCGTAGCACTCGCGCGAGAGCGCGCATTGAGGCCGTTGAGGATCTTCAGCAACTCCCAATCCAGCAAGAGCACGGGTCCATCGTCTCCGTCCTCCAAGGCAAAAATCAATCGTGCCAAGGGTCGGGCCATGCCCGTCAGTCGCTCCTCGACGCCGAGGATCATCAGCGGACGCGCCAAGCCGGGCACTTCAGCGAGTGGCGCTTCGAATTCCAGCGCCTCTTCGATGGCGACGTTGACCAAGGCATGGCCCACTCCGAGCACGCGCATTGTTGCGTCACGTCCGGTCAGACCGCGATCAAGCGAGAGGGAGGCATAGCTCCTCCGAATGTCTAGCGGTGCCCGATCGACCCAGGCTTCCGGTGTATGCCGCAGATCAAACCCCTGCTCAGTTCGAAACAGGCGCTTTCCGTGACGTTGCACCGCGTTGAGGAAGAATGCCTCGAGGTCTGGCAGGTCGAGCTTCGGAACGTTGCCTCCGTCGCGGCCGAAGTCGAAGCGCTCGACATTGCCGAGCATGCGGCGGACGAAGTCGAGAACGCTCTCATCCCCCAGCCGCTTACTGCCGGCGTCGAACCAACCACGCAGATCCCCTCCGCGTGGCGCAGCGGCGAATAGCGGCTCCAAAGCCGCGGCGTTGGCGATGCCCAACACCAGCTGCATTGCATCCTCCGGATCCGCCATAGTGGCGGACAGTGTGCGCTGGATGCGCCGGAGCTTCTCATCGAGCAGGTCCCAGATCCGCGCCTCCACCGTCTCTGGGTTTCTCAGAATATAGGCTGTTACGTCGCGCGTCTGGCCGTAGCGCCACAGCCTGCCAACGCGTTGGTGAAGGCGCATCGGGTTCCAGGGCAGGTCGACATGAATCAGCGTGGCGCATCGCTGCTGAAGGTCAATGCCCTCGCCACCAGCTTCTGTGGAAACGAGGAACCTGACGCGCCCCTCGTTGAAATCGTCGGCCGCAGCCTCGCGCGCCTGGGATCGACGTGACAGCCGGCCCCTGGCGTCGGGCACTCCCTCAAGCGCATCGTCGCCGTTGATGAAGGCGCAACAACCGTGGCCGAAGCGCCCTTCCAGTGCGCGCACAATGAGGGCCTGTGTTGTCTTGTACTCTGTAAACAGCAGGACCGGCTCATCCGCGGCCAGATCTTCTACGATCAGCGTCAGCAAACGTTCGACCTTCGTCTCGGAGGGCACCGCGTCGGCCAGGGCCAGTAGTTCTTCGATGCGCTGAACCTCATTGCGCAGCAACTCGACGCGCATCTTTGCGATGACCGCCTCCTGCCGCGCCGCCTCCCCATCTTCATCGTCCCCCCCGGCGGCGCTGTCAGAAAGGTCGGGCGAAGGCGTCGCGACCTCAGCTCTCAGCATGGCAGCCCGCTTCCGCAGCACTGAGGAGATCGCAGCAAGCGAGCTCGCCGCGATTTTCTGAAGCGAGATCAGCAGCAGCATCCGCGCGCTCTGCTCGCGCCCCGTCATACTCTCCGCGTAGGCACGGCCGTCCATAATGAACGCGGATATGGTCTGGTAGAATTGAGTCTCCTCCGGCGAGTATCCGTGCTCCCTGCGGGTTACGACGAGGTTGGTGAATAGCTTGCGACCAGCCAGGTCGGTCACCGACCCCTTGTTGTTGCGGATCATCGCCTGTCGAAGCGCCGGCAACTGCTCGGCTATCGGCTTCTCCGGATCGAAGAGGTCTGGGCGCACCAACTGCATCAGCGACAGGAAACCGAAGTCCTTGCCGCGATGCGGCGTGCCAGTGAAGAAAAGCAGGGAGCAGATCTTGCCTGCTTGATCCATCTCATTCAGCAGGTCGTGCGCGAGGGTCGCCCCGGAACTCTCATCGGCGTTGAGGTGGTGCGCCTCGTCCACAACGACCAGATCCCAGGGCTCAGCCTCAAGCAGGCGCCCCTTCCGGCCAGCCCGGTCGTCCCTCAGCGTCTGGAATGATGCAACAACACGCGGGTTGGCCGCCCAAAAATCCAGACGCTTGGTGTCTGCCTCACTGACAAACGCGGCAATTCGAAGATCGAACATCGCCTTCAAGCGCGCTTGCCATTGCGGCACGAGGCGGGCTGGCGTGAGGACAAGGAGGCGGCGGACCTGACCGCTTGCGATCAGTGGCGCTATCACCAGGCCGGCCTCAATGGTCTTTCCAAGACCGACATCGTCGGCAACCAGCCAGCGGAAAGGCCACCGTTCACGCACCTTTCGGCAGACCCATAGCTGATGCGGCAGCAGGGCGACACGCGACCGCGACAATACGCCCCAGCGGTCGTTGGCGGACCGGATCGCCATGGCCTGAGCACGTAGCACCGCCTCAAGCGGGTCGGCCAGCAAGGCGCCAGCAACGGCTGCCTCGACGGATGTAAGCAGCGAGAGGCTTTTGGCCGCGACCTCCTGGATCGCTGTACCGAAGCGCACCAGCACCGTGTCGCCAAGCGTGGCGCGCACCATGCCGTTGCCAAACACTGGATGACGGACCGGGCTTCCGGCGGCGAAGGCGTCCATTGTCATTGCTCCGGCCCGTCCTCGTCCTGCTCAATTCTCAACGTCCAGAGTTGCAGCGGCAGGCAAAAATCACCGGCGAACAGAGCTTCCTCCTCGCCAATCTCGTTCACCACGAAGGCATGGATATCGCGGCTCAGGTCAGCGTGCGGCCGCTCCGTTCGATCACTCCATCCCAAGTTCTGTAGAAGAGTGCGAACGCGCTTCGTTGGCATCCAGCACAGCGGCGCCATACGGTCGGCGGGGCCGAGAAGGCGATGCCGGGTCAGCTCCCTCACCAGGAAGGGCGCTCCGATACCGAGTGCGCTCAGAAGAGGGGCAGCGTGGGTTCCGCGGCCTTGAAGAGCAGAGAAGCTGTTGGGCTGCAGGAAACCACGGTAGGTCAGGTTGGGGTTGGACTTCAGCAGCTCCGGCAAAACGCCGATCATGTCCTCATATTCCGGCAGCCAGCGCGCAAAGGCGTAAAGGTCCGGCAACAGCCCACGCCAGAGTGTGAAGGCCTCCTGGTTGAGCGTCGCGTCACTCCAGCTTTCCAGGCGGTCCAGCCATGGCTTGCTGTCCGGCGGAGGCTGGGAAAGCGCGAGTTCCTGCCACCACCCCTTTTGCCAGGCGGTCTGAAGGAAGCTCCGGTGCTGGCCGTGCCGAGTACGTCCCATGCTGTGCATGGCCGTCAGGGTGAGCAAAGTGAACCAAGCGATGCGTCGAGCTTCATCGGACGTTGATGGGTGAAGGTCGCCGGCATGAAAGAAGGCTGGGTAAAGGCCGACGTCCCCTCCCTCGAACCGCGCCACCTGCTCAGCCCTGTGCGTCATCCACCATGCATGGATTTGTTCAAGATCGGCATCGGGGCCGTCTGGGAGGACCTCGGGCGCAGCGATGTCGTTCACTGTCAGCAAGCCAAGCCGCAGTCTCGCCATGAGCCGTGCGTTCTCGGAGACACCATGCAATTCCTCCGTCCCCAACGCCAGACGCTGTAGCCAGTCGGGAATGTCAGGTTGGAGCTCACGCCCTAGGCTCTCAGCCTGGCTGCCGGAGGCGAGATAGACGAGGACGGCCAGCCGGGCTTGGTCATCGGTGGCTTGCCTTACCCAGCTGGCCAGTTCGCGAGCCTGGCGACCATAGCCCGCACGCTCCCGCGCCAAGAGGAAGAAGCGTACCGGCGCCTCGGTGTCGTAGCTTGATGCCAAGGTTGCGGCTGACGTAGCGAAGGCCGCGTGAAGGGCCTCGTCCTCGACACCGAAAACGCCCGCACCGTGCAGGCTCCTGGGCGAAATGCTCAACTCCCGCACTCCCCGGATGCTGCCATCTTCTGCCAGGAAGCTTGCTTCTTTCGCAGCGTCCGCCAATGCATCGCGCTCCCACCGCGCAAGGTTTGGGGAATCGAGCGCCGGCTGCACGAAATGCCAGAGGCGTGCCGCCTCCGTTGCTTCCAACGGGGTAGGCTTCTTGCACTCCTCGCGCAGTAAATCAGCGAGGGATTGGTGTCTCAACTCACGCAAGCCTAGCTGGCGGACGATGCTCGAGGTCTCCGGCGTGACGAGCGGCAGCCGCTCGGCGATGCGCCAGCCGCGAAGCCCTGCCCTGATCACAGGATCTTCCAGCACTCCTTGCACAACCCGCGGCCCGTCCGACAAAGCGATCAGGCCGCGATGCTCGCGATCGGCGGGCGGCAGCACCGCGTGGTGCGCGGCGAGAGCACCCAGCCCGCGATCCTTCCCGTGGAGTGCTGACCAGACAGGGTTCGACAGATCCTTGGCGAAAGCCGCGAGTATGTCGGACCAGAAGTGCTCACGGGCGGCTGGATCCTCCGGAAGATCCAGCGACGCCGATAGGCGGGACCAGTCCTGTTCACTGACGCGGAACATCAAACGAAGCAGACGACCGAGTTCCTCACCCAGCTTGGCGGCCAAGCCACGCAGTTCTTCGGACGTCCGCGTGTCGGAGCCGCGGCTGGCGTCCACGCGGAACGGGCCGCTGAGAACCCAGGCTGAGGCAAGCTCGTCGTGTAGGGGCGCGACATGCCAGAGACGGGGAAGCTCGTCTGGCAAGCGGCCGAGGCCAGTCCTGATCAGCGGCAAATACAGGCGATGGTTGTCGCCGAGATCGAAGGCGAGCAGTCGATCCTCGCGGCCCGCGACCTCGCGCCGCACCACGTACAAGCATGGAATCTCAGCGATCGGCTCCCAGGCCGTCCGCACGTCGATTATATCGCTCTGCCCCGTAAGACGCAGTTCGCGGACGTGATGCGCGACGACCGGCAGCCACTCAGCCGCACTTCGAAAACTCTCAAACGCTTCGCGCTGAGCGTCGCCATCCGCTGGTACCGATTGTGGCAGCGCTATCAGGGTCGCCGGGCAAGCCGTCTCGACATCGCGCCGATCGGCAACCCGTGCTCGCCCCTGCGGCCAATCTTCGGGGATCATTCCAGCCGAAATACGGACGGCCAGAAGGTCGCTTGCCACGGACGGCCAGCGGCTCACCAGGTGCACCGACTTGAACCCCAGGCCAAACTTACCGGTGTCGCGCGCATCCTTATCGGAAAGATTGAGACGCAGCATATTCGCAAGGTCGCGCCGGTAGCCGGCAGCGCGCGGACCCTTGGCCTCTGCTCCCGGATGGTTCACCGCCCGGCCCCAGTGCCACAGACTAAGTCCGCCGTCGAAGGCGACTTCCACACGGCGCGGCGCACCGGGGTGTTGTCCTACCGCGTCGTCGGCATTCTGGAACAACTCGAACAATACGCGATGCGGCCCGTAGCCCAGCGCCCGCACCTGGGCTGCGACACCATCGCGAAGTGCCTCGCCCAGCGCATCATCGGAACGCAAGGCCTCCCACGCTTTCCGCTTCGCGTGCATCAAGCCTGCATCGTCATCGGAGCGACTAGCCGCGTTGCAATCCTCTTCCAGTCGATCCAGCGTCTCACGCAGCGGCGTACGGGGGGCAGGCTTCAGCCCTCGGAGGGTGGGCAGCAATTCGTCCTGAAGCGTGCGAATTGCGGTCTGCACGCTCTCCTGGGAGAGGCCGGAGAGCGAGTCGAGCGCACTCTCGACTGTGGGCCACGAGTCATTGAGCAGGCCGAAGCTTTCCTGAAGGAGGCCGCGGATGCCATTGCGGAGTAGTCGCGCCTGATCGTCGAGCGTCAGATCGTCAACCTTGACCGGTGCCATCGTGACATTGACAGGCCAACGCCCCCGTCCGTCTGATTCGCGCGCACGAGCGTCCAGCCAGACGTCCTCAGCCGGGTCGAGGACCGAGTCGAATTTGGTGGCTCGTTTGGCGCGAAAGGCTTCACCGACCAGGTTGATGGCGCCAACCTCGCCAGATTCACCGACCTTCAACACAGTTCGGCGCCGCTCCATCCGCGGCGTCAGCCTGTCTTTTGCTTCCCTGTCCACGCTGCGAACGTAGGAGGGAAGGGCTCGATCGAACTCACCCCACAGCTCATCAACGCTGCGCGCTTCCCCCCCGAGACGCTCGGTGGCCAAAGCACGGAAGGGAGGCGTTCGGCCGAGCAGTCCAATGAAGGCTACCAAAAGACCCGGCGGTACAGACCACGGCCGCAAGTACTCGCGCAGTTTGGCTGGTGCGTCTTCCTCCACGGGTACGATGCTCGCAGCGGCGGGGCCCGAGGGTGGCTCCTGTGGATTCTCACCGTCCCGGCTTTGGATGCGGCATGGCCCAAGCAGCGCGGCCCATGACTCATCCAATAGATGGGCCGAGTCCACATTGCTGGCGGCGAGTGCCAGGCGGCGCGCAGGGTGCCAGCGCCCATCCTGTGCCGGCAGAACCAGGTCGCCAATCACCGCGCGAACGGCTCGAAGGTCTGAGCTTGCGCAGAGGGTAGCGAAGGCATGCCGGTGAAGCCGTCGCGCTGGCTCACTGTCCTTGCCATGGCCGGCTGCCATGCGCCCAAGATCGGCCAGCAAGGTACCGACCTCCTTTGGCGTAGGAGCGCGGAAAGAGGGGACCAGAGACCGCGTGATCCAGTCCGACGAGAGGCCATCCTCGCGCAAGGCGCCCCGAAGTAGCGGCCAGGCCGCGCATTCGACATCGACGTTGTGCCTCGCAAGCCGCCTTGCATCGTCAATCGGGAAATTGCCCGCGTCGCCGCCAAATCCGGCGATGGCAGCCTCACTCACCTGAGTGGCTAGCATCTCAAGCGACGTTTGTCGGTCGGGGAGCAGTTCAGACTTCACACGTTCGAAGCCAGGATGGTCGCTCACCCATGACGGCAGTGCTGCAGGGCCGCTAAAGGTTGCGAGATCGCCGAGAACCTCCCGCGCCGACTGATCCAGTTCTGCGGGAAGATCCAAGATGTCGTCCGGCGAGCATTCGCCCTGGGCAGTTCGTAACCAGCAGTGGGAGCGGAGCGATTTTGCTAGGCTAGGATCTAGGTTGCTCGTGCCGAGGGCTTGTAAGGCTTCGAGAACTGCGCGTGTTGTGTGTTCAGAGGCGTCCTCATCCAGCAGGAGGCGCAGCGCGGCCGCGGGACACCACCGCTGAACCAACTTCTGCTGGGTGTCAGCAGCCGCAGAATCAGGAGCGATACGCAGCAGCCGGACTCTCGCGACCAACATTGCTGGCACCTGCCAATCCGCAGCGCCGCGGCGGTACAACAGCGGGTCATCGGCGGTCGTCGGGTTGCCGCCAGCGCGGCCCTCGCCGCTCACCCACCAGAACAGAGGCAGGCTTCGCAGAAGAGACTCGGGCAGTGGCCTGGCGAGGATGGCGGCGCATTCTTGCTCCGTAGGCCGGGCTTCCGCGAGCCCCGCTGGCCCAACCTGGTGCAGCAACTGCCCAAGTTCCGGATCCGACAGCTCCGTGACGCGTAGCTTGTCGCACTCTTGGTCGCTGAGGACCTTTGTGACTTCCGTTGGCAGCAGATGAACCGCTCGATCGGGCAGCCGTGCCAGCAACTCCCGCAGCGATTGGTCGCCGCTTCGCAGCTTCAGCAAGCGCGTCTGGTCACGCAGATCCGTGACGCCAGCTGCCAGCCGGCGCAATGGTGCTACGTCTGCGCCATCCTGAAGGCCGATTGCTTTTAGCAGTTCTGCGCGCGCTGAGGGTTCGCCAAAGTCTTGTGCCCGAGAGATGACTCCTTGCGCCGCCCTCGCGTCGAGCGCGCTGAGTGGAATGCCGTCATGGGCCACCTCCAGCACAAAGGCACGGGGCTCTAGTACAGCCTCCGCCACCAGCGGGAAGAAGCGGTTCGTCGCCGGCGCATTCTGAAAAATCAGACCCCCGCCTGCTAGGCGCACGAAGGAAGCCAGGTCGAGCACCTCGTCTGGCCCCTTACCGCGGCGGGCGACCCGGCAAAGGGTCAAAGACGCCAATGTGGGGTCTTCCGCGAGTTGTTCGGGACGCCGGCCGGTGGCCTGCAACAGCTCCAGTGCAATCGCGCCGGCGCGAGGTGCCACATCCTTTCTACCGTCACCGCGCAGAAATGGGCCGAGTGCGGCCAGCAGAGCGCCAAAATCCCCATCCGTTACTCGCGCGGGCGGCGCATTCGCCGGTAGCAAGTCAAGCGGCACGACGAGCGCTGAAGCCCCACTTGTGGCGAGCACGCGGCGAAGCTCCGCGGGGATCTCTGTTCGCAGAGGCACTCGGCGGCCTGGTGGGATGAAGCGCAGCAGACGCGTGATGACCTCGTCACCCGGTAAGCGCTTCTCGGAAGCAAACGCATGCCGGAGGCGCTCGATAAGGATTGAGGTCCAGCCAGGATCGCCGCCTTCAGGCGCTGCCAATTGCAGAAGGTCCGCTATCTGCCTAGCAGCGGCCGGGCTCGTCAGCACGTCATCCGGCGTCGAGTCCAGCAGGCGCGTAAGTATCTCGGGCGACCAGCGAGGCTCCTCCGCCAGCAGGGCGTGATCGGGCAAGAGGATCAGCGGGCGACCTAAGCGGAGAATTTCCGGGAAGCGACCTTGCAAGGCGCTTCCCTCACCATCCCAAGACTCTGGCAGGGCGAGCGGGTCGGCATCGGCCGACAGAAGCGCCCAGGCAGCTCGGCCGTCTTTGTCCAGACAGCGCGCCAGCCCATGCCTGCTGCAGATCGCGCGGCGATGTCGCTTGAAGAGCGAGGTTGCTCGGAGGGCGGCAATGGCCTTGGGAAGCTCGTCGGCCTTGAGCACTCGGCTGGTCAGGGCGTCGTGAAGCAATTCGGGCAACAGCGGCAACGTGACGCGATCACGCAGCCGCGCATTCCAGGCCTGCCAGAGCGTCTGTTCGTCGGAAACCACGGGCTCAGCGCCACCTTGCGCCCAGCGGATAGCCCTGCGTCCGCTGTCGAGCGAGAAATAGCCATGCAGGATAATGTCGAGGCCAAAGTCGAGTGGCACCGTTTCGGCACTATCGTCTGCGATAGGCAGGAACACAGCCCAGCGCATGGTTAGATCCGTTCCGGTGCGCCGAATCAGAAGCGCTGCGCCGTGGCTCTCGGCCTTTTCGGGGACCGTGCCCTCCATTTCGACGATCCGCGTTGGCCAGGCGTCATGCGTTTTCAGCAGCGCGAGTTCTGCCACGTCCGGGCGCCATTCCAATCCTCGCGCTATGGCTGTCAGCGGACCACAGGTCGCTTCGGCGCGAAGTCGGCGAGGCTCCTCACCAAGCAGGGAGGGGGATGCGCCAGCTCCCAGCAGACATATCGGGTCGGGCTTCAGGGTGGCGTGCGATATGAGTGTCGCTTCATCCCTGAGTTCGATGCTGCGTACATTCCGCAGCATGGGAAGTAGGCGCAACATATCCTCTTCCCGTCGGAAATCCGCCAACATGGCGCCAGGGAGCGGGTGGCGGTTGGTGATGGCGCCGTTCCCCCGGAAGGGCCTGAGGTCCTCCGGTCCTCGAAACGGAACCCAGAGGAGAAAGCGTCGCGCGGGAACGCTCATTGCATCTGCGGCTTGATGCAGCAGCTCCCACCCGTCGTCACTAATCTCCCAGGTCGCGCGCCGCGACGCGTCCATTAGGTCGTGGAACGGATTGAAGATGTCCCGCTCCTTCATCCCGCAGCCGCGGGGGCCGGTGAAGGCAAAGACATCGCATAGGTGAAAGACGGCCTTCTGACCCAGGCCGAATCGCCCAACAGAGGCCTTGTCGTCGGCCTTGGGTGAATCGCCCACTCCCATCAGCCCTGCAGCATCCTTCTCTCGGAAGGGGCCGTCATTGGCTACAAGAAGACCGGGATGCTTAAGCAGAAGCGATGAAGCATTTCTCCAGCCGCCATGCACCGTCAGCAGCAGCCGACTGGCGCCCGCATCATCTGCGTTCTGAACCAGTTCCTTCAGGATTGGAAAGCCTGCCGTGTATTGATCGCGAAGCAGGTTCTGGAGCGAGTTGATAATCGCCTGAGGGCGCTGGACAGGGGGCGACAAGGGCCAAGGCTCTCCGGAACGTGAAGTTATATCCTTCCCGAAAGGGGCCGCCCTGTCATCGGCATACTACTGGGGGTGGGAAGGCGACCGCAGTCCAGAACCCATCGCGTGCAGACACGTGGAGGCTACCCAGCCCGCGAGACGCGTCTCACAGACGCCAGAGAAGGTTGGAATCCGGTTCCCACCGCTGCTCCAATCGGTTTCCCAACCTCCTTCTCCCGCCTGACGTTAGCCACCGCCAAGGCCAGGTTTGGGGGGCTTCTCTGCGCGCGGGTTGGGAAATACCCCGAGCCGAGAAGCCCTATTTCTCTCTCCGCAGGGCCAATTCTCTCCGCACCTCGGGACTTGCGCGATTAGTTCCCGAGCTGAGAGGCTATTTCGGAATCAAGGCGGAACGTCTGATGTG
>BBPD01001061.1_pt1 | contig 12412 bp, 7 predicted proteins | sample 1344911 | NCBI WGS metagenome assembly BBPD01 (sample SAMD00019088, study PRJDB2971) | groundwater metagenome | biome: freshwater biome; feature: mineral spring; material: ground water | place: USA: CA, Sonoma | collected 2011-09 | depth surface m
GCTATTTTGCTGTCTGAAGGAGGGTAGGCTGTGTAGTTACCAATAATCTCTACTAATTCCTCAATCAGTTNNTTGCAAGGCAGCAAATGCACTCGGTGGGGTAACAAAATGACGTTTTGTTTGATTATCTCGATGCTGTCTGCCCGAGTTCCGCGGCTTTGTTCCCACTTTGTCGTTCCTCTTGACTTTCGCAAGTATCCCCTCTATATTTAGAGCAACCACGACATGTTCCAGGAAATCGGAAGCCCTGAAAGACAACAGCACGGAAACATGCAAGGACCAGAATGGTTCACATCCGCCTTCCGGGGGAACTCCATAAGAAAGTACGAGTTCGTGTGGCAGAAAGCGAGAAGACAATACCAGATTGGGTAGTGGAAGCGATTGAAAGTGAACTGAAGAGACAAGGGGAAAGAAAGCACCTTCAACTCTAAAGGGCAATAGGTATGATCGAGAAATTGAAACCGGGCAGCATTATCAGAGGTTCTTTCTGGCCGGAGCCTGTTGAAGTAAAGCTGATCGAGGAAGCCGGTGAATACATACACATTGTCGGCGCAACAACTATTTCCCGAGACCACATTGACCAGATTATTCCACGTGATGAATTCCACCGACTCTCAATCCAGGGTGAAGAGACACTTTTCTCAGTAGAACCCTGGAAAATCTTCCTAACACTGGAGACGATCCGCTACCGGTTTGCATCCCTGTACGATCCCCTGCTTGCGGTGAATACCTCAAAAGTGGATCCGTTGCCGCACCAGATAGAAGCAGTTTATGGACATATTCTGAAGCTCCCAAGGATTCGTTTCCTCATTGCTGATGACCCCGGCGCAGGCAAAACTATCATGGCAGGGCTTATCATTAAGGAGCTGAAGCTGCGCCATCTGGTGAGGAGAATTCTTATCGTGTCGCCCGGACATCTCAAGGACCAGTGGCGCCGCGAGATGGCAGAGAGATTTGAAGAGAGGTTTGTGGTAATCGATAGAGGAGTTTTGGATGCTCTCTATGGGGAAAACGTGTGGCTCAGAGAGAACCAGGTAATTACCTCTATTGACTTCGCCAAGCGAGATGAAATCCTTCCGTCTATTGCGGCCGCACGCTTCGACCTTATCGTTGTGGATGAGGCCCATAAGATGAGTGCCCAGCGGTGGGGGGATAAACTGGACAAGACTGGCCGCTACCGGCTGGGCGAAGTCCTCTCACGCAATACTGAACACCTGTTGGCCCTAACTGCAACTCCCCATAAGGGCGACCCGGAAAACTTCAGACTGTTCCTAGACCTGCTGGAACCCGGCTTCTTCGCTACGAATGAAATGCTCCAGGAGTCTATACGGAGCAAGGACAATCCGCTGTTCATCCGCCGTATCAAGGAAGACATGAAAGATTTTGAGGGTAAACCGCTCTTTCTTCCCCGATATGTCAGCACTATTGCCTTCAACCTGGGTGCGCGTTCTCCCAAGGAAAAGGAGCTTTACAACGAACTGTCAAAATATGTCAACACCCAGTACAACAAAGCGCTCACCAAGGATAAGCGCAGAAATGTAGCCTTTGCTCTGGTCATATTGCAGCGTCGGCTGGCATCCAGCACGTATGCTTTACTCAGGTCTGTCGAGCGAAGGAAAAAGCGACTGGAAGATTTGCTCAAAGGTCCGCCAGGAAAGGAAGAAGCTGCCGAAAGCGCCTTCGATTTCACTGTTGTTGAAGACCTGAGCGAGGAAGAAAGATGGAAGCAGGAAGAAATCTGGGAGACCCTGAGCGTTGCCGAAAACAGGGAGGAGCTTGAGAAAGAGATCTTCACCATAGACAAGTTTATCCAACAAGCCAAAGGCATCATTCAAGGCGAAGCAGAAGTCAAGTTGCAGGAGCTAAAAAGAGCCCTGCAGAGCTTACGGCAGAGATATCCAGAGGCAAAAGACAAGAAGATCCTCATCTTCACGGAGTCAAGAGATACCCTGGAGTATATCGAGAAGAAGCTGAGAGCCTGGGGGTACAGCGTGAACACCATCCACGGTGGTATGAGACTGGAAGATCGGATAAAGGCAGAGAGCGTCTTCAAGAATGAAACCGAGGTAATGGTAGCTACAGAAGCTGCCGGTGAAGGCATCAATCTGCAGTTCTGCCATCTGATGATCAACTACGACATTCCCTGGAACCCGAACCGCCTGGAGCAACGTATGGGGCGAATCCATCGCTACGGTCAGCAGAAAGAGGTTTATGTATGTAACCTTGTTGCTGAGGATACCCGAGAAGGGCGGGTGCTGACCAAACTATTCCAGAAGCTGGACGAAATCAAAGACGCGCTGGGCAGCGATAAGGTCTTTGATGTGATTAGCGAGGTTCTTTACAACAAGAGTCTGGCACAGTTCCTCGTTGAGGCTGCGGCTAACGCTAGAAATATCGAGGAAATATTAAAGGAGCTCGATATCACGGTAGACGAGGACTATATCGCGGAGGTAAAGGAGAACCTGGGCGAAAGTCTGGCCACTCGTTATATTGATTACACTCGCATGAAAGAAATGGCACAGCAGGCTCGCGAGTACCGCCTTATCCCAGAATACACGAGTGAATACTTCAAACGGGCATTCGCCAAAGCCGGCGGCAGGTTTAAAGAACGCGACGGCGGTCTCCTTGAGATAGTGTCGGTGCCGTTCAGTATACGTAAAATCGCAGAGGGCGATGCTTTCAGAAGGAGCTATGGGGAACTTCTCAAGCGGTACCCAAAGGTAACCTTTGATAAGGATATCGCATTCAAGAGCCAGGATGCCGAGTTTGTCTCCTTTGGTCACCCCCTGTTTGAAGCCACTATGCTCTGGATTGAGATGAACCTTCTGGAATCGCTGACGCAAGGGGCTGTCTTTATTGACCCTGATGGCCGGATGGATGGCTGCATCCTTTATTACGAGGGGGAGATCAAGGATGGCACCGGTGCTGTCGCCGGGAAGCGGCTTTTCGCCTTTTATACAGACGGCGAAAAAGAGGTAAGACCTGTCTCTTCGGCGATCATCTGGGACCTCGCCGAGGGCAGCAATAGTACGGGGATAGAAACCTGTGATGTAGAGGCAATAAAGGTCCCCGTTGCGGGCAGTGTTATTGCTGCTCTGGAAGGATATAAGAGAGGAATAGGCAGTGAACGGGAGAGGCAGACTGAAATCAAAGAGAAATATGGCGTCAGGTCGTTGGAACATCTCATTGTGAAACTCGATGGTGAGCTTATCTCCCTCTATGATCGTAAGGAACAGGGAGAGAATGTTGATCTTGTTATCAGGAATAAAGAGGAAACGAAGGAAGGATATGAGAAAGCCCTTGTCAGTCTCAGGGCGCAGTTGAAAAAAGAAAAGAGCCTCACTATGAGCATGCCGCGCTTTCGAGGGATCATCAGGATAAAGCCGGATCATGCACTGAGCGATGCAATGGAGAATGACCCGGAGGTGGAGCGCCTCGGCATGGAGTTTGCGATCGGATTTGAGACCAGAAACGACAGGGCACCTGAAGATGTCTCCGCCCAGAACCTGGGTTTTGATATCCGGTCTAAAGACAAGACAGAGGTAGCGCGCTACATTGAGGTGAAAGCAAGGGCCGGTAATGGCGCGGTAGCTCTAACACAGAATGAGTGGTTCAAGGCGAAGAGGTTTGGGGATGACTATTACCTTTATGCGGTGATGAACACGAAGTCCAGGCCACGGCTTTACATCATCCGAAATCCGGCGGTGAACCTGGAGCCGAAAGAAAGGATTGAAGTGGTTAGATACGTGATACCATTTAAGGAGATAGATGCCAAGGGAGGCAAAAGTGGAGAATAGCCGGCGCTTTATTGAGGGAAGCTTCCCAGTCCAAGAGGTGAGCATAGAATCGGCCAGGGAAAAGAACATCCGGCACGGACATATCTCCACTCTCCATATCTGGTGGGCACGGCGCCCCCTGGCTTCGTCTCGGGCGACGAGCTATGCCGCGCTGATCCCCCTTCCCGACGATATCGACGAGTGGAACAAGAGGCGGCAGTTTATCATTGAGTTTTCCAGGTGGGAGAATTCCCTGAACCAGAGCATGATCGAGAAAGCCAGAGAGGATATCTTGAAAGCTAATGGCGGTAAACCGCCCAGGGTGCTTGATCCCTTTGCCGGCGGCGGTGCCATCCCGCTGGAGGCCCTGCGCCTGGGGTGCGAGACCTACGCCGGCGACTATAATCCCGTGGCGGTGCTGATACTCAAATGTACTCTGGAATATCCGCAGAAATACGGTAGGCCGAAGAAAGTGAAGGCTGATGACTGGACCGGAGCTGAAAAAATAGTTAATCCCCTGCTTGAGGATGTAAGAAAATGGGGCAAGCGGGTGCTGGAAGAGACGAAGAAGGAGATAGGGAAGTTCTATCCTCCGGACGAGGACGGCAGCATTCCCGTGGGCTATATCTGGGCAAGAACAATCCCCTGCCAGAACCCGGCCTGCAGTGCCGAGATTCCCCTGATGCGCCAGTACTGGCTGGCTAAGAAGGATAACAAGAAGGTTTCTCTTTTTCCGTACGTGGATGGCAGAGAAGTGAGGTTCAAGATTGTGGGCACTGGACACGAGCCGATGCCGTCGGACTTTGACCCGACCAACGGCACGGTTTCGAAGGCGGTGGCGACTTGCCCGGTCTGCGGCTCTGTCGTTGATGCTAATACTACGAGAAGTCTCTTTCGGGAAGGGAAGTCCGGGCAGAGGATGGCGGCAGTGGTGCTGCAGAGACCCGGCACCAATGGCAAGAGATACCGGATCGCCACTGATGAGGATGTAAAGACTTTCCAAAAGGCTGAGGAGTACTTGAAAGAAAAGCGTGAAAAGCTGATGGCAGAATGGGGGATGGATCCGGTGCCGGATGAGCCCCTGCCACCAGTCGGAACACTAGGGTTCAGGATTCAGCGATATGATATGAACGCCTGGGGCGACATGTTTAATGCTCGCCAGAAGCTGGCACTGATTACCTTTGTGGAGAAGGTACGCAAGACACATGGGAAGATGCTGGGGGAAGGGTATGAGGGTGAGTATGCCAAGGCAGTGGTGAGTTATTTGGCTTTAACAATAAGCAGAATGTCTGATTTTGAATCCGTTTTAGGGGCGTGGCATCCTCAATGGGAATTTTCTACACATGCCTTTGCCAGACAAGCATTACAGATGACTTGGGATTATTCTGAACTAAACCTATTTTCCCCGATATTAACGGGAACTTTCGAAAGTATGACAAGGCAGATTGTTAGACCTCTTGAATATTTATCACAAAGTTATTTCCAAAACTCAGCCACTGTCACCCAATCCTCCGCTACATCTCTCTCCTATCCCGACAACTACTTTGATGCGGTCTTCACTGACCCCCCTTACTATGACAATATTCCTTATTCCTATCTTTCTGATTTCTTCTACGTCTGGCTAAAGAGAACGGTGGGCGATATATATCCGGAAATGTTCTCCACACCGTTGACACCCAAAAGGGATGAGATAGTCGCTTATTCAAATGGGCCTGGCGGATTTGAAGAAGGCAAGCAGTTCTTTGAAAACATGATCAAGAAGTCTTTCCAGGAGATTCACCGTGTCCTGAAGCCAAATGGCATTGCTACAATTGTCTATGCCCATAAGTCAACTTCAGGATGGGAGACGCTGATTAATTCGCTTCTTGACTCAGGGTTGGTGATGACTGGTGCCTGGCCCTTGCGTACAGAAATGGCTGCCCGCCTTAATGCCAATGAGACCGCGTCTCTTGCCTCTTCCATTTACATCATTGCCCGCAAGATGGCACGCCAGCCCACCGGTTTCTACAACAACGTGCAGGAAGAGTTAAATCAGCACCTGAACAGGAAACTGGAGCGACTCTGGGAGGAGGGCATCAGTGGCGCAGATTTTTTCATCGCCGCTATTGGCTCGGCGATTGAGGTCTTCGGCAAGTATGAGAAGGTCATGGACTACGAGGGTAATATCGTTCGTGCCGACCGGCTTCTGGAGGAAGTCAGCAGGATTGCCACTGACTACGCGGTGCGTCAGATACTGCATAATGGTTTCTCCGGAGAGATTTCTGACCTTTGCCGCTTTTATGTGCTCTACCGCTGGAACTACGGTGAGGCAAGGGTGAAGTTCGACGAGGCAAGGAAGCTGGCCCAAAGCTGTAGTATTGACCTTCCCAAAGAGTGGACCCGAGGCGGGTTTATTCGTAAAGACAAGGAATATATTCGAGTCATAGGTCCCCAGGAGCGTCGTCTTGAAGACCTCAGCAACTCAGGTTTGATTGATGTCTTACATGGCGTTCTCCTGCTCTGGGAGAAGAGCAGACGGGAGGAAATGGTCAAGCTCCTGCAAAGGTCCGGCTACGGTGCCGGGGAAGCATTTTACCGTGTTGCTCAGGCAATATCGGAGACCCTGCCCATTGAAAGTAAGGAGAAAAAACTTCTGGACGGCTTTCTCGCCGGCAGAGAACGCCTGAGGGAAGAGATCCGGAGAGAGACTATCCAGGGGAGGCTTTGGTGATGAAAGCATTTCATACTATTGCGGTTCCGCACCGGGATATCCTTGAGAGTCGGCTGACCATGGATGTCTTTGCTGCCGACCTGTGGGAAGTGACCCAGCAACGGGGCGCGGATGAATACCGGGATGCCGATACTTTCTTTAGTAAGACCTACCTCACTGAAGGACTAAAGAATCTGCTTACTGTCGTGGAAAAGCGCCTGCGGGGAGATGGTGGCGACCCGGTCATTCAGATACAGACACCCTTTGGTGGGGGTAAGACTCATGCTTTGATTGCCATGTACCATAAGGCCGCCGAGTGGGAAGCCAGGAAGGTAGCAATTGTGGGCACGGCACTGAGCACCAAAGAAACCCTCTGGGGATTATTAGAAGAGCGGCTGACTGGTAAAATTGCCAGATTCACCGGTCAGGTTGCTCCAGGAAAGGATGCCTTAAGGCAATTGCTCTCCCAGAACCAGCCGGTGCTTATTCTCATGGACGAGACCCTGGAGTATGTCACCAAGGCGGCTGGCGTGAAGGTGGCAGAGAGTACCCTCGCCGCTCAGACTATCGCTTTCATGCAAGAGCTGACTGAGACAGTCAGCACCCTGGATAGAACATGCCTGGTGTTAACCCTGCCGTCGAGCATTATTGAGCACTATGATGAAGGCGCTGAGAGACTCTACCAGCAATTACAAAAGGTGGCAGGCAGAACTGAGAAGATTTACACCCCGGTGCAGGAAAACGAGATAACCAGAATAATCAGGCACCGGTTGTTTGCCAGCGTTGATGAGAAAGGCAGCCGGAAGGCAGTGACTGAATTCATGAAATACGCCGTTAGGGAGGAGGTATTGCCAGCAGGTTCGCAGCCGAGCGAATATCGGGACAGATTCTTGAGCTCCTATCCCTTCATGCCTGAGGTGGTAGATATCCTGTATCATCGCTGGGGCAGCTATCCCACTTTCCAGCGGACGAGAGGGGTACTTCGGCTCCTCTCGCTGGTAATCCATTCACTAATGACATTTAGCAAGCCCTATATCAGCTTATCAGACTTTGATCTGGCTAACCAGGACATCAGGCAAGAATTATTGAAACACATTGGACCAGAATTCAACAGTGTTATCGCTGCCGATATCACCGATGTCACTGCCGGTGCTTCGAAGGTGGATTTGTCCCTGGGTAAGGCCTATCAGGGGCTGAGATTGGGGACCCGTGTTGCGACCACAATATTTCTTCACTCGTTTTCCGGCGGGCATGAACGCGGGGCAACTATTGGAGAAATCAAGCGAAGTGCCACCACAGTTGAGAATCCAGCCAGTGTCGTTGCCGAAGCCGTCGAGCTGTTGAAGGGCAAACTCTTCTATCTCCAGAGCCTCGGAGAAAAGTACTTCTTTAACAATCAACCCAACCTCAATCGCATCTTACTTACCAGCATGGAAAACATTCCAGATGGGAGTGTCGTCCAAATGGAGCGTGAGCTCCTCAAGAGGAGTCTCTCAGGTGCAACCCTGAAGGTGTTTGTCTGGGAAGAGAATCCGGCCAATATCCCTGATTCTGAAGAACTCAAACTCGTCATTTTGAGGAAGGAAAACGGAGAGATTATCAACAATATCCTCAAGAACAAAGGGCAGACGCCGCGCGTGTACCGAAACACGCTGTTCTTCCTCTGTCCGATGGAGTTGGAGAGACCTGGTTTTGTGAATACCATGAAGCGCAAAATTGCGTACGAATATATTGAGCGAGATCAGACACTCAAGCTTACCGAGGAGCAACGAAAAGACGTAAGAAAAGACCTGAAGAAGGTCGAAGGTGATCTCAAAGAGGCTATTCGAAGGCTATATCGCACACTATCTGTGTCTACCAAAGATGGGATAAAGGAGATTGACCTCGGTATCCCGACGTACGGTGAAGAAAAGGCTCTCGACCAGGAGGCCTTTGACAAGCTTCGCTCTGGTGGCGAAATTCTGGCAAAAATTGCTCCACTGGTGATCAAGGAGAAGTACCTGTTGAGCAACAAGTATGCCTCCACCGAGCAAATCTATCAGTCTGCTCTCAGGACTCCTGGGGAAACAAGACTAACAGACAAGCGGGTACTGGAACAGGGTATTATTGAGGGTGTGCGCTCCGGGCTATTCGGTTTAGGTGAATTGCAGAATGACAAGCCAGTGTGCCGCTACTTCCGGGAGTTCCCGACTGTGGCTTTCTCAGGAAACGAGATATTGATTAGCGAGGCTTTGTGTCTAGATCAAAAACGAGAAGAGGAAGCGCTTTCGCTTGCGCCCATCACCCTGTCGGAACCCACCCCACCGCCCGAACTTGCAGAGAAGCCAACAAAATGGGATAGGCCCCCCTCAGTCATCCAGGCAAGAAACAAGGTGCAATTAAGATTCCAGGTGCCGAAGGGCAAAGTGTCGCAAATCATGGGGGTCATGAACCTGCTACAGAGCAAGTTCGACTCGCTAGAGATAGAGCTTTTTGCTGATGATGGTGAAATATCGGAGCAAGACTATGAGGATAAAATCAAAGAATCATTCCGTCAGCTGCAAATAGACGTTGATGAAAGCTAGCGACCTTGTGGAGTTCCTGACTAGCGGCAGAGGCTTGCCGGCTTAACAAAATAGCGGATTGTTTCATTGTTTGGCTGTGTAATATCCTCTTTGATCATTTTGAGGTCGGCACTCTTGTTAAACTGAGCACTTGCTGGTTCCTTGCCGCTCGGTTTTCGATCAAATGAGATTGACACGGCCAAGCCCTATCTGTATACTGAAGGTCAGAAATTCAAAAAGTGGTATGACATCCTGCGGGTAAGAAGTCCACGCCGGCGGCCAGGGCGGACAGACTTTCGATAGAAGTCACCGAGTAACCCGGTGCAACAAGGAGGTGCAAGAGTTGTCCCCGATTAGCCTAGCATGACTAATTATCCCAGAGCCATCCCCTTTTGTGAAGGGTCTAAATCCAACCCTTCCAACAAAACATATTATACGAGGAGGTTAGATGGAAAGTTTCGGCCTAGTAATTGTTAGCCTTCAGAACATCAATAGTCAAACAATTATCCAACAAGCGCCAATATTGCAAAGGAAAAAACAACTGATGTTTACAGTTGGTAAGGAAGAATCTAAGAATACTACTACCATAATTCGGGTATCCAATTTTTGGTTATTATAGAGAGTGTAGTCGAAAGGAGGAGAATATTAATGGATTTTGAAGTTGAAGAATTGCTGGCAGAACGTGAAGAGCTTATTGACCTGCTTAGGGAACACGAAAACCCGTATTCACCTGTATCAATGTTCCGCCCTGATGGTATTTTGGGTCCTGGCGGTAGGCATCGTGATATTGAAGATATACGAAGAAGACTTGATATGATCGAAAGAAGACTCTATCGTCTTGGCTATTGACAATTGCGTTGTGACGCATATAGGGGGCCAAGCGACTTACTAGACCAATTTGTACACTGCAAGCATTGTGGCGGCTCTGGTATAGTACGCTATGACAGTCCTGTCTGTGAAGGAACAGGGAAGATCGTTGTATCAGATTGGTAATCAACGAGAAGGCTAACAATGGCGTGCAACCGACTTGCAGGGGCGGCTTCCTTTGAGCCTGGGCTTGCTTCCGAAACTGGTTTGTGTTCAGCTTTGCGGCAAGAGGGGATTAACGGGTTAAATTTGACAATCCGAGATTGGCCTGTCATAATTCGAGCCAAAATTGGGTTGCCGCAAAGGGCAGGGTGATGATAAGCCCTGCAAGCGGCTGACGCCGGGCGTTAGCAACCAAAGAATAGGCCAAGACATGCAAATCGTGCACAGGGGAAGTTGATGAGAGTCTTACTGGACACGAATATAGTTATCCACAGAGAGGCCGCAACCGTAGTCAACGAAGATATTGGAGTATTATTTCGATGGCTCGACAATCTGCACCACATCAAATGCATCCACCCTGTAACTGCTGAAGAGCTTGAAAAGCACAAGGACCCCAGAGTTCGGAAGTCACTTAAAGTCAAACTCGAGAACTATAATGTACTGAGAACAAAGGCCCCATTGTTGGATGAAGTTTGCAGGATTTCGGAGCAATTGGACGAAAACCACAATGACTTAAATGACACACTGATAATCAATGAACTATACAGAGGGAGGGTTGATGCACTAATTACCGAGGACAAGAAGCTCCTCATCAAGGCCTCCTTGCTGGATATCGCAGACCGGGTTTACACGATAGATGCTTTCTTGGAGAAGGTGACAGCAGAGAACCCGGGACTGGCGGACTACAAAGTACTTTCGGTCCAAAAAGACCACTTCGGCAATCTCGACCTGGCTGACGAATTCTTTGCATCGCTCAAGGACGACTACCCCGGCTTTGAAAATTGGCTCAACCGGAAGGCCAATGAAACGGTCTATGGCTGTCGTTCTGAGGGCAGGCAGATCGCCCTCCTTTACCTAAAAGTCGAGGGCGAAGATGAGAACTACACCGACATAGACCCTCAGCTCCCGAGGAAGAAGCGCCTTAAAATCGGCACTTTTAAAGTAGCGCTGAACGGCTTTAAGCTAGGAGAAAGGTTCCTCAAGATCGTTTTCGATAATGCCCTTCGCTTCGGTGTGGACGAGATATACGTCACCATCTTCGATAAACGAATTGAGCAGACGCGGCTCATAAATCTTTTAGAAGATTATGGTTTCTACCTCTACGGCCGCAAGCACGGCCCGGGAGGCGAAGAGTTTGTCTATGTACGATCCTTTGCCAGGGTAGCCGATCGTTCGTCCCCGAAGTTGACCTATCCTTTTTTCTCCACGGCGGGCCGCGTTTTCATTGTGCCAATATACCCAGATTACCATACTGAACTGTTCCCGGACTCAATCTTGCGGACGGAATCACCTGCTGACTTTGTGGAAAACGAGCCGCACAGAAATGCAATAAGTAAAGTTTACATATCGCGGTCAATTGAGCGAAACTTGGAGCACGGTGATGTAATTGTTTTTTACCGCACTGGCGGGTACCATAAGAGCGTCGTAACAACGTTAGGCGTTGTCGAAAGCATTATTGACAACATAGCGAGTGAAGCGGATTTTATCAGACTTTGCAGAAAAAGGAGTGTATTTACTGATCAAGAATTGTCCAAGCATTGGAACTATAACAAGAGAAATCGACCGTTCATAGTGAACTTCTTGTACGCCTACTCGTTCCCGAGACGCATCAATATGAAAAGGCTGATTGAAATAGGTGTGATACCCAGCGTAGATGACGCACCTAGAGGTTTCACGCAAATCAGCGTAAAAAATCTAAAGAACATTTTGCAGGAGTGTCAGTCAGATGAGAGTATTATTGTCGATTAAACCAGAGTTCGCATTGAAAATATTTGATGGATCAAAGAAGTATGAATACCGTCGTGCCATCTTTAAACGCGGCGAAGTGACGAGAGTAGTTGTCTACGCATCTGATCCTATTCAGAAGGTAATTGGAGAGTTCGAAATTGGAGGCATACTTCACGAGGAGCCTCAACCGCTGTGGGCAAAGACTATGGATCATGCCGGAATAACTGAGAAAAGATTTCTTGAGTATTTCAGAAATAAGACAAAAGGCTACGCAATACAGGTCAAATCGACAAAAATGTACGACGTCCCATTGCCACTAAGCAGCCTAATGGTGTCGTCACCACCGCAGTCGTTTATGTATTTGTAGTAGTCAAGAGACAAAGACATTATTTGGAACTATCTGAAGAAGGGGTTGCTAAGTCATTACCCAAGAATAAATTAGTAAAGTTTATCATGTAAGCTGTACCGTAATAATACTGCCAATGACGCCCACTTTTTTGAGTGCCTCGACCTGTATAAAGATTATACTCCTCGCCCCGGGGCTATCAATGGTAAAGGCTTTGCCCGAGCTTTCGCTCGCCCCCTGACAGCCCGGCGGGATCGGGATAACTTAACTTCCCCCCCCACGAATTGATAAACAACGAGGA
>BBPD01001945.1_pt1 | contig 12401 bp, 13 predicted proteins | sample 1344911 | NCBI WGS metagenome assembly BBPD01 (sample SAMD00019088, study PRJDB2971) | groundwater metagenome | biome: freshwater biome; feature: mineral spring; material: ground water | place: USA: CA, Sonoma | collected 2011-09 | depth surface m
CGAGCCGGACGCCTCCTGGCACCGCGTCGCGCTGGCCCGCCTCGCGGGCTGGCTGCCCATCGAGCCGCACCTGTAGTAGTGGCGCCCCAAGCCCCGGGGGAAACGCCATGAGCGACGCCACGTCCGCCGCCGCGCTCGACGCGCAGACCGCCGCGCGCGTCAAGGCGCTGATCGAGGCGGAGGAGGGCGTTACCAACCGCCTCAAGGGCGCGCTCGGCGTGCTCGCGGTCGGCGTGGCGCTGGCGATGAGCCTGTTCCACCTCTACGCCGCGTGGAGCATCGTGCCGACGACGGCGCTGCGTTTCGCCCATGTCGGCTTCACGCTGGTCCTCGGCTTCCTGCTGTTCCCCGTCGCGCGCCGCTTCCGCGACCGCGTGCCGGCGTGGGACTGGGCGCTGGTCGCCGCGGCGATCTACGTCACCTGGTACCTGATCTCGGGCGGCGACGACCTGCAGGACCGCATCATCTTCCCCGAGCCGATGGACCTCGTGGTGGGCTGGCTGCTCATCGCGCTCGTGCTGGAGGCGACGCGCCGAGCGACGGGCTGGATCATGCCGGTCGTCGCCATCGCGTTCCTCCTCTACGCCTTCTTCGGCAACCACCTGCCGCCGCCCTGGACGCACCGGGGCTACGACGAGGAGCGGCTGATCCCGCACCTCGCCATCACGCTCGAGGGCATCTTCGGCACGGCGGTGGACGTGAGCGCGACGCTCATCATCCTGTTCACGATCTACGGCGCCATCCTGGGCGCCACCGGCGCGGGGAAGTTCTTCGTCGATTTCTCCTTCGCCGCCACGGGGGGCAAGCCGACGAGCGCGGGGCGGACCGTGGTGCTCTCCGCCTTCCTGCTCGGCGGCCCGTCGGGGTCCGGCGTCGCGACGACGGTGACCATCGGCACCGTGGCGTGGCCGATGATGCGAAAGGTCGGCTACTCGCCGCACGACGCGGGCGGGCTGCTCGCCGCCGGGGGCTTGGGCGCGATCATCTCGCCGCCGATCATGGGGGCGGCGGCGTTCCTGATCGCCGAGTATCTCAAGATCTCCTATCTCGACGTGCTCGTCATGGCGGCGATCCCGACCGTGCTCTACTACGCCTCGCTGCTGTTCATGGTGGAGCTCGACCAGCGGCGCATCCGCGCGCGCGCCGGGGGCGCAAATGGCGGTGAGGTGGACGACACGCCGATGGCGGTCGAGCGCGTGGGCGCGATGTTCAAGCGCGGCTGGTACCACTTCACGAGCCTCATCGCGATCGTGGCGTTCATGGCGATGGGCTACTCCGCGACGCTCTCCGTGCTCTACGCCATGGCGCTGGCCGTCGCGCTCTCGTTCCTGTCGCGCGAGCACGCGCTGTGGCCGCGGCGGCTCGTGCGAACCCTCGCCAACGGGGCGGAGCAGGCGGTCGGCATAGCCGCGACCTGCGCCTGCGCGGGCATCATCGTGGGCGTCATCACCCTCACCGGGCTGGGGCTGAAGTTCTCCGACATCGCGATCCAGGCCGCGGGCGGGTCGCTGATCATCACCGCGCTCTACACGGCGCTGATCGTATGGGTCGTGGGCCTCGCGGTGCCGGTGACCGCCTCCTACATCATCTGTGCCGTTGTCGCCGCGCCGGCGCTGATGAAGCTCGGCGTGCCCGACTACGCCGCGCACATGTTCGTGTTCTACTACGCCGTGCTGTCGGAGGTCTCGCCGCCCACCGCGCTCTCCCCCTTTGCCGCGGCCGCGATCACCGGCGCGGGGCCGTACCGCACCACGCTGATGGCGTGGAAGTACACGCTGCCCGCCTTCGTGCTGCCCTTCGTCTTCGTCACCGATCCCGAGGGCGTGGGCCTGCTGCTCAACCTCGTGGGCGACATGACGTGGCTCGACGTCGCGGAGCAGGTGCTCTTCTCCACCGCCGGCCTCGCCGCGCTCGCCGCCGCCGCGCAGGGCTACGGGCTGCGCCTGCTGGCCGCGTGGGAGCGCTGGGCGATGGCGCTGGCCGGGCTGCTGATGGTGTTCCCCGCCATCGTGCAGGCGGTCGCGGGCGACGCCATCCCCGCGCCGCACTGGGCCGGGCTGCTGCTCGCGCTGCTGCTGCTCGGGCTGCAATGGGCGCGGCGGGGGCTTTTCCGCGCGGCGTGACCCGATAGGGTGCGCGGCGCACAACGCCCCGGAGCCGCGACCCACGATGCGAACAACGACGGCCCTGCTCGCCGCCCTCTCGCTCACGCCCGTCGCAGCCCTCGCGCAGGCCGCCTGCTGGATCCCGTACGCCGCCTTCGAGGAGAAGGTGCCGCAGCACATCGACCTCGAGCGCTGCCCCGGCGACCGCCCCGCGCCCGACCGGGGCTTCTGCCGCGCGACGCTCGAGGGCGGCGACATCGTCGTCCATGTCTTCGAGCACAACGACCCGGCCGGAGGGCCCTGCCTGGTGCGAACCCACCGGCAGGACTTCAACAGCTTCGCCGCCCTCTTCGGCGTCACGGTCCAGCGCCCGTAGCCAGCAGCCCGTAGAGGTCGAGGCGGCGCGTGAACATGGCGAGGTTGCCCGCCGCGTCGCGCGGCCACTCCGCCTCCGGCCGGTCGCGGTAGAGCTCGACGCCGTTCCCGTCCGGGTCGCGGAGGTAGATCGCCTCCGACACCCCGTGGTCCGAGGCGCCGTCGAGCGCATGCCCGGCCGCCAGCACGCGCCGCACCGCCGCCGCCAGCGCCGCGCGGCCGGGGTAGAGCAGGGCGACGTGGAACAGCCCCGTCGTCCCCGGCGCCGGCGGCCCGCCGCCCTGGCTTTCCCAGGTGTTGAGCGCGATGTGGTGGTGGTAGCCGCCCCAGGCGAGGAAGGCGGCCTTCGTGCCATACCTCTGCCGCTCCTCGAGCCCGAGCGCGTCGCGCCAGAAGCGCAAGGCGCGGTCGAGGTCGGCGACCTTGAGGTGGACGTGCCCGATCCGGGCCTCGACGGGGGGATGCCGCTCGCTCATGCCCCGTAGCATCGCGCCGGCCGCGCGGAACCTCCAATCACCAACGCCAATCCCCGCTATCGGCGCGCGCGCGTCACCAGCCACAGCCCGGCGAAGACCAACCCCGCCGCGGGCAGCGCGAGCCAGCCCGGCCGCTCGGCGAACAGCGCGACCCCCCACGCCACCCCCGCCAGCGTCGCCACATACCCGACCTGGGAGGTGAACACCCCGCCCGCCCGCGCGATGAGCCGGAAGTAGAGCGCGTAGGCCAGCGCCGTCAGCGCGCCCTGGAGAAGAATGACCCCCTCGACCCACGGCGCCCCCTCGCCGGGCCAGTGCCACTCGCGCCGCACCCCGGCGAAGAGCGCGAAGAACAGGGCGGAGACGAGCAGCGTCCCCGTGCCCAGCGCCATCGCGTGGCTGCCCGCGGGCCGCAGCCGCACCGCCAGCAGGTTCGCCGCGGCGAAGCACACCGGCGTCAGCACCGCGAACACGGCCCAGCCCAGCACCGAGGCGTCGGGCAGGCTCGCCCCGGGCAGCATCGCCAGCGCCACCCCCGCCAGCCCCAGCCCCGTGCCCTTGAGCCGCCGCGGCCCCGGCCGCTCCAGCCCCGCGAGCGGCGCCGCCAGTACCGTCAGCATGGGCGCGAGCGGGATGAGCAGCGCGTAGAAGCTCGCCGGGATGTGCCGCAGCGCCAGGTAGGAGACGAGGTTCGCCAAGGCGAAGCCCGCCAGCGCGGACGGCACGTGGTGGCGCCGATGCGCCGCGTCCCACGGCACCGCCACCCCGGCCGCCCGGCAGGCCGCGAGCAGGATAAGCCCGGCCCACAGCGCCTGCCAGAAGGCGAAGGCCATTGGCGGCACCCCGCCGCCACCCCCTTCGATTGGCCCCATCGCCAGCTTCGCCAGCGACGGCGTCAGCCCCCAGATCGCCCCCGTGAGCAGCAGGGCGGGGACGTGGCGGGCGTGGTCCATCGCCTCCGCACTCGCCCCCGTGGCGCGGCGAAGTCAACCGTTGCGCCGCGCCGCGCGAGCCGCAAAACATCCCCGCATGGACCTGCCCGAGTCCGAGACCGTCGCGCTGCGCCGCGACGCCCTGCTGCCGCCCACCGAGGCCACGGTGCGCTGGCGCCGCTCCGCCCGCGCGCGCCGCGTCTCGCTGCGCGTCTGCCCGGCCGAGGGCGCGGTCGTGGTCACCCTGCCGCCGCGGGGCTCGCGCCGCGCCGGGCTGCAACTCCTCGCCGACAACGCCGCCTGGGTTTTGCAGCGTTTGGACAAACTCGCCCCCCACACCGAGCTGCGCGACGGCGCCACCATCCCCGTCGGCGGGGAGCCGCACCGCCTGCGCCACGACCCGGCGCGCACCGGCATGGCTTTCCTGGAGGACGGCGAGCTGATCGTCACGGGCCGGCCCGAATTCCTCGCGCGCCGCGCGGCCACCTTCCTCCGCGCCGAGGCCGCGCGCCGGATCGCCGCCGCCCTGCCGCCGCATTGCGAGGCGCTGGCCGTCCGCCCCCGCGCGGTGCGGGTGAAGGACACGAAAAGCCGCTGGGGGAGCTGTGCCGCGGACCGCACGCTCGCCTTCTCCTGGCGGCTCGTGCTCGCGCCGCCCTGGGTGCTGGACTACGTGGTGGCGCACGAGGCCTGCCACCTGCGGGAGCTGAACCACTCGGACCGGTTCTGGGCGCTGGTGGACGGGCGCGCGCCGCAGCGCGAAGCGGCGGAGCGGTGGCTGCGGCAGAACGGGCCGGGGTTGCTGCGCGTGGGGTGAGGCGCGTTGGGGGAGGCCCTGCCTGCCCCAAACCCCCTCCGCCGTGGACTTTTTGTCGCCCGGACCCCTGGAGAGTTTGATCGCGGAACGGGAGGGGGGCAAAAAGCCCGCCCGCCGTTCCGCGATGAAAACCCATGGGGTCGAGCGCAACAAGCCCTGGCGGGGAGGCTCTGGGAGGGGCAGCGCCGCTCCCAGCGTCACCAACACGCCCGCACCTCCCGCGGCACCCGCCCGTAGTTCTTGCCCGCCGCCAGCGTCCACAGCTTCTTCAGGTATCGCAGCTCGAAGCGCATCGCCGCCTGCCCGTCGCAGCTTCGCATCGCCTCCGTCGCCGTCATCTCGCCGAGCAAGGGGAAGATGCCGCGGTTGCGGAGGTAGGCGATGACGTCGCGGCGCGGCATGTATTCGGGCGGCTTGGGCCAGAGGAGGGGGAGCTGGAAGCGCCGCGCCATGCTGCCGAGGGTGTCGCCGCGCAGGCGGAAGGCGCGGCGGGCGAGGCGGCAAAGCAGCGGCGACCAGCGGCGCAGCACGTGGCCCGGCGGCGCGTGGCCGAGGGCCTCGATCACCCGGTCCCACGCGCCGTCGTGGGCCATGCGGCGGAAGTGCTTTCCGACCGTCTCGCCGTTGCCGTAGCCGGGCGGCAGCTTGCCCCAGGGCAGGTTGGTGGCGGCGATGAACAGCATGGCCTCGACGCGCGTGCGCCCGTCCGTCCCCAGCAACGGCCGGCCGCCGGCGTGACGCGGGTCGGCGGGGCGCAGCAGGGGGCGGAGTTCGTCCCAGAGGTCTTCGGGGAGGAGGTGGTGGGGTTGTGGGAGGGGTGGGAGCATCGGCGGAACGTAGCAAGAACATCCTGCCAAGTCCAGGAAAATATGCCGACTTCCTACCCCAGCCACCACAGCCGCAGCCGTGGCTCGCCGGGGCGGAAATCGGTGAGCACCAGCCCGTCCCCCCACCCGTCGCGCGCGCCGAGGGCGCGCAGGACCTCCGCGCGCAGCCGCACGCCCTCGTCGAGCACGGTGGCCACCGCCTCGCTCGACTCGCGCGGGACGTAGCCGAGCCGCGCGCCGCCGTCGGGGGCGAGGACGGCGACGGCAAAGCGGTCGAAGGGGTTTTCCGGCTCGCGTCGCAGCGCCAGAACCAGCCCGGGCCGGGCCACGAGCGCCTCCGCCACGCCGGGCCGGCCGAGCGCGTGGTGCAACGCGCCCGCGATGGCGAAGTCGAGCACGGCGGTGGGCGGCGGCAGGGCGGCGGGCGCGACGGCGGTCGCTCGCCCCGGCGCGCGCAGGGCCAGCGAGGCGAGGGCGAACAGGGCGCGGCGGCTGATCTCCGGCATGGTGGGCGCGCCTTACCACGCCGCGCTTCCGGCCGCGCGCGCCGGGGTGCTACCTTCCGCGCCATGACGACCCTGCCGCCCGCCGACCCCCAGGGCCCGGCCGCCACCTCGTTTCGCCGGCGCTTGCGCGCCAAGCTGCTGGCGCGGGGCTTGGTGGAAGGGGAAGGGCCGGCGCTCGACGCGATGGTGGAAGAGCTCATGCGGCGCGAGCCGGGGTTTCGCTTCGACGTGGCGGCGGTCCTGCGAGACGCGGAGGCGGAGACTGCCGCCGCCGAGCGGGCGGCTCATTAAGCCCGCTCTCGCTGCCTCGTGGAAAGGGCTGGCGACGGAAGGCAGAAGCGAGCGCGAGCACACCCGCATGGCAGCGGGTGGCCTTTGCAGCGCTGCCGTTACGCAACCCAGCCGCGGGCCTCGTTCGCCAGGACAATCAGCGCGCTCCGCGGGTGGTCACGCGGATTGGGAGGTAGCAACAGGTTCGGCTTCAAGGCCGCCTGGAACTGGCGCAAGCCTCCTGCGAGCGACAGCGCCGCAAGATCGGCAACCTGCTCGTCGCTCACGTGTATCGCGTAAGCGGTATCGAAGGCGACCAGTGCGCGATCGTAGGCACGATGGTGCAGCGCGCAGAGAGCAACCCCGTTGTTCGTTTCGTCGGTGCTGCCAGGCTGGCCAACGGGCAGCACATGCGCCGCGTCCAACAGCCGAAGCTGTACACCGCACATGGCGCAGCGATGCCCGTAGGCATTCAGCACCTTACGGCGGAACTGTACGTCGCGTGCCGCCCTCCGCGTCTCCACAATCTCCATCCGTCGCGCTGGAGCGACCGCGGCGGCTATGTCGGACTCGGCGACGGCTTCGGGATCTTCGCTGATCTTGTCGAGGATCGCCGCCTCGGCCGGCACGGCGCCTGTGGCGTGGAGCGCGGGGAGGTGTTCCACGTAGGTCGCAGCGAAATCAGGCCGGAAGGCGATGGCTGTCTCGCCGTTGCCCTTTTCGTTCGCGGCGAAGCCGCGCGTCTGAGCCGCGCGCAGCACGTCCCGCGATATCTGGATGGACGGCGACGCGCCCAACGGGTCCGCGTGGTGTCGGTGGTCGAAGCCCGCAAACACCTCGAAGTCTTCGCTCCATCCGAGGATGAGCGTCTGCTCGCCGGCGCGATCCTCAAACCGCGGCACGCCGGTGATCTGGATGCGGTATTCGTGCGCGGGGCGCGCCAAGCCGCCGCCATGCGTCATGTTCCAGATATAGACCAGCACGCGCAAACTGCGGCCGTGCCGGTGAGCGATGGTGTAGCTCGCCGGATGCTGGCCCGGCGTTGAACGGTAGATAAGGCGATCCCCAGAATCCTGAATCGCCAACTCGAAACGCCGCAGCAGTTCGCGCTTTGGAATACGACGCACGGCGCGGGTCAGCCCTCGGATTTGGCCCGCTCCGGCCGGCGGTGCAGTTGGCCGCCGTCCGGAGGCAGCGGTTCATGATCCGCGCCATTCCACAACGCCCCCGGGTGCGGCAGCGCATACCTAACCTCGGGCGGTGCAGGCGGCCGATTTGGCCGATCCGTGAAGCGCACCATGGCACCCTCAAGATACCGCCCGTCCAGTTCGATGCAGGCCCATTTGCGGCCCAGGCGTTCGCACACTTCGCCCGTTACACAACTCCCGCCGAACGGGTCGATCACGAGATCACCCGCGTCGGTGAGCATGCGAACGAAGAACTCGGGCAGGGCGGCCGGAAAGCGCGCGGGGTGCTCGGTAAAGCCGTGCTCCTGGCAATACCGCTGATACGCGCCGTTGCTCTCGGTGTTTGGAATGGCAATAAGGTTTGGCGGTATCGCGCCGCCGTTGTGCTTCTGGAACTTGTCGCTGATGTCGTGGCCGGACGGTCGCTTTTTAGGCGTGTAGCCGTTTGTCAGCAGCGTCTCCATCGCGTCGCTGTAGGGCAGGATGACGCGCTTGTTGCTGGCCTTCGGCCACGGCGTCGGCGAGAACCACCACACGGTGTTCACAGCGTCCTTCGCGCGCACGCGACGCACCGTCACCCACTCGGCCGGGGTGGGCAGCTTGGATGGGTTCCACCAATAAAACTCTTGTGCGAGGTGCAGGCCGAACTGTCGGCGCAGCATGATCGCGAGCTCGAAGTGGTAGAGGCTGCGCGTCGGCTGCCCTTTTTCCCAAGCGCCACCAATATCAATGACGAGGCTGCCGTTCGGCTTGAGGATGCGCTTGAACTGCTCCGCGAAGGGCGCGAACCAGCCCAGGTACTCGTCGGCGGCGACGTTGCCGTAGTCCTTTTCGCGCACGAGACCGAAGGGTGGGCTCGTCATGATGAGGTTGACGCTCTGGGCCCGAAGCCGGCGCATGTAAGCGAGGCTGTCGCCGTGAACGAGGCGGCCGTGCTTGGTTCTGTGGTACCGGCGCGGCCGCAGGTGGTGCAAAAGGTTCATACCGATTCGCTTGTAGCAGGTTGCTCTGCGCGGCGCGCGCGACCTCGCCGCCCGCGACAAGCACCAGTTCCAGTGGTGGGCCGTCTCCCTCGTGGACGCCGTGCCCCAGGGCGGCAGGAAAAAGGGCGCCGACCGCGGCATAGACGGCATCCGCTGGGTCCGCACCGGGCCGAACAAGGGGGACCTGGAGCGCCTGATCGTCTCGGTGAAGGGCGGCGAGAACGTCTCCGTCCGCGACGTGCGCGACCTCGTCGGCACGGTGCAGCGCGAGGCCGCGGCCGGCGGCGTGCTCGTCACCCTCGCCGAGCCGACGCGCGACATGCTGCGCGAGGCGGCGAGCCACGGCTTCTTCGACTACGGGCTGGGTTGCGCGCGCAAGATCATGGTGAAGACCGTCGCCGAGCTGCTGCGCGGCGTCCACGACGCCGGCGAGCGCCTGCCCCCGCTCGGCCGGCAGGAGGGTTTTCGGAGTGCCCCGCGCGAGCGCGCGCGCGGCGTGCCGGAGCAGGAAGGCTTGCTGTAGCCGTTTGCTGTCAGGGTCCAGGGCAAAAAGCCCGGGTGGGGGAGGTTTGGAGGGGGGCAAAGCCCCCTCCAACTACGCCCCCCGCACCAGCACGTGCCGCTTCTTCCCCGCGGACAGCTTCGCCGCCCCCCCCTCGCGCAGATCGGCCGGCGTCACGCTCCGCAGCGCGTCGGGCGCGGGTTCGTCGTTCAGCCGCACGCCGCCCTGCGCGGCCAGCCGCCGCGCCTCGCCCTTGCTCGCGGCGAGCCCGGCGGCGACGAGCAGGTCGGCGAGGCTTGCCGGCAGCGTCGCGGTGATGCTGGGCAGCGCCTCCGCTGCGCGGCCTTCCTCGAAGGCCTGGCGCGCCGTCTCCGCCGCGCGCGCCGCCGCGTCGTGGCCGTGGAGCAGCGCGGTGGCCTCCGTGGCGAGCACCTTCTTCGCCTCGTTCGCCTCCGCGCCCCCGAGCGCGCCGAGGCGGCGGACCTCCTCCATCGGCAGGTCGGTGAAGAGCGCGAGGAAGCGCGCCACGTCCGCGTCTTCCGCGTTGCGCCAGAATTGCCAGTAGCCGTAGGCGGAGAGCCGGTGCTCGGCGAGCCACACCGCGCCGCCCGCGGTCTTGCCCATCTTCTGCCCCGAGGCGGTGGCGAGCAGCGGCGTGGTGAGGCCGAACGCCTCCGCGCCAGCGACGCGCCGCACCAGGTCGGCGCCCATCACGATGTTCCCCCACTGGTCGCTGCCGCCCATCTGGAGGACGACCCCGTGCCGGCGGTGCAGCTCGAGGAAGTCGGTGGCTTGCAGCAGCATGTAGTTGAACTCGAGGAAGGAGAGCGGCTGCTCGCGCTCCAGGCGGAGCCGCACGCTGTCCATGCTCAGCATCCTGTTCACCGAGAAGTGGCGGCCGATCTCGCGCAGGAAGGGGATGTAGCGCAGCTCGTCGAGCCACTCGGCGTTGTCGAGCATGAGCGCGTCGGCGGGGCCGTCGCCGAATCGGAGGAAGGGCGCGAAGTTCCGCCGCAGCGCCGCCTTGTTCGCCGCGATGGTGGCCTCGGTCAGCAGGGGCCGCGCGTCGTCCTTGCCCGACGGGTCACCGACCTTGGTCGTGCCGCCGCCCATCAGCACGACGGGCCGGTGGCCGCAGCGCTGCCACCAGCGCAGCAGCATGATCGAAAGCAGGTGGCCGACGTGCAGGCTGTCGGCCGTGCAGTCGAAGCCGATGTAGCACGCGGCGGGGCCGAGCTTGAGGCGCGCGCGCAGCGCGTCCTCGTCGGTGACTTGGTGGACGAAGCCGCGCTCGCGGACGGTCTCGAGGAAGTCTTGCATCGGAGGGGCGCGGGTAGCACGGCTGGGCGATGATGCGAATCGCCGTGGGGCTGATGAGCGGCACCTCGCTCGACGGGGTGGACGCGGCGCTGGTGGAGACGGACGGCGAGCGCGTCGCGCGGCTCGGCCCGGCGCGGACGCTGCCCTACGCGCCCGGGCTGCGGCGCGATCTGCGCCGGCTGCTCGACCTCGCGCCGGCGATCGAGGCGGACGACCCGTTCCTGCTCGCCTGCGAGCGGCGGCTGACCGAGGCGCACGCCGAGGCGGTGCGGCTTGTGCTGGCTCCGGGCAGGCCGGCGCCGGCGCTGGTGGGCTTCCACGGGCAGACCATCCTCCACCGACCGCGGGAGCGGCGGACCTGGCAGATCGGCGACGCGGCCTGGCTGGCGCGCGAGCTTCGCGTGCCGGTGGCGCACGATTTCCGCTCGGCCGACGTGGCCCGGGGCGGGCAGGGCGCGCCGCTGATGCCGGTGGCGCACCGGGCCTTCGCCGCCGGGCTGCCCAAGCCGCTCGCGGTGCTCAACCTGGGCGGGCTGGGGAACGTGACGTTCCTCGGGAGCGACGGGGGGATGCTCGCCTTCGACACGGGGCCGGCGAATGGGCCGCTCGACGACTGGGCGCGGCGGTGGGGCATGGAGTGCGACCGCGACGGTCGGCTCGCGCTCGCCGGCCGCGCGGACGGGGCGGTGCTGGGCCGGCTGATGGCGCACCCCTACCTCGATCAGTCGCCGCCCAAGTCGCTCGACCGCCTCGACTTCGACCGCGCGCTGCGCGAGGCCGGGGCGGGGGAGCTGTCGGCCGCGGACGGGGCGGCGACGCTGGCCGCGTTCTGCGCGGCGTGCGTGGCGGCCGCGGCGCGGCTCCTGCCGGAGGAGCCGCGGCAGTGGCTGGTGGCGGGCGGCGGCCGGCGCAACCCGGCGCTGATGCGCGCGCTGGCGGCGGTGCTGGTGGCCCCGGTGCGGCCCTGCGAGGCGGTGGGGTGGAACGGCGACGCGCTGGAGGCGCAGGGCTTCGCCGTGTTGGCCGCGCGGGCGGAGCGGGGTTTGGCGATCACCTTCCCGGGGACGACGGGGGTGGCGGCGCCGCTGCCCGGGGGGCGGGTGGCCGCACCCTAGACCGACGACGACGACGGACGCGGTCTCGGCCGGCCGCTGGCCGGGGGGCGGGTGGCCGGGGGGCGGGTGGCCGCACCCTAGCAGGCTGCGGAAATTCGATTTTCGGCAGCGACGAGCGCAACATTGGTTCTGTAATCGCCGTCGGAACGACAGAAAAATTTAAGCGGCGACACCGCACGATTCTCTTGCGTCCTTCGTTGCGCGCCCGACGGAGAATTTCCGCAACCTGCCAGACCATGCTGCGTTCGCATCGGCTCTCGCAGATGGCCCGGCCCGGATTATTCGTGACGACTGCCGCCTCAAGCGCAAGCCATTGATTTTACTGAGCTACCTTGCAGACGCCAATTTCGTGGAGTTTTCCGCAGCGAAATCGGCGGCTCGGCCACTTCCCTGGAGTGGGCCCGCGTCAGGACAACCCGGCGCATATTCCGGGCTAGCCTTTGCCGGTTCGCGGGATTCGGCGTTTCCGGCGATCCCGCCTCAACGCCTCCCGCTCTGGCAGGCTGCGGAAAAACGGGAGGGGTCGCCTGGCCGGCGCCTCCCCGCGCACGATTCCTCCGAGGACTTGCCAGGATGAACCACATCGCCGCGGCGCCTCGTCCTTGCGCGCACGAAAACTCACTTGGCCATCCTTAGCCGCCAGTTTTTCAGCAGCCTGCTGGTTCCTCGCCCGGTCGCCGGCGGTGTTGGGGCGCCGGGTGCGAGGCGGATGCCGGCGAGGGGGTCGCGGGCGGCCTCGGCCCATCGCGCGGCGATGCCGCACTGGGACGACAATGCCGCCGGGGTGCCTCGCTTTTCAGTTGCGCACCGAAAAAGATAAGCATATGTTTATGCCTGCGCCGGTCCCGCGCGAGCGGGTGAAAAAGGGAAGTCCGTCCGGGGCAGGCTCGAAAAGCCGCACCCCAAGTCGGACGCTGCCCCAGCAACTGTCGGCGGGAAGCCGTCGGCCCGTGCCGCCCACCCGGGCGGTGCCACTGCGAAAGCGG
>BBPD01000072.1_pt4 | contig 12392 bp, 13 predicted proteins | sample 1344911 | NCBI WGS metagenome assembly BBPD01 (sample SAMD00019088, study PRJDB2971) | groundwater metagenome | biome: freshwater biome; feature: mineral spring; material: ground water | place: USA: CA, Sonoma | collected 2011-09 | depth surface m
CGCGGCCCGCCAGCAGCGGCTCGTCGTCCAGCCAGGCCACGGTGGCGCCGATCTCGCGGCGGGCTTCGAGGGATTGGCCTTGTGCGTCCACCGCCAGCAGCCAGTCGCCGCGCGACACATCGAGCTCGCGGTCGAGCACGACGCCGGCGCTGTGACCCGCAGTCACGGCCTGAGGCTGGCGCACGTGGTTGAGCACCTGGGCCACGGTGGCGGTCTGACCGCTGGGCATCACCTTGACCGACTGCCCGACCTGAATGTTGCCGGTGGCGACGCGGCCCCAGAACACGCGGCGGCCCTGGCTGGTGTCGGACGAGTGGCTGAATTTTTCAACCCATTGCAGCGCGAAAGCAAACGGCAGGCTGGTCTCAGAGGCGGTGACCGGCAGTCGCTCCAGGATTTCCAGCAGCGAGGGGCCGTCGTAGCCGCACCAATGGGCCTGCTCGCTGGGGTCTACCACATTCCATCCCTTCAGCGCCGAAATGGGCGCGATCGCCGTGACCGGGATGTCCGCCTCGCGGGCAAACTGCCGCAGCGCAGCGCTGATGTTCACGAACGCGAGTGCGCTGTCGGGCACGGCGTCGAGTTTGTTGACCGCAAACACCACGGAGGGCACGCGCAGCAGCTTGAGCAGCAGCGAATGGCGGCGGGTCTGCGGCAGCAGTTTCAGACCAGGGGCTTGCCAGTCCAGCTTGGTCGCGTCCACCAGCACCACGGCGGCGTCGGCGGCAGAGGCGGCGGTCACCATGTTGCGGGTGTACTGCTCGTGGCCGGGCGCGTCGCCGATGATGAACTTGCGGGTTTCGGTGTTGAAGTAGCGGTAAGCCACGTCGATGGTGATGCCTTGCTCGCGCTCGGCCGACAGACCGTCGGTCAGCAGCGCCAGATCGGTCACGCCCTGGCGCTGCACGCCCGCCAGGTGGTCTTGCAGCACCGCCTTGCTGTCCACCAGCAGGCGACCGATCAGCGTGCTCTTGCCGTCGTCGACCGAGCCGCAGGTGATGAATTTCAGCGCGGGGCGGGTGTCTTGTGCGAGGGCTTCGACAGGCTCAGCCCGAACGGTAGAAGTGGTGTTCATGAAGAGATATCCGAGTGAAGTGTCTGCTGGTGTTGCCCCCTTGAGGGGGTGACGCCGAAGGTGGCGCGGGGGTGGGCTGTTTCGTCAGAAATAGCCGTCCTTCTTGCGTTTCTCCATCGAAGCTTCAGACGTCTTGTCGTCCATGCGTGTGGCACCGCGCTCGCTGAACAAGGCGGCCAGGGTTTCGATCACGATGTCGGCGGCGGTGGCGGCCAGGCTTTGCACCGGGCAGGTGCAGGTGATGTCGCCCACGGTGCGAAAGCGCACGTCGCGCAGCTGCACCGTCTCGCCGTCTCTCAGTGGGGTCAGTTCGGTCACCGGCACCAGCAGGCCGCGGCGGTCGACCACTTCGCGCGGGTGGCTGTAGTAGATCGAGGGCAGGGCGATGTGCTCGCGCTCGATGTACTGCCACACGTCGAGCTCGGTCCAGTTGCTGATGGGGAACACGCGGAAGTGTTCGCCCGGGGCCAGCCGGGTGTTGAACAGCGTCCAGAGTTCGGGGCGCTGGGCCTTGGGCTGCCACTGGCCGAAGCTGTCGCGGTGCGAAAAGATGCGCTCTTTGGCGCGGGCCTTTTCTTCGTCGCGGCGCGCGCCGCCGATCAGCGCGTCGAAGCGGAATTCGTCGATCGCCTCCAGCAGCGTGACCGACTGGTGCACGTTGCGGCTCTCGCCCGGGTGGGCCAGGCGCACGGTGCCGCGCTGCATGGAGTCTTCCACCTTGCGCACGATCAGTTCGGCCTGCAGCTCGGCGGCGCGGCGGTCGCGGAAGTCGGTCACTTCGGGGAAGTTGTGGCCGGTGTCTATCATCAGCAGCGGGTAGGGAATGCGGCCGACGCCAAAGGCTTTTTCGGCGCAGCGCAGCATCACCAGCGAGTCCTTGCCGCCCGAGAACAGCAGGGCGGGGCGCTCGAAGGCGGCCGCCACTTCGCGCAGGATGAAGATGGTTTCTTCTTCGAGCGCGTCCAGATGGGCGTTGCTCAGGTGGTGTTGGGCAGTTTGCAGCACGGCGGTGTCGGTACGGGCGTTCATGATCGGGTTTGAGCGGTCTGGTTTGAGCGGTCGGGTCAGTGGGCTCAATTTCAATGGGCCAGGTGCAGGCCGCACTCGCGCTGGTCTTCGCCCTTGGTCGGATCTGCATAGTCGAAGTTGTTGGGCAGGCCGTGGGCCTCACCGTATTCGTACAGGTCTTTGGACGACCAGTGCAGCAGCGGCGCGACCTTGATCAGGCCGTCCGGGTTCAGGCTCACCGGGTCCATCTGGGCGCGCACGGCGCTGTCGGTGGCGCGCAGCGCGGTGAACCAGACCTGGGGCGCGGTCTCGCGCAGGGCGCGGGCAAAGGGTTCGAGCTTCAGCTCTGCGGTGAAGGCGGCGTGGCGCGGATCGTCCAGCGCGGGCGTGGCACCATCGACTGCTTCCCGGTGCGCGCGCGAACGGCGTGGCAGGTAGATGTGCAGGTTCAGCTTCAGGCGCCGGGTCACTTCGTCGGCGAAGCGGTAGGTGGCCTCGGTGTTGTAGCCGTTGTCCATCCAGACCACAGGCAGATCGGGCTTCACGCGGGTGACCAGGTGCAGGATCACAGCCTCGTAGGGGCGGAAGTTGGTGGTGACGATGGCGGGCCGGCCCAGGCCGAGCGCCCAGTTCACCAGGCCGGGGGCGTCATGGCCGAGTGCGGCGTTGACTTGGGCAAGGTCGATACGGTTCATGCTGTTTTTCGGCTGGATCAGGTGGCGGCGAAATGCGGGTGTGTGTCCACCGCATCACCCTGGTAGAAGCCGTCGTACTGGGCCAGCAGTTGACGCCCGCGCTCCACGCTTTGATCGGCGCGCAGCACGGCTTGCGTGAAGCCTGTGCGTTGCATCTGCTGCAACTGATCGACCAGCACATCGCCGGTGGCGCGGATCTGGCCGGTAAAGCCCAGACGGCGGCGCAGCAAGAAGGCCTGGCTGAAGGCGCGGCCGTCGGTGAAGGCCGGGAACTGCAATTGCACGGTGTGGATGCCCTCCAGCACGGCTTCGCGCGGGTCGGCATCGACGGCCAGGGTCAGCGTGCCTGCATCATCGGCGGTGAAGCGGTCGGCCTGGAAGAGTTCGATGGTGGGTTTCATGGGGTGTTCTCGTTTCGGCTCAGGCTGCAACCGGGTGGCGGGCCGTGGCCACGCGCACCGCGTTGGAGGCGGTCTTGAAGGGCTCGATGCCGACCCGCCTGACGGTGTTCACGAACGTCTCGGCCGGCTGGCGCTGGGCGCGGAAGGTGTCGATCAGTGCCTCGATCACGTCCACCATCTCGTCTGCGGCAAACGACGGGCCGATCACCTTGCCGGGGACAGCCTCGCCCGACAGGCGCGTGCCGTCGGAGCCCGCGAGCGTGACCTGGTACCACTCCTGACCGTCCTTGTCGACGCCCAGGATGCCGATGTGGCCGCTGTGGTGGTGGCCGCAAGAGTTGATGCAGCCGCTGATGTGCAGGTCGATCTCGCCCAGGTCGTGCAGCTCGTCCAGGTCTTGGTAGCGCGCCAGCAGCGCCTGCGCAATCGGCAGCGAGCGGGCGTTGGCCAGGTCGCAGAAGTCGCCACCCGGGCAGGCGATCATGTCGGTGAGCAGGCCGATGTTGGGTTTGGCCAGGCCCAGGCGGCGCGCTTCGCGCCAGAGTTCGGGCAACTGATCGCAGCGGACCCAGGGCAGCAGCAGGTTTTGTTCGTGGGTCACGCGGGCTTCGCCGGCGGAGAAACGGTCCACCAGGTCGGCCGCGCGCTCCAACTGTTCGGCGCTGGCGTCGCCGGGGGCCCAGCCCAGGCGCTTGAACGACAGGGTGACGGCGCGCAGGTCGGGGTTCTGGTGCGGCCGCACGTTGCGGCTGAGCCAGCGGCCGAACTCGATGTCGTCTTCGGCTGCGGCCTTGAGCATGTGGGCGATTTTGGCGTCAGCGCTCTTGCGGTCGCAGCCGAGCTGCGGCGGGACAAAGCAGGCGCTGACGCGGTCCAGCTCGGACTGGGAGATGGTGTGCGGCGCACCGTCGTGTTCGACGATCTCGCGGTACTCGGCTTCCACCTGATCAACGAAGGACTGGCCCTCGGCCTTGACCAGGATCTTGATGCGGGCCTTGTACTTGTTGTCGCGCCGACCAAAGCGGTTGTAGGCGCGCACGATGGCTTCGAGGTAGTTGAGGATCTGGTGCCAGGGCAGGAACTCGCGGATCACCGAGCCGATGATGGGCGTGCGCCCCATGCCGCCGCCCACCTGCACCTGAAAGCCCAGTTCACCATCGACATTGAAGTCGGCGCCGGGCCGCCCCAAGCCGGCTTGCGCCACCTCGGGGGGCAGCGAACCCAGCGCAGCGGGGAGCGTGGGGGCACGTCGCAGCAGTCTGAGGCCGACGTCGTGCCACGGCGTGGCGGCGCGGTCTTCGCGCGCGCCGGTGATGGCGATCTTGAACTTGCGCGGCAGGAAGGCGAACTCGGGGTGCAGCGTGCTCCACTGGCGCATGATTTCGGCAAACGGCCGCGGGTCGGCCACCTCGTCCACAGCGATGCCGGCCAGCGCGTCGCTGCTGATGTTGCGGATGCAGTTGCCGCTGGTCTGGATGCCGTGCAGGTTCACGCTGGCCAGCAGGTCCATCACGTCGGCCGCGCGGTGCAGCGGGATCCAGTTGAACTGCACGTTCTGGCGCGTGGTGAAGTGGGCGCAGCGGTCGGGCAGGCTGGGCACGTCGGCCAGGGCGGCGTTGGCCTGGGAGGTGTCGTGCGCTTCCTTGTGGTCGAACTCGCGCGCCACCCGGGCCAGCGCGCGCAACTGAGCGGTGTTGATTTCGCCATAGGGCACGGCCACGCGCAGCATGGGTGCGAAGCGCTGCACGTACCAGCCGTTCTGCAGGCGCAGCGGGCGGAAGGCTTCTGCGTCGAGCGTGCCGGCCTGGAAGCGTTCGAGCTGGTCGCGGAACTGGGCCGCGCGCTGCTGGACGAACTGGCGGTCGAAATCGCTGTAGAGATACATGGGTGTGGCGGCGCAAGTGGGCTGAATTCAGCGCCACTGTAATTTCACCAGCTTATATCGAGAACAATTTTTTCATTATCTATGTATGACTTTTTGAAATAAACAAACGGTGTCGTCTGCTGGGCGCACCGTTCGCACCGTTCCATCGCGCTGCGCAGGGCAGCGCTGTTTCCGTGGCTCTGTTTCCGGGGCTCTGTTGCGACTTGGCCGTTCACCTGCTCAGCAGCAGTACGAGCCCTTGCGAATGCGCGCCTCACAGGCCCGCGCATCAGCTCAAGCCATGTTGTGCAGGCCGGCATCGATGTAGATGACGTCTCCGGTCATGCCCGAGGCCGCGCCGCTGACCAGAAAAGCCACCGCGCGGCCGACTTCGGCAATATCCACCAGCCGCTGGCCAGGCGCGCGCGTGATCGCCATCTCGATCAGTTCGTCAAAATGGGCAATGCCGCTCGAGGCCCGCGTGCGCAAGGGCCCGGGTGAGACGGCGAAGACGCGAATGCCCTGTGGGCCGAGTTCTTTGGCCATGTAGCGCACAACGGATTCCAGCGCGGCTTTCACCGGCCCCATCAGGTTGTAGTTGTTGACCACCTTGTCGGCGCCGTAGTAGCTCATGGTGATCAGGGCGGCGTCGGGGTTCATGAGTTTTTCGGCGTGCTGCGCGAGCTCGATGAAGGAGTGGCACGACACCTGCATGGCCTGCAAAAAGCCGGTCTGCGAACAGTCGACGATGCGGCCGTGCAGGTCTTGCCGCGGAGCAAAGGCGATCGAGTGGATCACGAAGTCCAGGCTACCCCAATGGCGGCCTATGTCGTCGAACAAGGCTTTCATTTGTCCGGGCTGGGTCACGTCCAGCGGCCGCAGCAAAGCGGCGTCGATTTGCCGCGCCAGCGGCTCGACATGCGGCAGGGCTTTGTCGTTCAGATAAGTCAGCGCTATTTCGGCGCCGAAGGCGCGCAGCTTGGCGGCGCAGCCAAAGGCAATGCTGTCGGCGTTGGCTACGCCCACCACCAGGCCGCGCTTGCCTTTGAGCAAGTCGCCGATGCGGGTGTTTTCGTCCCACAGCTTGGGCAGCGGATCGAACGAGTTGGGGTCAGTGAACATGGCGGGATGGAATTAAGGCGTCTGGGGGCAGGCGTTCACAGCCGCAGCAGCGCGGCGGCGTGCTCGGCCAGCATGCGTTCTTCATCGGTCTTGAGCACCAGCAGTTGCACCCGCGAACGGGCGCTGCTGATGACGCTGGCGCCGGCCTGGTTGGCCGCTGGATCGAGTTCGATGCCCATCCACTCCAGGCCGCCGAACAGGGCGGCGCGAATTGGGTGCGCGTTTTCCCCAATGCCACCGGTCATCACCACGGCGTCGAGTCCGCCCAGGCCAACCGCCAGGCCACCCATTTCATGCCGACAGCGGCTGACGAAGTAGGCCAGCGCATCGCGCGCGGCCGGCAGTTCCGAGGCCAGCAGCACGCGCACGTCGTGCGACAGGCCCGACAGCCCCTTGAGGCCGGAGTTCTTGTACAGCAGCTCACCGATGGCGGCGGCGTCCATGCCTTTTTCCGTCATCAGGTAGAGCAGCACGCCGGGGTCGAGCTGGCCGCAGCGCGTTCCCATCGGCAAACCGTCGAGCGCGGTAAAGCCCATGGTGGACGCCACCGAGCGACCGTCTTGCAGCGCGCACATGGAAGCGCCGTTGCCCAGGTGGGCGACGATCACGCGCCCCGCAGCCAGCGCCGGGTTGCGCTGGCGCAGGCTGCGCGCAATGTACTCGTAAGACAGGCCGTGGAAGCCGTAACGCCGGATGCCGGCGTCGTAATAGGCGCGCGGCAGCGCAAACGTGTCGGCCACGAACGGGTGCTGGCGATGAAACGCGGTGTCGAAACAGGCCACCTGCGGCACGCCGGGAAATGCGGTCTGCGCAGCGCGGATGCCGGCCAGGTTGTGCGGCTGGTGCAAGGGTGCCAGCGGCACCAGACGTTCGAGCTGGTCGAGCAGCGCGGCGTCCACGCGCACCGGCTCGACCAGATCGACGCCGCCATGCACCACCCGGTGGCTGATCGCCGCCACCGGTCGCAGCGGGTGGTTTTGCTGCATCCATTGCAATATGGCATACACCGCCTGCGCTTGGTCAATCGCACCTGCGCCGGTCTGCAGCGGGTAGCTGCTGTGGCCGCAGGCCGCCGTGCTGGCCTCGAACCTGGGGTGAGCGCCGAGCAGGCCCTCGATCTGACCCGCTGCCAGCAGCGGCAGCCCGGCTGCGCTGGCGTAGAGCGCGAATTTGACCGACGACGAGCCGGCGTTGAGGGTGAGCAAAATGGATGCGTTGGACATTTTCGTTGTGCTCGGCGCTGGTCTGGACGCCGCCGCACGGGTTTGTTGTTTGTTGCGTATTCTGACCCGCACGGATGACGCCGGCATGACGGCGGATCGGGTCACGGGTGACCCGATCCCCGGCGCGCGTTGGCCGCCTGGGGCAAGCGCAAAAAGCGAGCGCCTCAGCGCGCGTACAAGGCCAGGAAGCGGCGCAGGTCGCAGAAATCGTCGATGCGCTCGGTCAGGGTGGCGTGATCCCAATTCCACCAAGCGGTCGAATCGATTGCCGCCGCTATCGCCGCAGGAAAGCGCTGGCGGATGGGTCTGGCCGGTGCGCCAGCGACGATGGCGTAGGCCACCACATCCCGCGTCACCACCGAATGGCTGCCCACCACGGCGCCTTGACCGATGCTCACGCCGGGCATGATGACCACCGCGTGACCAATCCAGGCGTCGTGGCCGATGCGCACCCGCTGCAGGCGCCGCCACTCGAAAAACGCCGCATCGTCCTGGGCTGCCATGCCGTACTGGGTGCGCCTGTAGGTGAAGTGGTGCTGCGTCGGTCGCTCCATCGGGTGAAAGCCCGGATTGATTCGAACCATGGCCGCGATGTTGGCGAATTTGCCGATGTCGGCCGACATGCACTCGCCGTGGTGTTGCAAGTAGGCGTAATCGTCCAGCAGGCAGTCTTCCATGCGCACATGCTCGCCGACCTCGGTGTAGCGGCCAAAGCGGCAGTCGCGAATCACCGCGCTGGCGGCAATGCTGGGGGTTTGACCCAGCCTGGGGGTCGGGTTGAGGTTGAAGGCGTGGATGTGGGTCAAGCTCATGTGGGCCATCCGGGCAGGGTTTGTAAACGTCTCAGGAGTGCTTGTCCGGCTTGCTCCAGCGTGCCGTCGTTTTGCACCTGCAAAGCCTGGGACAGGTCGAACTCCTGGGTGCGCGCTATGCGCGCCTCGATGGCGCACGCCGTTTCGCGCCCGCGCGCGCACAGGCGCTGGCGCAAGATGTGCGGGCTGGCGCTGATGCAGACCACCGTCAGGCCGGGATACTGCGTTTGCGCCGCGTTCAGGTGAGCGCGCGAGCCATTGACGAAAACCCAGTGGCCGCTGTCGAGCGGACTGATCTGTTCGTTGCGAATGCCGTAATGCAGGCCGTTGGCCTGCCAGTGCAGGGCAAAAGCGCCTTGCTGCCGCTGCGCGGCAAAGTCGGTTTCATCCAGGAATTCGTGCGCCTGTTCTTGTGCCTGCGGGGCGCGGGTGACGGTGCGGCGCGCCCAATGCAGCGGCAAGTCAGGGGCCAGGTGCTGGCGCAGCCAGTCCAGCAGGCTGTCTTTGCCGGCGCCGGAAGGGCCGACCAGGTAAATCAGGCGTTGGTTCATGGCAGCAGGCTGAAATGTTCGAGCAGCACAAAGTCGGCACCGGGCGCCGGCTCGGCAAACAGCGCCAGGCTCTCGAATCGAGCGTTGGGCAAGGGGTCGAACCAGTCTTGCGCGGCGCGCTGCAAGCACGCCGCGCTGGCGGCGTCGACGGCGTGCAAACTGCCGCTAAGCGAGACGTGAAAGCCAAAGCGTTGCAGCACGTAGGGGTAGCCCCAGCGCAGCAGCAGCGCGTCTTCCTCGTCCGACAAGGCTGTCTTGCGGCGCCGGCGCTCGAGCTCGAGCGCGGACAAAGGCGCCGCCAAGGGGTGCAGCCGGGTCATGCAGGCGTTTGCCACGGCGTTGATGCGGGTGCAGTCCCCGATCGGGCGCAGGGCCAGAAAATCAGCCATCCGATGCACTCGCAGCGGCGGCAGATCGAAGGCGCTGAACTCGCTTGCCAGCACCCGCAGCGTGCGGCGCAGATCTGCCAGACCGACGCCAGCGCGCAGGGAAAAAGGGGCTTTCAGCGTGGCGTGCCAGCCATAGCGGCGCGGCTCGGCGCTAAGCTGCCACCAGCGCTCGGGCGCCATGCCGGCGACGGCGACCTGCGTGCAGCGCTCTGAGGTCGCGGCACAACGCCCGAGCCAGTGCGCGCCGGCGCGTGCCCAGACGCTTGGCGCATCGGCAGCGAAATAGACCGCGTAGCGGCTGGCGCGGGCGGCCTCAGTGCTCGTCATTCAGCACCGTGAGCTTGACACGATCGCCGGCAAACCAGGTGTTGGCAAATTCGATCGGGATGCCGGCGTTGTCGACGTTGACGCTGGTGACCAGCAGCACCGGCCGGCTGACGGGCTGCTTGAGCACGGCCGCGACTTCGGCGCTGGGCATCTGCGCCGTGATGCGGCTTTCCTGACGGGTGTAGTCGGCCACGCCGTGGGCGGCAAAGGCCTCGGTGATGGAGCCGGTGGCGCGCAACACCGTCTCCAGTTGCGCAAAGCGGGGCCAGGGAAAAAAGCGTTCGCCCCAGTGCAACGGCTGGTCGGCCCCGACGCCCAGCACCTGCAGTCGCAGCAACGGGCTGTGCTGCGGCAGCTGCAAGGCCTGCGCCTGCGCCGCGCTGGCGTGAATTTGTTCGGCTTGCTGCACCAGCAGCGCACCGCGCAGGCCAGCCTGGGCCAGGTTCTGGCGGTGGCGGGTGCGCTTGCCCAGGATCAGCTCCACCGCGAAGTCCTCGACGTAGGTGCCGCTGCCTTGCGCCACGCGCACCAGCCCCTGTTGGCACATGCTGGCCAGCGAGCGCCGTATGGTGTGGCGGTTGACGCCGAATTGTTTGGCCAACTGGTGTTCGGACGGCAGGCGCTGGCCCGGCTGGTAGACGCCGCTGGCGATGCCGTCGGCCAACTCGCCGGCAATGCGAAACCAAAAGCTGGCACGGTTTGGGGGGCGCTCATAGGCTGGTGAAGAAGGGTCGGGCAGGCTTGTCATGAAGTGGACATTTTTAGGTTTTATTCTGACGCACGAATCAAATTTGTCTATACGACTTGGAAATTTAGCACAATCATGTTTCACGCATTTGACACCAACGGGGCGCATCGGCCCTTGCAAAGACCGGACTGGATCGCCCTGCTGGCGCGTGCGCCGCTGGAGCTGCTCGAGGCCGCCGTTGGCCCGCACAGCCAGTCGGCGCCGCGCTGGCTGCGTGCACCCGAGACCGGCTTGATGATGGTGCAAGGACGCGTCGGCGGCAGCGGCGAGCGCTTCAACCTAGGCGAGGTTACCGTGACGCGCTGCGCGCTGCGTGCCGCCGGTGCACCGCTGCCGGCCCCGGTAGGCGTGGCCTACGTGCTGGGGCGCTCGCAGCGACGTGCGCAACTGGCGGCGCTGGCCGATGCTTTGCTGCAAGACCCGGCCCAGCAAGCCACGCTGCAGGCGCAATTGCTGCATCCGCTGCGTGAGCAACTGGCGCGCGAACAGGCGCAACGGCTGCGCCGCGCACACAGCACCAAGGTCGATTTTTTCACCGTGGCACGCGAATCTGGCGCCTTCGACGGCGCCGCGCAGGACCAATGATGAGCCAACATTTGAGCGAACTCGCTGGCGGCTTCGCGGTCCAGTCGCTGGGCAGCCAGAAAGTGTTCCGCGCTGCGCTGCAGGCTTTGTCGCACCCTGGCACGCCGGTGCCGCTGCGACCGGACGCCGAACTGCCGGGCCCGCCGGGTCATGCCGCTGCGGCCGGCTTGCTGCTGGCGCTGCTCGATGCCGATTGCACGCTCTGGCTCTCGCCCCGACTGCGCGCCGGCCAGAGTGCGCGCTGGCTGCGCTTTCACACCGGTTGTCACATCGTCGGTGCGGCGGCACAGGCGCAGTTTCTGTGGGTCGGTGCGGGCGATGCGATGCCCGCTTTGGCGAGTCTGCGCCAGGGCAGCGACACCGACCCGGACCAATCCGCCACCTGCGTGCTCGAGGTCGACGCCCTGAGCGCGAGCGCCGCTGCCGCTGCGCCGGCAACGGCGCTGGTACTCAGCGGCCCCGGTATCCGGCATCAGACCCGCTTGAGCGTGAGCGGCTTGCCGGCAGCGTTTTTGGCGCAATGGGCCGACAACCAGGCCAGTTTCCCGTGCGGCGTGGACTGCTTTCTTGCCAGCGCAGAGCTCCTCGTGGGCTTGCCACGCAGCACCCTTATCACCACTCCTAGCGAGACCTGAGCATGTACGTTGCCGTCAAGGGCGGAGAAGCCGCCATCCTCAACAGCCATGCGCTGCTGGATCGCCAGCGCCGGGGCGACACCGCGCTGGCCGAACTCAGCGTGGCGCAGATCGGCCAACAGCTCAGGCTGGCGGTCGACCGGGTCATGACCGAAGGCTCGGTCTACGACCCGGAATTGGCCGCACTGGCAATCAAGCAGGCCGCCGGCGACTTGGTGGAGGCGATTTTTCTGCTGCGCGCTTACCGCACCACCTTGCCCCGCCTGGGCAGCACGCGCGCGCTGGACACCTCGCGCATGGTGCTGGAGCGGCGTATCTCGGCCACTTTCAAAGACCTGCCGGGCGGCCAGGTGCTGGGTCCGACCTTTGACTACACCCAGCGCCTGCTCGACTTCAGCTTGCTCGCCGACGGCGCGCCGGTGGCCGCCGGCAGCCCGCACGGCGGCGATGAGCATGAGCATGAAAGTACGCCGCGTGTGGTCGAGCTGCTGAATCAAGAGGGCCTGATCGAGCGCCAGCCGCTGCCGCCCGGTGATCCGGCAGCGCCCGACCTGACGCGCCAGCCGCTGCGTTTTCCGGCCAACCGCGCTACCCGCTTGCAAAACCTGGCGCGCGGTGACGAGGGTTTTTTGCTCGCCATGGCTTATTCGACCCAGCGCGGCTACTCGCACAGCCATCCCTTCGTGGGTGAAATCCGCTTCGGTCAGGTGGCGCTGGAGATCGAACCGGAGGAGTTGGACTTTGCGATCTCGATCGGCGACATCGAGCTGACCGAGTGCGAGATGGTCAATCAATTCGCCGGCAGCAAGACCGAGCCGCCGCAGTTCACCCGCGGCTACGGCCTGGCTTTTGGCCACAGCGAGCGCAAGGCCATGGCCATGAGCCTGGTGGATCGGGCCTTGCGTGCCGACGAACTCGGCGAGCCGGTCCAGGCGCCGGCGCAGATGCAGGAGTTCG
>BBPD01000123.1_pt1 | contig 12380 bp, 13 predicted proteins | sample 1344911 | NCBI WGS metagenome assembly BBPD01 (sample SAMD00019088, study PRJDB2971) | groundwater metagenome | biome: freshwater biome; feature: mineral spring; material: ground water | place: USA: CA, Sonoma | collected 2011-09 | depth surface m
TCGACCGGGCCCAGATCGACGGCCAGCATGTCCATGCTCACGCGCCCGACCAGGCGCGTGCGCACGCCGCGCACCAGCACCGGGCCGCCGTGGGCGTTGCTGCCGGGGGCATGGCGCGGGTAGCCATCGGCGTAGCCGCAAGCCACGATGCCGATGCGCATGGCGTGGGCAGCGGTGTAGGTGGAGCCGTAGCCCACGGTCTCGCCCGCGGGCAGCTCTTGCACCGCGATCAGTTGGCTGGCCAAGGTCTGGGTGGCTTGCAAGCCCCAGTCGGCGGCGCTGTGCTGGGCAAAGTCGGGCGCGCTGCCGTAGAGCGCGATGCCGGGGCGGGTCCAGTCGGCGGCCAGCGGCTGCGCCTCGGGGCCGCTGCCTAGGTGCAGCGCCAGCCCGTGGCGCAGCAAGGCGGCGCTGTTGCACAGGCTGCGCTCGCCGGGAAGATCGTGGGTGGTGCGCACAAAGGTGTCAAGCTGGTGCCGCACGCCTTCTTGGCCGCCGCGCACGCCGTCGGCGTCGCTGAAGTGCGTCATCAGGCCGATTTCTTCGACTTGGGGCAGGTGGCTCAGGCGCGTCCAGGCGGCACGAAAGGCCTCGGGGCGCAGGCCGAGCCGGTTCATGCCGGAGTTCATTTTGAGGAACACGCGCTGCGGCGCTTCGGTCTTGTGCGCCGCCAGCCAGTCGATCTGCTCGCTGCGGTGCAGCACGTGCCAGAGTTGCAGCCGCGAGCAGAGCTCTAGGTCGCGCGGCTCGAACGCCCCTTCGAGCAGCAAAATGGGGCCGCGCCAGCCCAGGGCGCGCAGCCGCTCGGCCTCGCCCAGGTCCAGCAGCGCCAGCCCGTCGGCAGCGCGCAGCGCGGCATACACGCGCTCGATGCCGTGGCCGTAGGCGTTGGCCTTGAGCACCGCCCACACCCGCGCCGCGCCGCCGGCTTGGCGGCAGCGCTGCAGGTTGTGTTGCAGCGCAGGCAGGTGGACGGTGGCGTGGATGGGGCGTGGCATGGCGCCAGCTTAACTCAGGCGGTAGCGGAGTTGGGAGCCTCGGCCTCGGCGGCCGCTGTCAGCGCCTCGTCGAGCACCTCGATCCAGTGCCGCACCGGGGTCTGGGTGCCGCTTTGCAGGTGCGTGATGCAGCCGATGTTGGCCGAGACGATCTGCTCTGCCCCCAGTTCGCCCAGGTGCCCGAGCTTGCGCTCGCGCAACTGGCCCGACAGACCGGGCTCCAGCACCGAATAGGTGCCGGCCGAGCCGCAGCACAGGTGCGCCTCGGTGCGCGCCGTATGCACCTCGAAGCCCAGCGCCCGCAAGCCCTGCTCAACGCCGCCGCGCAGTTGCTGCCCGTGCTGCAAGGTGCAGGGTGGGTGGTAGGCCAGCTTGGGCCGGGGCACGGCGGGGCTTCGGGCACCATCGGCCAGGGCCAATTTGCGCTGCAAGGCGGGCAGCAGATCGGGCAGCAGTTCGCTCAGGTCGCGCGCCAGCTCGCTCACCCGCTGGGCTTTGGCGGCATAGGCCGGGTCGTGGCGCAACTGGTGGCCGTAGTCTTTGAGCAGCACGCCGCAGCCGGAGGCGTTGCTGACGATGGCTTCCACGGGCTGCGCGCTGTCGGGGCGCACGTGGGGCCACCAGGCGTCGATGTTGGCGCGCATGTGGGCCAGGGCACCGCTGTGGTCGTCTAGGTGCAGCCGCAGCGCACCGCAGCAGCCGCCTTGGGCCAAGCGCAACACCTGCAGCCCAGCGGCGTCGAGCACGCGCGCGCTGGCGTGGTTGATGTGCGGCAGCATGGCAGGCTGCACGCAGCCTTCGGGCAGCAGCACCCGGCGCGCGTGCTGCCGCTGTGGCCAGGGGCCGGGCGGCACGCGCTGCGGCACCTTGGCGCGCAGCGCGGCGGGCAACAGGGGGCGCACGGCCTGCCCGAGGCGCATGGCGGGGGCAAAGGCGCGCGAAGTCAAGCCCTCTTTGAGCAGCCAGCGCAGCGCGCGCTGGGGGCCGGAGCGCGGCACCTGCGCCGCCACGGCCTTGCGCCCGATGTCGAGCAGCTTGCCGTACTCCACGCCGCTGGGGCAGGTGCTTTCGCAGTTGCGGCAGGTTAGGCAGCGGTCCAGGTGCTGCTGCGTGCGCTGGGTTGGCTGGACCCCTTCGAGCACCTGTTTGATCAGGTAGATGCGTCCGCGCGGGCCGTCGAGCTCGTCGCCGAGCAACTGGTAGGTCGGGCAGGTGGCGGTGCAAAAGCCGCAGTGCACGCATTTGCGCAAGATGTCTTGGGCGGTCTGCCCGTCGGGGCTGCCCAGGTAGGGTGGGGCAAGTTGGGTTTGCATCGCAGGGCAGGGCGGGCTAAGGGAGGGGTGAAGGGGTTGTTGGCTGGGGCGGGTAGGCAACGCAGCACATGCCTAGACCCGGCGCGTTCACAGGCCCCAGCCCCACTGGCCGGGGTTGAACAAGCCGTGCGGGTCGAACTCGGCCTTGAGGCGCTGGTGGATGGCTTGCAGCGCCGGGGCCGGAGGCGTGAAGCGCAAAGCGGCCAGGGCAGCGGCAGCCGAACCAGAGCCCGGGCCCATATCTGCATCGGCACAGACTAGCGGGCTGCGCCACAAGGTGGCGTGGCCGCCGTGGCTTAGCGCCCAGGCGCGCAAGGGCTCGGCCTGGCTCAGCGGGGCCCAGACCCAGCGCAGCCCGCCGTGCCACTCGATCAGGGTCGGCCAAGGGGCGTCCAGTGCTGGGCTGGTGGGGGCCACGCTCAGGCGCCACAGGGCAGATCCAGCAGCGTCGGCGGCATCGGCGGCCGGCGGCTGGGTGAAAAAAGGCAGGGTCTGCTCGCGGCAGGCCAGCCAATCGGGGGCACACGCGGCGGCATCGAGGCGCTCGCCGCGGGCCTCGGCCAGCATTTGCGGGCAGGCGGCGGCCACGGCGGCCACGGCACCGCGCAGGCGCACGTAGAGGTGCTCGGGCGCGCCCGCTGCGGTGTCGTCGCGCAACCAGCAACTGGCGTTGAGCGGCAGCGGCAGGGCGCGCCAGCGCGCCAGTTGCTGCAGCGCCGCCGCTTGCCCCAGCTCAAAGCGCAAGGTGGCCTCGGCCGGTGGCAGCGGCAGCACCTTGAGCGAGACCTGCGCCAGCACCCCCAGGCTGCCCAAGCTGCCCGCGTATAGGCGGCTGAGGTCGTAGCCGGCCACGTTTTTCATCACCTGGCCGCCAAACTCCAGGTATTGGCCGCGCCCGTTGAGCACGTGCACCCCGAGCACGAAGTCGCGCAGCGCCCCCACGCTGGCGCGCGCCGGCCCGCTCAGGCCCGCCGCCACGGCCCCGCCGAGGGTGGCTCCGGGGCCAAACTGCGGCGGCTCGAAGGCCAGATACTGCCCCTGTTCGGCCAGCAGCGCCTCGATTTCGGCCAGCGGTGTACCCGCGCGTGCGGTCACGACCAGCTCCGAGGGCTCGTAGGCCACGATGCCGCGGTGCGCGCTGGTGCGCAGCTCGATCAGGGCCGGATCGTGGGGCGGGTGCAGAAAAGCCTTGCTGCCCGCACCGACGATGCGCAGCCTGCGGCCTTCAAGGCGCGCCTGCTCGATTTGCTCGATCCAGCCAGCAAGGGCGGGGGCCAGGGCAGACGGGGCTATGGGTTGGGGTTCAGACATGGCTTGGATGGTAGCGGCCTGTGGGGCTGTGGCGTGTGAATTTTTCTAACGCGCGGCATCAGTCCCAGTACGGCGCGGCGGGCATACCGGGCTTGGGCAGGCGCAAGGCAAACACGGCCCCAGACTGCGGGTAGCACGCCAGTTCCTCGGGGCTGCACCCGGCGCGGCTGGTGCACAGGAACAGGGTGCAGCGATCGATGCCGCCAAAACACAGCCCGCTCGGGCGCAGGGCGGGGGTGGCGATGGAGGCCAGGGTTTGACCGTTGGCGTCTAGGCACAGCAGCCGCCCGCTCCCGCTCAGGGCAACCCAGTAATTTCCCTGCTGGTCGAACACGCCACAGCGGGGCCGGCCTGGGTGGGCGGGGGCGCTGCCTGGCTCGGTGCTCGGTTTCGGGCGGGCAAAGCGCGCCAAGGGCATCGGGGAGGCCAGCTCGGGTGGCCATTGGCCCGGCTGCGACAGCGCGGCCTGCACCACTTCGTTGTGCCCGCCGTCGCACCAAGCGATGCTGCGCCCATCGGGGGTGCAGCTCAGGTCGAGCCCGTCGCCCACGCCGTAGCGCACCCGCTCCAGCGCGGGCTGCACCTCGCTGCGCGCACGCAAGCAATACAGGGTGCCGATTGGGGCGCGCTCGCCCGGCAGGGTTTGGCTCAACAACCAGTAGCGGCCCCAGGGGTCGCAGCGCCCGCCACGCCAGAGCTGCAACTCGGCCCGGCCGGGCAGGGGGGTCAGCAACCGGGGCACGTCCATCCAGCCGCCGCAATGGTAGAGGCCGTCGGGCAGCAGCAGCAACAGACCCCCGCTGCGGCAGGGGGCCAGCCCCGTAACGGGGTGCGGGAGGTCCCAGCGTTCGCTGCGTCCGCTGGGCAGGTGCAAGCGCCAAACCCGCTTCAGCGGCGGGTCGATCCAGTACAGGCGCTCTTCGCGCGCGTGCCAAAATGGGGCTTGACCGGCCGCGCACAACGCATCACTCGCGATTTGCCAGGCGGCTCCGGTGCCGTCTTGCATGGGCATTCCCTTTCTGGTTTGGCTGGGGCTACACTAGCCGGATGCTGTGGGTCAAAGCCTTTCATATTATCTTCGTAGCGAGCTGGTTCGCCGGGCTTTTTTATTTGCCTCGCATTTTTGTCAATTTAGCCCTGGTACCTGCTGGCAGCATGGCCGAGCAACAGCGTTTGCTGCTGATGGCGCGCAAGCTGCTGCGCTTCATGACGCTGCTGGCCGTGCCCGCTTTGGGGTTGGGCCTGTGGCTGTGGCTGGGCTATGGCATAGGTTGGGGGCCGGGTCAGGGTTGGATGCATGCCAAGCTGCTGGTGGTGCTGCTGCTGCTGGCCTACCACGGCTATTGCGCCGTGTTGCTGCGCGATTTCGAGCTCGGGCGCAACCGCCGCAGCCACGTTTGGTACCGCTGGTTCAATGAAGTTCCGGTCTTGCTGCTGGTAGCCGGGGTGCTGCTGGTGGTGCTCAAGCCTTTTTGAGTGCCGACACCTTACACCCTAGGAAGCACACCGCCATGCCTGTTTTGCAGCGCGCCCCATTGCCCGCAGCGGCCGCCAGTCGGCGCGCTTCGCTGGCTTGGCCACTGGCCTTGATTTACCTGGTGCTGGTGGTCTATGCCAGCCTATACCCTTTTGAGGGCTGGCGGTTCCAGGGGGTGATGCCGTGGGATTTCCTGTTTGCACCTTGGCCGGTGCACTGGACGGGCTTCGATGTGGGTACCAACTTGCTGGGCTACGTGCCGCTGGGCCTGCTGCTCGCCCTGGCGCTGGCGCGCAGCGGCTACCCCAGGGCAGCCATCTGGGTGGGCCTGCTGCTGCCCAGCCTGCTCTCGCTGGCGCTGGAGGGCACGCAAACCCTGCTGGTGCAGCACCGCGTGCCCTCGCAGGTGGACTGGCTGCTCAACACCACGGGCGCGGCACTGGGCGTGCTGCTGGCTTGGCTGCTGCTGCGCTCGCGCTGGATGCCGCGCTGGACGGCGCTGCGCCAGTCGGCCCTAGTGACGCACACCTACGGCGCGGTGGTGGTGCTGGCGCTGTGGCCCTTGGCGCTGATCTATCCCACATCGGTGCCCTTTGGCTTGGGCCAGATTTGGCACCGGCTGGAGGCGGCGCTGTTTGATCTCGCGTCTGGCACTTTCTTGCAAGCCTGGATGCCGCAGCCGCTGCCCGCACTGCCCCTGAGCCCCTTGGCCGAGGCGGTGCTGGTGGCGCTGTGTCTGTGGGCGCCGCTGCTGCTGGGTTATGCGCTGCTGCGCCGGGTGGGGCAGCGTTTTGTGTTTCTGTTGCTGGGGCTGGGGGTGGCGCTGGGGGTGGTGTTGCTTTCGGCCAGCCTGACCTATGGCCCCACGCACGCCTGGGCCTGGCTGAGCTCGGCGGCCTCGCTGGGCCTGATCTTTGCCTTGGCGCTGGGGCTGTTGAGCCTGGCGCTGGGGCACCGCAGCGCCGCCGTGCTCTCGCTGCTGGCCTGGGTGCTGGCGCTGACGCTGCTCAACCGCGCCCCGGAAGTGCCCTACTTTGCCCAGTCGCTGCAAGTCTGGGAGCAGGGGCGCTTCATCCGCCTGCACGGCCTGACTCAATGGCTGGGCTGGCTCTGGCCCTACGCGGCGCTGTGGGTGGGGCTGCGGCTGGCCCTGCGCCCGGCGCAGCGCTCCGCCCTACAATAGGCGCGCATGAGCACCCCCCAATCCGGCTACTTCCAGCGCCACATTTTTTTCTGCCTCAACCAGCGCGACCCAGGCCAGGCCTGTTGCGCCGAGCACGCAGCCCAGCAGGCTTTCGACCATTGCAAGGCGCGCGTCAAGGCGCTGGGCCTCGATGGGCCAGGCCGGGTGCGCGTGAACAAGGCCGGGTGCCTAGACCGCTGCGCCGGTGGGCCGGTGGCGGTGGTCTATCCCGAGGCGGTCTGGTACAGCTACGTCGATCAGGCCGATATCGACGAGATCGTCGAGTCGCACCTGCAAGCCGGTGTGCCGGTGCAGCGCCTGCTGCTGGCCCCTGAGGTCGGGCGCTGAGGCTGCACATCACCCCCGCCGCAGCGTGAACGCCCAAACCCAAACCCGCCTCATAACAGGCCCCGCCGGGGCGCTGGAAGTGGCCATAGACCAGCCGCTGGCCGCACGCGCCGGTGGTGGTGTGGCGCTGATCGCGCATCCGCACCCCCTGTTTGGCGGCACCCTGCACAACAAAGTGGTGCAGACCCTGGCGCGCGCCCACGTGCAACAGGGCTGGACGGTGCTGCGCTGCAATTTTCGCGGCGTGGGGGCCAGCGCCGGTGTGCACGACCACGGCCAGGGCGAAACCGACGACTTGCTCGCCGTGCTGCAGCAACTCGCACCCCAAGGCCCGCTGGCGCTGGCCGGTTTTTCTTTTGGGGCCTATGTGCTGCTGCGGGCGGCGGCGGCGCTGGGGCCGGTGCGGGCACCGCAGTCGCTGCTGTTGGTAGGCGCTGCCGCCAGCCGCTTCGAGCTGCCGCCGCTGGCACCCGAGCTGCACGAGTGCACCACGCTGATCCACGGCGAGCAAGACGAAACCGTGCCCCTGGCCGCCGTGCTCGACTGGGCCCGGCCGCAGGCCCTGCCGATTACCGTGGTGCCCGGCGTCGAGCATTTTTTCCATGGCCGGCTGGCGCTGCTCAAAGCGCTGGCGCTGCGCCACTTGCGTGCCTGCCCATGAACTTCCTGCCCGCCTTGGCCCGTGTCTGGGCCGCCCTGTTGCTGCTGGCGCTGCCACTGTGGGCCACGGCCCAGGCCGTGCAGCCGCCCGAAGTCGCTGCGCGCGCTTTTGTGCTGCTCGATGTCACGGCCAACCAGATTTTGGCCGAGCGCGAGTCGCAGCGCGCGCTCGAACCGGCCTCGCTCACCAAGCTGATGAGCGCCTACCTGGTGTTCCAGGCCCTGCGCGCCGAGCGCATCGGCTTGCAGCAGGAGCTGGGCATCAGCGAGCGCGCCTGGAGTGCGCCGGGGGCGCGCATGTTCGTGCCCCAGGGGGCGCGGGTGCCGGTGGCCGAGCTGCTCAAAGGCATGATCGTGCTCTCGGCCAACGACGCCACGCTGGCGCTGGCCGAGGGGGTGGCCGGATCGGTCGAGCGCTTCGTCGAGCAGATGAACCAGCAGGCCAGTGCGCTGGGCCTCAAGCAGACGCGCTTTCTGAACCCGCACGGCCAAAGCGCGCCGGGGCACCTGAGCAGCGCACACGACCTGGCGCTGCTGGCGGCGCGCTTGGTGCGCGATTTTCCCGAGCATCAGCACCTGTTTGCCACGCAGCGCTACCGCTTTCCCGGCGCGCCCGCAGTCAACGAGAGCAACCGCAACCTGCTGCTGTTTCGCGACCCGACCGTCGATGGCCTCAAGACCGGCTACACCGCCGCTGCCGGTTACGGCATCGTGGCCAGCGCGCAGCGCCCCTTTGCCGCGCTCGGCCCAGGGGCGGCCGGGCAGCGCCGCCTGATTGCCGTGGTGCTGGGCACCGCCAGCGAAAACGCCCGCGCCACCCAGAGCCAGACCCTGCTCAACTGGGGTTACTCGGCCTTTGAAGCGGTGCGCCTGTTTGCCCCCGGCCAGCCCGTGGCCACGCCGCCGGTGTGGCAGGGCCGTGCCTCCACCGTCGGGCTTGGGCGCGCCGACGGCGTGGTGGTGGTGCTGCCGGCCGGGCAGGCGGCCGGTTTGCGCACCGAGCTGCTGCGGCCCGAGCCGCTGCTGGCCCCTTTGCTCAAAGACCAGCCGCTGGGCACGCTGCGGGTGCGCAACGCCCGCGGCGACGTGGTGGCCGAAGTGCCCCTGTTCGTGCTCGAAACCGTGCCGCAGGCCGGCCTGCTGGGGCGCTTCTGGGGCGCGCTGCGGCTTTGGATCCAGTAGCCGAGTGCAGAGCTGGGGTTTGGGCTGTGCAAAGCGCTGGATTCGTGCCAGACTGGGGGCACGAGCCTGCGCTCGCTGCGCCCTCTGCCATGCGCAGCCGCTCCGGTTCGGTCTGATCCACCCACAGGAGCAAGCGCATGACTGCCATGATGAAAGCCGCCATCTTTGTCGAACCGGGCCGTATCGAGCTGGCCGACAAGCCCATCCCCGACGTGGGGCCCAACGACGCCTTGGTGCGCATCAGCACCACCACCATCTGCGGCACCGACGTGCACATCCTCAAGGGCGAGTACCCAGTCGCCAGGGGGCTCACGGTCGGGCACGAGCCGGTGGGGGTGATCGAAAAACTCGGCAGCGCCGTGTCGGGCTACCAAGAGGGCCAGCGCGTCATCGCCGGGGCCATCTGCCCCAACTTCAACTCCTACGCCGCGCAAGATGGCGTGCCATCGCAAGATGGCAGCTATTTGGTGGCCTCGGGCCGCTGCGGCTGCCACGGCTACAAGGCCACGGCTGGCTGGCGCTTTGGCAACCTGATCGACGGCACCCAGGCCGAGTACGTGCTGGTGCCCGATGCACAAGCCAACCTGGCCCCGGTGCCCGACGGGCTCACCGACGAGCAGGTGCTGATGTGCCCCGACATCATGTCCACCGGCTTCAAGGGCGCAGAAAACGCCAACATCCGCATTGGCGACACGGTGGTGGTGTTTGCCCAAGGGCCGATCGGGCTGTGCGCCACCGCCGGTGCGCGCCTGCTCGGGGCCAGCACCATCATCGGGGTCGATGGCAACGAGCATCGGCTGCAGATTGCCAAAAAAATGGGGGCCGACATCACCCTCAACTACACGCAGTGCGACGTGGTGGCCGAAGTCATGCGCCTGACCGGCGGGCGCGGGGCCGACTCGGCCATCGAGGCGCTGGGGCTGCAATCCACTTTCGAGGCGGCGCTGCGCGTGCTCAAGCCCGGCGGCACGCTATCGAGCTTGGGGGTCTATTCCCAAGACCTGACCATTCCGCTCGGGGCCTTTGCTGCGGGGCTGGGCGATCACCGCATCGTCACCGCGCTGTGCCCGGGCGGCAAGGAGCGCATGCGCCGCCTGATGAATGTGGTCGCCAGCGGCCGCCTCGATCTGGGCCTGCTGGTGACGCACCAGTTCCGGCTCGATGACATCGTCGCCGCCTACGATCTGTTTGCCAACCAGCGCGACGGCGTGCTCAAGGTGGCGATCAAGCCCTGAGGCCCCTTGCCCCTGGTTTTTTGATGCGGCGCAGCAAAGCGGTGCGAATCTCGTTATAGTGCCCACAGGAACTTGGGCGGCCGCTGGGCCTCCTAGGCTAGGCCGCCCAATTGGGTGCGGCCTTTTTTTGAAAGCACCGCGTGAAACTTTTGCTCTGGGTCGTTACCCTGTTGGTTTTGTTGCTCTGGACCGGCACCATCTGGGTCTTTACCGGCTTGGCCGACTGGCTGGCGGCGCAGGTCGCTACCGGCGAGGCGGCCAATCTGGCCGCCATCATCGGGCAGTGGCCGGTGCCGCCCGAGTTGGCACCGTGGATCGGCGAGGCGTTCTTGGTGCCGCTGCGCGATCTGTTTGCCTGGACGGTGGGGGTGCTGGAGTCGCTGCTGCCGTTTCTGCCCGGTTTGGTGGGCATTTTGTCGGTGCTGCTGTGGATCGTCTGGTTCATCGTGACCGGCATCATCGTGGTGCTGGCGCTGCTGGGCCACTGGGCGCTGAGCAAGGCGCAAGGCTTGAAGCGCGGCCAGGGCCGCCCGGCCTGAGCTTGGCCCGATCCGCCTGCGCGCACCCTGGTCACTTGCCCCTGAATCTGCCCCGCAAACCGCCGAGCGCATGAGCCCCAGCCCCGAAATCTGCCCGCGCACCTGGGCGCAGCGCTGCCGCGCCTGGGGCCAAGGGTTGGGCGCGCCCGAGGCTGCGGCTCCAGACGGGGCGGCGGCTGGGGCGCAGGGCATCAGCATCGCTGAGCTGGTCGATCTGCATGGGCGCGGCGGCTCGCGCCCCTTGCTGCTGATGCTGCTGGCCTGCATGTGCCTGCCGCCCATCATGGGGCTGGGCACCGCCATGAGCTTGGCCATGTTTGCCATTGCCTGGCAGTGGGGGCACCCGTCGGCGGCTCCCTTGCCGCAGCGGCTCGGGCGCGCGCGCCTCAACCCCGCTTGGAGCCGGCGCACCCTGCGCGCGCTGGCTTGGCTGCACGACTGCGCCGCCACCTGGATCCGGCCGCGCCTGACCTGGCTCTCGCACCGCGCCAGCCACGGCTGGTGGGCGCTGTGGATCGTCTGGATGGCGCTGCTGATCTTCATTCCCTTGCCCTTGGGCAACATCTTGCCCGGCCTGAGCCTGATCGCGCTGTGTCTGGGTTGGATGCACCGCGACGGCCTGATGCTGCTGCTCTCGCTGCTGCTGGGCGCCATCGGCACCGCCTACGCCTCGGGCATCGTGACCGTGGCGGTGCTCGCGCTCTGGCGCACCTTGCTCACCGCCTACCCACCTTTGGCTTGACCGCCGCACGGCTTTCGTGCTACAGTCACAGGCTTTTCGGATTCATCCCGAAGGGATTGCCGTTTGCCTTGGGGGCAAGCGCTGCAGTTTTCCCCGTTTTTCAGTTTCAAACTCTTTCCAAACGTTTAGGGACGTTTTTTCAATGCCAACCATTAACCAACTCGTGCGCCAGGGCCGGGAGGTCGAACAGACCAAATCCAAGAGCCCGGCCATGGAAAACTGCCCGCAGCGCCGTGGCGTTTGCACCCGCGTCTATACCACGACGCCCAAAAAGCCAAACTCGGCGTTGCGCAAGGTTGCCAAAGTGCGCCTGACCAACGGCTTCGAGGTCATCTCCTACATCGGCGGTGAAGGCCACAACCTGCAAGAGCACAGCGTGGTGCTGGTGCGCGGCGGCCGGGTCAAGGATTTGCCCGGCGTGCGCTACCACATCGTGCGCGGCTCGCTCGATTTGCAAGGCGTGAAAGACCGCAAGCAGTCGCGCTCCAAGTACGGTGCCAAACGGCCCAAAGCCAAGTAAGCCAAGTAAGCCAAGTAAGCCAAGCAATTTGTTGCAAGCCGGGGTCGGCTTGTGATCGGTGTTGCCGGGTGCGCGTGGCGCGCAAACCGGTGGCGTATGGCCCCAACGCACGCTGTGTGCGCGGGTCGAGTAAGTGGGAGCCATGAAGGCTCTCGCGGTGCCGCACAGCGGTGCCAACTGAAGCATAAGAGGTGTAAAAATGCCACGTCGTCGCGAAGTCCCTAAACGTGAAATCCTGCCAGACCCCAAGTACGGCAATGTCGAGCTGTCCAAGTTCATGAACGTGATCATGGAAGGCGGCAAGAAAGCGGTTGCCGAGCGCATCATTTACGGCGCGCTCGAGACCATGGAGAAAAAATCCGGCAAAGATCCGCTGGAGCTGTTCACCACCGCCATCAACAACGTCAAGCCCATGGTGGAAGTGAAATCGCGCCGCGTCGGCGGTGCCAACTACCAGGTGCCGGTCGAAGTGCGCCCGGTGCGCCGCTTGGCGCTCTCGATGCGCTGGATCAAGCAAGCGGCGCGCAAGCGCGGTGAAAAATCCATGGCGCTGCGCCTGGCCAACGAGCTGCTGGAGGCCAACGAAGGCCGTGGCGGCGCCATGAAGCGGCGCGACGAGGTGCACCGCATGGCCGAGGCCAACAAGGCCTTCAGCCACTTCCGCTTCTAAGCCGCACTGGCCCTAGGCCGCTCGCCTATCGCTTACCCACAAGCCCGCCGCACTCCCAGCCGAGGTGGCGGGCTTGGCCCGTATTTTTCGGAGAATTTTCCATGCCCCGCAACACGCCCATCGAGCGCTACCGCAACATCGGTATCTCGGCCCACATCGACGCCGGCAAGACCACCACCACCGAGCGCATCCTGTTTTACACCGG
>BBPD01000203.1_pt12 | contig 12375 bp, 13 predicted proteins | sample 1344911 | NCBI WGS metagenome assembly BBPD01 (sample SAMD00019088, study PRJDB2971) | groundwater metagenome | biome: freshwater biome; feature: mineral spring; material: ground water | place: USA: CA, Sonoma | collected 2011-09 | depth surface m
ACCAAAATTATGGTGTTTTACCCCTCACAGACGAAATCATATCGGGTCAACAGGCTATTGCAGACGTGTTTCATGAGCTTGGGCTAATTCCCGAAAAACTTGATATTGCAAGTGTTGTTTGGGAAGGCAACCGAAGCTAGCTGAGTACGCTACTTAGGCAAGCTAGTCCACACTGCTTGCGATTTAACTCTCACACTTCAGTTTCTTAGGAAAAGCTAATCCCTATGGATATACATTGGTTTATTCCCACTCACGGCGATGGTCGCTACTTAGGAACTCCCATAGGTGGCCGTGCCATTACGCCAGCCTACTTACGTCAACTGGCAATAGCGATTGACCAGCTAGGCTATGTGGGTGCCTTACTACCAACAGGAAAGTCCTGCGAGGATGCTTGGATAACAGCCGCTTCGCTCATTCCTGAAACTGAGCGCATGAAGTTCTTAGTTGCAGTTCGACCTGGGATTACCTCGCCTGGTCTAGCAGCACGGATGGCAACCACATTTGATCGGCTTTCTCAAGGTCGGTTATTGGTGAATGTGGTCACAGGCGGTGATCCGTCAGAGTTGGCGGGTGATGGCCTGCACCTCAATAAAGATGCCCGCTATGCTCTTACCGATGAGTTTCTTCATGTGTGGCGAGGTGTATTGCAAGGAGAGGTGGTCGATCTAGACGGTGAATATTTGACAATTAGGGGCGCGAAGATGCTCTATGAGCCTATCCAACGCCCTTATCCACCCTTATACTTCGGCGGTTCGTCACCCGCAGCAGTTACTGTAGCGGCCAAACATACCGACTGTTATCTCACATGGGGTGAGCCTCCATCCCAAGTGGCTGAAAAAATTCAGCTTGTCAAGCAGCGAGCAGCTGATTATGGACGTACCCTTCGTTTTGGTATTCGCTTACATGTCATTGTTCGCGAGACAGAGTCAGCGGCATGGCAAGCCGCAAACGATCTGATTCGCTATCTGGATGACACTATGATTGAGGCGGCTCAGGCGGCACTAGCTCGCAGCGACTCTGAAGGGCAGCGACGTATGCAAGCTTTGAATAAAGGGAGCCGCGACAACCTTGAAGTAAGCCCCAATTTATGGGCTGGTGTTGGCCTAGTTCGAGGTGGGGCAGGTACTGCTTTAGTCGGTAATCCAGAGCAGGTTGCTGAACGAATTAAAGAGTATGCCGCTCTAGGAATTGATACATTCATCTTCTCGGGCTATCCCCACCTAGAAGAAGCTTATCGTTTTGCAGAGCTAGTCTTCCCAAGACTACCGCTCAACATCAGAGCAATACCTACACCTTCACGGTATGTGAGTCCATTGGGCGAAGTAATTGCTAATGAACGGATGCCAACTAGTGCCAGTTAATGGGCTGACAGCTGCATTAACTGCCTTTTTTTCATTCGATTAGGTATTTCATTATGCTCTATTCCGATACTCAACTAGCCTGGATGAATCACTTGCAACTGCCGCGATGGCTGAGAGACCAGCGTCTTTTGGTATGGGTTGTACCTGTAGCTTTACTGATTGTTTGGCAAATCAGTGCTCAAGTTGGCTGGATTAGTACCCGTGTTTTACCAGCACCTACAGCTGTTGTTGAAGCTGCTATTCGTCTAACGCAGACCGGAGAGCTACGTCGCCACATTACCATTAGTACGTGGCGAGCTCTAATTGGCTTTGCTATTGGTGGGAGCTTAGGGCTGTTTCTGGGTGTTCTCAATGGTTTGTCCCGCCGTGCCGAGCTTTTGCTAGATGGTTCAATTCAGATGATTCGCAACGTGCCGCACCTAGCCATGATTCCTTTGGTGATCATGTGGTTTGGTATTGGTGATGAAGGTCGAATTTTTCTCGTTGCCCTTGGAGTCTTATTTCCCATTTACGTGAACACTTTTTATGGCATTCGGGCTATCGACCCAGGGCTTTTAGAGATGGGACGTGTTTATGGATTAAATCGCACTCAGCTATTTTGGCAAGTTATCTTGCCTGGTGCTTTACCCAGTATTTTAGTAGGTCTGCGGTATGCTCTGGGCTTAATGTGGTTGACACTCATTGTTGCTGAGACTATTGCAGCCAGTGCAGGCATTGGCTACATGGCCATGAATGCCCGTGAATTTATGCGCACTGATGTTGTTGTTCTTAGTATTGTGCTCTATGCCTTGTTGGGTCAGCTTGCGGATATCGCTGTCCGCATAATGGAGCATTTGTGGTTAGCGTGGCACCCTAGCCAGCAGAGCTAAGGCTAGTTTTAGATATTTTTTCACTTGGAGATCTTTATTATGCAGTCTCAAAATCTCTCTCGTTCTGACAAAGCCTTGGCTGGTCTTCACTCAAAAGGTGCTAATAACTATAGACAACTGAGTCTCCAAAATGTTGTCAAACGATTCGGTAACAATACCGTACTTGACCAACTTTCTCTAGAAATTCGCCAGGGTGAATTTATTGCTGTTGTAGGCAAGAGTGGTTGTGGCAAGAGTACGCTGTTACGACTGCTAGCTGGTCTAGAACTGCCGAGTGAAGGGGCTGTTTTGGTTGAAGGTCAGTCTTTACGGGGTCTGAATCCTCAGGCACGGATGATGTTTCAGGACTCACGACTACTACCTTGGCGACGGGTGCTTGACAATGTTGCTCTGGGACTAAGTCGGATGGGGCAAGAACGTAGTCACTGGGCATTACAGCAGGTTGGTCTTGATAGTCGCGCCCACGATTGGACTACACGCTTGTCAGGGGGACAGAAGCAGAGAGTGGCTCTAGCCCGCGCATTAGTGAGCCAGCCGCAGTTATTACTTTTGGATGAACCACTGGGATCTTTAGACGCCTTAACTCGTCTTGATATGCAACGGTTGATTGAGCAACTGTGGTGTGAGCAAGGTTTTACGGCTGTTTTAGTTACACATGACGTTGAAGAAGCAATAGCTCTTGCTGATCGGGTTTTAGTCGTGAAATCTGGTACAGTGGCTGCGAGCATTTCCGTATCACTACCCCGTCCGCGGGATTCAACAATACCTGAGTTTGGCCTGCTGAAGCGTCAAGTATTGTCATACATTCTAGAGACAGATCAGGGTTAGGGCTTTGTCGCAACTGCTTAACCAAGCTAGCTTGGACTGTCTTGACCATTCAAGAAATCACCGAGATTGGCGCGAGGATGGCAACCTACACAGCTATTAACGCTCTTGTCAGACATCGTAACGCCGGGATGCAAGGCCCTAAAGAGACGCGATTCACGGATGCGGTAGGGCACAGGCTCATTCTCGGCGCGGCCACGGGAGAAGGCTCGGAGATACTCCCAGGCCATCTGCAAAAACGGCTCCTGCAAGACCTCAATTTGCACACCATAGTGATTGACATCGACCAGTAACCGCCGCCAAGTCTCTGAGGGGAAGACTTCGGGTGGCAAGGCAATATGACAGGTTGCACAGGCGGCTAAATACACCTGCGCACCGGGCTGGTAGCGTAAAAAGGGATTAGGCTCATCCAGTTCTACCCGCTCGGCAGGCGGCAGATTTGGTACAGTGCCTTGAGCGTGCAACGGCCATGCGAGTGCAAACACTAACAAAAGCGGCACTAGCCAACGACGAAGCCTCATTCCACCACCCTATTAACCTTTCGTATTCTAGCGATGCGCCGTCGCGGCTGGATCGTGGCCTGTTTGAGGTATGACGGCTAGGGCAGGTTTTGACAAGCAATGCGGTTATCAGGCTTGTGACAACTAGCCTGTCATCTCTGGGCTCAAAATCTCTTATCCACTCTGTTGAGCCGATGTCCGCTTAGCCGTCTTTGGATCTGGTTGGGGCTGGGTCAGCACCGCACCATAAGGGCAAAGATCTAATAAAAAACACTGGTCGCACAAGGGTTTGCGCGCATCACAAATCGCCCGACCGTGATCAATCAAGCGAATCGACCAATTCTCCCAGTCAGGTTGGGGCAGCAATTGCATCAGGTCTTTTTCGATCCGAATGGGATCATCATGCTTCGTCAGCACCAGACGACGACTCAGGCGTTTGACATGGGTATCAACCGTCACACCGGCGTTAATGCCAAAGGCGTGGGCCAAAACAACATTGGCCGTTTTACGGGCAGCACCCGGTAGGGTAGTCAGCTCGGCCATGGTTTGCGGCACCTGACCGCTAAAGTCCTGCATGATTTTTTCGCAGGCACCTTTAATGTGCTTAGCCTTGTTGCGGTAAAAGCCTGTGGAGTAGATCAAAGCTTCGATATCGCTCACCTCAGCCGCTGCCAAGGCTGCGGCATCAGGAAAGCGGGCAAACAAAGCCGGGGTTACTTGATTAACCCGAGCATCAGTGCACTGGGCTGACAAAATCACGGCGACTAGGAGTTGCAGCGGCGTTTCGTACTGCAAGGCACAGGTGGCGTCTGGATAGTTCACCTTCAGGCGCTGCAAGATCTCTAGGGCGCGTTGGCGCAATTTTCGCGGTAGCATAGCAGATTTTGGGGTAGGCGGCATCACGACATTCAACGACAGCGAAAGATTGAGCGACAGCAAACACTACAACTTCAAAGCCTAGAGGTTTAGGTGTAAAGGCGGCGCTGGTCAGGATTACTGCCTGAAAATGGTGAGCGTGTCTTTGAAGATTAAAATCACCCCCAAACCCAAGAGAAACACCAGCCCCGTCTGCATCACCCGTTCTTCAAGGATTTTCGGGAGGCGTTGGCCGCGTACTGCTTCAATCCCTAAAAACAGCAGTTGACCGCCATCCAGGGCGGGCAGGGGCAAGATATTTAAGATGGCAAGGTTGATGCTGATCAGGGCCGTGAACCAGAAAATACTGCTGGCGTCGTTAGCCACCAAATCGGCACCAATGCGGACAATGCCCACAGGGCCACTCAGTTGACCGGCGGTTTCGCCAAAGTTGCTGACAAGCTGAACCAAGCCTCGGATATTGAGACCCACTAGATTTTGATATTGGGTGTTGGTTTCCTGGAACAGTTCGCCCAGACTGGCAGCGGGGCGATGGGCAGCTTCGAGGGTGGGTGAGAGTGTGACGCCGATAATGGCCTCATCCGGCTCACCTGTGGGCACAACCGTGAGGCTAAGTATGTCGTCGCCGCGTTGAACCAGTAGCGGGATAGCTGCGGCACGGTTAGTCCGAATAAGGTCACGGAATATCTCGATTTGGGCGGCGGCGTCCTCGGCTGAGGGGATGCGCGTAAAGTCGCGATCGCGAGCTTTGAGCACAACATCATTCGCTTGCAACCCGGCCACCGCAGCGGGGCCATCAGCGGCAATCTGGGGCAGCGTGATCCCGGGTAAGTAAGTCGGCGGCAGCGACATACCGACAACGCCCGTTTGAACCAGCAACACCAAATAGGCAAAAACAAGATTCGCCAAGACCCCCGCCACCATGACCACGGCCCGATCTAGCACAGGGCGATTACGGAGGAGGTTGGGGTCATCCGCAGGGTAGGGGCAATCTTCGTCATCGTCAGGAAAGCCAACAAAGCCCCCCAGCGGCAAAGCCCGAACGGCATACTCGGTTTCGCTGCCCTGGTAACGCCAAATAGCGGGGCCAAAGCCTAACGAAAAGCGGCTGGCGTGGATACCTTGGAGACGGGCCGCTGCAAAATGACCGGCTTCATGAACCAAGATCAGCAGGGCCAAAATACCGATGGAGACCAAAATTGTCATGCTGCCCCTTCCTAACCGTGATGCCTAGCTTAGCGCATTACGAAATGTGTCTTGGGTGGCGCTCTGCCCAAGCACGACCTTGGCTGGGGTGGCGACGATGACAATCTGGCCTTTGATACAACTGATTGGTATTGGTAGTCTTGGACTGGTTTGTACCTTGTGGCTTGATCGGCAACTGCGACGGGGAGCGCCCCTGTGGCACCGTGCTCTGAGCTGGTATCTGATCGCAGCCCAGGTGGCCGTCTGGTCATGGCTTGCGTTGTCACGTAGCTTTCCCGGTCTCGTGGGTCTCATCTATCCCTACTTGACCGTTTTGATTGGGCTGACCTTAACGTCCCTCACCGTTCAGACCCTCTCCTTGGCGATTTTGCAAATCCTGCCCCGGCATCCACCCCGGATCTTTTTTGATGTTGCCAATGTCGTCATCAATCTAACAGTGACATTACTGCTGATATCGGCCCTATTTGGTGTTGATCTGGCGCAGTTTTTTACCTGGCTATTCACGATTTCAACCATTGGTGCCGTTGTTATTGGTTTTGCGCTCCAGGAGACGCTGGGCAATTTCTTTGCCGGCTTGGGTTTACAACTGGATGCCCCGTTCAAACTCGGTGACTGGATCAGCATTGATGATCTTCAAGGCGAAGTCTTATCCCTCAGTTGGCGGGTAACTATTTTGCGCACGATCAATCGTGAGATCATCACCATTCCGAATAGCTTAGTGGGGCGAGTTAAGCTCAAAAATCTCAGCCAGGAGAATGCGTTTGCTGATTTTGTTGAGTTTGGCTTGGGCTATGACGTCCCCCCCCAGCGGCTGGTTGACATGCTTAGTAGCACCGCCCAGAACGTAGAGGGGGTTTTGAGTCAGCCCCCTGTAACGGTATTGATTGATCGCTACGCTGATTTCAGCATCACCTACAAGGTGCGCTACTGGACACGCACCCCCGGAGACATCATGCTCATTCGCAGCCGGATTCGGAAGCGAGTCTGGTACGCCCTCCAGCGAGCGGGCTTGTCGGTGCCTTTCCCCATTCAGCATCTGTATCTGCATCGCCCCCTCGTAACAGCCCCCTTTAAGGACGATCAGGTGCTGACCCAACTCAAGCGGGTTGATTTTTTACAGGTTTGCGAAACCCTAGCGCCCTTTATTGAGCTGGGTCGCTGGCTGCGCTTTACCGAAGGGGAGATTATTTGTCGGGTTGGTGATCCCGGAGACGTTTTTTACATTGTTATGGGCGGTGCGGTCGAAGTCCTTTCGTCCCACTATCGGGTGCTGGCGACGTTGCACAGTGGCGATTATTTTGGTGAGATTGCTGTGCTGACGGGTGAGCGGCGGACGGCCACAGTGCGGGCGCTGAGCGACACGGAGCTGCTGACGTTTGATCGGCCTGCTTTTCAGGTGTTAATGGACAGTCATCCGCTGATGGCGAGCCGGGTGGCCCAGGTCATTGCTGAGCGCCAGCGTTCGCAGGAGGTGGTTCACCCCACGGGCGATCGCGAACGTGATGATACCGAACAGAGTTTGTTTGAGTTGGTGCGCAGTGGCATCAGTCGCATCTTTGGGCGCTAGTCTGAATCAGGTCATGTTGAGGATTGCAGAATGAGCTCTGTGCTGCCGATTTTTTACAGTGAGCGCTTTCTCAATCACCACACGGGCTATGGCCATGCGGAGCGTCCGGCACGGCTGACAAGCATTGTCGAAGCCCTCAAAACGACAGACTTTGCTGATCGCCTTGATTGGCGACACCCCACAGCGGCGCCCCAGGTCGCGATCGCGAAGGCCCACACACCGTCCTACATCGAAGCTGTCAACGCGATGGCCGACGCGGGCGGCGGCTATCTAGACCCCGATACCCCGATCAGCCGCGAGAGCTACGAGATTGCCCTATTGGCTGCCGGGGCCTGGCTGAATGCCACCGAGACCATACTGGCAACAGCGCAGCCAGCGGCGGTACTGTGTCGGCCCCCGGGACATCATGCCGAGGCGGCCCAGGGAATGGGCTTTTGTGTGTTTAACAATGCCGCGATTGCCGCCCTCTGGGCGTTAGAGCAACCTGGCATTGAACGGGTAGCCGTGCTCGACTGGGATGTGCATCATGGCAACGGCACCCAAGCCATCTTGAGTCAGAACCCTAAGGCTGCATTTGTTTCCTTGCATCAATTGCCCCTCTACCCCCACACTGGCACCGCCAGCGAAACAGGCGACTACGCTAATGTTTGCAATGTGCCCCTAGCTGCGGGTGGCGATTGGGCCGTCTATGAAGCAGTCTGGCAGCAACAGGTGCAACCCTTTCTGGCGCGTTGGCAGCCAGATATTTTGCTAGTCAGTGCTGGCTTTGATTGTGCGGCGGGCGATCCTTTAGCCGGAATGCAACTGCTAGCGGCAGATTTTGGCAGGCTGACACGGTTGTGCTTAGCGGTTACGCCCCGCTGTGTCTTTGGCTTGGAAGGTGGCTATAACCTGGAGAATTTGGCGAACGGTTGGCGGGCGGTGGCAGCCGCGTGCTTGGGTGATTGCGACTCAGAACGCCTACACTAGGGGAGCGCGTGAGGCACATAGCAGATGCGGCGACAGGTGCGATATCTTTATCTGCGTTTTTTGCGTCTGCGCTCAACCCCAGCGGCTCTAGCGCGTGGCTTTGCGGTGGGCGTTTTTGCCGGGATGTTTCCCTTTTTTGGCGCGCAAACGATCTTGGCCGTGTTGGCCGCTGTCTTAGTCAAAGGCAACAAAATTGTTGCAGCCGCCGGTACCTGGGTCAGTAACCCCCTGACCTATGTGCCGATTTACGCCTTTAATTTTCAGGTGGGGCGCTGGCTGCTGCGTGAGCCGATTAGCTTGCCCCGCCTAGACGGGCAGCAGTCCATCCAGGCCATGCTCCTCGCCAGTTCTGATGTTGTGGTTGCCCTGTTGCTGGGGTGTTTGGTGGTGGCCTGTGTCTCGGCGACGGTCGCGTATTTTGGCATGTTGTCTGTGGCAAAGCGCCTGCAGCGGCTGCGCTCAGAGCGCTCTCAGCGTGAACTCAGAGCCTGAATCCTGGCGACAAGCGGCTGTAGGGGCGTCTCATCGCTCTGCCAAGGCAGGGTATAGCAAGGCAGATCACCACTGAGTTCGCGAATGAACCCCAGCGCACTGGTCTGCACCAAGCTGGGTTCTAGGGGCTCGTGGTAATTCATGACTAGGCCCAGCACCGGAATGGCGAGCTGCGCTGCATAGGCCAAGCTGAGGCAGGTATGGTTAATGGTGCCCAGGTGGGGCCGACTGACCAGCACGAGGGGCAACTGCCAGCGCTGGATGAGGGTCGCGATCGTTTCTGAGCGACCCTCTGATGCGGTGATCGGTACGGCTAAGCCGCCTGCCCCTTCAACGACCACATAGGGATGCTGCGCCCGGATTGCCGCCAGATCACGATCTAGCCGTGCCGGGGCAATGGTTACCCCAGCAACGGTGGCCGCCAGTTGGGGGGCTGCTGGTAAGGGCAGGCTGTAGCTGTTGTAGCAGTGGGTGTGGGGTGCAAGCTGCTGTACGGCGGTGACATCGGCCTCGGCGGGGTCACTTACGCCCGTCTGCACGGGTTTGTAGTAGGCCACACCCGGCCCTAGGGCCTGACAGAGGAGGCCCGCCACCCGCGTTTTGCCAACGCCGGTATCGGTACCACTGATAAAAATCGCGATCGCCATCGTCCGAAAGCCCCGATAATAAAAGCATTGTTACGACAGTTTGTGTTTCATGACTGCTCGCCGTCCCGTTTTCCCGTTTACTGCGATCGTTGGCCAAGAAGAAATGAAGTTGGCCCTGATCCTAAATGTTATTGATCCCAAAATTGGTGGGGTCATGATCATGGGGGATCGCGGTACCGGTAAATCGACAACTATCCGCGCCCTGGCCGATCTGCTGCCTGAAATTGATGTGATTGCCGATGATCCCTTCAACAGCCACCCGAGCCAGCGGGAGCTGATGAGTGATCAAGCCTGGGAACGCCTGCAACAGGGTGAAGTGATTCAACCCGCCCGCCGCCAAGTGCCGATGGTGGATTTGCCCTTGGGCGCCACCGAAGATCGGGTCTGCGGCACCATTGATATTGAAAAAGCCCTCTCTGAAGGGGTAAAAGCCTTTGAGCCGGGCCTATTGGCACGTGCTAATCGGGGCATTTTGTATGTTGATGAAGTGAATCTACTCGATGATCACCTTGTCGATGTTTTGCTTGACTCGGCGGCCTCGGGCTGGAATACCGTCGAACGCGAAGGCATTTCGATTCGCCACCCTGCCCGCTTCGTTTTGGTGGGCTCGGGCAACCCCGAAGAGGGCGAGCTGCGGCCCCAATTACTAGATCGATTCGGTATGCACGCCGAGATTCGTACGGTGCGTGATGCTGCCCTGCGGGTACAAATTGTTGAGCAGCGCACCCAGTTTGATAGCGATCCAGCCGGGTTCTTGGCCCATTACAGTGGCGAGCAGGATTCGTTCCAAACCCGCCTGGTGCAAGCACAAACCCGCCTACCTCAGGTAACACTCGATCCCGAGCTGCGGCTGAATATCTCTGCTGTTTGTGCTGCGTTGGATGTCGATGGCTTGCGCGGTGATATTGTCACCAATCGGGCCGCTAAGGCCCTGGCAGCCTGGGAAGCCCGCACCAGTGTCGCGATCGATGACATCAAGCGCGTGATTGTGCCCTGCCTGCGGCATCGTCTGCGCAAGGATCCGTTGGAATCAATTGATTCGGGCTACAAGGTTGAAAAAGCCTTTGCTGAGGTGTTTCAAACTAGCTTGGCAGCTTAGGGGCGAACACACAGTTTAGTCAGTACCATCAGTACGGGTTTGCTGTACGCAAGCTCAAAGCCTTGCCAGCTCTATCAGTGTGCGTGCTATGTATCTTGTCGGTCGTCGTCTCATTCAAGCTCTGCCGACGCTGTTTTTGATCACGGTGCTCAGCTTTGCCTTGCTCCAACTAGCGCCCGGCGATTTCTTGAGTCAGCTCCGCCTCGATCCCACGCTTGAGCCTGCGTTTATTGAGGCGGAGGCCGCACGATTGGGGCTTGATCAGCCGGTGGTTGTGCAATATTTTTTGTGGTTGCGCAACCTGCTGACGGGTGATTTGGGACAGAGCTATACCTACCGTGTACCTGTGGCAACCTTACTGGCCAGTCGGGCAGGGGCAACGTTGCTGTTGGCTGTAAGTTCGTTGCTGCTGACCTGGTTGATTGCGATACCGTTGGGCATGTTGAGTGCGATTCAGCCCCGCAGTGGGTTGGCACGCGGCTTACAAGCCCTGAGTTACCTCGGTCAAGCCACGCCGAGCTTTATTCTCGCGATCGCGATGTTGCTACTTGCCCAAAATGTGCCGGGTTTACCTGTGGGCGGCATGACCAGCATCGACTTTGCTGAGTTAAATCTCGCCCAACAAGCCCTCGACATCGCCCGCCATTTGTTGCTTCCGACCCTGGTGCTGAGCATTACCAGCTTTGCCGGTCTACAACGGCTGACGCGGGGCACCTTTCTCGATGTCATGCGCCAAGACTATATCCAAACCGCCCGCGCCAAAGGGCTCTCCGAGCGGCGGGTCATTTGGACGCACGCCTTGCGTAATGCGATTAACCCTCTGATCACGATTTTGGGCTTTGAGTTTGCGGGCCTACTCAGTGGCTCGTTTATTGCTGAGTATTTCTTTAACTGGCCAGGGCTGGGGCGGCTCTTGCTCGATGCCGTACAGACCTACGACATTAACGTTGTTATGGCAGGTCTTCTGTTAGGGGCAGCGATGCTGATCATCGGTAATTTAATTGCTGATAGTCTGCTGCAATGGGTTGATCCCCGCATCCGCTTTTGAACGGCTATAGGCGTGAACGTTTCCCGTTTTGAAACGATATCATTTTGAGCTACTACTATTTAAACTAGTACTGTGAGACCACAAATGGCTTGGCACTGGCACGATACCTATCTCGTTTGCGACCTGCTTGCCGCTTGGCCCCATGCCTTTGGCAGTCGCCACAGTGATCCGGCCACCCCGGCTGAGCTGGCACCAGCGTATCTGGGCATCGAGCAGGCCTACTGGGGCAAGCAAGTGCATCGCGATCGCGACTGGCGTATCACAGCCAACGCTAACCCTGCCGATCACCCTGAGGTCGATGCAGTCATCACTGATCGGCCCAACACCTCCGCCTGGGTTTGTAGTGCCGATTGTGTCCCTGTCCTGATTGCCCATCCGACGGGTGTCGCCGCTATCCATGCTGGCTGGCGCGGTACCGCCGCTCAGATTGTGCCCCAGGTAATCCAGCAGTTTCCTGAGCCGACGCAGTGCCGGGTTGCCCTTGGCCCCGCGATCGCGATCACGCATTATCAAGTGGGCAAAGATGTGGCAGCCCAAGTTCTAGGGAACCTCGATAGCGCCACCGCCCTTGCCCCCGACCCCGACCCCGGCAAAGTCCGCCTGGATGTGCGTGAAGTGATTCGGGCTCAATGCCACAGCCTCGGCATTCCCGCGTCGCAAATCAGTATCGCTCCCCACTGCACCTACAGTGACTCCGAGCACTTCTTCTCCTACCGCCGCCAACAGCAGCGACCCATGTCAGTCCAGTGGTCAGGAATTGGGCAGCGACCCTTGGCCCAAGAGAATTGACCGAGGAAATGCGCTAGGCTGAGAAAGAATCTTTACATTTGTTTGCCAAAATGCAACGGATCATCTTGATGACGGGTAAGGGCGGTGTCGGCAAAACGTCGATGGCGGCAGCGTCCGGCCTCCGCTG
>BBPD01000026.1_pt2 | contig 12348 bp, 18 predicted proteins | sample 1344911 | NCBI WGS metagenome assembly BBPD01 (sample SAMD00019088, study PRJDB2971) | groundwater metagenome | biome: freshwater biome; feature: mineral spring; material: ground water | place: USA: CA, Sonoma | collected 2011-09 | depth surface m
GCGGGTAGATATGGCCGAAGGCCGCGCCGAGGTATACGACCTCGCCCCCGTTCCGAGGAGCCTGGAGGAGGAAATCTCGGAGCTTCGCTCCACCGACGCGGTCGCCGCAGAGCTTGCCGCGCTCAAGGCGCGCATGCAGTCGAAGCACTGAGGAGAGGCTGACCGATGGGACCGTTCGAAGCCGCCGTTCCGCTGACCGCCATACTCGCCATCTTCGTCGGCGTGCCCTGGCTGTTCCTGCACTACATGACCAAGTGGAAGCAGGCGAAGACGATCACGCTGGAAGACGAGAATCTGCTGGACGAGCTGCACGACATCGCGCGGCGCCTGGACGACCGGCTGAACAGCATCGAGCGGATCATTGCCGCCGACCGGGGCGAACCGGCGCGGATCACCGATCTGCGGACCGAAATGCACAATGTGGAACTTCACCCGCAGCTCCACAGGCGCGACCGCGCGATCTGACAGGGCAGCCCGCTGCAAGACGGGCATTCGACAGGGAACAGGAAGGAACCAGACCATGGCACGCCGCACCGGCTTTTACCTCGACACGCGAAACGCCAAGCTGATGGGCGTGTGCGCCGGCATCGCCGACTACACCGGATTTGACGTTCTGTGGGTTCGGGTGGGCACCGTGCTCGCCACCCTGTTCGGCAGCGGTGCGCCAATCATCATCTATTTCGTGATCGGCTGGATGGCCGACGCCAAGCCCGGCAGCGTCTATGCGCTGGAAGAGGCAGACCCCGAGGACCGGCAATTCTGGCAGAAGACCCGTGCCGCGCCCGGCCGCTCCATCCGCGAGGTGCGCTCCAGCTTCCGCGACATCGATCGCCGGCTGCGCGACATCGAGCTGACCTACACCAGCCCGAACACCCGCCTGGCGCGCGAGATCGACGACCTCCGCAACTGACCGCGGCACAGGAGAGAGGGGAACTTCGATGAACAGCCCTGGAGTTCTGATACCGATACTTGCACTGATGATCCCGATCGTGGCCATCATCATGACCAACTGGCGCCGCGTCCAGGACAAGAAGCTGGACCTGATGGCACAGGGCACGATGGACATGGACCGCATCACGCAGGGCCGGATCGAGAAGCTGGAAGCACGGATCGTGGTGCTGGAGCGCATAGCAACCGACAAGCGCATCGCCCTTGCCGATCAGATCGACAGATTGGGGAGCTGACACATGGTCTGGGATATCTTCAGAGAACCGACCTTCGTGATGATTGCGATGGCTGCCATTGCAGGCTGGGTGTTCACCACCTGGCTGCGCGTGAAGCACGGCTATCCGCTGGAAGGCAGCCGGGGCCAGCCGCTGAAGCCGATGCAGAACACCGAGGCGCTGGAGCGGTTGAAGCTGATCACGTCGGAAAATGCGCAGCTGCACGCCGAACTGGGCGCTCTGAAGGATCGGGTGCAGGTGTTGGAACGCATCGCAACGGACGATGGTGGGTGGCTGAGCCGCGAGATCGACAATCTGCGCCACTGATGGCGCGACTGACCGGGGCAACCGGGGGAGCAGACAAAGATGGATTTCTGGGAAGCCGTTGTCCTGATCGTTGCAATCGTCGTGATCGGGCGGGTGATGGGAGGAGGACGCTGGAACAGGGAAACCCGCCGCTGGGAGCGGAATTCGCCAGACAACCCCTATGTCCGCATGGGGCAGCTGGATGAAGTGCCCCAGCTGCGCAAGGAAATCGCCGGCCTGAAGGACCGTGTGGTGACATTGGAGAAGCTTGCGACCGACCCGGGCCGGCAGCTTTCGGACGAGATCGAGCGGCTGCGGGCACTGCCGCCCCGGGAGGGCCAGCGCCGCACATCGGGCGAGCAGCCGCGGCCATAGCGCCCGCCGGCCGGATCGCACTTGAAGGGCATGGCACCGGAGCCTATCCGGGTGCCATGCCTTTATCATTTCAGCAATTCGCCGGCGAATGGGATGCGGCGCTGGACGTCGACGACCGCTACCGGGCGCTCATCGAGTTCGGCCGCACCCTGCCGCCCATGGACCCGGCGCTGAAGACACCCGCCACCAGGGTTCCGGGCTGCTCGGCCGACGTCTGGGTCTATCCGCTCGCCGACGGCGACCGGCTGCATTTCCACGCCGACAGCAATGCCGACATCACGCGCGGCGTTGTCGCGCTGATCGTGAGCCTGGTGGACGGAAAGACCGCCCCCGAGATCATGGAGACCGCAATCGAAGCCGAGCTCGAGGCGCTGGGCCTGAGACGGCACCTGTCGGCCAACCGCACCCAGGGCGTGCCCAACATGATCGCCCGGGTCAGGCAAGCTGCAGCCCGGCTTGCCGCATGAGCGACCCGGACGTTTCCGCCGACGACCGGCTGCGGCGCTATGTCGACAGGTTCATGTCGGCCGTCCCGCATCTGCAGGCGCTGGGCATCGGCTTCGTCGCGATGGGCGACCGCTGGGTCGAGCTGCAGATGCCCTATGCCCCCCAGCTGGTGGCCTACCCCGAAACCGGCGTGATCGCGTCGGGTGCGGTGTTCAGCCTGATGGATTCGGCTGCCGGCTTCTCGGTGCTGGTGGCGCACGGCAAGATCGAGCCACACGCCACGCTCGATCTGCGCTGTGACTATCTGCGACCTGCCGAGCCTGGCAAGACAGTGATCGGCCGGGCGGAATGCTACAAGATGAGTCGCCGGGTCGCCTTCGCGCGGGGCATCGCCCACGATGGCGACCCCGGCCATCCGATCGCCCATGTGGCCGGCACCTTCATGTTCACGGCAAGCACATGAGCAGCGCCGTGATGCCGCCCTATGCGGCGCTGCTCAACCTGCGGCGGGAAGGCGAACGGATGGTCATGCCGTTCCAGACGATGCTGATCGGCTCGCCCGGACGGCTGCACGGGGGCTCGGTAGCCGGCCTCATAGAAATCGCGGCCAATCTGGCTGTTCGCGATGCGCTTGCCGAAGAGGCCGCGACACTGAAGCCGATCAACGTCACGGTCGACTATCTGCGCGAAGGCGCGATGGAGGACACCTCGGCCCAGGCCTTCATCCAGCGGCTCGGCCGGAGGGTCGCCAATGTCCGGGTCGAAGCGTGGCAGACAGACCGGGCCCGGCTGATCGCGGCGGCGCGGATGAACATCCTGATCCTTCGCGATCCTGCGCCGAAAGGGTGAAGTTCAGCGACCGGGCGCGCGCGCTGCAACCGCATCGGGGACGGAGTCGCTGAAGTAGCCATCGATGCCGGCGTCGAGAAAGGCCCGGATTTCCGCTACCGCCTTGCCGCGCGCGACGGCGCCGTCGCCAAGCTGCAGATCCGCCGGCAGGAAATAATTCTCGGGCCGGAAGGTCCAGACATGCAGCTTCAGCCCGGCGGCATGTGCGTCGGCGACAAGGCGTGTGGGCTTGCCGAGCCGGTCTGCAGCATCGCGCGGGATCACCAGCGCCTTCTCTACCCCGATCCCGTCCACATGCCGGGAAAGCGCCTTCAGCCCGGCCGGGGTCAGCATCCGGCGATAGCTGGTGCCCGGCCGGTCGGGCGGGCCGCCTTCGGCTGCCACCAGCTGGATAAGACTGAGGTCGGTTCGCTGGCGCAGCGCCTCCAGGTTGCCGGCCTCGAAGCTCTGGATGAAGACAGGGTCGGCCCTGGTTCGATAGCCGGCGCGGCCCAGCGCGGCAAGAAGGGGCTCCTCCAGCGGCAGGCCCAGCGCCCGGAAGTGACCCGGGTGCTTGATTTCGGGGTAGATGCCGATGCGCCGACCGGTGCGGGCTTCCTCTGCCTTCACCAGCGCCAGGATTTCCGCGAAGCTCGGCACAGCCTCCTTCCCGTCGAAGGCAGTGTTCGCAGGCCGCAGTTGCGGCAGCCGCTCGCGGGCGCGCAGGGTCTTCAGCTCGGCAAGCGTGAAGTCCTCGGTGAACCAGCCCTCGACAGCCACGCCGTCGATTGTCTTGCGCGTGCGGCGGGCGGCGAATTCCGGCCGATCCACGATGTCGGTTGTGCTGGAAATCTCGTTCTCGTGCCGGGCCACCAGCTGCCCGTCCCGTGTGGCCACCAGGTCGGGCTCGATGAAATCGGCCCCCTGTTCGATGGCGAGCTTGTAGGCCATCAGCGTGTGCTCGGGCCGGTCGGCCGATGCGCCGCGATGCGCAATGATGATCGGGGCAGGCGGGGCAGGGCTGGCCATGGCACCTGATGCACCCAGCAACAGGGCGATGGCCAGCCCGAACCGCATCAGAAATCCTTCCGCAGCGTCAGGAACCACTGCCGCGGCGCGCCGGCCAGCAGCGTCTGGTTGTCGCCCGCATTGCCGAAGCCGTTGGACCCGATCGTCGCTACATAGGCCTCGTCGAACAGGTTGGTGACGCTGGCCTGGATGGCAAAGCCCTGCAGCAGCCCCTCGCCGCCGAAGCGCCAGCCGATCGAGCCATCGACAAGGGCGCGCGCGCCGACCGACTGGTCGTTGGTGAAGGTGAAGAAGCGTTTCGACATGTAGCTGAGCCCGGTCCGCGCGAAGAACCCGGTTTCGGGATCATAGGCGACATCGAGCTGCACGATATTCTCGGGCGCATCCACCACGGTCCGGCCGCTGATGTCGGCAATCACTGCCCCGGCAGCGTTCACCACATCGTCGCGATAGGTGGAGCGGTTGAAGCTGTAGCTGCCGAACAGGGTGAGGTCGTCCGTCAGCAGGAAGGACAGGCCGAACTCGAGGCCCAGCGAACGCACCGAGCCGACATTCTGCAGGACGGACGGGTTGCCGATGATGCCGGCGCCTGCCGGCAGCGCAAGCAGCCGGTTCGCGAAATCGACATAATAGGCAGCCGCCACGCCGCGCAGCGCCCCGTCGCCGAAGCGCAGGCCGCCTTCGATGGTGGTCGATGTTTCGGGGCGGAGCGTGTCGCGGATTGCGTTGAATCCAGCCTGGGTGGTCGAGAAGGGCCCGCCTGTCGCGGACGAGGTGAGGGCCCGCCGGTTTTCGGTATAGTTGGCGAACAGCTCGTTGCGGTCGTTGATCCGGTACACCACGCCGGCCTGCGGCAGGAACCAGTCGCTCGACGAGATGTTGCCCGACGCCGGATTGGCGCCGGTGCGCACATCCACCCGCGACGCGTTCGAAACGGACTGCCCCTTGAACCCGAAGCTCAGCGTGAAGGCATCGCTGATCGTCCACTGGTCCTGCAGATAGATCTGCAGGGTCTCCGTGTTGAAGTCCATCCGCCACTGGGTGAAGAAGGGATCGGTCTGGAACGCGCGCGTACGGCGCGACGGCTCGGCCGCATTGTCCAGCCCATAGAAGCGGCGGCCCTGCGTGAAATCATTGGTTTCCGCCCAGAAGCCGGCGCTGATCGCATGGGCGCCCAGCGTGAGGTTGGTATCGAACACCAGGCCGAAGCGCTGGATGTCGTACTCGGTGGTGCGGATCGAGATGGGCGCGCCGCCGGGAGTTGCCACATAGGGGGTGAACCAGAGGCCCTGGCCGCCGTTGCTGTGGAAATAGGGATGCAACGACACGTTGAGGTTGGAGGTTACCTGAGCCTCGAGCCGGATGCCGGCAATCCAGTCCTGCCGGAGGCCGGAGCCAGCGAAATAGGCATCGTCGACGGTTTCGATCGGGGCCGGAAACACCGTTCCGGCAGCCGGGTTGGACGGCGGCCCGCCCACGTCGCCACGGTTCTGCGCGATCTGGGCAACTCGGACAGCCGTTGCCCAATCCGGGGCGAAATTGTCCCAGTTCAGGCCCAGCCGGCCGATCATGTCGAGGCTGAGATCCTGGTAATCATTCTCGCGGCGGTCTGAATAGTTCACGAAGGCGGTGATCTTGGTGCTGTCGGACACGTCGGCAACCAGGCGGGCGTTGACCTGGTGCTGGACCTGCCGGCCCTGGCCCTTCCATTTGCCGGCATCGAGCAGCGCATAGCTGAGCGAGCCCCGGAAGATGCCAAAACTGCCGCTGTCGACGCGTCCGAACAGGCGGACGGTGTCTTCCGCGCCGTAGGTGCCATTGGCCGCATAGCCCGCATCGGCCTCCGGATCGCGGCTGATGAACTCGACCGTGCCGCCAAGGTTCGAACTGCTCGCAGTGCTGAGCGCCCCGGCCCCCTGCGAAACCCGCGTGACCGCGATATTGTCGGCGATTATCGCGCGGCTGACATGGAGGCCGTTGGTGTTCCCGTAGCTCATGTCGCCAAGCGGAATCCCGTCCAGCGTGAAGCCAAGCTGGTTCTGGTTGAAGCCGCGGATGGTGATCCGGGTGGACCATTCATAGGCGCCGAACGGGTCGGCCGACTGGAAATTCACGCCCGGCAGGCGCTCGATTGCCTTGAACGGGCTGGACCCGGGCGCGAGCAGGCGGATCTCGTCGGCCCCGATTTCGCTGACCTGCCGGGTCGAGCCCTGGCCGAACACGGTGATGGTTTCGGCAACCTCGGGCGCTTCGCCGACGACGGGCGTGGATTGGGCAAACGCTGGAACGGCTGCTGCGCTGGCAAGAAGCAGAGCGCGCGCGAAAATCTGGTGCATGTTGGACCCCCTGGTCGGCTTGAGACGGGGGGCTGGTTGACAGTGCCCGGTTTCGACTTCGCGTCTTCGAAGTGACGGAAGTGTTGCGCCATGATTACGGAAATATGGCGTTGCAGCGCGGCCACAGGGGGCCGGTCAGTCCTTGCGGCCCATCTCCACCATGGTGCGCGCGGCCTCGGCAAACTTCCGCGCGGCGTCCTCGTCCTTGGTCGGCAGTTCCCTCGGCTGCGGCACGGCGATGCCGCGCTGCACCGCGGGTCGCCCGGCGACCGCGCGGTGCCAGCGCGCCATATGCTCGAACGGCTCGGGATCGACGCCCGACCATTTCGCCGTGCGGGTCCAGCACCAGTTGGCGATATCGGCGATGGAATAGTCGCCGGCCAGCCACTCATTGTCTGCCAGGTGCCGGTCCAGCACGCCGAACAGGCGCTTCACCTCGCCATGATAGCGGTCGATCGCGGGCTGGATCCGCTCGGGGAAGTAGCGGTAGAACACGTTGGCCTGGCCCATCATCGGGCCGATGCCCCCCATCTGGAACATCAGCCACTGGATAACGCGGCTGCGGCCCTGCATGTCGGCTGGCATCAGAAGCCCTGTCTTTTCTGCAAGATAGATCAGGATGGCGCCGGATTCGAACACCGAAAATCCGCCGTCGACGATGGCCGGAATTCGCCCGTTCGGATTGAGCTTCAGGAATGCCGGCGATTTCTGCTCGCCCGCCACCAGGTTCACCGGGTGAACAGTGTAGGGCAGGGCCATTTCTTCCAGCGTAACCGAGACCTTGTGGCCGTTCGGAGTGGCTGCGGTGTAGAGTTCGATCATCGCGTGCCTTTCGGTTGGTTCCGACGATCTAGTCGGCCCACCGGGGCTGGCAACCCGCTAAACGGTCACTCCTTGGCCTGCACGCCGTCGAGGGCAGGCCCGCGCGGGGTCCGCCTGTCGGTCACCACCATGCTGCACGCGCTGCAGGCAACGGCACCGGCCTGCGCAAACCAGCGGCAGCCGCTGCGAAGGAAGCAGCGCGGCAGCGGCGCGGCGCGCGGCGTCTCCATTTCGGTGAGGACGCGCTCGATCACGCCGCAGCCGCTCCCGGTCCACTGGGCGCAGCGCCCCTCCTGGCAGGTGCCGGCAAAGCGGAAGCGCCGCTCGGGCGGACCGTTTGCGGAAACGGCTTCCACGAACGCCTCCGTCACCGCAATGGGCGTGCCGAGCCGATGCACTGTCCCTGCGGTCACTTGCCCGTAGAGCAGGTTCCCCGGCTCGGCGCGCGCACTGGGACAGGCAAGCGCCGGCATGTCGCTGTCCATCCTCATCTCATCAACGGCCAGCCGTAAACCGCTGGATTTCCTTGATATTGACTTCGAACTCGGGGAGGACGGCGCGATCCCGAAGCGTCTTGATCCAGATGCCATACCATTCCGGGTTGCGCATGCGGACCGGGTCGAACACCGCAAAGGGTTCGTCCATGGCGGAATCCAGCCTGGAAATCTCTGCTAGGGCAGCCGCTTGCAGGGCATTGCTGATACGACGCCTTGCGGCATCGTCCAGCTTCAGATCGCCCAGATCCACGACGAATCGATTGCTCATCCTCTGTCTCCCTCAGTTCAACGCAAGCGCACCCGCCTGCCGTCGGGATGACATAGTGCTGCGGAATACCCCGGTATTGGAGGGAATCGACAAAAACAGTGGCAGACGATATGACAAAGGTTAACGAATACAACCCGTTCCGGTTCACCGGTCTGGATGAAAGTGCTGATATACTGACTCAGCAGTCGCCTGGTTGATTCCAGGGGCCTTCAGCAGGTCCTCGAGTGCTGCGCCCTTGACGGCTCTTGCCGAACCGAAGTGCATCAGCAGTGCCTTCTTGCGCGCCGGTCCGATTCCGGGCACCTCGTCCAGTGTCGAAACTGTCAGGGCCTTCTGGCGTTTTGTGCGGTGTGCCCCGATTGCAAAGCGGTGCGCCTCGTCGCGCAGGCGCTGCAGGAAGAACATCAGCGGGTCGTTCGGGGGCAGGGTGCGCTCGCTGCCGTCGGGAAAATGAAACACCTCGCGGCCGGCGTTCCGATCCGGTCCCTTGGCAACGCCCACGAACGGCACGCCCTCCACCTTGAGCTCCGCGAGCGCCGAGGCCACTGCCGATACCTGCCCCTTGCCGCCGTCGATCAGCAGCAGGTCCGGCCAGTCCTCTCCACCGTCGGGCTGCTCGGCCTGCAGGCGGACAAAGCGCCTGGTCAGCATGGCGCGCATCATCGCAAAATCGTCGCCGGGCACCAGGTCGGCTGTCTTCATGTTGAACTTGCGATACTGCGATTTTGCGAACCCTTCGGGCGTCGCCACCACCATCGCGCCCAGCGCGCTGGTGCCCTGGATATGGCTGTTGTCGTAGATCTCGATCCGCTCCGGTGCCCCGGCCAGGCCCAGGAAATCCGCGAGCGCGTGCAAGTTGCGCCGCTGCGTGGTCGACTCCGCCAGCCGGCGATCGATGGCGTCCCGGGCATTGCGTTCGGCCTGTTCCACCAGCCGCTTCATGTGTCCGCGCTGCGGCACCCTTATTTCCACCTTGTGGCCGGCCCTCTCGCCAAGCGCCTCGGCGACCAGCTCAGCCTCTGCAATGGGCCGATCCAGCAGGATGCAGCGGGCCGGGGCGAGATCCGCATAGAATTGCCCCAGGAACGCCGACAGGATTTCGGGCTCCGGCACATCGCCGACATGTGTGGGGAATACAGCGCGATGTCCCCAGTTCTGTCCGCTTCGTATGAAGAAGATCTGCACGCAGGCAATGCCATCCCGCATGGCCAAGGCGATCACGTCGGCCTCGATGCTGTCGGTCTCGGCGTTGATCGCCTGGCTGCCCTGGATTGCGGTCAGCGCCTTCAGCCGGTCGCGCAGCACGGCTGCCAGCTCGTAATCCTGCGCGGCAGCAGCCTCGGCCATGCGCAGCCCCAGCTTTTTCTGCACCTGATGGCTTCGCCCGGTCAGGAAGCTGCGCGCATCCTCCACCAGCTCGGCATAGCCGGCGGTGTCGATCCGCCCGGTGCAGGGGGCCGAACAACGCCGAATCTGGTGCAGCAGGCAGGGCCGGGTGCGGTTTGCCATGTAACTGTCGGTGCAGGATCGCAGCAGGAACACTTTCTGCAGTGCGTTCAGCGTGGTGTTGACCGAACCGGCCGAGGCGAAGGGGCCGAAATACTGGGTCTGCGGCCGCCGCGCGCCCCGGTGTTTGGAAAGCCTCGGAAAGCCCGTGCTCTCGTCCACCGCGATGAAGGGGAAGCTCTTGTCGTCGCGCAGAAGCACATTGTAGGCGGGCCGGAAGCGCTTGATCAGCTGGGCTTCCAGCAGCAGCGCCTCCGCCTCGGATCGGGTGACGACGATCGTCATGCTGCGGGTCTGGGCAACCATCCGCTGCAGGCGGCGCGGAAGGCGCGCCACCTGCGTGTAGCTTGCCACGCGGTTCTTGAGCGTGCGCGCCTTGCCGACATAGAGCACCTGATCGTTGGCATCAAGCATCCGATAGACGCCCGGTTCTGCCGGCAGGGTCTTCAGCGTGTTCCGGATCGCGGCGACGCCGGTGTCCAGATCCGGCCGGCTGCCCTTCACCGCACGGGTGGCGGCCGCTTCGGCGAAACGGTCGGGGCTTCCGGGCAACTGGCTGGCGGGTGGGCGGGGCATAGGCCGTGCGATATGGGCCCGCGGGCTTGCCCGCAACAGGGCAGACAGCGGGCTGGCCCGCAACAGGGGAGACAGCGGGCTTGCCCGCAACAGGGCATCACCCCGGCAGCAGGGTGATGCTAAGCCTGCGGTTGCGGGGGTCCATCGGATTTTCCGGGTTCATCGGCTCCGTGTCGGCGACGCCTTCCAGCCGGGAAAAGCGCTCGTCGGGGATTCCGGCCTGGGAAAGCGCCACGCGGGTCGCCTCCGCTCGGGCAGCTGAAAGGGTCCAGTTGTTCTCAGCCGCCTGCCGCCCGGGCGCGGTGAAGGGCTGCGCATCGGTATGCCCGCGAATGGCGATCCGGTGCGGCAGGCCGTCGATCGTCTGGGCAACCAGCTCGATCAGCAGGCGCGCCCGCGGGTGCATCGCGTTCGTGCCGCTGGCAAACATCGAATACTCCGCCTTGTCGATCAGCTCGATCCTGATCCCCTCCGGCGTGCGCGACAGGCGAACCTGGCCGGCCAGGTCCTTCAGGCCGGGATCGCGCTCCATCCGGCGGCGCAGCTCGGATTCGATCTTGCGCAGTTGCCCGTCGTCCGATCGCGCGGGTGCGCGCGCCCCGCTGGCGGCCTGGAAAGGGGCCGACGCCAGCACGCCGGCCCGGTTCGCATAGGCCGCAATGCCGTTGGGCTCCTCGATCGATCGGCCCTGCAGCAGCCCGTTGGAGCCGCCCGACGTGGTCGATTCCATCACCGTCGGCGCAAAATAGTCGGCAAGCCCCTTGCGCTGGTCTTCGTTGGTCGCGCCCAGCAGCCACATCAGCAGGAAGAAGGCCATCATCGCCGTCACGAAATCGGCATAGGCCACCTTCCAGGCACCGCCATGATGCCCGCCATGCCCCTTGGCCTTGATCTTCTTGATCAGGACTTCGGGTTCGGGAAGTGTCCCCATCGAGGTCATCTCACTTCGACCTCAGGCCTTCGAACACTTCGCTGAACGGGGGCTGGTTGGCCGGCCGGATCGCCGTGCGCGCCGTTTCCAGCACGATCGGCTGGGGCTGGTTGCGCAGGCTGGCCAGAATCACGCGCCGCACCACCTGGTAAATCTCGGCGTCCGCCTCTAGAATGGCCTTCAGCCGGGTCGCCATCGGCCCCACCATGCCATAGGCCAGAAGCACCCCCAGGAAGGTGCCGACAAGCGCCGAGCCGATCATGCCGCCCAGAACGGCGGGCGGCTGGTCAATCGATCCCATGGTTTTCACGACACCCAGAACGGCCGCCACGATCCCCAGCGCCGGCAGCGCATCCGCCAGCGACTGCAGTTGCTCGGCTGGCCCCATTGCGTCGTGGTGATGGGTCTCGATCGCCGTATCCAGCACATCCTCGATCGCAACCGAGCTCACCGTGCCCGTGCTGACCACCAGCAAGCGAAGCGTGTCGCAGACCAGATGCACAAAGAAATGATCGTCCCGCAGTTTGGGATATTCCGCCCACAGCGCAGAGGATGACGGGTTTTCCACATGCGGTTCCACCGCGACTGCGCCTTCGGATTTCAGCAGCCGCATCAGCTTCACGGTCAGGAAGATGGCGCCCAGATAGTCGCCCTTGTCGAAGCGGGGCCCCTTGATGATCCGGCCGAAGCCGCCACCCAGCTGCTTCAGCGACCCCATGTCGTTCGAAACGATCAGGGCACCGATCGCCGCCCCGCCGATGATCAGCATCTCGAACGGCAGCGCCTTCAGCACCGGCGTCAGCGATCCGCCCGAAATGGCAAAGCCACCGAACACCATCACCAGCAGCACGACGAGTCCGACGATGGCCATCATGCGCGGCGTGCTCCTGGGCTGCGGAAAGACTGGTTGCCCGGCCTGCTACGGCCCAGGCGCGTTACGCTTTAGATGCGTGCCGGGTCAGCCGAGCCTGTCGAACAGCGTCCCGTCGTAGATGCGCACGAAACTGCCCTGCGCCGCCTCCAGCGTGATCTTCAGCGCGTCGAGCCTCGCGATCGCATCCGTCAGGTCCAGCCCCTTTGCATCGGCCAGCGCCTCCGCCAGCTGCAGCCCGGAGTTTGCCAGCCGCTCCGTTTCATCCTCCAGCCGCGCCATGCCGGCCCCGATGCGCGCCTGCCCGTCCAGCAGCCGGTTGGTCGCCGCCTCCAGCCGGATGAGCGTATCCTGGAAGCCGGCTGCCCGCGCCTCGGGCTCCGGCTCGGCAAG
>BBPD01003518.1_pt1 | contig 12338 bp, 11 predicted proteins | sample 1344911 | NCBI WGS metagenome assembly BBPD01 (sample SAMD00019088, study PRJDB2971) | groundwater metagenome | biome: freshwater biome; feature: mineral spring; material: ground water | place: USA: CA, Sonoma | collected 2011-09 | depth surface m
TCCCTGAATCTATCTGTCCGACTTCCATTGAAGCACAACAGATGGTTATAAGCGTAGTCACTGTGTTGGAGCAAGAACTCGCCCCATTGATGACCACAATCTCAATTGCTTGTGTCTAATATTGTGATATAATATGTGTAGCACGTTGTTCATAAGAACGTCAATGTAGGCATTAAGATAACCCTTCTTTTCCAACGCTGATAGCTTCAATTCTGAGGGCTCTCAGCTACGGTAGAGGTTTAGAGCCAGAGCGGAACATCCGTTGAATAGTGAACGGGGAAAAGGAATTCTTAAGCATCTTTGCCAAATGACCAGGAGGTTTGATCAGGGTCTCTGTGACTTAGGATATGAGGTTATAGTGAGCGACCATCGTATTGTCCCGTTAATGGTAAGGGACACCGGGAAGACCGTCAATCTGGTAAATTATCTTATGCAGCAAGGCATTCTCGCTACGGGTCTTGGCTATCCGATTGTTCCCCGAGGTGATGAGGAGATCAGGTTCCAAATCAATACTGATCACACCCCCGATGATATTGATTACACCTTAGAGGTGCTAAAAGAGTATATAGAGAAATGTTAAAATGTCGGATCACGCGTTTGACGAGATTCGAAGACTTAAAATTACTCAGTAGGTGTTGAATATTATAACACTCTACAAGCACCCTCCCCAGTTTTCTCCCTTCTGGTAACGTGGCAGATACTGAATCACGTCTCGCAAAAACGGTGACATCTCCAGATCAGCTCTATATCGGTTTCTACCACTGACCTGAAGACCAAGCCGTTTTGCTTGATCTGGGGCTATTGAATCGGCGCGGGACAATACTAAAGTCCTCTTAGATCTTGTGATGGAAACGTAGAAGAGCCTCCGCTGTTCTTCCTTAAACTCCAAGTCTGTGCCTGGATATTCTTCACGGCGACTTCCTGGAATAGCCTCGTTACAGAGGCCGATTACATATACATGATCAGCCGTGACTCCTTTAGCTCCCCACAAAGTGGCAACCTGGAGATCAGATGTCTCATCAGGCACAAAAGGCTCACGGGTTGCGATTTGATACCTGAGTCTGCGTGCAACTTCCTTTAGCTGCTCTTGGGCCGTAGACTCTAAGTTATCGCTTTGCAGCTCTTGGCAGATGTAGCATGCTTTGGTTAAGGCCAATTCCATATCAAGCCTCGCCGTCTTAGGGTCAGGCGATTGGTCAACACTCCATCTGTTGGCTTCGAATATCTCTTTCAGCAATACCAGAGCTTCTTCGCCATCCCATTGCAGTTGGATCTTGAGTTCCACAAATCGATTTGCACGCTCCCAAAGTTTGGTGCCTCCCTTGCCTGCTGGTTTGCTAGGGCTGTTGGCAAGTTGTTGGACCGCCGCTTCGGTAATCTCATCATTGCATGCAGTCAGGAATTTGAGGTATGCATCTGCATTTCGTTCAGGAGCCTTAAATTTCTTACCATCAGCAGAATTTTGATACCCAAGCCAGGCTCTCCAAGTTGGTGCATCAGGATCCACAAGAAGGCAGAAGTAAAGAAAAGCCTCACGTACAATCCAAGTTTCCAAAAGACTTTCTGAAAAGCTGAGATCAATTTTTAGCTGTGGATCCAGCCTAGAAATCTCTTCTCGCAGCCGATAGCCAAACTGGCGACGCGTGACCATAGCAAGATGTACAAGATGGTCATCTTGTGGATCTTGTGGATGTGCGTGAATGTTATCTACTATGGCCTTCGCCATCCCATTCGCTTCGGACTCCCATGATTTCCAGACCACGACATGAAGGTTAGCCGCGACTTGGCTCCCCGACGTCATTTTCTCAGTATTATACAAACCCATCAACTGATTTGCCGCATGCACAATCTCCTTGGGGCAGCGTTGACATTCAGTCATCGCGATGTCTTTAACAATGCCGCCTGACGGGATGAGAAGTTCTTCTATTTTGGAAAGCCCATCTTTGTCATTACCCCGAAATTTATATATGGACTGCCGAGGGTCTCCAAGCGCCACGAATTTACCACCTGTGCCTCTAAGTTTGAGAACCAGCTTCTGCTCGCAAGGTGTCAGATCTTGAAATTCATCAACTATTACATGGCTATAAGTTTGGTCTCCGAAATCACCGCCATGCAATTTATCCAGAAGAAGAGCGGGGAGGTCACTAATGAGTTGTGCGTGATGCCGCGTTAGCCACTGCTGAACGGCCTGCCATAGTTGCATATCTTCCCGGTGCTTTGCTTCATGATCGCGAAGTGCCTGCTCTGTCCTTTTGTAAGTTTTATATTTCTGGCAGAGAACGGGATACTCAGACCGGACATCGTAAATCATGGCTTCCTGCTCATGGGGAAGAAGAATCCGCAGATGAGTCCTAATTACTTTTAAACACAGGGCATGAACTGTTTGTATGAGGGGCTTACCGTTATCAGGAAAATTTGCTAAGCGCTCATCAATGTCCTTTTGTAACTGTTTCGCAATCACACGATTGAATGCGACCACCAGAACTTGGCTACCAGGAACATTAAGCCCTTGAGGATGGAGGATACGTTGAACGCGCCTGACCAATCCAAAAGTCTTGCCAGTCCCGGGACCTGCCTCCACCCGAATTATGTCATCATCAAGGTCAATGATGGGAAGTACCTCCGTTCCTCGGATGTCTTCATGCCAAGGATTAGTATGGTTTTGAGAATCCATTCAAACCTCTTGTTGCTTTTCAATCAACCATGACGCAAGCGAACGCCCTGGTTCAGCGGCGGCGCGTTGCGCCGTCCGCTGCATCCGGCTGTTATGACGGGCCGCGCCCATCGTCTGTCTCGTATCCCGCAATCAGTGCATCGTGCAGTTGGCGAATACTGGCATACTGCTTGTGCCCAGCCAAGCTGGCAAGGTCGCACGCAAGGCAGATGTCGATATCTTTCTGCGACAGGTAGTTGCCAAATTCCGCTGCTTCTTCCATGGGTCACGCCTCCGGCGGGACTTGCTCGTCCTCGCCCCAGACGCGGGTGAGGGTGGCCTGGATCTTCTTCTCGAAGCGCTGAATCAGCTCGCGGTTGGCCGTGACGAGGGCTTGCTCGGCTTCGATCTCGGCGACGATAGATTGCTGCGTGGCGAGGGGTGGCAGGGGGAACCAATTTGGAATTACGAAATGAGAATTACGAATTGGCATCACTCTTTTCCTTGGTAGACTTTTGTATGGCGGCGATGATGCGGCAGATTTCTTCCGCGTCGGCGTGGATGCTCTCGAACTGCGCGGCGGTCAGGTAATCGGTGTCTTTGAGCAGGCGTAGCCAATAGGAGGTTTCCCGTGCCTCTTTGTAGGCGATGGCAAGCTTGGCAACGAAGTCCGCCCGAGACTGTCCGCCAATGGCTTCCTCCACATTGGCGCCGATGCTCGTTCCGCAGCGCAGTACCTGCTTGGACAAGACGTATTCCTTCTTCTCTGTCGACAAGTGCTGATAAAGCCGCACGATTCGAACGGCGAGTGCATAGCTCTTCGTTTGGATGATGTTCTCAGTCTTCATCGCCGTCCCAAACCTTGCTCACCGCCTTGGTAATCTTCTCGCGGCATTTCGTAATTTGTAATTCGTAATTCCTAATTTCCTCCTGGTAGCCCTCGATCTCAGCCACGATCTCCTTCTGCACATCCAGGGGCGGGAGGGGGATTTGGATCTCTCCAACCGCTGCTGGGTTGGCACGGGAGAGTGAACCGCCGACCCCAGTAATCGTCTGCATGAAGGGCACGTGGAAGAAATCCGAAATGAGAACTTGACGAAGAAACTCGGGCACAACCTCATCGCTCGCAAAGACGATCCACTCGGTCGACGCAAGCTGTCGCCGACCGTCCGCATTCTCGCGAACCACCCATCCTCGGCGGATGTGCGGGATGATGCGTGACAACAAAACGTCGCCAGGAGCGACAAGCTTCTTTTGGGACCCGATTTCTCCGCCGCGCAGCAATTCCGTCCGCCCCGCGTCAAAAGCAGGAATGCTCCACAACTCGAACAACTCGTCGGGAGTGTTTCGAGGATCGACGGTCTTTACTCCCTCTTTCATGAATCGCCGAACTGGCACCAGCGGGTAAGTTGAGGTTGATGCAACCCTCTCCCGATACCGCTCCCCGCTCAGGTTGTATTCACCATTCGCGGCGATCTTCTCCTTCGGCACGACCAGGCCGAGGGTGGGCTGCAATTCCTCAAGCGGTTCGCGTGCGCGGAGTTTGGCGAGATATTCGGCAAGCTCAGCCGCGACCTGCGGCAGGTCATTCTTTTCGATGGCGCGGCGTTGTGCGCCGAGGTTGAAGCCGTCGTTCTCGACTTTGAAAAAGGCGATAGTGTTACTCTTCTTAGCCAGCGACTTGTCGAGGATGAGGATCGAGGTCTTGACGCCGGAATAGGGATTGAACACGCCCGCCGGGAGGGAGACGACAGCGACGAGAAACTCCTCCACCAGCATCTGCCGCAGTTGTTTGTATGCGTTCTGGCTCTGAAAGATGATGCCCTCGGGCACGATGATGCCGGCACGACCGCCAGGGGTCAGGTGCTCGGCCATGTAGTCCACGAACAGCACCTCGCTGCGCTTGGATTGCACAGAAAAGCGCTTGTGCGGCTTGATGCCACCTTTCGGCGACATGAAGGGTGGATTGGCGAGGATCACATCGGCGAGCTCGTTCCACTTGTCCTCGGAGGTGAGGGTGTCGTACTCGTCAATGTGCGGATCCGTGAAGCCGTGCAGGTAGAGGTTCACCAGCGACAGGCGCACCATGTCGGGCGAGATGTCGTAACCCTTGAAGTTCTTCGCGAGGCGACCCTTGTCGTCCGGCGTCAGGGTGGAGTCCCCGTTGGCGTCGGTGTTGGCGCGAAGGATGTGCTTGTAGGACGAGATCAGGAACCCAGCGGTGCCGCAGGCGGGGTCGAGGATGGCCTCGTTCTTCTTCGGGTCGACGATCGCAACGATGAAGTCGATGATGTGGCGCGGCGTGCGGAACTGCCCGGCATCGCCCTGCGAATCGAGAACGGAGAGCAGATACTCGAAGGCGTCGCCGAGGCGTTCGGAGTGATCGTATTCGAACTCGCCGATGATCTTGAGGAAAGCGCGCAGGGTCTCCGGGTCGCGATAAGGCAGATAGGCGTTCTTGAAGATCGCGCGGAAGAGAGGTGGAATGCCGGGGTTCTCCGGCATCTTCGTAATGGCCTCGGCGTAGAGTTTCAGGATCTCGTGGCCGCCGAGCCCGGAACGCATCAGCTTTGCCCAGCCGTAGCGGGCGAATTCGCCGGCGAAGAACTTGCGCTTGCCGCCGAGCTCTTCACTCTCAGCGTCCATGTCGTCCATGAACTTGTAGATCAGGGCAATGGTGATCTGCTCGACCTGCGATTTTGGATCAGGCACCTTGCCTACAAGGATATCGCGGGCGGTGTCGATGCGGCGTTTGGTTTCGGTGTCGAGCATACAATTCCTTTATTTACATGGATGGGCAGGATAGACAAGATAAGAATCAATCCTGTTCATCCTGCTTATCCATATTCTATTTTCTCAGGCGGCGAACTGGTTCAACGAGACGTAATCCTTGACGTAATCGGGAATGAGGAAGCGGTACTTCTCTGGCACAGCGCGGAAGTCGCGGGTGGAGAAGAACGGGTTGGTGGCCAGGTCGGTGAACTGCTTGCTCTCGATGATGTGGCGCACCTGGCCGCTGATGACGTAGGCTTTGAAGTAGGTCTTGATGGCCGGGATGGCTTTGGCCTCTTTGGGCTTGCAGTCGGTAACGAACTTGGCGAACTCCTCTTCCAGCAGCTCGTCCTTGGACTTGAAGCGCGGGATGAGGCCGAAGATCTTCTCCATGATTTCGCGCAAGCTCAGGAGACGGTCCACGGCGGCGGCCTTGCGAAGCTTGTCGAGGGTGTAGTACTCCTTGGGCTTGTCGAAGACCTTGCGGTTCACGTAGTCGATAACTCGGTCCCATTGACCGGCTTCGACGGCGGCAACAATGGTCTCGTTCTCGCGCACGGTGTCCTCGAATTTCTCGAAGAACATGCGGTCGATCTTCATCCCTTCGTAGCCGATGGTCTCCTCCTTGACCATGGAGAGGATGTCGGCGCCCAGGTGCTCGTAGGTGCCGCCGACCACCACCGGGCCTTCGCCGCCTTCCCCCTCCCTGCCTTTGCCTTTGGGCAGGGGAAGCTTCAGCACCTCGTCGTAGTTGAACTCCTCCTCAAAGTATTCGCAGTTGGCGAAGAAGTCGAAGAGCTTGAAGGTGGTCTTTTGTGGCTGCGAGACGCCATCCTTAAGACTGTCGTCGAAGAGCTGTTCGAGGAAGTTGTGATTGCGGGTGCCGCGCCCCTTGATCTGAATGAAGTCCGTCGGAGAGAAGATCGGACGGATGAGGCCGAGATTGAGGATGTCGGTGCAGTCGTATCCCGTGGTCATCATGCCAACCGTTACGCAGACGCGCGCCTTGCTGGTCTTGTAGGCGGGCAGGAAGTTGGCAGAGCCGAGCAGGTTGTTGTTGCTGAAGTTGATGCTGAACTGCTGGGCGTCTGGGATCTGCGAGGTGACCTGCACGGCAAAGTCGGATTGGTACTTGCCGGGGAACATGCGGTCGGCCATCTGGTTGAGGATCTGCGCCAGCTTCGCGGCGTGGTTCTGACTGACGGCAAAGATGATGGACTTACCGATCTCACCGCTCACCGGATCGCGCAGGGCGTTCTCCAGGAAGGTCTTGCATAAAAGCTGGTTGGTGGCGTCGGCGAAGAAGCGCTTCTCGAACTCCCGCTGTTTGAAGGCCTCCCGTTGGTCTTCGCCCATGTCGTCGGTAAACGCGACCACGAAGCCATCTTCGGAGAGCAGCTCGGTGGTGATCTCGGTGCGGGCATCGACGATGGTGGGGTTGATGAGGTAGCCATCCTTCACGCCATCAAGCAGCGAGTAGCGGAAGGTGGGTTGGCTGTCTTCGCAGCCAAAAGTGCGGTAGGTGTCGAGCAGCAGACGGCGCTCGAATTCGCGCGGGTCCCGAATGGTAGGCTTGGCCTTGTCGAGCTTCTTGAGGTAGTCCCGAGGCGTGGCGGTGAGGCCGAGCTTATAGCCGATGAAGTAGTCGAAGACGGCGCGGGCGTTGCCGCCGATGGAGCGGTGGGCTTCGTCGGAGATGACCAGGTCGAAATCGGTCGGCGAAAAGAGCCGCTGGTACTTGTTGTTGAAGAGCAGCGACTGCACCGTGGTAACGACGATTTCCGCATGCCGCCAGTCGTCGCGGTTCTCCTTGTAGATCACCGTCTGAAAGTCGGCGGACAGCAGCGCCGCGAAGGTCTTCTTGGCCTGATCCTCCAGCTCAAGGCGATCAACCAAAAAGAGGACGCGCCGGGCGTTGCGGGAGCGCAGGAACAGTTTGATGACGGCGCCGGCCGTGAGGGTCTTGCCCGTGCCCGTGGCCATCTCGAACAGGAAGCGGTCCCTGCCGTCTTTCACTGCCCGTTGCAGGGCGTGAATGGCCTTCAACTGATAGGGCCGCAAGAAATGCAGTTTGTTAGCCTGGATGTAGCCGGGACGCTCCCCCTCGTTGCGCCATGCCGCTTCAGATTGGTAGTTCGGGCGCTGGGTCAGCACGATGTAGTCGTCGTTCACTTGGTCCTCGATGAGGCGTCGCGGGTTGGGCGTGACCTGCTGATAGCCGATCACCGAGTCCGGTGTAGGGAAGGACGTGATAACGTACGGGTTGCCGCGCTCCAGGTCCCAGAAGTAGTGCAGGTTGCCGTTTGAAAGGATCACAAACCGGCAGTTTTGGGACCTGGCGTACTTACGGGCCTGCTCCTTGCCAACGAGCGGGTTCTTGTCCTCCGATTTCGCCTCAAGGACGATGAGCGGGAAGCCTTTCGTGTCGAGCAGCAGAAAGTCGATGAAGCCCTTATTGATCTTCTCGAAGTTCTCGCCCAGCGCTTCGAGATCGGACGACTTGATCGTGACGCTGAGCTCGAGGCGGATGTTGGCGGGCGCGGTCCCTTCCAGAAAGAAGCGCCAGCCTGCCGCTTCGAGCAGCTTGTTGATCTTGATTCGGGCTGTGGCTTCTTTAACTGACATTCAGCTTCTCCTTGTCAACCCGTCGTTTTCAAGCGTCTTAACAACTGGCGCATCAGCCGCCCGCGAAGCGGGTCAGCTGCATGCACTTGTTGGGCGGCTGTGCATCCTGAAAACCTACAAGTCTCTGGTTTAGAGAGCATCATGGCTCTCAACTCTTCCGGGTAGGTGACTGCGTAAACCTTGACCACCTAAGAGTAGTCGCCAAGCAGCTGATTAGCAATAGCCTCTACTACTCCAACATGAACTGCATTGCCTAATGCCTTGAAGGCTTTTCCTCGAGATTTTGGTAGCTTGTGGTGGTCCGGAAAACCTTGTAGTCTCAGCCCCTCGACTCGAGTTAAGAATCTTTGTTGTGGCCCAATTACTGGAATCTGAGTGTTTGTCATAGCCACCAATGAAGGTGAGGAAGAATATCGCTTTACCCTTAGGCCAGATGGTCGGAACTGAAGCACATGCTTCCATAAATTTCTTTCTTCTCCTTTACAATTCCATTCGAGCTTACGAAATGAGGGGGGAAAGCTCCAAAGCTTTTCAACCCATTCTTGCGGGAAGTATTCTCGGTGCTTCTGAAACCATTCTCGATTCCAACGAATAAAGTCAATTTTCCACTTAGCGAATTTGGCCTCTTTAGCTCTAGCGTAACTAGGTAGCAACTGTAACAGTTCTTCGCGTGAAGGAGATACTGTTGAGAAATGACCATCCAGAGACCGCTTTAGCTCCTCGATTGGTGCTACATAAGGGGTGTAATCTGCAAAAGGATAGATGGCACCTATCTCATCACCCCAAATTGGGAAAGATGGGAGGGATGCTTCTTCTGAGAATTGTGACAAGAATAGATTCCAATGCTCTATGCACTCGCGCTGACTATTGGTAAGATGAGTTTCTAAAAGATCTTGCTCAGTCAATTCCGTTGCAGGTTGGACGATGGCGCTTAGGTTGGTCACGTGCTTCCGGTTTGTAAGAGGAAAGGGATTCTCGGGGAGATTCCCTTGCTTTGCAACAATGAAAAACCTCTCGCGTGAGTGGGGGAACCCCAAATGGTGCGGTGAGATCAGCCCTGGCCCACCACTGGTGATATGCTCAGTTCCGCGCACGTCATAACCCAGAGCTTCTAGCTTTTCCCGAACAATTTGCCAGGTGCGGCCATTGTCATGCCGCTCAAAGTTTCCTACGTTTTCCAGGATTACGTATGAGGGTTGGCACTTGTCCAGAACAAACACTATCTCGTCAAACAGGGTTCCTTGGTCCCTGTCACTCATCCCCAATTGAGATCCAGATTTCGAGAAAGGCTGGCAAGGAAAGCCAGCACATAAAATCTCATGAGGTGGCACTTTATCTGTGCATTCATGTATATCCCCAGAAGTTTTTGGCTCTGCTTCAGGAAAGTTCTCAATGTAGAGCGAGCGAAGCTCGTCGTCGATCTCGGAAGCGAAAACACACTCATGTCCAAGCCTTCTCAATGCTATATGAAAGCCACCAAGACCAGCAAAAAGGTCAACAAATCTCATCTGGATACGGCCCTTCACCTTGCATGTTCAAGCATTTTATAACGCTCAATCACCACTTCTCTTACTAATTCTGCAGCAGCTTGCGGGTCTCGCTTGATATCCGTCTCCCAAAGTCTGAGAACGCTCCAGCCATCTGCTTCTAACAAAGCGTTATTCAGCCTGTCTCGCTCAATATTGCTCTCTACCTTCGAGAGCCAGTACTCTGCATTCGTGCCCTGGCAGAGCTTTGATTTAAGCTCTTTCCAGTTGCGACCGTGCCAAAAATCACCATCGCAAAAAACTGCTACGCGTGCGCGGGCAAAAACGATATCGGGGTTGCCATGCAAGGCTCCCACGTTTTTTCGGTACGGCAAGCCCATCCGCCACAATTCATTCCGCAGCATTTTTTCATGCTGCGTGCCAGTGCGTCGATTGTGACACTTTGCCCGCGAGCTTGCTTCCGATGCTGCCTTTAGGTCAGTGAAAGAAGGAGACTTTACCATGAAGAATCAATCTTCCAAGTCGGCTAACCGCTGTTCTATCCAGGCATTTAGTTCTTGCCTGAAGGCCATATCTTGTACGCCATCTGAAAGCAAATTGACAATTCGGACTCTGTCAAACAAGATGCCCTTGTCTACAGATGCCTCATGCCATTCATAGTCGTTAACAACACGAGGAACCGCAAACGCTTTGACAGGGCTGCAGCCCCAATGCACGTATTGACGCCAAGCATCTAATGGCACGGGAAGCTTATCCTTCCAGTTTTGCCCAACGGTGCTTTGTATGAGAACAACAATTTGGCTTGATCTCCTATCCACAAATGGAATCCAGCCAACGACGTCTAAGCCTCTGTCATTGAAACGAGCGGGGGGAGACTCACAGAACCTTTCCCCTAATACCTCTGCAACCCTTCGGACTTTGCGCTTGATTCGAGACTCTTCCTCCTCGTTGGGGCTATCATCGGGATCAGAAGGCCAGCCAAAAACAACGGCTTGCCCAGAAAGATAGCAGCTTATCGCCTCACGGCTAAGTCTCTCGAACAGCTTAGCTGGACGGTGAGCGCGCCCCTGTCCACCATAAAGCGATAGGAGGAGACAAGCCAGGTATTCGGGTGGCTGATGATCTATTTCAGGCTCTATGAAGCGATCCTCAACGCGAAAGAATGACCGCGAGTAAAGTCGTTGTCGCCTTTCTAACTCACGCCAAATGCCGGCAATAAAGGCTTCAGAAGGCTCTTCTCCCGCGACACCTTCAATCGCAGAAGCTGCAGCCGCTTTAGAGAGACTATTGCTTGAGACTAAAATGCTCAATTCAACCCAATCGGCAAGTCCTGTAGGCGAGTCTGGATTAGGTATCTCAATCATCGGTGCTCCTCACGATCTTGAGTAATGCCTTGATTGTCTGCTCGCACTTTTCTGCCTCGGAAATCACTTCCGGCGTCTTGTGACGGTGAGCAACTCCTAAAGCTCCTTCAAGCTTAAGGTTCGCCGTGCTTAGATATTTTAGCAACATTTTTTCTTCACCGTCAGTTCGCTCATAAGCGCCTTCTAAATCTCCGGTTCTCTCAAGATATGAAACTGCCTCAGCACTATTCACAATGTGTGATAGACGATTCGTGATAAGACGCGAATCTGTTATTACGCGCTCTTTCTTACCATCTCCAAAAATCCAAGTAACCAGAACTCTCAGGTCATCTAGGTTTTCTGTCGCCACCGGCTCGTCGGGATTTACTTCTGCTAGTCTCCTGGGTAATCCTAAGAATCGTTTGATATTTCCTTGTCCAATAGCAAGCAACAAGAGTGAGAAATCTCTCTTAGCTCGTCTTGTGTCGAAATCGAATTCGTTTTCTACTTGCTCCAATAACTTGTAGGCCACATAACTCTGAGTTGTTGAGCCTCGTTGCTTGTCTCCAATTTGCTCCTGTACTTGCTTGATAGACAAGCCACTTTCAGTCAACTGAACTATGTATCGCGCTTTGGCATAGGAATCCCATTTTTGAATCCCCATGATATGCCGGACGCCCAAGTACGGTGTCACTTCACTTCGCCTCAAATAGACAATAACTGGAAGGATTCTCAAGTCATCCGCCACTTGTTCAGATAGGCTAGGCCAGTGCTTGATCCGGAGCTTTTCTCGCAATTCCAGGTCTAGCAAAAGCCTTGCCGTTGCAAGCCTTCTGTTTCCCTCAACCACTATCAATTCGGTGCTGTTTCTGTTAATAAAATCCTGAAATTCCTTTGAATTCGGATCAATATCTTCAAGCTCACTGGGCAGCTTATGAGGTACTGCAACCAGAGGCTCCGCGTCGAAGTATCCATTCTCCGCCATCGAGTCCGCAAGCTCATCTAAGTAGAATTCTTTATAGAGCACATTGAGCAATTCCTCTTCGCTTTTACCTTGCGCTTCTTCAGGAAGTCTGGGGTTTTGGCTGTCTAGGTGAAGCAAGCTGACCGGCTTGTTTACCTGAGGGCGTTTTCGTCCGTAGCCAGAGAATCTCACATCAGTCATGACACAGTCCTCCATGCAGTCTACCCACTGTCTGTAAAGCGAGAGCAGCGGGGGGAGCGTCGTATAATTATGAGTAAAGCTTCCAAACAACCCATCAGCCTAACACGTATTGTTCCGAGATTGATTATATATCATATCAGCAAGATTCGCTAATTCGTGGGTATCTCTTGTCCGAAATCTACTGGCCAATTGCTCCACCACTGAACGGTCTGCGCATAACCGGCGGCTTTGGAAGCCATGTCGGGATAGAGATTGTATTGGTTCAATCGTTTTCGGACAAATCGATGGCACTA
>BBPD01001245.1_pt5 | contig 12321 bp, 14 predicted proteins | sample 1344911 | NCBI WGS metagenome assembly BBPD01 (sample SAMD00019088, study PRJDB2971) | groundwater metagenome | biome: freshwater biome; feature: mineral spring; material: ground water | place: USA: CA, Sonoma | collected 2011-09 | depth surface m
GCCAGCCCTCGTCCACGATGATCAGCGTCGGCCGGCCGTCGAGGCGCCGGCCGATGGCGTGGAAGAGGTAGGCGAGCACCGCGGGGGCGGCGGCGGTGCCGATCAGCCCCTCGGTCTCGAAGGCCTGCACCTCGGCCGCGCCCAGCCGCTCCGCCTCGGCGTCCAGCAGCCGTCCCCAGGGGCCAGCGAGGGTATAGGGCTCCAGCGCGCGCTTGAGCGCCTGGGACTGCAGCAGCACGGCGAGGCCGGTCAGGGTGCGCTCATGGATCGGCGCCGAGGCGAGGCTGGTCAGCGCGGACCAGAGATGGTCCTTCACCGCCGGGTCGATTGCGACGCCCTCGCGGGCGAGGAGGCCGGCGATCCACTCCGCCGCCCAGGCGCGTTCCTCCGGCGCCTCGATGCGCGCCAGCGGTTGCAGCGCCACCGGCTCGGTCATGTTGGCGGCCAGCGCGCCGCCAAGGTCATGCCAGTCGCCGCCCATGGCGATCGCCGCGGCGCGGATCGAGCCGCCGAAGTCGAAGGCGAAGACCTGCGCGCCCGCGTAGCGGCGGAACTGCAGCGCCATCAGCGCCAGCAGCACCGACTTGCCCGCGCCGGTCGGGCCGATGACCAGCATGTGCCCGACATCGCCCACATGCAGCGAGAAGCGGAATGGCGTCGCGCCATCCGTCCGTGCATGGAAGAGCGGCGGGCCACCCAGATGCTCGTTCCGTTCGGGTCCGGCCCAGACCGCCGAGATCGGGACGATGTGGGCGAGGTTCAGCGTCGAGATCGGCGGCTGCCGGACATTGGCGTAGAGATGGCCGGCACGCTGCCGAGCCAGGCCTCGACGGCGTTCACCCCCTCGCGGATCACCGTGAAGTCGCGGGACTGAATGACCTTCTCGACGAGGCGGAGCTTGTCGTCGGCGGCGCGGGCGTCCTCGTCCCACACCGTGACGGTCGCGGTCACATAGGCCCAGCCGGCGATGTCCTGTCCGAGTTCCTGCAGCGCCTCGTCGGCGTCGGCCGCCTTGTTGGCGGCGTCGCTGTCGAGCAGGACGCTCTGCTCGTTGGTCATCACCTCCTTGAGGATGGCGGCGATCGACTTGCGCTTGGCGAACCACTGCCGGCGGATGCGCGTCAGCAGTTTTTGGGCATCGGTGCGGTCGAGGCAGATGGCGCGGGTGCACCAGCGATATTCGAAGGCGAGCGCGTTCAGCTCGTCGAGGATTCCGGGGAAGGTCGCGCTCGGGAAGCCGATAATGGTGACCACGCGCAGATGCGCGTCGCCGAGCCGTGGTGCGAGGCCGCCCACCAGCGGCTGGTCGGCCAGCAGCGCGTCGAGATGCATCGGCGTCTCGGGCACGCGGACCAGGTGGCGGCGGGTCGAGACCGTCGCGTGCAGGAAGGTCAGCGTCTCGGCATCGTCGAGCCAGCGCGCCTCCGGCACGAAGGCCTCGATCTGGTCGAGCACGCGGTCGGTACGGTCGACGAAGCCGCGCAGTGCCTCGCGGCCGGTCGCGGCGTCGACGCCCTCCGTGCCCTCGTAGAGCCAGCCCTCGGCCCGGGCGGCGTCGTCGGCCGGCGGCAGCCAGGCGAAGGTGAGGACGTAGCTGCTCTCGAAATGCGCGCCGGCCTCCTCGAACTGGGCCCGGCGTTCGGCGTCGACCAGGGCCGAGACCGGATCGGGGAAGGTGCTGGCGGGGTAGCCGCGCGCCGGCACGCGCTGCGCCTCCGCGAAGACCGTCCAGCCCGAGCCGAGGCGCCGCAGCGCGCCGTTCAGCCGCGCGGCGGTGGCGGCGAGTTCGGCCGGGGTGGCGCTGTCCAGGTCCGGGCCGCGGAAGCGGGCGCTGCGCTGGAAGGAGCCGTCCTTGTTCAGCACCACGCCCGGCGCCACCAGCGCGGCCCAGGGCAGGAAGTCCGCCAGCGTCTGGGGCTTCAGGCGGTACTCGGCGAGGTTCAGCATCGCCGCCTCACGCACGCAGCCAGGCGGGATAGCGCAGGTGCCGGCGGACCACCTCGACGAACTGCGCATCCCGTCGCGCGGCCCAGACGGCGGCGAGGTGGCCGACGAGCCAGATCAGCACGCCGGCGACCCAGAGCCGCAGCCCGAGCCCGATCGCCGCGGCGAGCGTGCCGTTGGCGATGGCGACCGCGCGCGGTGCGCCGGCGAGCAGGATCGGCTCGATCAGGGCGCGGTGCACCGGCGCCGAGAAGCCGGGCACCGGATCAGCGGGCGCGGCCATCAGATCAGCGCCCCGCCGCCGAACTGGAAGAAGGACAGGAAGAAGCTCGACGCCGCGAAGGCGATCGAGATCCCGAAGACGATCTGCACCAGCCGCCGGAAGCCGCCCGAGGTGTTCCCAAAGGCCAGCGTGAGGCCGGTGACGATGATGATGATTACCGCGATGATCTTGGCGACCGGCCCCTCGATGGATTCCAGCACCTGCTGCAGCGGCTGCTCCCAGGGCATGTTGGAGCCGGCGGCGTGGGCGGGCGCGGCGAGCGCGAGGCAAAGCGCGAAGGTGGCCGCGCCGGCGAGGCGCGTGCGCAGCGTGGGCGTCATGGGGTGTCTCCTGTGGGGGTGAGGTCGTAGTCGCCGGTCGTGGTCAGGCCGCGGACCTGGGCCAGTTCGGCGAGGCGGCGGTCGGCGCCGCGGCCGGCGAGCACGGCGATGACGTCGATCGTTTCCGCGATCAGGGCGCGCGGGACGGTGGCGACGGCTTCCTGGATGAGCTGCTCGAGACGACGCAGCGCGCCGAGCGCCGAGCCGGCATGGATGGTGCCGATGCCGCCGGGATGTCCGGTGCCCCAGGCCTTGAGGAGGTCGAGCGCCTCGGCGCCGCGCACCTCGCCGATGGGGATGCGGTCCGGGCGCAGGCGGAGCGCGCGGCGGACGAGTTCGGACAGGGTGACGACGCCGTCCTTGGTACGCAGCGCGACCAGGTTCGGCGCGCGGCACTGGAGCTCGCGGGTGTCCTCGATCAGCACGACGCGGCCGCCCTCCCCGGCGACCTCGGCGAGCAGGGCGTTGGTCAGCGTGGTCTTGCCGGTCGACGTTCCGCCGGCGACGAGGATGTTGCGACGCTCTGCGACGGCGCTGCGCAACGTGGCGGCCTGCGGGGCCGTCATGATCCCGGCGGCGACGTAGTCCTCCAGCGTGAAGACCGCGACAGCGGGCTTGCGGATCGCGAAGGCCGGGGCGGCGACCACGGGTGGCAGCAGACCCTCGAAGCGCTCACCCGTCTCGGGCAGCTCCGCCGAGACGCAGGGGCGGTCCGCATGCACCTCGACGCCGACATGGTGCGCGACGAGGCGGATGATGCGCTCGCCATCGGAGCAGGACAGAGAGCGGCCGGTATCGGCGAGGCCTTCCGCGAGACGGTCGATCCACAGCCGGCCGTCGGGGTTCAGCATCACCTCGACGACGGCGGGGTCCTCGAGCCATGCCGCGATGCCCGGACCGAACGCGGTGCGCAGCATGCGTGCACCACGCGCGGTCGTCTCGGCCTTGAGCGGATGCAGCGACATGCGGTCCCCGTGATGGTGCCGCGGCGGGGGCGCTGCGGCGGGCGGGGATAATTAGAGAGCGGCAGGTCGGGGCGGGTTCAACAACACAGATGTGGCGTAGTAGGGCGGCGCGAAAAGACAGGCGTCGTGGTAGGCGGATCCCGGCCGGAGCACACGCCGTAGTCTCAAGCGCGCTTCGGCCTCAATCGATGACGAAAGAGGGTTGGTACGTCTTCGTACCTCGTCGGTCGAAGTCGAACTCGTAGATAATGGCCGGGCCTACCGCCTGGTGGTGCTGGCCGAGGAAGAACAGCAGCGCGTTGGGGCAGGCGGCAAAGATGTGCGCGAGGCGGTCCGGATTGGTGCCCCGCGTCGCTCGTACCTCACGGGCGATCAGGTCGGCGATGGCAGCGGCATGCGCGCCGCCCGCCACGGCTTGGCCGGACGGGCCTGTCGCAGGTCGAAAATTCAGCACCGCTCCGCGGTTAAGCCCGGCCTGCTGAGCAAATCGCAGCATCTCCGGCGCGACATCATGGGTCAGGCCGACGCCGATAAGGATGCCGGACCCCGGACCAGAGCTGCCCGCGTCCACCTCCAACGAAGGCCCGCTCTTGCCGTCGTCGGCACGCCATACGCGCGAGCCACCGGCTCTTCCCTTCTGCACAAGTTCCACATCAACGCCTGACTTCACGTGGAGAACGGCGCCCGCGAGGAACGCGATGGAGGCGTGCGCGTCGAGAATGAGGCGCAGACGAGGCGAGCGGCGCACCGCGTCGTGCAGAAACTCCTCGACGCGAGGGCGGATGTTACGCTGCCAGTCCTGTCCTTCCTGGAGGTAGCGCTGGCGGAAAAGATCGGTGAGCAAGAGCGTGTTGTCGGGGGCTGCGCCGGAGACATCGGCTGCGGGGCCGAGGAAGGTACGGATCGCTACCGGCAGGAAGGCGTCTGCGACAGGTGCGGGCGCTACGATCAGGCGCTCCTCGCCACAGATGCGATCGAGTGAGGCCCGCGTGAGCCCATTCAATCCACGCGCCGTAAGCTGCCGGATGAGCTCATCATAGCGGAAATCCGATGCTTCGGCGCTGCACGTCGCAAGCCCGACGGAGCGGGCGCGCTCGTTCACGGCATCCCGCATTTGTTCAAGAGAAGGTTGGCTGTGCAGGATACGAAAGCTTTCCAGCAGCCCTCGCAGCGCGTCATCCGAATCAAGCGCGAGGTGCTCCCGCCACAGCGTACGGACTCTGCCCATGCGGCTGCGCTTGCCAGTGCCGTCGAAGAGCCGGTCCAGAAGCAGCGTGTGGTCATTCTGGGAGATCAAATCCCAAAGTGGGTCCTCCCTCTCGATGCCCGACACTGTGATAAAGGAGAATCGTGATCCGGCAGGGGCGTCAGATCGCGCCGCGCGGAGTCGCTGCAGCAGCGAGACACGCTCCGCGCCGATGAAGCCTGGGTCCACAAGGTCAGCGGAGCCGAACGGCGTGCCGGCAGCGACATGCCACTTAACCTGCTGGTAGTCGGCGGGGACGCGCGTGGGGCCCGAGCCTGGGATCGGGGGATCATAGCGCACGACCACGTCGTCGAAGGCCCGCGGCGCAGAGGCCTCGAATGTTACCTCCGTGACGCAAGTTTCCCGCGCGCGCAGGTTCAGCGCGTTCAGCCAGAACACCCGAGCCTGGTAGTTGTTCCCCTGCCAGGGTGCGACGACCGCATTTGCCATTGTGGCCTTTCCTCAGCGCCGCCCTAAGGCCGCAACCCGGGCAGGTACCATCATGACAGCGGGAACTTTGGACCGAACAGGGTACGCCAAGCCCTGAGCGCATCGCCGTTGCGGTTCTGGCGGGCGAGATGGATCGCGAGCGATGCCTCGCGGTTGGCAGCAAGGAGCAGCGACCGGGCGCGCTGCTTCCCCGCGGCATCCATGCTGTCGCTTACCGGCGGGCCGAGGCCGGCAGGGTCGGGCCAGATGTCGAAGATCCGGTCGGAAAACGTGGCGAAGAGCGCCTGGATCTCCCGGTCGAACTGCCCGCACCAGCCGCCATGCAGGCACTCCAACGCCATTACCTCGATCAGGAAAGACGGCTTGATGGGCTTCTCGCCGTGCCTCGCGTTGTTGTTCCAGTACTTCATCATCCGGACCAGGCCCTTCCACTCGCCGTCGTATGCCTGGTGAGCCGCGGTTGCCTTGTCCGCGTGCACCCTCGGATTGGTCTTGATCCACCTGCCGGTCCCGGCATCAGGAATTTCGTAGTTTTCGCCAGCCGCAAAGGCCGGAACTGCATCTACGCTGACGACGCGGTAGTCGGTGTTGTCGTCCGCGTCGGCTACAACGCCGAAATCGATGTTGACGGAGCGGGACTGCTTCCGGAGCGCCTTAGCCGCGTACTTCTCAAGCAGGCGCGCGTGGAAGTCGTCGACCACAACGGACGGAGCTTTCTCGCGGTACGTCTGCTCTGACGATCCCAGGACGAAGAAGATGTCGATGTCCTTGAGCGGCTTGGTCTTCGTCCAGCGTCGGTAGGACCCCGTGAGGAAGTCGCTATCGACAGCGAACTTGGTCCGCAGGAAATCTCGCACCTCGTTGTGGCGAGCCGCCGCATTGGCCTGCTCGCGGTCGTTCAGCTCAAGGCGGCTCTTGAATTTCCGGAACGCCTCGTCGACGGTCAGCATCAGAGCCTCCTCCAGTACGCCGCGCTGGCCCCGAGCCCGTGGTGCTCGATGGTGCCACCGAGTGATTGCCGGACCATGCCGGCGGTGGACCGGAGGGTTGTGTCGGACCAGCCGTCCACGGCCTCGGCTCCAGGGCTGTTCTGCACCACGACGCGGTAGTCGGCGTCGCCCGGCCAGAGGCCGGCCTTGCGCACCGCCAGCCTTATCTGGTCGGTGTCTACCCAGAAGTGGCCGTCGCCGCCGGTCCATCCGTAGACGACGTCGATGTCCCAGCGTCCTAGCGGGGTACTGCTGCCTGGCCTGAACACTTCAAGGACGATACGCTCGAGGTGCTCGGAGGCGATCCAGCACCGCAGCCCGCGTGAGAGCACCTGCCAGTCGTCGGTGAGTTTCGCCGGATCGAGCCCACTGAGGACAATGATGTCCTTCAGGCTCTTGAGCATGTTCTCGGCGACGTAGGTCACCGAGCTTGTGCGAGAATAGGCGGAGACGACGACAGTGCTCATCGGCCGAGGAAGCCCTTCATGTCGAGCGTGAGAGGGATGGCGACCGACGCGGTTGCAGTGCCGGCCCGCTCGTCGGCGGCGGGGGACGAGCCCGGACCCCGCGCAGTCACGCGGGCGCTGTGTCGCGCCAGGGCGCGCTGCACCCAGGCGAGGTCGTCCTGCCCGCAGGGAAGGGACACCCGCCAGTCACCCTTCAGCGGGTCGTAGCCAAGGGGTCCCTCGTTCGCATCGGCACCTTCGATAGCGTCGTCGTCGAACAGGCAGTAGATCCGGGTGCGCGGGCCTTCGCAGGTGACGACGATCGGTTCGTCGCGCGCGGCCTGGTCGGAGATGATGCTCGCCGCAGTGCCGCTGACAGCGAGGAGCTGGCGGCGTGCCTCCCCGACGGCGCCTCGCGTGAGCAGGTCGACGATAGCTGCCCAGGTACCGTGGGCATCGCGGTGCGGTGTCGCGCGGAAGATCCGGCGAATGACGGTCGTCATGCCTTTCCTCCAGCGGCCAGACGGGCCTTCCTGGCCGCCTCGGCGGCACCGCGGATGTCGGCGAGGGTCACCTTGCCCGGGTCCATTGCTGTTTCCGGGCTGCTGGCCAGGGCATTGCCCACCGCCTTGCGGATGGCGCGGCCGTCGAGGCCAACGCATGCGGCGACGGCCGCGTCAAATCCCTCGGCGCCTACGAGCCTGCCGATCGTCGGGTAGGTTTGGCCGAGGCCCAGCACGCAGTCACCAAGGATGCGTCGACAGCCCTCGATGTCCGGCAGTGGCACTTCAATCACGAGGTCGCAACGCGAGGTGAAGGCCTCGTCCAACGCCTGAGGGAAGTTGCTTGTCGCGACGAACATAAGGTTCGGATTGCTCTCGGCCAGCACGTCGAGCTGGACAAGCACGGCATCGGTTGCGCGGTGCACGTCGATCGGATTCGCGTCCATGCTGAGCCGAGACCGATCGACCGCAAGCGTTTCGACCTCGTCCAGCAGAACCACTGTCGGCGCGCTGCCCGCCACAGACGTGAGTGCTTCTGAGAAAAGGTCGGACACGGCACGCTGGGTCTTGCCGAGCGCCGAATTGGCGAGCTGGTGGGGGTCGACTTCGACTAGCCTGAAGCCATTGCTCTTGAACGATCTCGCGACACGGTCGGCGAGTCCAAGGGCGAGCGAGGTCTTGCCAGTCCCCGGGGGGCCGACGAGCAGGATCACGCCGTGCAGCGGCAGGACCGTGCGGGGCACCTGCGCTCGGACGGTGAAATTCAGGACGGCCTGGGACAGCAGCTGTTCCTTCAGCCCAGCGCCTACGTGGATCGAATCCCACAGGAGGGCGAGCTGCGGGTCGGGAAGCGCCCGAATGCGATGGATCCCCTTCGGGAGGCCGTCACGAAGATTGGTCGTCGAGTCGAGCATGCACCTCTTTCCCTACGGCACCGGACCAACCACTGCTCCGCTCTCGGGACAGCCAAGCCGACGCTCAGCCTCCATAGATGCGCCAATCCCGCCGATGGGCTTGACGCCGGAATCGTGAACTGATTCGATGTGTTTCACGTGTTAAGCACTTCGTAACCAAAGAGTGTCTCGTATGTCAAACACTTCGTTCTGTGCGAGACGGAGTGCGTGGGAGGAGGTCAGATGGACCACGCCGGCTTCGGATTGAGGCTCGCCGCCAAGCGAGGCGCGATGGGCGTGCGGGCCGCTGCGCGAGATGCTGGTGTCAGCCCGGCGACGCTGTCCCGCATCGAAAACGGCCACGTGCCCGACATTGAGACCTTCGAAAGGCTTTGCCGCTGGATGGGGGCCGATCCTGCGGAGTTCCTCGACGGGCCGGCGCAGGAGGCCGTGGGGACAGTCCAGTTCAAGAAGCTGGACGCGGTCTCTCCAGCGACGGCGGCGGCCCTCGGCGAGCTCGTTATGGCTGTGTTCGAGATGGTGCGGTCCGAGGCGCAAGAAGGTGGAGCAGCTGGGGAGGCCGCGTGACCACCTTCCGGCGCGGCTTCAAGTCCTGGTGCGAGACGACGGCCCTCCAGTTTCGCACGGCGTTAGGCCTGAAGGCACCTGACCCCCTCCCGGCAGAGCGGCTCGCCGCGCATATCGGGCTGCGGGTCGTCGATATCGGGCTGATCCCCGGTCTCCGCGCAGAGGCACTTCAGCAGCTTACCGTCGCCGACCCAACCAGCTGGTCGGCGGTGATGCTGACCCTGGGAGACAGCAAGGTCGTGGTCGTTAATCCCTCCCACTCGGATGGTCGTCAGTCGAACGACCTGATGCACGAATGCGCGCACGTGGTGCTGAACCATGCGCCCTCCAAAGCGCTCCGCGCAGCGACGGGTGCGCTCATGCTCAGCGCGTACGACAAGCGGCAGGAGGCAGAAGCCGACTGGCTCGCTGCAGCTCTTCTGCTGCCACGTGCTGCACTTCTTAGGATCGTGCAGAGCGGCGTTTCATCCGAAGAAGCTGCATGCCAGTATCGAACCAGTCAGGCTCTGCTGCGTATGCGCTTGAACCAGACTGGCGTGAATTTGCAGATGCGCCGTCGGGTAGCTTGAACCAAGCCTGATCGCTCGCGCCGGCTCATTGCTTCCGCCTTGTTTGCTCTCTGGCAGGCATGTCGTGGGTGTCGCGAGGGTGCTGGTCATGCGGGGGGCTTTTCTTCGGACGCGTCTTCGTCGATGGCACGAGATGCTGGTACATCAGTCGTCATCTCATCGGCGAGCATGCGGCCCTTCGCAAGCCGTCGACCAAGAGCCTCGACGAATGCGTCGTAGCGCTCCTTTCCCTTCGCCTGGGCGGCGGCCTGCATCGCGTTGGGTAGCGGCGGCGTCGCAGTTATCCAGAACCGGACGAAAAGGGCGATTGCCTCGTTGCCAATGCTGACATGGCGCTCCAGCCGCTCGCTGGCACGCGATAGGCGATCGAGCCGCCGTGCCAGGGCCGCCTCCAGTCGTTCGGCGCCATCCGGCGACAGGTAGCTCTCCAGTGCGGCCTCGACCACGACCGCTTGGCTGACGCGTTTGCGCGTAGCGTAGTCAGAGAGCTTGCGCATCAGATCGGGCGGCAGCCGGAAGGTCGCTTTGGTGCGCATGGCGGGTCAAAGGGCAATGCCGTCGCCGGGGTCGAGTGCGGCCTGACGAGCGACTCGGCGTGCACGCGCTGCGAGGGTACGCGTTCGCACGACATCGTCGTTCTGTTCGTCCTCCGCGAAGACGAACTCCTTCTCTGGCAACGGTCCTGGCTCGGGCGCTATCTGCTCGTGCTCAGGCAGGGTCGGCTCCCGGCGGATGCCTCCTTCGGTATCATCGTTCGCGTCGGCGGCTGATGGCGCTGCCTCACGCACGACGGGCTTCAGCGCGCTCCAGTCATCCTCACGGTTCGAACACGACGCAGCCGCAGCGGGGCCCGGTGGCGGTACCACGCGCGCGCGAAGCTGCCGGTCCTCGTAGTAGCGCGCCTTCCGTGCGCGTATCGGCGGGCAGCCCGACACAAGGACGATCTCGTCGGTGGGCGGCAGCTGCATCACCTCGCCTGGCGTCAGCAGCGGTCGCGCCGTCTCCTGGCGGCTGACCATGAGGTGGCCGAGCCATGGCGACAGGCGATGCCCAGCGTAGTTCCGGCTGTCGCGGATCTCCGTCGCCGTCCCCAGCGCATCGGATACGCGCTTGGCTGTGCGCTCGTCATTCGTCGCGAAGGCGACGCGGACATGGCAGTTGTCCAGGATCGCGTTGTTCGGCCCATAGGCGCGCTCGATCTGATTCAGCGACTGCGCGATTAGGAAGGACCGGATGCCGTAGCCAGCCATGAAGGCGAGCTGGCTCTCGAAGAAGTCGAGCCTTCCTAGGGCGGGGAACTCATCGAGCATCAGCAGGAGGCGGTGACGCCGCCGTTCGTTCTCCAGCGCCTCGGTGAGCCGGCGGCCGATCTGATTCAGCACGAGCCGCACCAGCGGCTTGGTGCGCACGATGTCGGAGGGAGGGACAACGAGGTAGAGCGTGACCGGCTCGCGCGCCTCGACCAGGTCGGCGATGCGCCAGTCGCAGCGGCGGGTGACCTGTGCGACGACCGGATCGCGATAGAGGCCGAGAAAGCTCATCGCGGTTGAGAGCACGCCGGATCGCTCATTGTCCGACTTGTTGAGCAGCTCGCGCGCGGCGGAGGCGACGACAGGGTGTGGCCGATCGCCGAGATGCGGCGTCGTCATCATCGCCGCCAACGTGCGCTCGATCGGGCGCCGCGGATCGGAGAGGAAGCCCGCAACGCCGGCGAGCGTCTTGTCCTCCTCGGCGTAGAGGACGTGCAGGATGGCGCCGACCAGCAGCGAGTGGCTGGTCTTCTCCCAATGGTTTCGCCTCTCCAACGCGCCCTCCGGATCGACCAGGATGTCGGCGATGTTCTGGACGTCGCGGACCTCGCTATCGCCGCGGCGGACCTCGAGCAGCGGGTTGTAGGCGGCGCTCGCCGGGTTGGTCGGATCGAACAGCAGCACGCGCCCGAAGCGCGCCCGCCAGCCGGCGGTGAGCTGCCAGTTCTCGCCCTTGATGTCGTGGACGATGGCTGAGCCCGGCCAGGTCAACAGCGTCGGCACAACGAGGCCCACGCCCTTGCCGGAGCGGGTGGGCGCGAAGCACAGCACATGCTCCGGCCCGTTGTGCCGGAGGTAGCGCTGCGCGAACCAGCCGAGCACCACCCCATCGGGGGCGAGCAGACCGGCGTCGCGCACTTCGCGCTCCGTCGCCCAGCGGGCCGAGCCGTAGGTGGTGACGTCCCGCGCTTCGCGGGCGCGCCACACCGACATGCCGATGGCGATGCCGATCGCCGCGAAGCCACCGGCCGCGGCGATCACGGCCCCCTCGTAGAAGACCCGCGGCGCGTAGGCGTCGTACCAGTACCACCACAGGAAAAAGGCGGGCGGTGGGTAGACCGGCACGCCGGCCCAGACATCCATCGGCTGGCCGAGTTGCGCCTGGTAGCCGAGGCGCCAGGCGACCCACTGCGTTGCGCCCCAGACCGCGGCGAGCACGATCAGGGAGACGACCAGCACCTGGCCCCAGAGGATCTTGGTGGCGGTCATGGATGGGTGGGGAGCGCGGCGGACATGCCACGACAGGTGCGCGATCGATGCGCTCGTGTTCAAGCCGTCGCGGACCCGCGTCGTAGCCGCGGCGAACGCTTCGCGCGAAACGGCGGGGGATCCCTTCTTGGCCGATCCAGCGGCGCGGCATCAGGTCAGAGGCTGATGCCTCGCTTGCGTGCGGGCGCGAGCTCCAGACTGCCGTCGGGGGCGATGCTGCCGGCCACGGCCAGTCCGCGCTGCCGCTCCAGCGACGGCTTCCACGGCACCAGCTGGAAGCCGAGCCCGTCGTCGATCATCGCGAAACGCCCCGAGGCCAGGTCGAGGCGCCGGGTGAACACCCCCGAGACGGGGCCACCCTCCCGCGTCGGCCGCCATGCCTTCCCCGTCTCGGCCGTCACCCGCGCGGCAGCCGCCTCCAGCTCGCGTTGGCGCAGCGTGTTGAGGAGGTCGCGCGCGAAGACCACACGCTGACCCTGCCGGCGCGCGAGACCGGCTGCGACGAGATGCTCGGTGCGGCGAGCGAGCCCGTTGGCGACTTCGGCGCCGAAGCCCTTTCCCGCCAGGGGCAGCGGCTCGCGGTCCAGCAGGCGGCGGTCCAGCCAG
>BBPD01002928.1_pt3 | contig 12305 bp, 15 predicted proteins | sample 1344911 | NCBI WGS metagenome assembly BBPD01 (sample SAMD00019088, study PRJDB2971) | groundwater metagenome | biome: freshwater biome; feature: mineral spring; material: ground water | place: USA: CA, Sonoma | collected 2011-09 | depth surface m
GATGGTGACCTCATGGAAGTCAATGTTACGATAAGTCTAAAAAAAGGAGTTGCTGACCCAGAGGGGGCGAATATTAAGAAGGCCCTGAACTTGCTCGGGTTTGACAATGTGATGGACGTAAAGTCGATGAAAACTTTTAGAATAAACATAGATACGAATGACCGAAAAGAGGCTGAAATTGTGTGCGAGAAAATGTGCAAAAAGCTTCTTGCCAATCCGGTTATCCAGAACTACACGATAGAGATAAGGTGATGCCATGCTCCATACAAGGCGCCCCCTCCCTTTTGAATTATGTGATGTCAATTTAAAGGATGCAAATGATCGGCAGCTAAAAGAGATAAGCGTAGAACTGGGACTTGCGCTCAGTCTGGACGAGATGAAGCGAATACGGGAATACTTCACTAAAAAAAACAGAAATCCGACCGATATCGAACTTCAGTCGCTGGGTCAGGCGTGGTCGGAACATTGCTGCTATAAAAGCTCTAAATCAATTTTGAAGCAATTCGTCTTCGGCATAGATGCGCCACAAAATTTCCTCCTGGGAGAGGACGCGGGCGTCGTCGAGTTCGACGACGAGCATGCATATGTGGTTGCACTGGAATCGCACAATCACCCATCGGCGATAGAGCCGTATGGTGGTGCTGCGACAGGAATCGGCGGAATCGTAAGGGATGTGGTTTGCATGGGGGCGCAGCCCATTGTGTTGGCCGATTCGCTGTTCTTTGGGCCGCTGGATTATCTGCACCAAAAGCTTCCGAAGGGCATCAAACACCCCATCTATCTGTTTTCAGGGGTGGTGGCTGGCATCAGAGATTACGGAAATAGAATCGGCATCCCGACGACTACGGGGATGGTAGCTTTCGACGATAGTTATCTCGGAAATTGTCTGGTGAATGTCGGATGTGTCGGCATCGCGAAGAAAAAACACATCATCAGAAGCAGGGTCAAAAGACCGGGGGATGTGTTCGTACTGGCAGGTGGAAGGACAGGGAGAGATGGAATACATGGGGTCACGTTTGCGTCTATGGAATTGACTGAAACGTCAGAAGAGGAGTCAAGGGGAGCAGTTCAGCTTGGAGATCCTATCACGAAGGAGCCGCTGATCCATGCCTGCTTGGAGGCGAATGAGCGAGGATTGCTGAACGGGATGAAGGACCTCGGCGGCGGCGGACTGTCCTGTGTTATCGGCGAGATGGCGCTGGCGGGCGGATGGGGCGCCAGCATCCAATTGGATAAAGTTCCACTTAAAGAGGGGGGACTGGCGCCGTGGGAAATTTGGGTCTCAGAATCACAGGAGCGCATGATGCTGGCAGTCGACCCGAAAAATCTTGAGGAAGTATTGAAAATCTTCGGGGACTGGGACATTCTCGCAACTGCCATAGGAGCGGTTATGCCCAAAAAGACGTTGCGGCTTTCCTATCAAGACGAGAAAATCTTCGAGATGGACTTGGAATTTCTTGTAGATGGGCCGACCTACTGTAAATCACATAGGATTAAAAAACTGGAAAGAGCGGGACAGGAGGAGAAAGCGTTCAGGGAACCGCAAGATTACGACCAGGTCTTATTGGATTTGTTATCATCGCCAAACATCGCTAGCAAGGAGTGGGTCATTAGGCAGTATGACCATGAGGTGAGGGCATGCACAATCATAAAGCCTATGCAGGGCATCATTGGACAGCAAACTCATGGAGACGCTGCCGTCATAAAGCCGCTGGAGAATTCGTATCGAGGTTTGGCACTTAGCGCAGATGTAAACCCCTCGTACACCAAGATAGATCCATACTGGGGCTCAGCGTCTGCTATCGATGAGGTGTGTAGAAACTTGACCGCCGTCGGCGCGATACCGCACTCGTTTGCGGACTGCCTGAATTTCGGGAACCCAGATAAGCCAGAAAGGCTGGGCGAGTTGTACGAGGCGGCAAGGGGTCTTGGATTCGTAGCAAAGGCGCTCGGCATCCCATTCGTATCGGGAAATGTCAGCCTTTATAACGAGGCTCCTACCGGGACTATAGCACCAACTCCAACCATTCTCGGTGTGGGCATCGTGCCCGACATCAGACAATGTGTCACAACCGATTTAAAGAGGGGCGGAAATCCGATATATCTGATTGGAAAAACCCGTAGAGAATTCGGCGGCTCGGCGTACTCCAAACTCATGCAGGACGCTGCGATGGGCGTTCCGAGGGTTGACCCGGGTGTTTTGAAAAAATGCATGAATGCGCTTCTGTCTGCGATTCACAATGGTTTTGTATTATCCTGTCATGATGTCTCTGAAGGCGGAATTGCAGTATGCCTGGCCGAGATGATGATAGGCGGAGACATCGGAGCAAGCGTCAACGTCAGCGAAATTGCAAATTTGAGAAGCGATTATAAATTGTTCTCCGAATCGAATACGCGGTGGGTCGTTGAGGTGAAACGCGGCATGGCAGACGAGTTTGAAAAAACATTCAAGGACACTCCACTTTTCGAAATTGGGGAGACAGGAGGGAACGATTTATTAATAGCAGATGACAGGGAGTTAATCGACCTGCCGATAGAAGATATGCGAAGCTCCTGGCAAAGGCCGATTTACGATTATATGGGATAAATCATGAAAGTAGAAGACATTAATATCTGCATTCTGCGGATAGAGGGTACGAACAACGAGCAGGAGACATGTCTTGCGTTCAAGCGCCTGGGTGCAAAGCCCGAATTAGTTCATCTGAAGCAATTGACTGGCGAGGTTGCTGAAGCGAGGCGCAGGAACCTGTTCGATTATCAGTGCCTGATGATTCCGGGCGGCTTTTCCTCGGGCGATTACGTTAGGGCAGGAGCCATCCTGGCCGCCAGGATGAAAAGTACCATGAAGGATGATTTGACCGAATTCGCTGGGGCGGGTTACCCAATCGGCGGCATATGCAACGGATTTCAGGTGCTGGTTGAACTCGGGCTTCTGCCTGCATTTGATGAAACCATGACCGATTGCCCGGAGGCATGTCTGACGACCAACGACTCGGCGAAATTCGAGTGCAGGCCGACCCTGTTGAGACATGAAAATAATGGGAATTGTGTTTTTACTGGAAGGATACCAGAAAAGGAAATCCTGTTGATGCCGTCTGCACATGCCGAGGGGAAAATCGTCTTTTCGCCGCAGGAGCAGGAGCGGTATCTGCAACGCCTAATTGACAACGACCAGGTCGTCTTTCGATATGTAAGCCCAGAAGGGGACTATGCCGGGTATCCCTGGAATCCCAATGGTTCCCTGTACAACATCGCAGGGATATGCAATCCAGAAGGAAACGTCTTTGGAATGATGCCGCATCCAGAGAGGGTGTTTTTTGGCCATCAACATCCTGACTGGACGAGAATCGACAAAGAAAATGGGGACGGCAGGGTGATATTCGAGTCTGTCTTGGGATATATCAGGGAAAAATTTTAGTCTCTAAGGCTTCAAGTCAATGCAGGGATAAAATAATACTCTACCATGGATGACGGGGTTTAAATATCGTGTTTTTGCACCATCAGAAATACCGATTACTCATGCCTTAACGCCTCAATAGGTCTCATTTTGGCCGCTCTCCTGGCAGGATACAGCCCACCGATAATTCCGGTTACGAGAGCAATTATTAATCCTCCGATTAAAACCCCAGGGGCGATGATAAGCGGCATGTCAGCAATAATGAATCCAGAAATAAATGTACTTACAACAGCGCTAATAGCTACCCCTGCTAAAACGCCCAATATTCCCCCCATCAAACTAATAGTGGCCGCTTCCACCAGAAACAGAGAAAGAATATCTTCACTTGTTGCTCCTATCGCCTTCATAATTCCTATCTCTCGTGTTCTTTCGATAACTGACATCAACATAACGTTTACAACTCCTATACATCCCACAATAAGTGCAATAAAGGCAATACTGACAACAACAGCTTGTATGATGAGAAAAACCATCCCCACCTGACCCAGCACTCCTTCTGCGGAAATTGCGGTGGTTAATCCGCTTACGCCATGTCTTTCATCCAGCGTTTCTTTAATCTGTTCCTTAAGTTCATCAACCCGGCCTAAATCATCAATTCGTACCAGCATAAGCATCACATCGTCAGACTGTGTGATCTCTTTTGCAGCTTCTTTGGAAAGCAAGACCCGGTGACTAACCTCTATGCCTGCAATGTCATAAGCCATAACCCCAACTATGGTGAACTCTACGCCATTGATTATCAAGATATCATCGACTTTTATCTCTGCTTCAAGCCACCTGTTTATATGCTCAAGGGTTGAGGTACTGAGTATCACCTCTCTGTCTGCACCTTCTTTGATCAACCTTCCTTCTTCAAGTTCGATAACTCCTCCCAGAAATCCCCTGATATCGGCCGGGTCACCTCCCATCAATTCGACCGGAGCAAGTCGCCCTTCATATCCTGCTTGGGCAATTTCAATCATCCAGCTGGAGACATCTGCAACACCATCAATTTCTTTTATTATCCTTACATCTTCTTCCGTAAAAGAGCCATAAGGGACAAAGTCTCTGCCAGGGATTATATGACCGGGGAACACCCGGATAACATCTACCGTTCCATGAAGCCTTTCGCCTACAGCGCTCTCCATGCTCTGGCTAATGATTATCAAAGAGACTATTGTCGCAATGCCTATCGCTATGCTCAAAAGAGTCAAAAAGGAGCGCGTTTTACGTTCTTTTACATTTTTGTACGCAAGCTTTGTTGCATGCAGTCTCCTCATATCTCTCCCTCCATTCTCGGCTCTTCATCTATAAATTGTCCATCCTTCATTTGCATGACCCCATGTGCCATATTTGCAACTGCCGGGTTATGAGTAACGATTATAAGCGTTTGACCTTCTTTATTTAATCTGTTCAGTAGGTTCATCACGACATTACCGGTCTTGCTGTCAAGGTTACCTGTTGGTTCATCACCAATAATGAGCGCCGGATCATTGCTTAGCGCCCTTGCAATTGCAACCCTCTGCTGTTCACCCCCGCTCAGCTCTGATGGCTTGTGTTCCATTCTCTCTTTCATCCCCACAAGTTCAAGCAACATCTTTGCCCTCTCAGATAGCTTGCTGTCATCTCCTCCGGCAAATATCATCGGGAGTTTCACATTCTCAAGAGCATTCAGAGTCGGAATTAAGTTATAGCTTTGAAACACAAATCCTATCTTATCTCTTCTGATTTTGGCAAGTTCATTGTCATTCAGTTGTGATACATCTATACCGTCAATTAAAATTTCCCCGCTTGTCGGGCTCTCCAAGCAGCCAATTATATTCAAAAGTGTAGATTTTCCGCATCCAGACGGCCCCCGTATCGCGATAAAATCCCCCTGCTCTACAGTCAAATCGATACCATCTAAAGCTCTTACCGCTGTATTGCCACTGCCATATATCTTTGATAGGTTTTTTGTCTGAATCACTTCCAGCTCACCACCATATTTTAGAGGAGTCGTTCCGAAAATACCTTCGCCACACCTTATCAGGTCATCTAAAAACCCGATCAAATAATTAGTATTGCCAAAATATTTAAAACTTCTTAGTACTTTGACATATTCCAATTACAAATATATATATAAGTATATATATAAGTCAAGTAGTAAGGGGGTGAGCAGCGTATCCTGCAGGTACAATCATAAATGCCATTGCAACGTGGTTGCTGTTGATTTACGAACTACTGTCGAAGTCTTGCCAACAGCTTTTACAAGCACTCTTTTTAAAGAGAGTATCTAAAAATTCATTTAGATCGATCATTTTGGAGAACATGATTAAAGCCGCTGCCCCTGAAATGAGATAAAGTAACATCTTATGCTTTCTGTTCATCATCTCTCCTCATCTTTTACGATCAGATGGGATGCTTCGATGGCAAACCCACAGTGGTGGACTGTAGATTTGATGTATGGTTCATATCTACCAATGAGTTCCCTGTCCCTGTAAACTGCTTCAAATGACTTCTTTGCGCTCCTATAGATGATTTTTGCCCCCGACTGACAAGTAGCAAACACGTTTGATAGTACTGCTTCTTTGGGAGTCACATGAAGAGATATGATTATGGCATCAAAATCTGATGCAGGAAAGTTCATTCCATCGGCAAGAATGACCTTGATTTTATCACCGAGCCCATAACTTCCAACACATCTGCGTGCTATATCTACCACCTTGGGATTGTTGTCAAGTACCACGACTTCAGCTCCAGTCGAACGCGCTATGATGATCGCTGTGAATGGGACACCACCGCCGATATGGAGGGCTCTTGTTTGCGCTCCAATTTCTGCCATCTCAATCTCCTTGTGCACAATGACACGATATGCCTTCAGGTAAAACATACCTATCAGTTTTTGATGAGCGACAAGTCTTTCTAAAAGATAGACCAACTCAAGCAGTAGCTTTCGCACTATCATATTTGCCTTAGAACCCGTTTCAAACGTATTTATAGTTTAATTGTCATAAGGCACAAAAGACTGGTCAGAACATACCAGGCGTTCATCAATCTGGCCAACATCCTCCCCTTATGGAAGGTTTTGAAATGAGTTCTTTAAATGTTCTATTCATAGGAATCGTCACTCTCTTTATATCTCGCCTCGCCGCATCTCATCCAATCTCCTCATTATTTTTATGGCGCTATCCTCGTACTCTGATTTGAGTTCCTGATATTCGCCCTTTGTAATGGCTCCTGCCTTGTAGTCATCCTCTATCTGTTTTAGCATCGATATCAACGCATCCTTCTTCATTTTCAGTTCTTTTATATTTTCCTTCGCCCCAAGCTTTTTGATTTTTGTGTCGGGCATGTGAACCTTATCAGGACTTCTCGATGCAGCTCTCTTTGTCTCAGGTTCTGCAGTATCCTCCCTTATCTTATCCAATTTTTTCATTATCTTGATGACATTCTTCTCATACTCTGATTTAAGTTCTTGATACTCTACTTCTGATATCTCTCCGGCCTGGTGGTCGTCCTCTATCTGGTTCAACGTCGATAGCAATGCCTTCTTCCTGTACTCCAACTCCTCGCGCCCCTCCTTTTTAATTCCTCTACTTTTTATTTTTAAGATGGGCAGTGCTATGAGCACCATCACCAAGGCAATCACCCCGGCATATTGAGCTGCTGTGGAAACTTCCGTCCACTCCATCGCAAGCCTCACTCTCTGCGGAGGCATGTTGGCCCCGACAAATAGTGCGACGTTCATGCCTAATGTCTCATCGTATTCGCTCTCCTGCATGGTCGTCAAGCCCGCAGTACTGGCCACCACATCTCTTTCGGTTATGGCCACCAAGATGAGCCTGCCTGTGGGATATTGCAGTTCTTTTTCAAAAATTGAATTTTTCCATATAAGTCCTGAGACATGGGGCGTCACCGTGTAAACCAATCCCATCCTTGCCGATTCGCCCGGGGACAATACAAGTGACCAACAAACATGGGCGCCTTCTCCACCGTGAACATGAAACTGCCCAGTAGCGGATTCAACGCGAGCATTGCCAGGGGTGCGTGTTATTACTTTACCTTCAAACACTCCATCGCCGGTATTGTTGAACAACATCGACTCTGAAATTATCAATATTCCTCCCTCTTGTCTCACCTCAATGTCGTGCCTCATTACAACAATTTCACCCGCCGCCATGCCGGGCGGAGCATCGTGTGCACCCGCCACCAATATCAACGACAATATAAAGCAGAAGGATAGCAAATAGTTTAACTTCATGTGCCCCTCTCTCTAAGTTTTTTAAGCTCTTCCTGGAGCCTTTCTTCATACCTCTTCTTGACGTCCTTCTTTCTGATATATTCGACCTCAATAGGTTCTTTAGAGGGGGCATAAAATGCTGCTGTGCATCCAACAGTTAGGACTAAACAACCGGCCCACATGATACCATCTGCGTGCACGATCCCATTTGTGTCAAGGATGACCCCTATGGCTATGATGGCCATCCCAAGATGTGTGGTGTGAGATGCAGGAAGAGCCCCTTTTAAAACTCTTCTGCAACTATCAATATTAAACCCAAGTTTTGCTTTCTTACTTAATATGCTCGTAAGACCGGTATATATCTGTATAAGACATAGAGCCGAAATAGCTATCGAAAGTAGGAGGAGCGTGTGTACCCAGCTTGATACAATGCCTGCGGCAAAACACGGCAAAACTATAAAGGTACCAACATGAACCACCCCGCGTGATGGAACTAACCCTCGCAAGGAACAATAAATCAGAAGGCTGGAGTAGATGATGATCCATGGAAGTAATGTAGCAACATGCCATTCAATCGCCAGGCCAGGTCTTTCTGCCTCTAACGCCGAATATATAAATATACCATAAGTAACAATCCAAGCTATCACTAAAAGTGTGATGAAAAGAATAACAATTGATATTAACAAGACATTCCTACCACTTTTTATGCTTACCATTCATTCACCACCTCTACCTCGTCCACGGCATAACCAGTATTTCCAATATGAAATATGAAAATGCCAATAATATGCATCCTATTATGCCAAGCATTATGGTGACTATTTCCATATTTTCATTTTTTTTCATCAATCGCCTTGTGTGAATATATGCCGTCCATACTATCCAAGGAACCAGTGGAGCGGTTTCTATAGGGTCCCATCCCCAGTATATTGGATGCAATGCGCCCCAATGTGTCACAGATATCACGTAGATCCAGATACCACCGGTTATTATGCCCGCAGTTAGGAGCACGTAGCTAGCCATTAAAAAAGGGTATGTAAACTCATCCCACCGCCGATCCTCTGTTATGAGGTATCCTATGTATCCGGCAAATGCTATCACCATTAAGCTCCTGCTCGCGAATAGTGTGAGAGGATGTGAAATTAGTAACCATGTATATGCAAGACAGCAAGGGCATAGCGTACGGAGTCCATACGGATCATAGTAAAATACAAGGAAATATATGATGACGAGCGATGTTAAGTTGACTGTTGCTGGAGTATATTTAAGAAGTGGTAGATCGTCTTCCCTATATTTTTGTCTAACCCAGAAATAGCAGAGATATGTTCCCCAAACCCAGAGTGCTAGGCTACCGCCTCTACCCATTACCGTCATGAGTAATGGTGTATCAGGAATGTCTAGTACCCAAATCATGTGACCACGAATAACAAAAAATATAGTGATAAGAATAAAACCTGCTAGCATAGCAAAAATGGTTAGCTTATCCCAATAAGGGTCCTTTTTAAATAGGTAAGCTATGCTTGCTCCGCTAGCTATGATAACTGCGGCCATCATCATTATTGGGATACTTTCAACTAACATTGGTATTATCCTGAATGTGGAGATTATTACTCTTTTCGGTTCCGTTGCACTATAACTTTACGTTAATCAATATAAAACTTAGCCTATCGCATAATTCCTGATTTTTCGAAATATATATGAAACTTTGAGAGGTAATAGGAGTGGGCGCTCGTAATTGGGCTTGTGGCAACAAGCACGGTATTTGCTCCAGAGGCATCTCAAGATGGCTGCGCACCAACATACATCGTGGGGCATCTCATTATTATTTTACGAGCCTCTATTTTTTCGTTCGTGACCAGCGTTCCTATGACTACGACACCCTCTCCGTCGGTGATGTCAACCTGTGCTTCGCCGATGTATATGACGTTTATGTCTGCACTCCCATCTGTAAGCACAAATGAGGTCTCGCTCAGATTTACTTGGATTGTACCCTCCTTTACGGTACCTATGAGCCTTACATCTCTTCCGATGTATTGTGGGTCGGATGTGACCTCGGAGATCGATAGATATCCTCCCGTACCAACGCCCCATAGCATCACAATCAACAATCCAACAATCAAGAGTACTCCAATGACTGCCTTATCTCTTTTTTTCAAGTACCATCCCCTCTTCTCTGTCCCTCTATCTTTCGTATCAACTTTGCCTTTTTCACGTGAAGCGAAACCATATAGGCGATCAATACGGCCCAGGTTATCCCAAAGGCACTTAATAGATATTCCATAGCACAATATATTTGGATTCCCTTACTTTAAACTTTTGGTACATTGAGTGATGGTAGCATAGGATGGAAAAGAATATGATGTCGATAAACGTTCTCTGAGATTGTGGATATTGTGGACATCATAGATATGATTCGGAACAGGAGGAGTATTCGGAAGTTCGGGGATGCTAACGTCGAGGACGAGAAGGTAGACATCATACTCGATGCCGGAAGGTGGGCACCGTCTGGCATGAACAACCAGCCATGGCAGTTCATCAGCGTGAAGGACGAGAAAACCATTGAGGAGGTGGCGGAGTGCACCACCTATGGCGACATAGTCCGCTCTGCGAACCTTTTGATTGCCGTTTTTCTGGACGAGGGCAAGATGTATGACCAAACAAAAGATATTATGGCAATAGGTGCATGCATCCAGAACATGCTTTTGACTCATTGGGGTTAGGCGCGGTCTGGCTGGGCGAGATACTCAATAAAAGAGAGAAGGTAAATCAAATACTGAACGTACCTGACTCTTTGAAGTTGATGGCGGTCATTGCCATTGGCTATTCTGTGGAGAGGGCAAGGTCGACGAGAAGGGCGCTGAGCGAGATAGCACATCTGGAACGGTACGGACATCCGTACTGAAGGATATATCACTCAAAATATTCCTCGTAGACCTCCATCCAGACGTCGCCTTCTATCTTGTAGTGCTTCGATGCCCTGTCATTTGACAGGATATGGCGTTCAACACAGTACTTGTTGTCTTTTATGATATCGCCAATCGGGGTTTTCTGCTCGCGCACCTGACGTAAAAAAGCGAGGGGGTTGTCCTTAGGGATTGTGGCCGTCGATATAATCAGCGGCTCTCCATCTAAAACGAACTGCGCCCTTCTGATTATCGCATCACTGGTCTCATGCTGTCTAATAATCCCAAATTGAACTTTTTTAAACCTGCCCTTCACGAATTCTGTCGTGGACCGATTCGAATTTAGCAGGTCTGAGTACCACGGCATATTTTGCGCCCTCCAATATGTACGGTGCCACATATCACAGATGGCGCATCAAGAATATCTGCAGCCGTTGTAATGTGGCATTTGCTTTGTAAATTCATTAATATTCACAGTTACTTCTCTCCATAATCTAAAACCTTTTGCTACAATCGCATATAGCGTCTTTTGAACGAAAGAGGGAGCGTTCTGAACTTTTTTGAACGAAATGGGACAATCTCGTCGTTTTTGGAAAAACAAGACTATAAAAAGCCTTAAATTGATGGAAAATATATAAAAACATGTAAAAAAACAAAGGAGGTGAATGAAAATGAGAAAAATCCAGAGTATGATGGTGGCTGCAATGCTTCTCTTAGCTACAGCTATGCCATCATTTGCTCAAGAAAGACCAGCTGTAAGGATACCAGTAGAGGTAGCAGGCACAACTCCGGACAGTCTACTCTATGGACTGGACGTGGCTCTTGACAGAATCAGCTTGCTAATAGCCAGCCTTGAAGGGGCACAGGCCCATGCACGAAAAGGCCTGGAGATAGCCGATGAGCGGCTTGCAGAATCAGAAGTGATGGCGGAACAAGGGAACTTTGAGGCAATGGCAAGTGCAGAGCACGAACACGACCAAATGTTAGCTGTTGTAAAGGAACGCATCAAGGATATAGAGCATGCCAATGCAACCAGGGAGATCGAGATGCGAATCGAATTAGAACGAGATGTCACAAGACACAGAGGAAATATCGAGGGATTCAGCAACAGGCTGGAACTTCGCATTGAAATCGAGGGCGGCGTCACGCCAGAGCAGATAGCCCTTATCACCTCTATACTAAACAGTCTGCGAGTCCGGACTGGTGAAGTGGAAATTGAAATAGAGATTAGGAAGGGCGAGACGAGGATCGAGATCATACAGCAGACTGGCATGAGCGAAGAAGAAGTCGATACTGAGATCAGAGGGATCGAAAGGCGAATGGGTCTTGTAGAAGCAGAGATGGGCAGACAACTAAACGCAGCACTGACGGCGGTAAACCGTGAATTCTCTTTACCACCCACAGGGTTTACGGTGGTCTCTAAAGACATTGATATTGAAGACGACACACTATCTATAACAAAAACGCTCACGACGAACGAAACCGTAACGCTGAGTAAACTGAAGGATGCGCTACTGCTGAGAAGAGCAGTGAACTGGGAAGGAGATGTCAGTCTCACCGAGGACTCCCTGGACTTCACCATGGAAAAGGATATGGACATAGTGGATGTCAGAGGAGTTTCATATACGCCGAGCGTGACAATAACGGTTAGCGTGACAGTATTTGCAGCATATACGGAGATGCATTATACCATAGGCATCACGCTCGAGGAGCTCGAGGATGAGGTCGAGGACGAGGAGCTCGAGGA
>BBPD01000176.1_pt1 | contig 12302 bp, 11 predicted proteins | sample 1344911 | NCBI WGS metagenome assembly BBPD01 (sample SAMD00019088, study PRJDB2971) | groundwater metagenome | biome: freshwater biome; feature: mineral spring; material: ground water | place: USA: CA, Sonoma | collected 2011-09 | depth surface m
GGCGACGGGCCCATTGCCCCTTTGGCCGATGGCATCAGCGCCTTGCCGCTGCAAAAATTGAGCACGCTGCATGCCGACAGCGCATTCGAGACCCTGCTCACGCCAAGCTGGGGCTGAAATTGGCGGCGGCAGCGGTGGCGTGGCGCTGGCCGAGGCGCACGGCACGTTGGTCTCGGGGGCACATACGCCACCGCCCCCTGCGTCTCTTCCATCTTCTGCGCCGACAGCACCGCAACCCGCAGCGGCTCGGTGCTGGGCACGAACAGCGCTTGGATAAACTCCTGTTGCGTTTCGATGACAATAACCGCCTCGGTCTCACCCGAGGCCCTGCTTCGACGCTGCGTCAACAGCGTCGATCCCTTGGGTGCAGGCTGCTTGCAGTTTTGCACCCTTGTTCTTTGCACCGCGTCTGCTTCATCGCGCTCATGGCAGGGCACGAAAGCTCAGTTGCTGACGTGCGGGCTCGCTTTGGCGCTGTGGTGTGCGGGTAAAAAACTCCCCTGCGGCGCTGACCTCGGGTTGCAGCGGCAAGATGGCCAAGAACTTGCCCGCCAGCTCTGGATTGGGCCTGCCGGCACGGGTCTGCCACATCTGCTCGAACTGCGCCCGGCTGTAGGTGCGGTTGCCTAGGCTGGGGTCGGCCAGCCAGACGGTGTGGGCGTCGATGCCGCGAATGACCGAGAAGTGCTCGCTGCGCCGGTGGTGCAGATAGACCACGACCGGCATGCGCAAGCGGCTGAGCTGCTCCCAGTCGGCCGCCAGCCCTTGGCCTCGAAAGCCAAGCTGCGGCAGCACGCGCGCCATGTCGGCAAAGCTGGCCATGCCGTCGCCTTGGTCGAGCGCGGCGAGGATTTGGGCCTCGGTCAGGTTCTGGCCGTAGAAATAATTGAGCAGCGTGGCCAGTGAGGCCGCACCGCAGGAGTAATCGAGGTCTTGCTTGACGATGCGCTCGTCGCGCAAGGCTTTCCAGTTGCGCACGGGCACCACGCCGATGGCGGCGGCCGCTGCGAAGCCTGCCAGGGCGACGGCGTGGTCAAGGTCGAAATGCACTTTCTGCCCGATGTGTACGTGGCCTGCGACATCTGCCAAGGCCAGCGCTACAACCGCGAAACGCTGGCGGTGCAGTACAAGGGCAAGCACATCGCCCAGATTCTGGAGCTCACGGTCGAGCAGGCCAGCGCCTTCTTCCAGCCCGTGCCGGCGCTGCAGCGCAAGCTGCAAACCCTGCTCGACGTCGGGCTGGGCTACCTGCGCCTGGGCCAGAGCGCCACCACACTCTCGGGCGGCGAGGCGCAGCGCGTCAAGCTGGCGCTGGAACTCTCCAAGCGCGACACCGGCCGCACCCTCTACATCCTAGACGAGCCCACCACCGGCCTGCACTTTGCCGACATCGAGCTGCTGCTCAAGGTGCTGCACCAGTTGCGCGACGCCGGCAACACCATCGTCGTGATCGAGCACAACCTGGACGTGATCAAAACCGCCGACTGGCTGATCGACATGGGCCCCGAAGGCGGCGCCGGTGGCGGCCAGGTGCTGGCCTGCGGCAGCCCAGAGCAAGTCGCCGCCTGCCCGGCCAGCCACACCGGGGCCTTTTTGGGCCGGGTGCTGAAACAGTTTCAATAACCCCTCGTTTTTTCTCTATACTTCAGCCGCTTGGTGCTTGCAATTCTTGCTACCAAAGTCCCTTTATCGTGCGGCGTATTCTGGTATTGCGCTTCTTTTGCGCAGATTTTTTACTTGCAGAGGCAAAAGTGATTAAGTGCAACCGGTTTAGGCAGACTCTGCCTTCCCTGCGCGGGCTTCTGAGTCCGAAAAGAGAAGGCTGGCGCGCCTGTTTGGCATCCGCCGCCCCTGCGGTGGCCCGGTTCAGCTTGGGCCTGCGTCTATGAAAACACTGGCCGATGCCGTTCAGGCCGCCCTAGAGGATCTGGGGCTCGATGAGGCCGCCCTGGCGCAGCGCAAAGCCTTTCTGGGCTTCACCGAGGCCGACTCGGAGCGGCTGCGCCATCTACACCCGCAGCTTGTGGGCTTTGCGTCCGACTTGGCCCGGCGCTTTTATGCCCATTTGCAGGACTTCCCTGAAACCCGCCGCTTCATCGCCGACCCAGATGTGTTGACCCGGCTGCAACAGAGCCAGTCCAGCTACTTTCACGCACTCACTGCCGGCGACTACGGGGCCGACTACACCCGCAACCGCCTGCGGGTCGGGCTGGCGCACCAGCGCATCGGGCTGCAAACCCCCTGGTACCTAGGCGCTTACGCCAAATATTTGCTCGATCTGCTGCCCGAGTTCTGGCGCTGCAGCGGGCACGACCCCGAGCGCTTCATCGCCTCGCTGCAGTCCCTGTGCAAGGTGGTTTTGCTCGACATCGGGCTGGCGGTGGACGCCTACATCCACTCCGACCGCCTCGCCATCAAAGCACTGCGCGACTACGCCGAACTGGTGTTTGCTGCGGTACCCGACGGCATGGTGGTGCTCGATGCCCATCTCAAAGTAGTTGCCGCCAACCCGGCCTTCCTGCGCCGCTGCGGCGTCGAAGAAGAAACGCTGCGGGGCCAGCCGGTGCTCTCCTGCATCGCCGCCGAAGGTCTGCAAGCGCAGTTGGAGCAGGTGCGCCACGGTGGCCCGGCGCAGCACGACCTGCCCTTTGAGCTGGGCTTGGCGCACCGCGCAGAACGGCTGCCGGTGCGCATCTCGATCACTGTCCTGCACGCGCCGGAAGAAGAAGAAGCCCGCTTGCTGCTTATCCTTGAAGACGTGAGCGAGCAGTCGCGCTTGCAGCAGGCCCTGCAACAAAGCGAAGCCACCCTGCTGCAGGCGCAAACGGTTGCGGGCATCGGAAGCTGGCGGCTCGATTGCCAAAAGGGCGCGCTATTCTGGTCGCCCGAGGTGTACCGGATTTTTGGTTTGCCCGCGCAGCAGCCACTCACCGATGCCACGTTTTACGATTGCGTACACCCCGAAGACCTTGAAGTGCTCAAAGCCGCTTGGACCGCGGCGCTGCAGGGCAGCCCATACCGCATCGAACACCGCATAGTGAGCACCGGCAGCACGAGGTGGGTGGAAGAGCGCGCCGAATTCGAGTTCGACGCCCAGGGTTCGCCGCTGTGCGCCGTGGGCACGGTGCAAGACATCACCGAGCGCAAAGCGGCGCGGCAGCAAATCGAACGCCTGGCCTTTTACGACCCCTTGACTGGCCTGCCCAACCGCACCCTGTTCATGGACCGCATCCAGCACGAGCTGGCTGCTGCCGAACGCCGTGGGCAGCCTTTGTCGCTGCTGTTCCTAGACCTGGACCGCTTCAAAGAGATCAACGACACCCTGGGCCACGAGGTTGGGGACCAGGCGCTCCAAGAAGTGGCGCGCCGCTATCGGCAAGCCTTGCGCAGCGAAGAATCGCTGGCCCGCTTGTCCGCCGACGAGTTCGTGATCATCGCTACCGGCGCGGGCGAGGTGGCTGCGCGCATTGCCGAGCGCATCGGAATCGCGCTATCGGCCCCCATTGCCATCAACGGACAGCATTTTAAGGTCAGCACCAGCATCGGGATCGCGGTCTTTCCAGATGACGGGCGCTCGGCTGAAGATCTGCTCAAGCACGCCGACATCGCCATGTACCGGGCCAAAGCGAGCGGCAGCGGCTTTTGTTTTTACCGCTCTGAAATGGGCCGTAGCTTGTCCAGAAAAATCGCTCTGTCCAAGCGCCTAGAGCGGGCGCTGGCGGCTGGGCAGTTGCGGCTGCACTACCAGCCCCAAGTGCTTATCAGCAACGGCCGCCTGATTGGCGCCGAGGCGCTGGCGCGCTGGGAAGATGCCGAATACGGGTTTGTCAGTCCGGGCGAATTCATCCCGCTGGCCGAGGAGCGCGGCCTCATTACCAGCTTGGGCGAATGGGCCTTGCACGAGGCCTGCAGCCAGGTGCGGCGCTGGCAAACCCTGCCCGGCAAGGTGGCGGTGAATGTGGCGGCCAAGCAGTTCGACGACGACGGCTTCGTCGAGCAGGCTGTGCGCATCGTGCGCGAGGCGCGCATCAGCCCCGGCGAGATCGAGTTGGAACTGACCGAAAGCGGCATGATGCGCGACCCCCAGCGGGCGATCGAAATCACCCAGGCTTTGGCGGCGGCCGGTTTCGCGCTCTCCATTGACGACTTTGGCACCGGCCACTCCTCGCTCGCCTACCTGAAGCGCTTTCCGGTCAACAAGCTCAAAATCGATATTTCCTTCGTGCGCGAGATGCTCAGCGACCGCAACGACCACGCCATCGTCTGCGCCATCATCGCCATGAGCAAAAGCATGGGGTTGCAGACGCTGGCCGAGGGCGTAGAAAGCCCGGAGCAGGGCCAGGCCCTGCTCGGGCTGGGCTGCCCCATGGCGCAGGGCTACCTGTACGGTCGGCCGCAAACCGCCGCCGCGATCGAGCGCGATTGGCTGGCGCGCCCAGGATGAAGCCACCCCCATGAACCCCTACGACTTCGATCTCTTTGTCATCGGCGGCGGCAGCGGCGGCGTGCGCGCCGCGCGCATGGCGGCGCAGCGTGGGGTGCGCGTGGCGCTGGTCGAGGCGCAGGGCCAAGCCGGGCTGGGCGGCACCTGCGTCAACGCCGGCTGCATCCCCAAAAAACTCTATGGCTACGCCGCCCACTACGCCGCAGCGCAGCGCGAGTCCCAGGGCTACGGCTGGGAGGGGCCCGCGGCGCGGCTGAACTGGGCCACCCTCAAAGCCAACCGGGCGCGCGAGCTGGCACGGCTCAACGCCGTCTATGCCGATTTGCTGCGCGCCAGCGGCGTTACGCTGTTTGAGGGCTGGGCGCGCCTGCTCGACCCGCACACCCTGAGCCTGGCCTGCCTCAACGCCGACGGCTCACCGGGCCAACGCACCTTTAGCGCCGAGCGCATCCTAGTGGCCACCGGGGCCGCGCCCTACCTGCCGCACTTCCAGGGGCGCGAGCACGCCCTGAGTTCGACCGAACTGTTCGAGCTCGAACCCTTTCCGCAGCGGCTGCTGGTGGTCGGCGGTGGCTACATCGCTTGCGAGCTGGCTTCCATCTTCCACGGCCTGGGCGCACAGGTCACGCAGCTCTACCGTGGCGAGCAGATTTTGCGCGGCTTCGACGACGAGCTGCGCCACTTTCTGGCCGCCGAACTGCTCAAGCAAGGGCTCGATCTGCGCTTGCAAGCCGGCGTGCTGGGGCTGGAGCGCCACGCCGACGGCCTGCACGTGGCGCTGGAAGACGGCAACCACCTGGTGGTCGATGCCGCCCTCTACGCCACCGGGCGCCGGCCCAACGTGCAGGGGCTGGGCCTCGAGGAGCTGGGCGTGGCGCTGGGGGCGCAAGGCGAGATCGTGGTCGATGCGCAGTTCCAAAGCAGCGTGCCCAGCGTCTATGCGCTGGGCGACGTCACCGGGCCCATGCAACTCACCCCGGTGGCGCTGGCGCAGGCCATGCGGTTGGTCGATCGGCTCTACGGCAGCGGCCACGCTCGCCCGGCGCTCGACCTCGATCTGGTGCCCACCGCCGTCTTCACCCACCCCAGCCTAGCCACGGTGGGCCTGAGCGAGGCGCAGGCACGCCAGCGCTACCCGCGCGTGCGTGTGTACCGCAGCGAGTTTCGCGCCCTGCGCCACACCCTGAGCGCCAGCAGCGAGCGCACGCTCATCAAGCTGATCGTCAACGACGCCGACGACCGCGTGCTCGGCCTGCACATGGTGGGCGCCGAAGCCGGCGAGATCGTGCAGGGCTTTGCCGTGGCGCTGCAAGCCGGCGCCACCAAGGCGCAGTTCGACGCCACGCTGGGCATCCACCCGACCGTGGCCGAGGAGTTCGTGACCTTGCGCACGCCACTGCGGCGCGCGCAAAACCCCTGAGCAGGCGGATAGGGCCTAGCGCCGCAACAGCGCGGCGGCTTCGTCGCTTTGTGCGTGCTCGAAAGCGGGTGCGAAATCATCCAGCTCCTGCGCCCGCAAGCCCACCGTTGGGTCGAGCGCAAGCGAGCGCCAGCTCGACACCGCCGCCTGCACCTGAGCCAAGACGGTCAAGGCTTGATCTTTGCCAAGGGCGAAGTAGGCCGCTCGGGCCAGCAGCATCCGCACATCGGTGATGGGGCCGTCCTGCTCCGACAGCCAGGTCTTGGACTCGCGCTCCTTGTCGGGAAAGGGATTGAGGTCGAAGGCCGGTGCCAGGCGCCACTGCCCTTGCCCCACGTGCAGAAAACCATGGTTTTGCAAGTGATCGTCCACGTTGCTGATGAGCAGATTGAACACCAAGCGGCGCCAGAGCTGCTGCACGTCTCGGGTCGGGGCATGGCCGTGCGCGCGAATGGCATCGGCGATCTCGGTGTAGCTGCGCTCCTCCAAGCGCGAGGCCTGCAACAGGGTGGCGGCCGATTGGTAGGGAATGCGGCCGTCTGCGCCATGGCGATCGAAGCGGCGAATGACGGCCACCGGCACCTCGTCGATTTGCACGATGCGTGCCGCTGCGGCCTCGAGCCCGGCTTGGGCCGCCAGCTTCAGCGCCAACACCTCCCCGCGGGTCACGCTGCGCGCATCGCCCACGCTCGGAAACTTGCCGATGGCCAGCCAGCCGTCCTCGTCCAGCATGGTGCATTTGGGGCGCAACCCCCCGAGCGAAGTGCCCTTGCCTTGCAGGTAGCGCAAGTCTTCGGTCGTTTCCTGCCCGCGCTCGAGTGCGCGGCTGGCCTGGAACACCCGCTCCAGCTCGATCAACGGCGGTGTGCTGCGCCGCCCGGCGGCGGCCGTCTGGTGATAGCTCCCTCCTGCGTCGCGCAACCGCAAGGCGCCTACGCGGCTGAAGTCATCGACCGCCAACAGGTAGTCGAGTTCGGTGAGTGCGGGCAGGCTGGGGTCTGCCTTGCGGCGCTTGGCGTGGTCGCGGGCGATCACGCGCCGGCCCCAAGCATCTGGGCACGTGTCGGCCAAGGCACCGTGAAAAACCGAATCGTGCGCCGAGGCCGCCTTGCGGCTCTGGTAGCCCGGCAGCAGTTGCAGATCGGCCGAAACATTGAAGCGTTCTGGATCGGCCAGCCAGGCTGCGTCGTAGGCGATGGCGCTGTGCTCGCGCTGACCTTGGCGCACATACACCAGCGCGCCCAGCGGCAAACCGGCTTGGCCTATGCACAGCTCGATCTGGCGGCGCACCGGCGCGGCTGCGGCCTTCACAGCGCCCCCGAATCTTGGGGCCGGCGGCGCACGCGCTGGGGCAGTTGCTCGTCCATCAGCAGCAGGCCGATGTCGTCGTTTGCGGTGTCGAGCAAGCGCTCCAGCGCCTGGATTTCGCCAAAGACGTACAAGGCACGGGCAAAGAAGTGGATCGGCACGCGCAGGTCCCCTTTTTCCATGCGCCGCACGGTTGACAACGAGGCCCCCATGCGCTCGGCCAGCGAGGCCTGCGAAAAATGGCGCCGCCGACGCGCCAGCGAAAGATCGCTGCCGAGTTTTTGCAGCGCACGCTGAACCGGCAAGGGGACCAGGGGCTCCATGTTAATCAACCTCAAGAGAACGCCTAAATTCGACTGGCAGTCTGTTGGGAGCCATTATAGCCATTTGACAGGGGTCTGACGGCAGCGCCTGCGCGGCTTCCTAGATTGGCCGACCGCTTGGGTTCTGCGCGTGTTTGGGAAATTTTTTCAGCAACCACGCCAGAACCTCAAGCTGATCTTGTGTGGTGGCACGGCGAATCTGGACCAGCAACTTTTGCAAATCCGGGCGTGTCAGGGTGGTGTTTGAAGCGCCTTCGTTGCAAACCGAACAAATGGCGCGCAAATTTGATGGGTCGTCTGTACCGCCCAGGCTTTTATCGATGATGTGACCGAGGTGCAGCCTTGTTTTTCGGGTCGTGTCATGCGGATGATTTTCTCCGGCCACGGCTCCGCACATTTGACAAGTAAAACCATTGCGGTCAAGCACGTAGGCGCGCGCCTCTTTTGAAATCGCTCGCTCAAAAGCTGGCTGCGGTTTTGGAGATTCTAGTAAATACTGGCCGGGCTTGAGTTCACTGCGGTCGTTGTGCGTAAGGATCAAGTAGCCTTCTGCCGACCGCAACTCCCGAACGCGCCGCGCCCACTCGGACTGATTGCCAGCAACGGCTCGCAATTCCGCAGCGTCCATGATTCGCCCAATATTGGCCAGAAAATGGGCGCGAAGTTTTGCTCGCGCACCCCGACCTGCTTTTTCCTCGACGGCCATTTGTTATGCTCGTTGGAGTTTTGCTTTGGCCGCGGCATTCAGCGCCGCCCGGATCTGCTTGCCCACTGCACTGGCCACCGGCGGTGGAAAGGCGTTGCCGATTTGGCGATATGCGGCTGTTTTCTTCCCGCTGATGCGCCAGCTATCGGGAAACCCTTGTATTCTGGCCGCCATCCGAACCGTAAGACGCGGCATGCCAACAAAATCGCCCACCGGCGCTGCGTCGGCAATTCCCATGCCATCCACACCAATTGAAGCCCATGCTTTTTTTGCCCGGGTCGGGCCCAAATCAGGTCCACCATGCTTTTTACTGCCACCCACCAGCGTGGGAGCGATGTCGCAAGCGCGCTCACGCCACTGCTGTGCCCCGCGCCAGCCATTTGCAGACATTAAATCAAAAAGCGCATCGCCTACAGTCAGCGCTGGCGCGGGCTGGGCAGTGGGCCAATTAAAATGACTGGCTGCATCATTGCTCAAGGCCACGAAAATCACGCGCGGGCGCAATTGAGGCACACCAAAATCACTGGCATTCAGCAGACGCCATTCTGCGACATAACCCAGACTCTTTAAATCCGAGATGAGCTTTGCTCTATAGCCATCAAACACCGAGTCCAGCAGACCGCGCACATTCTCCAGCATCACGGCTTGCGGCCTGCATTCGGAAATCAGGCGCAGCGCCTCTGGAAAAAGATCGCGTTCATCATCCATGCCAAGCTGCTTGCCGGCCTTGGAAAATGGCGGGCACGGCACCCCGCCCGCAAACAAGTCAACCCCGCGCCACCGGTCGGCACTGTAGTGACAAACGTCCCCTTCAATCACATTCCATTGGGGCCGGTTGATGCGCAAGGTATCGCAAGCTGGGGCTTCCCACTCAACCAAGCTGACATGTTCAAAACCGGCCTGCTCCAAACCCAGGGCCTGCCCCCCGGCTCCAGCGCATATTTCTATAGAACTCAATGACATGGGTGATGGCTCCGGCAGGATAAGGACCCGATTTTACAGGGCATACTGTACATGAATGCGCCTTGAATGTGCCTTCACAAACCCGCGCCACAATCGCCCCATGCAACACCGCCCGCCCCACAGCCCCCCCTTTAGCCCACCGCAAAGCTACACCGACGCCGACGCCGCCTTGGCCCAGGTGCAAGCGCTGTACCAGCGTGCCGTGGCGCACCTGCGCGGGGCTCTGCACGATTTCGTGCGCGCCAGCCAAGCCGCGCCGCAAGGCAGCACCAGCGCTGACAGCACAGCGGCCGCACAGCGCATCCGCGCCTGCTACCCCTTCGTGCGCCTGCACTGCCACAGCGCCCACGGCGGCCCGAGCGCGGGCGCGCACAGCCGCCTGAGCTATGGCTTCGTCGCCGGCCCCGGCCGCTACGAAACCACCCTGACCCGGCCCGACCTGTACGCCAGCTACTACCAGGAGCAGTTCCAGTTGCTGCTGCTCAACCACGGCGGCGCGCTCGAAGTGGGAGTGAGCAACCAGCCCATTCCGCTGCATTTCGCGCTGGCCGAGCACGAGCACTTGGAGGGCGACCTGAGCCCGGCCCAGCGCGCCGCCCTGCGCGAGCGCTTCGACCTGCCCGACCTGAGCCAGATGGACGACGGCATCGCCAACGGCACCCACACCAGCGCCGGCCACGAAGCGCAGCCGCTGGCGCTCTTTACTGCGGCCCGGGTCGATTACTCGCTGCAACGGCTGCGCCACTACAGCGGCACCGCCCCGGCCTGGTTCCAGAACTTCGTGCTCCTGACCAACTACCCCTTCTACGTGGATGAGTTCATCCGCCTCGGGCAGGCCGAACTGGCGCGCCCGGACAGCGCCTACCTCGCCCTGATCGAACCCGGCAACGTGCTCACCCCACGCGCCAACTTGAACCCGGCCGAACAACAACTGCTGCACGATTTAAGCCAAGGGCAGCCCGGCCGCGCCCTGCCGCGCTTGCCACAAATGCCGGCCTACCACCTGCTGCGCGCCGACGGCAGCGGCATCACGCTGCTCAACATCGGCGTCGGGCCCAGCAACGCCAAGACCATCACCGACCACGTTGCCGTGCTGCGCCCGCACGCCTGGCTGATGCTGGGCCACTGCGCCGGCCTGCGCAACAGCCAGCAACTGGGCGACTACGTGCTGGCGCACGCCTACGTGCGCGAAGACCACGTGCTCGACGAAGAACTGCCGCTGTGGGTGCCCATTCCGGCGCTGGCCGAAATCCAGCTCGCCCTAGAGGGCGCCGTGGCCGACGTCACCGGCTTGGAGGGGCCCGAGCTCAAGCGCATCCTGCGCACCGGCACCGTGGCCAGCACCGACAACCGCAACTGGGAGCTGCTGCCCGACCAGACCCCGCAGCGCCGCTTCAGCCAGAGCCGCGCCGTGGCGCTCGACATGGAGAGCGCCACCGTCGCCGCCAACGGCTTTCGCTTCCGCGTGCCCTACGGCACCTTGCTGTGCGTGAGCGACAAGCCGCTGCACGGCGAAATCAAGCTGCCCGGCATGGCCAACGCCTTTTACCGCGAGCGCGTGGAGCAACACCTGCGCATCGGCCTGCGCGCCATCGAGCGCCTGCGTGCTGGCGGGGTAGATCAGTTGCACAGCCGCAAACTGCGCAGCTTTGCCGAAGTGGCGTTTCAGTAAGGGGCCGCGGCCGGTCAAGCCCCGGCGGGGCACCAGTCTGCCATCTGCTGCCCCAGGCGCACCGGCTGCCCCGCCGCCCACTGCGGGTTCAGGCGCAGCAAGCCGGGCGGAAACAGCAGCACCACGGTGGAGCCGAGCAAAAAGCGGCCCATTTCGGCCCCGCGCTCCAGCGTGATGGCGCGATCCTCGTAGCGCCAGTCTTGCAGCAGCCCTGGGCGCGGCGGGTTGACCACGCCATGCCAGGCCGTGGCCATGCTGCCCACGATGGTGGCCCCCACCAGCACCAGCGCAAAGTCGAAGCGCCGCCCGGCGTGCACGCCCTCAAACACGCAGACCACGCGCTCATTGCGCGCAAACAGCCCCGGCACCGCCCGCGCCGTGGCCGGGTTGACCGAAAACAGCGCCCCCGGCACGTGGATCATGCGCTTCAAGCGCCCGGCACAGGGCATGTGGATGCGGTGGTAGTCGCGCGGGCTCAGGTACAGGGTGGCAAAGTCGCCATGCTCGAAACTGGCTGCCAACTGCGCGTCGCCGCCCAGCAGCGCGATGCTGCGGTAGTGCTGCCCCTTGGCCTGAAAGATGCGGTCGCCCTCGATGCGGCCCAGTTGGCTCACCGCCCCATCGACCGGGCACAGCAGGCCAGACTCGGCCAGCGGACGCACCCCAGGCTTGAGGGCGCGGGTAAAAAAGTCGTTGAAGGTGGCGTAGGCGGCAAAATCGGGCTGCAAGGCCTCGCTCATGTCCACCCGGTAGCGCGCGGCAAAGCGGCGCATGGCCATCTGCGTCAAAGCACCCAGCGGGCGCCGCGCAAAAGCCCCGGCGAGCTCGGTCAGGGCCTGCTTGGGCATCACATATTGGGTCCAAACGGACAAGCGCTCATCAGGCACGGCAGCTCCGGGGTAAAAGGCGGATTCTAGTGCGGCGCTCTCGTGCGCCCTTCAATTGTGAGCCCGCATGGCCACACCCGGTTGCTCCAAATGGGCGAAAATCCCCCCATGCCCGCCCCTTTGTTTCACGCCGACCAACTCTGCAAGCGCTACGGCACCACGACCGTGGTCGATGGGCTCTCGTTTGCGCTCGAACCCGGCGAGTGCCTGGGGCTGATCGGCCCCAACGGCGCGGGCAAGACCACCACCTTGCGCATCTGCTTGGGGCTCACCCACGCCGACAGCGGCCGCGTCCAGGCCTTTGGCCTGCCCATGCCCGAGCAGGCGCAAGCCATCAAGGCGCAGATGGGTGTGGTGAGCCAGTTCGACACGCTCGACCCAGACTTCACCTGCGCCGAAAACCTGCGCGTTTTTGGGCGCTACTTCGGCCTCGATGCGGCCACGCTGGCGGCGCGCATCCCGGCGCTGCTCGAATTCGCCGCCCTCACGCACAAGGCTCAGGCCAAGCCGGGCGAGCTCTCGGGTGGCATGAAGCGCCGCCTGTCGCTGGCGCGCGCGCTCATCAACGACCCCCGGCTG
>BBPD01001912.1_pt1 | contig 12288 bp, 11 predicted proteins | sample 1344911 | NCBI WGS metagenome assembly BBPD01 (sample SAMD00019088, study PRJDB2971) | groundwater metagenome | biome: freshwater biome; feature: mineral spring; material: ground water | place: USA: CA, Sonoma | collected 2011-09 | depth surface m
CTTTGCCCTGTGCCGCGACCAAGAGCTGCCGGTGCGGGTGTTTTCGATCTTCAAGCCCGGGGCGCTGCGCCGGGTGGTGCAAGGCGAAGACGAAGGCACGCTGGTGCACGTCTGAGCCGGTGTATGCTATCCGGTTAGCCCCAATGTTGCTGCCTACCAACGATTGACGACCATGCAGATTTCCGACATCAAGAAAAACGCCGACCTCAAAATGCACGCCTCGCTGGAGGCGCTCAAGAGCAACCTGGGCAAAGTGCGCACCGGGCGCGCCAACCCGGCCTTGCTCGACACCGTGCACGTGGACTACTACGGGGCCATGTTGCCGCTGTCGCAAGTGGCCAACCTGAGCCTGCTCGATGCGCGCACCATCGGCGTGGCGCCGTGGGAAAAGGGCATGGGGGCCAAGATCGAAAAAGCCATCCGCGAGTCCGACCTCGGGCTCAACCCGGCTTCGCAGGGCGACCTGATCCGGGTGCCGATCCCGGCCATGAACGAGGAGCGGCGCAAAGAGCTCACCAAGGTCGTCAAAGGCGAGGGGGAACAGGCCAAGATTGCCATCCGCAACCTGCGCCGCGACGCCAACGAACAGCTCAAGAAACTGGTCAAAGACAAACTCGCCTCTGAGGACGATGAGCGCCGCGCCCAAGAAGAGGTGCAAAAACTGACCGACAAAATGATCGCCGAGGTGGACAAGCTCGTGGCCACCAAAGAACAAGAGCTGATGGCGTTTTGAAGCCCCCGCAACCCATGACTCTCCCTGTGCGCAAGGCGGGCGTACCGCACCATCTGGCCGTGGTGATGGACGGCAACGGCCGCTGGGCCAAGCAACGCTATTTGCCGCGTCTGGCTGGGCACCGCCAGGGGCTGGAAAAATTGCGCGAGCTGGTGCGCTGGTGTAGCGAAACCGGGGTGCAGGTGCTCACGGTGTTTGCCTTTTCATCCGAAAACTGGAGCCGGCCGGCCGACGAGGTGAGTGGCCTGATGGGGCTGCTGGGGCGGGCGCTGGAGCGCGAAGTGGCCGAGCTCGAGCGCGCCGGGGTGCGGCTGCATTTCCCGGGCGATCGTCAGGCCCTGAGCCCCGAGCTGCAGCAGCGGCTGGTGCAAGCCGAGCAGCAAACGGCAGGCAATCGCCGCTTGGTGCTCAATGTCTGCTTCAACTACGGTGGCCGTTGGGACGTGGTGCAGGCGGCGCAGCAGTTGGCGGCGCGCGGCGAGCCGATCACCGAAGCGGCGCTGAGCGGGGCCATGGCGCTGGCCCACGTGGGCGACCCCGACTTGCTCATCCGCACCGGCGGTGAGCAGCGCCTGAGCAATTTCCTGCTCTGGCAGAGCGCCTATTCCGAGTTGTATTTTTCCGAGGCGCTGTGGCCGGCTTTCGAGCGCCAAGAGTTCGACCAGGCGCTGGCCGCTTTTGCGCGGCGCGAGCGGCGCTTCGGCCTGATTTCAGAGCAGATGGCGGAGCAGCGTTCGGAACCGGTGCAGCCCTTGCGGGCTGTGGCCTGATCGGCCCCCATGTTGTGGCAGCGTGTGCTCACGGCGCTGGGGCTGTTGGGGCTGTTGCTGGCTTCGCTCTGGCACTCGTCTGAATGGCCGTTTGGCCTGCTCTCGCTGCTGCTGGTGTGCATTGCAGCGTGGGAATGGGCGCGTCTGAGTGGCCTGTCACGCGGGCCCGCCGTGGTGGCCGCGCTTGGGCTTGGTTTGGTTTTGTTGGGCTCGTGGGGGTTGGTGGGCGTAGGCCAAACCAGCCGCTGGTTTTGGCTGCTGGCTGCTGTGGCCTGCGCCTTGCTGCTGCCGCTGTTGCTGCAGCGGGGGGTGCAGGGCTGGCGCCGGCTTGCCACCGGGCCGCGGGTGGGGCTGGGTCTGCTGCTGCTGGGGCAGGCGTGGTGGGCCTTGTTGCATGCCAAGGCCATCGGCTTGGGCATGCTGCTGAGCATTTTGTTGCTGGTCTGGGCAGCCGACATCGCGGCCTACTTTGGCGGCAAACGCTTCGGGCGGCGCAAACTGGCGCCCACCATCAGCCCTGGCAAAACCTGGGAAGGGGTGTGGAGCGGTGCGCTGGCGGTGCTGCTGCTGAGTGTGCTGTGGATCACAGTGTGGCCTCCCCACTGGGGCCCCAACCTGTACTCCGAACTCTGGCAACTGGGGCCATGGTTGGCCTTGGCCGCGTTGTTGCTGTTGCTGGCCTTGAGCGTGATGGGCGATTTGTTCGAATCGATGGTCAAGCGCAGCGCTGGCCGCAAGGACTCCAGTCGCATTTTGCCCGGTCATGGTGGGCTGATGGATCGTTTTGATGCGCTGTTGCCGGTGTTGCCCTTGGCGCTTTGGATCGTGACTGCCTAAGGCGCTCCGCACACCCTCAATATGCAAACGCTGACCGTGCTCGGATCGACCGGATCGATTGGAACCCAGACCTTGGATGTGGTGGCGCGCCACCCGCAGCGCTACCGCGTCTTTGCGCTCACGGCCCAAGAGCGGGTGGAGGAATTGGCGCAGCAGTGCCAGCGTTTTCAACCGCGCTACGCGGTCATCGCGCAGGCCCACGCAGACGCCTTGCGCCAGGCCTTGCAGGCACGCGGTGTCGGCGGCACCGAGGTGCTGGGCGGCCCCCAGGCCTTGTGCGAGGTGGCGGCGGCGCCCGAGGTCGATGCCGTGATGGCCGCCATCGTCGGCGCCGCCGGTTTGGCGCCCTGTGTGGCGGCAGCGCGCAGCGGCAAAAAGCTGCTGCTGGCCAACAAAGAGGCGCTGGTGCTGGGGGGCGAGTGGTTCATGCAGGCGGTGCGCGCCGGCGGCGCCACTTTGCTGCCGATCGACAGCGAGCACTCGGCGCTGTTTCAGTGCCTGCCCGAGTCGCCCTTGGTGTGGGCGCAGCGGGTCGAAAAAATCATCCTCACGGCCTCGGGTGGGCCGTTTCGCCAGCGCGACCCGGCCAGCTTGGCCAGCGTCACGCCGGAGCAGGCGTGCGCGCACCCGAACTGGGTCATGGGGCAAAAAATTTCGGTCGATTCGGCCACCATGATGAACAAGGCGCTCGAAGTCATCGAAGCGCATTATCTGTTTGGGCTGGCACCCGAGCAAATCGAGGTGGTGATTCATCCGCAGAGCGTGATCCACTCCATGGTGCAGATGCGCGACCGCTCGGTGCTGGCGCAACTGGGCACACCCGATATGCGGGTGCCGATCGCCTACGGCCTGAGCTGGCCCGAGCGCATCGAGTCCGGGGCCGAGGCGCTGGACTTTGCCCGCATGGGGGCGCTGAGCTTTGAGGCGCCTACGCGCGAGCGCTTTCCGGCCCTGTTTTTGGCTTGGGAGGCGCTGGCTGGGCCGGTTGGCAGCACGGCGGTGCTCAATGCCGCCAACGAAGTGGCGGTGCAGGCTTTTTTGCAGCGCCGCTTGCGCTTTGACCGCATCCACGCCGTGAACGCGGGAACGCTGCAAGCCTTGTCGCCCTCCAAGCCCAACGGGCTCGAGGATTTGCTGGCGCTGGATGCGCAGGCGCGCGCGCTGGCGCAGGCGCAGTTACAGCGCTGGAAAGATTGAGGCCGACAGTGAAACGAAGCAAGCTGCTCGTCCCGGTGCTGGTCGCCGGTCTGGTGCTGGTGCTCGCGGCGGGTGCCGCGTACTGGCGCTTCGGGCACGCCGTGGCGGTGCCGATGGTCGAGGCTGTGCAGGGTAGCGTGGCCCAGCGCGTCGTCGGCCCCGGCACCCTGCAGGCGCGTGTGCCTGTGACGCTGGCCGCGCGCATCACGTCCACGGTGCAGCAGGTCAATGTGGACATCGGCGACAGCGTCCAGCGCGGTCAAGCGCTCGTGCTGCTCGACGACCGCGACCTGGTTGCCAAGCGCAGCGTGGTCGGCGGCCAGCAGGTGGCCTTGTCGCGCAACGTCGATGCGGCCAAGGCGGGCATCGCCAAGGCGCAGGCCGAGCTCGATCTGGCGCGCAGCAGGCAGCAGCGCGACGTCGAGTTGCTGCGCACCGGTTTCGTTGCGCAGGCCGCGCTCGACGGCTCCAACGCCGCGTTGCGCGCCGCGCAGGCCAACCTGGACAGCGCGCGCGCCACCCACGCCGCGCGCGCGGCCGACGCGAGCGCGCTGCAGCACGAAGCCCGCCATGCCGACACCGTGCTGTCGTTCACCCGCATCGCGGCGCCGATGGATGGCGTCATCATCGCGCGCCAGGCCGAGGTCGGTACCACGGTCGTTCCGGGCAGCACGCTGCTGCGCATGGTCGATCCGGCCACGCTGTGGGTGGCGATGAGCGTGGACGAGTCGGTGCTCGCCCGCGTGCAGGTCGGCCAGGCGGCGAGCATCCGCCTGCGCAGCGGCGAGTTGCTGCCGGGCAAGGTCGCGCGCATCACCCACCAGTCCGACGCCGCCACGCGCGAGCTCGAAGTCAACATCGCTTTCGACAAGCCGCCGGCACGCTTCGCGATCGACCAGGAGGCCCAGGTCTCGGTTGACACCGGGGCGGTGGCGGGCATCGCGGTGCCGCTGACGGCGCTGACGCGCGACCGCGAGGGCCGCCTAGGTGTGCTGGTCGTGGTGGACGCGCGCGCCGAGTTCCGGCCCGTGCAGACCGGTGCCGCCGATGGGCACCAGGCCCTGGTCACGCAGGGGCTGGCGGCCGGCGAGCGCGTCGTCGCCGCGGCCGAAGGCGTGAGGGCCGGCATGCGCGTGCGCGCGCAAACCGCGGCCGGCCGCTGAGCACCGGGCCCGGGCGCGACGCAGGAAGCAATCGATGGACCTCGCCCTCAAGGACATCCGCCGCCACATTGGCAAGTTCATCGCCACCATCTTCGGCGTGGCGATGCTGCTGGCCATCGTGCTGGTGATGAACGGCATCTACCGGGGCAACATCGCCGACGGCGTCTGGCTGATCGACCACACGGCCGCCGAGCTGTGGGTCGTCGAGCGCGGGCGCGGCGGGCCCTTCAACGAGAGCTCGCGCATTCCGCTGGACAGCCGCCAGAGCGTGGCCGCGACGCCGGGCGTGGCCAAGGCCAGCCCGCTGGTGATCTACTCGGCGCAGCGCGTGATCGGGGCCCGGGAGCAGCAGTTCACGGTCATCGGCTACGACGTGTTCGGCGGCTTGGGCGGGCCCACGCGCATCGCGCGCGGGCGCGGCATCGAGGCGCCGCACTACGAGGTGGTGGTTGACAGCAAGCTCGGCCTCGACCTCGGCGACAAGCTGACCCTAGGCAGCCACGACTACACGGTGGTCGGTATCACACAGGGCGCGGTCGATTCCGGCGGCAACCCGCTGCTGTACCTGTCGCTGCCCGATGCGCAGCAGGTGCAGTTCCAGCAGGACAACCGGGCCCTGGTTGCGGCGCGCGCGGCCAACCTGCAACGCCTGGAACGCGCGGGCTACTCGTCCGAGCAGGCCGTGCGCCTGTTGCCGCTGCTCTCGACCTCGGGCGACACCATCAACGCGGTGCTGGTGCAGCTCGCACCCGGTGCCGACGGTGCGCGGGTCGCGCAGCACATGCGCGACTGGCTGTACTTCAACGTTTACACCACCGAAGAGCAGCGCAATCTGATGCTCGAAGGCCGGCTCGCCCGCATGTCGGCGGTGCTTGGGCTGTTTCGCACGCTGCTGCTGATCGTCTCGATCGTCATCATCGCGCTCATCATCTACGTGCTGACGATCGAGAAGATCCGCTCCATCGCCACGCTCAAGCTGATCGGCGCGTCCAACTGGGTCATCGTGCGCCTGATCATGGAGCAGTCGATGGCGCTGACGCTGGCCAGCTTCGCTGTCGCTTACGGCCTGCGCGAGCTGATCGCGCCCGGCTTCCCGCGCAGCCTGGCTTTCCTGGCCCAGGATACCGCCATCACCTTCGGCGTGATGCTGGTCGGCGGCGTGCTGGCCAGCGCGATGGCGATCTGGCATGCGCTGCGCACGCCGCCGCAGATGGCGCTCGGGGGCTGACGGTGGTCGATGCCAAGAGATCGGTCGTCGAGGTCGAGGGCGTGTCCAAGACCTTCGGCAGTGGCGAGACAGCCGTGCAGGCGCTCAAGCCCTGTTCGTTCGCGGTCCAGGAGGGCGAGCTCGCGGCGCTGCTGGGCCCCAGCGGCTCGGGCAAGAGCACGCTGCTGCTGGCGATCAGCCTGATCCTGGAGCCGACCACCGGGCGCATCGTGGTGGGCGGGCAGGAGGTCTACAACAACGGCTGGACGGGGGTCGATGACCGTGCCTTCCGCCGCCGCCACATCGGCTTCATCTTCCAGCAGCACAACCTGATCCCGTTCCTGACCGCGATCGAAAACGTCGCCCTGATGATGCAGTTGAACGGCATCGGCCGGCGCGAGGCGACGCGGCGTGCGAAGGAACTGCTCGGCTACCTCGAGATCGCGCACCGCGCCGATGCGCTGCCGGCCAACCTCTCGGGCGGCGAGCAGCAGCGCGTGGCGATCGGGCGCGCGCTGGCCAACGAGCCGCCGCTGATCCTGGCCGACGAGCCCACTGCGGCACTCGACACCGAGCGCGGTACCAAGGTGATGGCGCTGCTGAAGAAGATCGCGCGCGAGCGCCGCTCGGCGGTGATCACCGTCACCCACGACCACCGCATGATCGAAGGCTTCGACAGCGTCTATCACCTCGACGACGGCGTGCTGGCGCGCATGCCGCAGGCGGCGGCCGGGCACTGAGTGCCTATTGCTGGGCAAACTCGAGCAGCGCCTTCGGCTCCACCACCGTCACCCGCCCACGCTCGAGCCGCACCCAGCCCCTTTGCTCGAAGTTGCCCAGCAGACGGCTGATGAACACGCGCACGCTGCCCAACTCATCAGCCAGGTTCTGGTGTGTGGCATTGACCACCGGGCCGCGCTGGATCAGCAGCCGCGCCAGCCGCGCGTCGAGCTTGCGGAATGCGACTTCCTCGACCAGCTCCATCACCTCGGCCAGCCGGGCGCCGTACATATCGAACACGAAGCGGCAAAACGGTGGGTGCCGCAGCATGAATACCTGGAACAAATCGGGCGGGATGCGCAGCAGCGTCACGTCGCTTTCGGCGACGCCTCGGGCCGCATAGTCGGTTTCGCCCAGCAGGCAGCCGCCCGACAGGATGCAGGCCTCGCCGGGGCTGACGCGGTAGAGCACGATTTCGCGGCCACTGCGCGAGGTCTTGGTCACGCGCACGCTGCCTTCGAGCACCAGCGGGAAGCCTTCGCACGGCATGTCCTGCTCGAACACCACGCTGCCCGCAGGGGCCCGGCGCAGCGGTGCCGCGGCCAGCAACTCGGCCAAGTGTGCCGCCGGCAGCTCGGCCAATACCGGAAAGCGCTCGAGCAGCAGAGCGCGCGGGAGGGAGTCGATGGCTTAGGCGCTCATCTTGCCGATGGCACAACTTACGTACGACTTGGCCACTGCGGCGGCTGAGCGCAGGCCCTCGACCGAACCCTTCTCGGGGTAGCCCAAGCGCGCGAGCTTGGCAGCAAACTCGCCGCGCAGTTCCGCCGCAGCCCCGATCTCGACGCTGTCGGTGGCAGGGTCCACGACAACCTGCGTCACCCGTGGATCGGCGCGCAGCGTTTTCTCGATGGTGCTGGCGCACCCGCCGCACTTGAGGTTTTCGACCTCGAAACGGATGCTGTTGTGGCTGTTCATGAGCGACTCCTTGAACGAAAAGAGGATTAAATTGACGACAATTATGCATGATTGGTTTGCTTGGCTGCGGTCTGCCACTTGGGTGGCAGACCGCAGCCAACCCGGCGCCTATCATTCACCCCGAAGCACCATCAACACGCTTTACCCAAGCCACCAAAGGAAACGTCGATGAACTCCCTGACCGCGCCCCGTTCGATCCGCAAGCCGCTGCTGCACAGCGCCGCTTGGCTGCTGCTGGCCATCACCCTGTGGTTGTTCGCCGCGATGGCGAGCGCCCAAGCCCAGACCCAAGCGCCGGCCAGGGCGGCGATGCCTGCGCTGTTCTTGGAAGACACCAGTCCCAAGGCCTTGGTGCCCACGGTCGAGGCGTTCCGCGAGGCGGTCAGAGCCGCCGGCTGGAGCATACTCGACGTGACCAACATGGCCGGCATCCTGTCCGAGCGCGGCTTCACGCTGCACCCGGTGCTGGTGTTCGACGCCTGCAGCGCCAGATACAGCGCTGACCTGCTGTCTAGGGACGAGACCCGATTCGTCGCGTCGATGATTCCCTGCCGCGTGGCGATCTACCAGACCAGCACCGGCAAGGTCGTGATTTCGCGCATGAACTCGGTCGCCATGGCGGGCATGGTCGGCGGCCATGCCGGCACGGTCATCAGGAAGTCGGGCGAAGAGATGGAGCAGATCATCCAGGCCACGCTGAAGAAGCTCGGCTCGTAAACAACCGCGTCGCGCGGCCGGTGCTAGGTGTGCAGGCGTGAAGCGCAGCCACGCGCATAGCCTATCGAACGGGCGCAGCCGCTGCCCCGCAGGCCATCGAGACGCTGCGCGCCGCGCTGGGCGCGCGCCTTGATCGGGCGGGTGTGCGCGCCGTCTTTGCGGTTCAGGCGTTGTTCCCGCTTGCATGCAGTGGCTTGTCGGCCTTGGATCGGCTTGCATCGCGTTTCAGGGCCAACGTTTTAGGAGCAAAATACAGGAGGATTTATACCAGTGCCCTCGAGCCTGCTCCCTACACCCCAGCCATGCACCCAGCCTCTGCCTTAACCCAAGCGCGCCCGCCCAGCGCCCCCCCATGCTGACCATTTTGGCCTTCCTCGTCGCCATCGGGCTGCTGATCGCGGTGCACGAGTACGGGCACTACCGCGTGGCGGTGGCTTGTGGCGTCAAGGTGTTGCGGTTTTCAGTGGGTTTTGGCAAGCCTTTGTGGAGTTGGCGCTCGCCACGCAGCGGCACCGAATACGTGGTCGGCATGCTGCCCTTGGGCGGCTACGTGCGCATGCTCGACGAACGCGAGGGCAGCGTGGCGGCCGCCGAGCGGCACCTGGCCTTCAACACCCAGCGCTTGCGCGTGCGCACCGCCATCGTCGCCGCCGGCCCGGCGGCCAATCTGCTGCTGGCGGTGTTTTTGTACGCGCTGGTGTCGTGGATCGGGGTGCCGCAGCCGCAGCCGGTGCTGTCCACGCCCACGCCCGCCTCGCTGGCTGAACGCGCCGGGGTGCGCGGCGGCGAGTGGGTGGTGGCGCTGGCGCGGGTTGATCAACCGCCGCAAGCGATCGAATCGTTCAGCCAACTGCGCTGGGAACTCACACGCGCCGCGCTGGGGCAGCAGGATTTGCGCCTGTGGCTGGCCAGCGGCCCCGGCGAACCCGGGCGCGAGGTGCGGCTGGAGCTGTCGCAGGTCGATGTGCGCCACGTCGACGCCAGCTTGTTGCGCCAGATCGGCATCGAGGCCCCGTGGTCGGCGCCGCTGCTGGGCCAGCTCACGCCCGAGGGGGCCGCCGCCACCGCCGGCCTGCTGGCGGCGGACCGGGTGCTGCGCGTCGATGGCCAGCCGGTGCGCGACGCGGCGCAACTGCGCCAGCTCATCCGCCTGTCGGCCGCCGACGGCCAGCCGCGCACGCAGCGCTGGCAAATCGAGCGCGACGCACGCCAGCTCGAGCTCGAGGTCACGCCGCGCCCCGAGCAGATCGAGGGGCTGTGGGTGGGCCGCATCGGGGCTTTCGTGGGTGCCACCCCCGAAATGGCCGAGCGCTCGCTCGGGCCGCTGGAGGGGCTGTGGCAAGGGGTGGTGCGCACCTGGGAGGTCTCGCACCTGTCGCTGCAAATGATCGGCAAGATGCTGACGGGCCAGGCCTCGCTGCAAAACCTGAGCGGCCCGATCACCATCGCCGACTACGCCGGCCAGTCGGCGGCGCTGGGGTTCACCAGCTACCTGCTGTTTCTGGCGCTGATCAGCGTCAGCCTCGGCGTGCTCAACCTGCTGCCGCTGCCGGTGCTCGATGGCGGGCACCTGATGTATTATCTGTGGGAAGCCGTGACCGGGCGACCGGTGCCCGACGCTTGGATGGATGGCTTGCAGCGCCTCGGCATCGTGCTGCTGCTGGGCATCATGTCGCTGGCCATTTTTAATGATATTGCCCGTTTGCTGGGCTGAGAACGCTTTTCATGATCAACAAGCATCCGCGCTTGCGCAGCCTCGCTTTGGGCGCACTGGTTTCTTTGGCGGTGGCGCTGCCGGCTTGGGCGACCAACCCCTTTACTTTGCGCGACATCCGGGTCGAGGGCCTGCAGCGCGTCGAGCCCGGCACGGTGTTTGCCTCGCTGCCGTTTCGGGTCGGCGACGCCTTCACCGAAGACCAAGGCAGCGCCGCCATTCGTGCCCTGTTCGGACTGGGCTTGTTCTCCGACGTGCGGCTGCAAGTCGAGGGCGAGGTGCTGGTGGTGATCGTCGAAGAACGCCCGACGGTGGCCGAGATCAGTTTCTCGGGCGTGCGCGAGTTCGACAACGAGGTGCTGCGCCGCGCCCTGCGCGACGTGGGCTTGGCCGAAGGCCGGCCCTTTGACCGCGCCTTGGCCGACCGCGCCGAACAAGAGCTCAAGCGCCAGTACCTGGCGCGCAGCATGTACGCCGCCACCGTCACGGCCACCGTCACGCCTTTGGATCGCAACCGCATCAACCTCAATTTCCATGTGGTCGAAGGCGGCATCACGCGCATCAGCGAGCTGCGCATCGTCGGCAACCAGGCTTTCAGTGAAGCCACGCTGCTGCGTTTGTTTGCGCTCGACACGGGCAACTGGCTGAGCTGGTACACGCGCTCGGACCGTTATTCGCGCGAGCGCCTCAACGCCGACCTCGAAACCCTGCGCTCGCACTACCTCACGCGCGGCTTCCTCGAGTTCACGATCGACTCGACCCAAGTCGCCATCACGCCCGACAAAGGCGAAATGGCCATCACCATCAACATCACCGAGGGCCAGCGCTTTGTGGTCTCCGGGGTGCGGCTGGAGGGCGATTATCTGGGCCGCGAAGAAGAGTTCAAATCCTTCGTGCGCATCCGCGTCGGTCAGGCCTACAACGCCGAAGAAGTGAGCGAGACCGTGCGCGCCTTTGGTGAGCACTTCGGGCGCTTTGGCTTTGCTTTTGCGCGCGTCGAGGCGGTGCCCGAAATCAACCGCGAAAACGCCCAAGTGGCGTTCGTGCTGCGCGCCGAACCCTCGCGCCGCGCCTTCGTGCGCCGCATCGAGATCGAGGGCAACGAGCGCACCCGCGACGAAGTCATCCGGCGCGAGTTCCGTCAGTTCGAATCGGCTTGGTACGACGGCGACCGCATCCGCCTATCGCGCGACCGCGTCGATCGGCTTGGTTTCTTTACCCAGGTCATGGTCGATACGCGCGAGGTGCCGGGGGCGCCCGATCAGGTCGATCTGGTGGTGTCGGTCGAGGAGCGCGCCACCGGCAGCCTGTCCATCGGAGCCGGTTACGGGCAGGCCGATGGGATCTCGTTCGTGGCCGGAATCAAGCAGGAAAACATTTTCGGCAGCGGCCACTCGCTCAGCCTGAACGTCAACACCAGCCGCTTCAACGAGCAGTTCATGCTCAGCACCACCAACCCGTACTTCACGCAGGATGGGGTTTCGCGCACCATCGACGTGTTCTATCGCACCAGCCGCCCGCTGTCGGAGCAGGCCGGTGACTACCGGCTCGTCACGCCCGGCGCCAGCATCCGCTTTGGGGTGCCTTTTACCGAGACCGACACGGTGTTCTTTGGCCTCGGCGTGGAGCAGACGCGCATCGAGCCCGGTGCCGGCTTGCCGCTGGCGTTTAAGCAGCACATGGATGTGTTCGGGCCGTCCTCGATCTCGGTCCCCATCACTGTCGGCTGGGCGCGCGACGGCCGCGACAGCGCGCTGGTGCCCACCAGCGGGCGCCTGATGCGCCTCAATGGCGAGCTGGGTCTGTTTGGCGACACGCGCTACTGGCGCTTGAGCGGCCAGTTGCAGCAGTACATCCCGCTCACCAACCAGCTCACCTTGGCCTTCAACGCCGAGGTCGGCTGGGGCCGGGGTTTGGGCGACAAGCCCTTCCCGGTGTTCAAAAATTTCTTTGGCGGCGGCTTGGGTTCGGTGCGCGGTTTCGAGCAGGGCACTTTGGGCGGCACCAGCGGCATCGTCGGGCAGCCGGGCGCCTTGTCGTACATCGGCGGCTCGCGCATGGCGGTGCTCAACACCGAAATTTTGGCTCCTTTCCCGGGCGCGGGCAACGACCGCACGCTGCGCCTGTTTGGCTTCGTCGACATCGGCAACGTCTCGGACGATTTCAACCAGCAAAGCCGCTTCAGCGACTTTCGCGCTTCGGCCGGTGTGGGCATCAGTTGGCTCTCACCCGTCGGGCCGCTTAGAATCGCC
>BBPD01000814.1_pt2 | contig 12265 bp, 8 predicted proteins | sample 1344911 | NCBI WGS metagenome assembly BBPD01 (sample SAMD00019088, study PRJDB2971) | groundwater metagenome | biome: freshwater biome; feature: mineral spring; material: ground water | place: USA: CA, Sonoma | collected 2011-09 | depth surface m
AGACGGTGCAAAATGGGCCGCTGCGGACGATTTGCAGCCGACTATCCCTAGGTCCGACAGGCTGCTAAAGCACAGCCCCCGGCGCGCCCTGCTGCTGGCCGAGAGCGAGGGCCGGCGCGCCAGCCTGCTCGACTTCCTGCGCGCCAGCGGCCTGAATCCGCCGCTGTTCGACTCGCTGGCCGCCTTCCAAACCAGCCCGGCGCCTGTCGGCCTGGCCACCGCCGCGCTGGCCAGCGGCTTTGCCTGGCTACCCACCGGCATCGACTTCGTCACCGAAACCGAGCTCTTTGCCACCGCACCCGGCACGCGGCGGCGCAAAAAGCAAGAGCAGGTCAGCGACGTCGAAGCGCTGATCAAAGACCTGAGCGAACTCCAATTGGGCGACCCCGTGGTGCACAGCCAGCACGGCATCGGGCGCTACCGGGGCCTAGTCAACCTCGATCTGGGCGAAAAAAGCGCCGACGGCAGCCCCGCGCTGCAAGAGTTTTTGCACCTCGAATACGCCGGCGCGGCCGTGCTCTACGTGCCCGTGAGCCAGTTGCAGCTCATCAGCCGCTACACCGGCGTGAGCGCCGACGAAGCGCCGCTGCACCGCTTGGGTTCCGGCCAGTGGGACAAGGCCCGGCGCAAGGCCGCCGAACAGGTGCGCGACGCCGCCGCCGAGCTGCTCAACCTCTACGTCCGCCGCGCCGCGCGCGAGGGCCACGCCTTTCGCTTTCCGGCGCAAGACTACGAGGCCTTCGCCAACGACTTTGGCTTCGAAGAAACGCCCGACCAAAAAGCCGCCATCCACGCCGTCATCCAGGACCTCATCAGCCCGCGCCCGATGGACCGGCTGGTCTGCGGCGACGTCGGCTTTGGCAAGACCGAAGTCGCCCTGCGCGCGGCCTTCGTGGCCGTCAGCGGCGGCAAACAAGTCGCCTTTCTGGCCCCCACCACCCTGCTGGCCGAACAGCACTACCAGACGCTGCAAGACCGCTTTTCCAACTGGCCGGTAAAAATCGCCGAAATGAGCCGCTTTCGCAGCGCGCGCGAAATCAGCGCCGCCCTGCAAGGCATCCGCGCCGGCACGGTGGACATCGTGGTCGGCACGCACAAGCTCTTGAGCGAAAAAACCCAGTTCAAAAACCTCGGCCTGCTCATCATCGACGAGGAACACCGCTTCGGCGTGCGCCACAAAGAGGCCATGAAAGCGCTGCGCGCCGAAGTCGATGTGCTCACCCTCACCGCCACCCCGATCCCGCGCACCCTCGGGCTGGCGCTGGAAGGGCTGCGCGACCTGAGCGTGATCGCCACCGCGCCGCAGCGCCGCCTGTCCATCAAAACCTTTGTGCGAAACGAGGGCAAGGGCGTGATCCGCGAAGCGGTGCTGCGCGAGCTGATGCGCGGCGGGCAGGTCTATTTTTTGCACAACGAAGTCGAAACCATCGAAAACCGCCGCAGCCAACTGGCCGAGCTGCTGCCCGAGGCGCGCATCGCCATCGCCCACGGCCAGATGCCCGAACGCGAACTCGAACGCGTGATGCGCGACTTCGTGGCCCAGCGCCACAACCTGCTGCTGTGCTCGACCATCATCGAAACCGGCATCGACGTGCCCAGCGCCAACACCATCCTCATCAGCCGCGCCGACAAGTTTGGGCTGGCGCAGTTGCACCAGTTGCGCGGCCGCGTCGGGCGCAGCCACCACCAAGCCTACGCCTACCTGATGGTGCCCGAGATCGACAGCCTGAGCAAGGCGGCGCAGCAGCGGCTGGAAGCCATCGGGCAGATGGAGGCGCTGGGCAGCGGTTTTTATCTGGCCATGCACGACCTCGAAATCCGTGGCGCGGGCGAGGTGCTGGGCGAAAACCAGAGCGGCAACATGCTCGAAGTCGGTTTTCAGCTCTACCACGAGATGCTGGCCGAGGCCGTGGATGCCCTCAAGGCCGGGCGCGAACCCGATCTGCTCAGCCCCCTGGGCGCCACCACCGACATCAACCTGCACGCCCCGGCCCTGCTGCCCAACGACTACTGCGGCGACGTGCACCTGCGCCTGAGCCTGTACAAAAAGCTCGCCAGCGCCAAGACCAGCGCGCAGATCGACACCCTGCTCGAAGAAATCGTGGACCGCTTCGGCAAGCTGCCCGCGCCCACCCAGACCCTGATCGACGTGCACCGCCTGCGCGTGCTCGCCGCCCCCTACGGCGTGCAAAAAGTCGATGCCACGCCGGGCCTGATCCTCATCGGCTTCAAGCCCAACCCGCCCATCGATCCGCAGCGCATCATCGAACTGGTGCAAAAAAACCGCCACATCAAACTGGCCGGCAACGACAAGCTGCGCATCGAACGCGCCCTGCCCCAAGCCCAAGACCGGGCGCAACTGGTGCGCGACGTGCTGCGCGCGCTCGGGCCGCCGCTGGCAGCCGCTGCCCCATGACCCAGTCGCTACATAAAGGCCGCCCAAAAGCCAGTGCACATCGATAGCATATAAGTGGCAAACACTTATAATTTCTCCAGCGGATTTGTGATTCGGAGTGCAGCATGGCCCAAGTGACCATTTACCTAGAAGACCAAGCCCTGCAAGCGGCGCGCGCGGCGGCGGCGCGCCAGCAACTCTCGCTCAGCCAATGGTTCGCCCAGTTTGCGGCTGCCGAAAAGCGCCGCCAACACAACGACTGGGCCGCCTTCTACACCGAACTCGACGCCCTCGGCACCGATGGCGACGACGACTTCCCCACGCTCGAAGCCCTGCGCGCCAGCCAAGTGCCCGATTTACCCCGACAGAGCTGGTGAATCCGCACCATGCCCTACCTGCTCGACACCAACATCCTGATTTATTTTTTCAAAGACCAAGGCGCCGTGCGCCAGCACATGGCGCAGCAACGCGATACCGACATTCGCCTATGCACCCCCGTGCTCTGGGAACTGCTCAGCGGTGCCTACAAATCGGCCCACCCCAACACCCAACTGCTCAAGCTGGCTGCGGTACAAAACCGCTTTCAGATACACCCTTTTGATGCCCAAAGCGCCGAAATGGCCGCCCGCACCCGCGCCCAGCTCGAAACCCAAGGCAGCCCCATCGGCCCCATCGACACCCTCATCGCCGGCATCGCGCTGGCCCACAGCCTCACCCTGGTCACGCGCAACACGCGCGAATTTGGGCGCGTGCCGGGCTTGCCGCTGGCCAACTGGTTTGATGCCAGTGCCGCCCAGATTAGCTAAAATTAGCCAAACAAAAACCCGCCATTCGCCTCTGCGCAGGAACACCATGCAAGCCGTCAACATGCTGCAAGCCAAATCCAACCTCTCGCGCTTGGTTGAATCCCTTGAAAAAGGCACGGAGCGCGAAATCATCATTGCCCGCAACGGCCGCCCGGCCGCCAAACTGGTGCCGATTTACACCGATGTGGCACACCAGCGCCTGGGCGTGGCCAAAGGAGCGTTCGAAGTGCCCGACGACATCGACGCCCACAACGCCACCGTGGCCATGCTCTTCCAAGAGCGGAGTCCCGCTTGAACCTGCTGCTCGATACCCACGTCGCCCGCTACAGCGACACCGTTGTTCTTGTATGACCCAGCAACACCCTGCAACCTCACTAAAAATCATGCCATGTCTGCCAGCAACTTCAAAACAGAAAACAACACCTTCAGGAAGCTTATTGGCAACGGCCTAACCTACCGCATACCACCGTTCCAGCGCGATTACAGCTGGACGGACTCGGAGTGGGAAGATCTTTGGGCCGACATCCTAGGGACGGTGCAAGACGGTGGTGAACCAGCGCATTACATGGGCTACCTGGTTCTTCAATCACAAAACGAAAAAGCGTTTGACGTTATTGATGGTCAGCAGCGATTAACCACGCTAAGTCTGATCGTACTTGCCGTACTAAAAAGCCTGCAAAACCTGATCAACGACAAGAAAAACCCCGAAGCCAACCAACGCCGCCTCGACCAGATTCGTCAAACCTATATTGGCTACCTTGACCCTGTCACCCTACTAACTCACAGCAAGCTTACGCTCAATCGCAATAACGACAACTATTACCAGACGTATCTATTGCCGCTCGGTCATTTACCACAGCGAGGCATCAAGGCATCCGAGCATGGCCTGCGCAAAGCCTTTGAGTGGTTTGAAAAACGTGTGGCCATTTATGCCAAAGACGCCGCAGAAAACAGCAAAAAAGACGAAGGCGTGGCTTTGGCCAGCCTGCTCGAAACCATGAGCGACCGCTTGTTTTTTACGGTCATTAACGTAACCGACGATCTAAATGCCTATAAGGTATTCGAAACGCTCAACGCACGTGGAGTGCGTCTGTCATCAACCGATTTACTGAAAAACTACCTATTCTCCATTCTCGACCGCTCTCGCGCAGATTACCCTGGAGAGATGCAAGCTTTAGAAGGGCGGTGGGAAAGCTTGGTCTCAAAGCTGGGGGCCGAAGGGTTTCCCGACTTTCTGCGCGTGCACTGGATGAGCAGAAAAACATTGGTTCGGCCCACTGATCTGTTCAAAACCATCCGCAACCAAGTCAACAGCAGGGGGGGTGTATTTGAGCTCTTGCGCAGCATGGAGCAGGACATGGACACCTACCTGTCCTTGACCAACCCCGATACTTCGCACTGGCCCGAGCCACTCAAGCAACAAGCCCGCCTACTGCGCATGTTCCAAGTTCGTCAACCTTTTGCCATGCTTCTGGCTGCACAACGCGCGCTTGGAGTCGACGATTTCTCCATTTTGCTTAAAACCTGTGTGGTAATTACTTTGCGCTACAACGTTATTGGTTCGCAACCCACCAACGAGCAAGAACGCGCCTACTACCGTGCAGCACAAAAAATTCACTCAGGTGAATACACTACTGCCAGCCAAGTGCTGCAAGGTTTGCACAACATCTACCTGAAAGACGAGCCATTCAAAGCCGCATTCACCGACAAAACAATTCGCACCACCGATTCACGCAATAACCGAATCGTGCGTTACATCCTTTGCAGCCTTGAACAACAAAATAGTGGTGTTGTGCTGGATTTTGAAAGCGAACTCAATACCATCGAGCATATCCTGCCGCAAAACCCGGAAGAAGGTTGGGTAACATTCAGCGACGAAGAAGCCGATGCCATGGTGTACCGCCTAGGCAATGTGGCTTTGTTAGAAAAAAGCTTCAACCAAAAAGTGGGCAATAACTCATTTACTGAAAAGCGCCCGCACCTCGAACAAAGCCAGTTTTCCCTAACCCAGCAACTCGCACACGACAACGCCGAATGGACGCCCGAGCGCATAGCCAACCGCCAGCGCCAACTGGCCCGAATGGCCTGCACCGTTTGGCGCGTTGACCTACTTTCCTGAGCGTCGTACATGCGCAAGCTATCCATGCTCAACGCCCCCAGCCCTGCCGCGCACAAGCTCGAACTGCTGCGCGATCTGTTCCCTCAGGCCATCGAGACCGCGCCAGACGGCAGCGTGCGCGTCAACGCCGCCGCCATCCAGCAAGCACTGGACCCGGCCAACCCGGCCGGCATCCGCGTGGAAGAAGACGGCTACGAACTGCGCTGGGTCGGCAAGCGCGAGGCCTACCACAGCGCCTTTGTGCCGCCGACCAAAATCCTGCAGCCCTGCCCCGCCGACAGCACCGACTGGGACCACACCGGTAACCTGCTCATCAAAGGCGACAACCTCGACGCCCTGCGCCTGCTGCGCCACAGCTACTTCGGGCAGATCAAGCTTATCTACATCGACCCGCCCTACAACACCCAGAGCGACGCCTTCATATACCGCGACGATTTCTCTGCCCGGCAAAGCGAGGTGCTGGCCCAACTGGGCTACCGCGCCGACCACATCGACTACATCAAGAACATTTACGGCGCACGCACGCACAGCGGCTGGTTGAGCTTCATGTACCCGCGCCTGCTGCTGGCCAAAGACCTGCTGCGCGACGACGGCGTGATCTTCATCTCCATCGACGACAACGAGCAGGCGCAATTGAAATTGTTGTGTGATGAGGTGTTTGGGCAGGAGAATTTTGTTGCCCAATTAGTTTGGGAAGGCGCCAACAAGAACGATGCCCGGCAGGTTGGCACGGTGCATGAATATGCGTTGATCTACGGCAGTGATCGATCCAACCTGCCCAGAGAATGGAGCCTAAAGAAGGAAGGCACCGAGCGCGTATTTGCGGAGGTACAGCGACTAAAGCAACTGCATGGCGCAGACCATGAAACCGCTTCACAGGAACTAGGCGGGTGGTTCAGAGCTATGAAAGCCACACCGTCATTCATGCTCCGACGCTTCCGAAACATCGATGGCAGAGGAGCCTACAAAGAGGACGATCCAACTGCGCCAGGTGGAAGAAAGTTCGACTTGGTGAATCCGAGAAACGGGTCGGTTCTGCCATTGAGAAAAAACAGGGGCTGGAGCTTCGATCAGGCTGAATTCAACCGCTTGGTGGAAGAAGGCCGCGTTTCTTTCGTTACCCAAACCAGCATCATGATTCGTCGCTATCTACACGAGACCGATGCGATCACGCCACCCAGCGTCTACTATCAACCTGCCCGGTCTGCGTCGGAAAGGCTCGCCCGCTTGATGGGGGCCAACGTTTTCGATTTCCCTAAAGACGAGAGCGTCTTGAGGAAATTTGTGGAGATGGCGACGGATTCCTCCACGCCCGAAAGCATCGTCCTGGACTTCTTTGCCGGCTCAGGAACAACCGCGCATGCGGTCATGCAACAGAACGCCGAAGACGGCGGCAACCGCAAATTCATCCTGGTGCAAACTCCCCAGCCCATCGACGCCAAGAAACAAAAAGAAGCCCACAGCTTCGTCACCGACACCCTGGGCAAGCCCGAGGCCACCATCTTCGAGATCACGGCCGAACGCATCCGCCGCGCGGGCGCGCAGCTCAAGGCCCAACACCCGGCGCTGGACACCGGCTTTCGCGTCTTCGCGCTGGCCGACGACCCGCACGCGCTGATCCTGCAAAAGCCCCTGGCCCAAGCCACGCAGGCCGACATCGCCGCGCTGCAAGCAACCATTGCCACGCCGCAACCCGACCAGTTGCCGCGCATTCTCTACAACCTGCTGCTGGCCGAAGGCTTGCCGCTGTCCACGCGCATCGAGCCGCTGCGAGAGCAGGCGCTGTTCCAGGCGGCTGATGTGCTGTTCATCCTGAGCGCGGTGGACACCGAAGAGCTGCGCTCCCTGCTGAGCGCGCAAAAGGCGGCGGGCAGCCCCATTCAGCATTTGAGCGTCTATGCGCCCTGGGTGCAAGACGACAACTTTCTGCTGGGCACCAAAACCCTGCTGGAGTCGCTGGGCCTGTCGGAAGACAAGCTGCGGCTGCGGGGTTGAAGCTCCATGACCGCCCAATTTCAATACACCCGCCTGGCCTACCAGGCCCAGGCCGTGCAAAGCATTGCCGATGTGTTCACCGACGTGCGCTTTGTGGCACCCGCCGACGTGCACGCGAACCCGAGCTATGTGCCCAGCGAGGCCTACACCGCGCTGCGCACCCACATCGAGCGCATACGCCAGGTCAACCAGGTGACGGCGGGCGCGGTGGAGGTGGCCTCGACCCTCACGCCCGCCCTGTCGCTGGACGTGCTGATGGAAACCGGCACCGGCAAGACCTTCACCTTCATCGAAACCATCCACCGGCTGCACCAGCGCCACAAGCTGTCCAAGTTCATCGTGCTGGTGCCCAGCAACGCCATTCGCCAGGGCACACTCAAAAGCCTGCAAACCACGGCAGCTTTTTTTGCGCGGGAGTACGACAACCAGAAGATCAACGTCGTCAACTACTCCGACAAATCGGTCAAGGGCTTCATCCACGCGGCCAACCGGGGCCTGACGGTCATGGTGGCCACCTACCAGTCGTTCGCAGGCGACAGCAAGCTCATCAACAAGCGCGGCGTGGAAGCCAATCTGTTCGGCCAGGCCCGCAGCTACATGGAAGCGCTGGCCGCCATTCGGCCGGTGTTGATCATCGACGAGCCGCACCGTTTTGAAGGCAAGCAAACGCAGGAGTACCTGGCCCGCTTCAACCCCCTGCTCACCATCCGCTTTGGAGCCACCTTCAAGCGCGATGAGTTCAAAAACCTCATCTACACGCTCGACAGCCTGGAGGCGTTTCGCCAGCGGCTGGTCAAGGGCATCACGGTGGACACGGTGGGCACCGGCACCGAGGCGGGCCAGACGCTGACGCTGCACGAGGTGACGGGCAGCGCCAAGGAGCGCACGGGCCGTGTGGGCTACCAGACAGCCGACGGCAGAGCCGCCACGGCAGCACTCAAGGCCAAAGACAACCTGGGCGAGCAAACCGGCCTGCGCTACCTAGACGGCCATGTGGTGGAGGCGGTGACAAGCAAGGAGTTGCTGTTCACCAACGGCTTTGCGCTGCCACTGGGCGAACCCACCGCCTGCGGTATGCTGGCCGAGGAGGTGCAGTCGCTGCTGGTGCAGCGCAGCATTGCCAACCACTTCGAGCGCGAAGAGGCGCTGCACCAGCGCGGCATCAAGGCGATCAGCCTGTTTTTTATCGACGCGGTGGCCAAGTATTTACCCCTCTCCGGCGCGGCCAGGCACAGCCCCGCCGTGCTGCGCGACACCTTTGAGCGCTTGTACCGGGCTGAATTGACCAAGGTGCTGGCCAAACCCGATCTGCACCCAGACTACCGGGCGTATCTGGAACGCAGCGCCACCGACGTGAGTCGGGTGCACAAAGGCTATTTCGCCCGCTCGCACAGCGAAAAGGGCGAGGAGGAAGCCATCAAGCTGATCTTGCAGGAGAAAGAAAAGCTGCTCTCGTTTGACACAGACTTGCGCTTCATCTTTTCCATGTGGGCCTTGCAAGAGGGTTGGGACAACCCCAACGTGTTTACGCTTTGCAAACTGGCACCGAGCAACTCGAAAATTAGCAAATTGCAGCAAATTGGTCGCGGCCTGCGCTTGGCGGTGAACCAGCAACTGGAGCGTGTGCAAGCCGATGACGCAGCCTTTGATGAAGTCAACGACCTGGTGGTGGTGGTGCCGGCCAGCGAAGGCGACTTTGTCAAGGCGATCCAGTCCGAGATTGCCGAGCACAGCCTCACTCGGATTTCTCAGCAGATCTCGCACGAAGTGCTAAGGCTCAACGGCGTGATTCGAGGGGACAACCCGTTCATGACGGTTGCCCTGCTGCAGGTGCTATCTGGCCTAGGTCTGGCGAGCTTGGACATGGCCACCGGCACAGCCACCTTGGCACCGGACCAGGCACCTTATCATGCGTGCCGTGATGCGCTGGAAAAGACCTTGCTGGCCCAAGTCCCGGGATTGACAACCGAACAAGGCAAAAATCTCATCCGCTACTTGAATGCGCATTACGAAGGCTCGGGCAAGGTCAAGAGCAAAAAACAGCAGCCCACGCCCACCCTCAGCATCAGGCCCACACAGTATCAGCAATTCCAGCATTTGTGGGAAAGCCTCAACCGCCACGCGGTGTTGCGCTACGAGATCGATACCGAAGGGCTCACCACCAGCGTGCTGGAGCGCATCAAAACCCATTTTGATGTGCGCCCCTTGTCGATCGGGGTCACCCGAACCACGGATGTAGAAACGCTGCACCAAGCGCGCAGCACGCAAGGGCAATACACGATCAAACCGCATTCGGTGTATGCCATGGCACAGTTCGTGCGCGAACTGGCCAACCTGACTCGGTTGTCGCTACACACCATCAGCGCCATACTGCAACGCATGCCCGCAGACAAGTTCGAGCAAATCAAGCACAACGAAAACCGCGCCCTGCTTAGCCTGCGCGACCTGATTCAGCGCTGCATCCACGAACGGGTGGTGAACCACGTAAGCTACGATCTGCGCGAGATTCGGGTGGAAACCGCGCTCACCGACAAATCCGGCAGCTTGCTCAAGACCATCCCGGCGTCGCTGTGTGGCTCAGAAACCCACGACCTGGCAAACGCCGATGTGCAGCAACGCTCGCTGTATGCCGAAGCGTTCATGCCGGTGGACAGCCAAATCGAACGCGCCACGGTAGAGGAATCGAACCAGCAGCGGGTAACGGTGTTTGCCAAGCTGCCCAAGATCAATATCCCCACCCCTTTGGGCAACTACAACCCCGATTTCGGTTACGTGATTGCCCGCAATGGACAAGCACGGGCCTTGTACCTGGTGGTAGAAACCAAGGGCTATGACAACCGGCAAGACATCCCGGAGCGAGAGCACTGGAAAATGGCCAGCGCGGAGCGTTTTTTCAATGCCCTGAAAAACAAAGGAATTGAAGTGCACTACCAGATCCGGATCAACCACGACTCGCTGGCGCAGATCGTGCATCAAATCGACCCTGCTTTGAACTCAGACGTTTTATGACCGCCCCCACCGAACACGCCCCCGGCCTTGTCGTACAAGGTTTTGCCCCGCCGCTGCGCCTGCGCGATTTCAAACTGATCGCCTTCGACATGGACTCGACGCTGATCAACATCGAGTGCGTGGATGAAATCGCCGACGCCGTGGGCCGCAAGGCTGAAGTGGCGGCCATCACCGAGGCCGCCATGCGCGGCGAGATCACCGACTTCAAAGACAGCCTGCGCCAGCGCGTGGCGCTGCTCGAAGGCGTGACCGTGGCCGATATGGAGCGCGTTTACACCGAGCGGCTGCGCCTCAACCCTGGCGCGGCCGAGCTTGTGGCCGCCTGCCGCGCCGCCGGGCTCAAGGTGTTGCTGGTCTCGGGCGGCTTCACGTTTTTCGCCGAGCGCGTGCGCGACACACTGGGCCTAGACTTTGTGCGCGCCAACCTGCTGGAGCTGCGCAGCGGCCCGCACTGCGGCGCGCTCACCGGCCGCCTGCTGCCCCAGTGCTGGGGCGACATTTGCGACGGGGCCGAAAAGCGCCGCACCCTGCTCGAAGTCGCCAGCCTGCTCGGGGCCACCCCGGCGCAGTGCATCGCCGTGGGCGACGGCGCCAACGACCTGCCCATGATGCAGGCCGCCGGGCTCTCGGTCGCCTTTCACGCCAAGCCCGTGGTGCGCGCGCAAGCGCAGGTGGCGATCAACGCAGGCGGGCTGGAGCGCCTGCTCGAAGTCGTGCAGCCTTAAAAAAACGCTACACCGAACCCGGTACGCTGGGCAGACCGGCCAGCGCCATGGCCAGCTCCTGCTCGTCGTAGGCCTCGTCTTTGAGCTCGCCAGCAAAGTACTTTTGGTAGGACGCCATGTCGAAGTGGCCGTGCCCGCACAGGTTGAACAAAATCGTCTCGCTCTTGCCCTCGCGCTTGCAGCGCAGCGCCTCCTCGATCGCGCCTTTCACGGCGTGATTCGCCTCCGGTGCCGGAACGATGCCTTCGGCGCGCGCAAAGGTCACGCCGGCGGCAAAGCACTCGCCCTGGGTGTAGGCCACCGCTTCCAGCAAACCCAGCTCCTTGCAGTGCGACACCAGCGGGGCCATGCCGTGGTAGCGCAAGCCCCCGGCGTGAAAGCCCGGCGGCGTGAAGCTGCTGCCTAGGGTGTGCATCTTGGTCAGGGGCGTGAGGTGCCCGGTGTCGCCAAAATCGTAGGCGTAGCGGCCGCGCGTGAGCGAGGGGCAGGCGGCGGGCTCGACCGCCACAATGCGGGTTTTGCGGCCGCCGCGCAGCGCGTGCCCGATGTAGGGGAAGGCGATGCCGGCAAAGTTGGAGCCGCCGCCGGTGCAGCCCACCACCACGTCGGGCCAGGCATCGGCCATTTCCATTTGCTGCATCGCCTCCAGCCCGATCACGGTCTGGTGCAGCAGCACGTGGTTGAGCACCGAACCGAGCGCGTACTTGGTGTCCTCGCGCTGCACCGCCAGCTCCACCGCCTCGGAAATCGCAATCCCGAGGCTGCCGGGGTGATCGGGGCGCTGCGCCAGCACGCTGCGGCCATAGACGGTCTCGGCCGAGGGCGAAGCCACGCAGCGCGCGCCGTAGGTCTCCATCACGGCGCGGCGATAGGGTTTTTGGTCGTAAGACACGCGCACCTGGAACACCAGCACTTCCAAATCAAACAGGCTGCCCGCAAAGGCCAGCGAAGTGCCCCATTGGCCAGCGCCGGTCTCGGTCGTTAGGCGCTTGATGCCGGCCTGCTGGTTGTAAAACGCCTGCGGGATGGCGGTGTTGGGCTTGTGGCTGCCGGCGGGGCTCACGCCCTCGTATTTGTAAAAAATCTTGGCCGGAGTGCCCAGCGCGCGCTCCAGCCGGTGCGCCCGGTACAGCGGGGCCGGGCGCCAGAGGCGGTAGATGTCGCGCACCGGCTCGGGGATTTCGATCTCGCGCTCGGTGCTCACCTCTTGCTTGAT